>Ga0114970_10003409_pt1 | contig 11691 bp, 6 predicted proteins | sample M_140205_XF_Meta_FD_87030 | JGI IMG/M metagenome (GOLD analysis project Ga0114970, IMG submission 87030) | Freshwater microbial communities from Lake Montjoie, Canada to study carbon cycling - M_140205_XF_MetaG | ecosystem: Environmental > Aquatic > Freshwater > Lake | place: Lake Montjoie... | reverse complement strand
GTAATGTTTAAGAGTTCCTTCTCTGTCTGCTTCTTTATCCCATGAAGTTATACTTGAATTTTTTAATATATTTAAAAAACTTTGCATAGCATTAACTGCTAAACGTCCTTTATTATATAAAATTTCGTCGCACGTAGTTTTATCAATTATATCAACTTTAATAAATTCTAGAGAACTATCACTTTTTTTAATTTTTCTTTGTATTGTTTTTGGAAGAAGCGAAGATACTGACTAATATCTCCATATATGAACTACTTGTTCATTCTTAGGCATAGGTTTTCTTCCTTCTACATTATGTGATCTATATCGTACAACACGTCCAATAGCTTGTTGAATTTTCATTTCTCTAGTAGATGATTCAAGAATATGCATATGTTGAGTTTCTAATATATTAATACCTTCAGCTCCTGCTTCTGTTACAAGAAGTACTTTTATTTTATTTCCATATCTGTTTTTTTCTGAATTAAAAATATCTAAAATTTTTTTTCGTTTTCCGTCGGATACATCACCTGAATAAATTTCGGTAGTAATACCGCATAGTTTAAATAATGAATGTATTAAATTTACACCTGCTTTAGTTTTAAAAAATGTAAATAATACATGTTTAGAATTCCAATTTGATAATACATTAGTAATGAATGCAGCTATTTTTCTAGAAAATACATCATTTAATTTTTGGATGTCAATTGCTTTTTTATCTATCCATCCTATCTGTTCTTGTTGAGTTATCTTAACAACATTCTTTTTAACTTTATCAATTGCTTTTTCTTTTAATTTTTTAATTTTTTCTTGATTTTCAGACCATTTTCCTTTTTTAATAAATTTATCTTTGTATTCATTAAATATTTTAGTTGTAAAATATTTTTTAGAGTTTGATATTTCACCTGTTGGTTTGTACTTATAGTAAACTATTGACCCAATATGATTTATTTCGTCTCTTGTTTTAGGAAAATTTAATAGAATATTATTAGGATACCAACAATTACTATAAAATCTAGTTTTTATCCATTTTGTTGCTATAATATATTGTTTCATTTCATAAATATATTCTTTAGGATTTGATTTTAGTAATGATTGACACGGAGGTCCTTTACGTCTTAAATTTAGTTCTTTTATATACGATTCCCAGTATTTATCATCTTGCGGAGGCGTCATTGGTATTAATATTGGATCTTCGTGTATAACATCAGGCATATCCCCTATATTACCAGGAAAATATGAAATTATTCCATATAGTTTAACATCAAACATTTTAGGATTTATTGGATGAACGTTACCGTCTAAGTCTGTTTTAAATTGTTTAGTAAAAGATTCTATATCTAATTGTCCATTTTTAATTATATCTGCAAATGTATCAGGTTTTAACAAATTACCAAGTAAAGGCCATTCCCATATATTATTATAAACTGGTGTTCCTGTTAAAGCAAGTATTTTACAGTCTGCTTCCATAAGTTTGTTATATATAAGAGTAGAATGTTTTGATTGATTTTTTACTCCGTTTAAGATATTATGAATTTCATCAATAACAACTAAACTTCCATTAAAATTTGGAAGTTTATCTCCCACTGCATAATTAGATGTTATAAATGTGTAATATTTTTTTAAATATTCTGTAGATAAGCCACATTTATCACAGTATTCATCAAAAAAATTTTGTCTTAAGCTACCTGGTGTAATAATGTAAACCTTTTGCACTTTTGATGCTTTAATCATAGCATCAGAAATCATTATACTTGAACAACTTTTACCTGACCCAAGTCTATGGTATAAAAGTAACCCTTTATATTTTAGTTTATTTAAAAAATAATCAGTTACTTTTAATTGATGCTCCTGCGGATAAAAAGAAGGATGTTTACCGTGTTTACAAGATATTTTATCGTAAATTCCATACGGCATTTATTTATTATGTTTAATAAATAAATTGTTAATTTTATTTTATTTTATTTTTCATTGTATGCTTCACTAAAATTTAAATAGCATACATCATCATCTTCGCCGCATAATGGTTTTCCTATACTAAATTCTGGTATTCCTTTTCCATTTACGGGTTGTTTAACATTTTCATTTGAAAATGTTTGTTTGCTTTGTATTTTATTTGCTACTTCTATAACAAATCTTTTTATCTCTTGTGCATCATGAGGTCCGTTGTATCTCATAAAAGGTTTACCTTGAACATATAACACAATATAAGGAACATATAAAATTGGTGCAATAGTATCTTTAGACATTTGAACGCATTTTTTGTATAAACTTACATTAATCATTCCAAATTGACATCCTCCAATTGTTCCTGGAAGTTGTTTAAATAAAGGTATTAACGTTTGACAATGAACACATTGTGTAGAATAAAATAATATTAACGAAAATCCTGGTATAGTATTACAAAGTATATTTCCTGTATTTCCTTTAGTAACTAAAAAATCCTCGCAACTGAGAAATAATAAACCGCTCATAATTTATTTAAATAACGTTTAATATTTAAATAATGTTTAAATTAAATAAATGAAAACAAAAATAGCATTTATGTTTTTGGGAGGTTTACCAAACCCGTCAGAAGACACTGGAAAGTGTTGGAGAATTTTTTTAAAAAATGCTCCAATATCTTATTTTAAAAAAATAGTCTTTGTTGTTCACCCTATAAATGAAACTGATAAACCATTGGGATTTTGGAAAAGATATTTAACATATAATTTAAACTCAACATTAAAAATAAAAACCATCTATCTAAATACACCAAGTACTCATCTTAAAACAGCATGGGCGACAAGATCTTTAGTTGACGCTACTATATTAATGATTAAAATAGCGTATAAGATAATTCCTACAATACAAAAATTTGTTTTATTGGAAGGAAAAACATGTCCTTTATATAATTTAAAAACTATTTGCGATACTATTTTAAAAAATAATAAAAATTGGATTGATCCTTTAAATAATAGCTGTAAAGAAGAGTTTATTAATAATAAACATCCACATTTATATTGCCCAACAAAAAAATGCTTACAAAAAAAAGATTGTTCTTTTTGGAGCCAATGGATGATATTAGATGCTGAATATATAAAAAATTTGTTATATACTGATATTAAAAAAGATAAGAAACCTGTTTTATGTAATAATGGAAGTATGGTAAACCAAATTATAGTAAAAAATAAATCAAATAAAATATCCAAAAATATAGAACAAAGTCTAATTCAAATGTTAGATATATACAACAAACCTTGTCAATTTGCAGATGAATTATACTTTGGACTAATGTTAAAAAAAAATAGAACTGTTAAAGAATTTATTAACATAATTAACACAATAGACAAAGATATGTTTATTACAAACTATAAATCTATAAAAAAAATAAATGACAATAAAAAATATGTACTTCCTATTTATTCATTAAATGCAAATAAAAAAAGTAACAATATCATTAAAAATATAAATTCTATTGAAATGAACAATCATTATAATAACAATAATAAGTATATAAATTCTTTACCATTTTATTTATCTTCTATATCATTTAATGACAAGCCATTAACTAGTATATTCAGTTTATCATCTGTTTATACCGACTGGAATCATTTCAATATAAATCCTTTTAATATATTTAGAAGTTTTAAGTATAAAAATTTAAATATAAATAAATTGTTAACTGATAGTAATAATAACACGATAAATAAATTATTAAATATTAACTGTAAATATGCATCATTTAATTCATTAAATTTAAATCAATTACCGTATTGGGCTCATCCATTAGAATATAATACCATTCCATTATATCAATACATTAACGGTTATAATTTACTTTTATATTTTTCATCAATTAATAAAGATGAACATTTAAACTATATTTTATCCTTATACAAAATATCATTAAAAAAAATAGGATTTAAATTTATATTAAAATATTCAATTAAATATGATTTTCTTATAACTCTCTTTAATTTAAAAATACTAGTAGGAACTTTTATAACAAATAAAATACTTAACAATGCTAGAATGCGTGGTTGTTTATTTATTAGAAAATGTGAAAAAGGATCAAATATAAATAAATATGCAAATCAACTTTATAAAAAAAACACAAAATATATATACAAAAATATAGTTAAAAAAAATATGAATAAATCTAATTAAAAAAAAAAAAGTAACAATAAGTAAATGGATATTAAGTTATTTAATACAAATGATAAATTTAGTAAATTGAGTAATGATGCATACAGTTCAATAACTGTAGATGGTCAAAAATACCCATCTGTTACTAATTATATATACTCTAATATGTTAACAACTCCTACTTTTAGACAAATTATACAAAACACTAAAATTAAAGCAGTTAAAAAATCAGATAATGAGTTAATTAAAGCTATAGATTTTTTATTAGAAAAAGAAAATTCAACTGAATCAGAATTAGAATCAGAAGTGGTATCAATATCAGATATGAAAAAATTCATAAAAAAATACAAAGATTTTTCAGACGACCAAAAGAAAGAAGAGAAAGAAGAGAAAGATCCAACTGCAAAACTACAACGCCCAGGATTTTCTAAAATAAAAGCAGATTATGAAAAACTTAAAAAAAAACACTTTCCAGATGAAGAAAAATCTCAAAATAAAAAAGATAAAACAAAAGTTGAAGAATACAAAAGTAAAATTTCTAAAGAAGTTCGTAAACCATTTAAATTAATTGATCTTAAACAACTTAAACAACAATTAATAGATTTGTCAACAATTAACCAAATGGGATTATATAAATTATTTAACTTATACGCAGAAAAAGAATTATATAATACAATAAGAAATGCATGTGAAAAAGGATATACGGCAAGAGTTAAAATACCAGAAATAGCTGCCATACTGTTATCTACAGGTAATTATCCTATTAGATATGAAAGCGAAGATCCATTTCTAGGTGTAGGATTAGACGCAAAAGGTGCAAATATAGTTGGAACAACTTTAATGCAATTACGTCATAATCTTAGAATACAAAAAAATACAGATTATACATTAAAAAATCATAAAGATTACGAAAAAAATATTTACAATATATATTTAGCATATACAGCTCTAACAAAAGAAATGTTTGTAAATAAAAATTGGCTAACTGATTATATAGGTTTAACACCTAACGAAATTATTAAAAAATACGGAGCCTATAATCTTATAAATGGAATTTTATCTCAAACAGATGTAATAAATATGTATAAAAAAAATAAACTAAATCCTATAATAATGACAGAAATAAACAATCCTGGTAAATTAGTTATAAATTTTAGAAAACATGGTATGAGTCAATTACAAGATATGTTAACAAGTGACAAAAACGAAATTATTTTTAATTCATATTTAGAATATATGATTAAAAAAAATTATATTGATGAAATAGATAAAGAAACAGAACAACAATTTAATAAATCAAAAAATACACTAGAAAAAAATACAATCAAAAATAACATAATACAACGTATAATTGCTACTCAAAAAAATACATTACCTAGTACACAATTAAAAGATATAAAATACAGAGTTATAGACCTTTTTAAATTAGGAATGTTATCAGCATCATTATCAGACTTAATAGATAAAGATATAACATTACTAAATATACCATTACAACAAGACGTAGAACAAGCAGAAGAACAAGAAATAGAAATAGAAATAGAACAAGAATTAAAAAAAACTCCTATAGAAGAAGAAAAAGAACGTTCATCAGTATCTGATGAAATACAAGATCCTTTAATAAAACAATTTAAATCAGATAAATTATATAACAAAGTAAAAGAATTAAAGGCACCTTCTTCTATAGAAGGTACCTTTAATGAACCAACAGGTGAGCCAGTTATTATATATAGAAATATTGATCAAAATATAAGTAATATTAGAGCTCTTGCTCCAGAAGAATACACAGGTATGTTAAATATAGATAATTTTTATTATCCTACAATTCAACATTATATTATAACTAGATTAATAGGAGATGTAGGTGTTAGAAGGAAGATTGATTTATACGGAAATGTAAGTATAACAAAAGGAGTAGGAATAAATGAAGGTCATAAAATGATAATGGTAAATCCAAATTTACAAGGTAAAGTACCAGAAGAGTATTTAACTATTATCTTAGCAGGACAAATGTATGATAAAGTTAAAAAAGAAACAGATAATTTACTATTTCCTTTATATACACTTACTGCATTAACTTCAAAATTTGAAGATAAAGATATGCAAGATTTATTACTGTTAACAGGAGATAAACAAATTAAATGGAATAATCCACATAACTTATATTTAGGTAGTGGAACAGAAGAAAATAAAGGTATAAATTATGTAGGTAAAACTATGATGGATATAAGAGAAAAAATCAAAAAAAATCATAAATATAATAAAATTAATATTAAACTGTTAGATTTAATTGAATTTATACAAACAGACTCTTTTCTTATGGAATGGATAAAAACTAAACTTACAGATATGTGCAATATAATCAATAAAACACAAATTTATTTAAAAATAAAAACTGATTTAGATATTAATATCCAAGAAGATAAATTATTTAAAAAATTAATTAAATCTGTATTACATACAATGTTTCGTTCATGTAATTACATTAATTCAGATACAGTTCCTGTTCCTGATTTTTTTGTAAATATGGTTAAAAAATGCTCTATAATATCAGGTATTAAACCATCAAAAATAAAAAATAGCAAAGGAGAATCAAAATGGAACAAAGAAATACAAAAAATGATAGACGAAACAGAAAAAGATATTACCAACTTAGAATCAGAAGTTTGGGGGAGTCAAATTGATCATTCTGTTGAAGAATCAAAAATTTTTGAAGAAAATCAAAGAAAAGAATGGAATAAATTATGGAATCAATTAAATGCTTCTGGTGCATCACTTAAAGAAAAAAATACAGAAGCAGAACTATTTAAAAAACAACAAAAAGACGAGTTTAATGAATTTTGGGGTATAAATAAAAAACACTATAATACATCTACTATTGAACATAAAAAGAAAGAATTAAAGAAACAACTTAACGACTTTTTAAAAGAGTCAGAATCATTAGACAATCATTACAATTCACTTATAATAGAAATTTCTCAAATTTTATGGGATAACATTTATAATATGTTAAATATTGTTATTCAAAATACAAACCCTTCAACTAGTCATAACATAAAAACTTTTTTAGTAAAAGTAGAAGATATTAATTCTCAAAAAAATAAATGTATTAAAATTGTAAAAAATGAAAAAGATAACTGTATAGTATCTGCAATTTTAAATTTGTTATCAAGTATTAATACAATAACTGAAACTATTACACCAACATATAACGGAAAACTTGATGAAAATAGCGTTAAATTAGCTGGTTCTATTATTATGAATAATTCGTTTGCAAACGTTTCTGACATAAAATTAGAACTAGATCAAACTGATCAATTAGATCAAACTGATCAATTAGATCAAACTGATCAATTAGATCAAACTGATCAATTAGATCAACCTTATCAATTCGATGTAGATGATGAAGGATTATTTCCAGATGATGATGACGAAAATAAAGAAATTGGTGATTATGATGATAATCCATATTTTGAATTTGGATCTCGAAAAAAACAAAACACTAATGATATTGATAATATTATTAAACATATTAGTAGTATTACAACAGAAAACACAAAACAAATATCACAATATATTATAAAAATGGTAGAAACAATTAAAGATAATGAGATGTCTAAAAAAATTAAGCAAAGCCGTATCAATTATTTTGCAACTATTATGTAAATTTGTTACGAAATAATAAATTGATATTTAAACAATTATCAATTTATTTTAAATAAAATGTCTTTGAATGGAGTGCTTCAAGAAGCTATTGAAAAAGTTATTCAAACTTTTATAACAAAAGTTTCTACAACGTATAATTTAGATAACAATGATTTAAATGCTATTTGGACAGGTAATATTTATTCAGAAAAATTAAATAAAGATGTATGTTCACCTGATATTAGTAACGAGTCTTTATTAAAATGTAACAAAGATGAACTAAAAGCGTTATGTAAACAAAAAGGATACAAATGTTCAGGTTCTAAACCAGATTTAATTTCACGTTTATTAGGAAAAGAAGACACTAAACAATCAGATACTAAAAAATCAGACACTAAAAAATCAGACACTAAAAAATCAGACACTAAAAAAGAAATTTCTATTGTAGAAAAGAAATTGATTGCAAATATTCCTAACATTCTTATTAAACGTAATAAATATAACAACTATGAACATCCAGAAACTGGTTTTGTTTTTAACAACGAAACAAAAATTGTTATCGGAAAACAAAACAAAAATGGATCAATTGAAGAATTAACAGAAGATGACATTGACAAATGTAATGCTTTTAAATTTCAATTTCAAATTCCTATGAACTTAGATAAAAAATCTAAGCTAGTTGATGTAAAAGTTGAAGAATTAGACGAAGATGAAGATGAAGATGAAGATGAAGATGAAGAATTAGAAGTTGAAGAATTAGAAGAAGAATTAGAAGAATTAGAAGTAGAAGAAGATGATTTAAAAGAAGACGATTTAGAAGAAGATGATTTAGAAGAAGATGATTTAGAAGAAGATGATTTAGAAATAGAAGAAGAGTATTAAGTAAAATATCTTGTAGCATTTACACATAAATTATTTTTAAATAATTTATGTAGATATTAATTATTTTTTACTTCATATAAATGATTAGAAAGTTGTTCTATGGTCCATCCTTTATATAAAGTATTTTTACCAGTTACTATTGCTAATTCTTTTAATAGTGAAATTCTACTTAAAATAGGAGTTTCAACTTTAATAGGAGTTTCAACTTTAATAGGAGTTTTTTTTGTTTCAAAATCTATTTCATGGTTAAGATTAAGCCTATTTATTATTCTTGAAATATCACATGACTGTTGAATACCATTTACTTTTACTGTTTGACAAGGATCAAATCCATTATCTCCATACGATAATTGATAAATTTTACCTATCACGTCTCTTACAGATCCATCATACGTAACTTGTATATCTTCGCATACTTTAATAATACGTCTTTGAATATATCCTGATTTGGCGGTACCCATAGCTGTATCACAAACACCTTCACGACCTGACATTGCGTGAAAAAAAAATTCCTGAGGATTTAAACCTTCGATAAATGAATGTCTAACAAAACCTCTAGACTCATATTCAATTTCTTTATCCAATTTTCCAAACGCATAATGAGGTAAAGTTCTTTTACTATTATTAAGAGTTGGTTGAACTCTTTTTCCTAATAAATTTTGTTGTCCAAGAAGCCCTGTTAATTGGGCAATATTGAAAAAATCTCCTTTACTACCTGATAAAACAGTAGACAATAAATTATTGGTTGTTGACATTGAATCTTTAGCAATTTTCATACCAACATCTTTAGCTTTACTTAATGCAGCTGTAATACGTACTTCTCTTATTCCTTCATTATAAGTAGTTGCTTCAATACCATCTGCTTCTATATAACATCTTGAAATTTTATCTTGAATTTGAATAACATTTTCAGGAGATGTTATTAAACAATCTTCTAATCCTATACTAAACCCATTAACTAATAACCAACCATTACTAATAAATTGAATGTTACTAATAAACTCAGAAGCCATATCAACTCCGTATTCTTTATGAATAACTTGAATAAGAGAATTATGACAAGCTCCTAATGTAGTTTTATCAAGAGCTCCTTCGTACATAACTCCTCTATATATTTTTACAATTGGTTCATCTGAATATGCATCATTTTTTTGTTCATAAATAAAATCATCAGGAAGAATTAAAGATACTAATCCTCTTCCATTATATACACATGATTTTTTTCCTTTCATTTTTAATACATTTTTAATTATTTTAACTCGTTCTTTTGACCATAAAGATTTTCCTTTCATTTCTCCAGTTAATGAAATATCAAAAAACTGACTTTTTGTTAACTTATTATTTACATCTTTAGTCATTAAAAATGCAGCTACTAAAGAATCTTGAACTATCGACATATTTGGCTTGCTAGCTTGTGCTGACATAATATTATACTTAGACGCAGACAACAACTCTAATTCTGTACGTGCTTCTATAGATTGAGGAACATGAATATTCATTTCATCTCCATCAAAATCAGCGTTAAATGTCTTTGTAGTAGCCAAATTAAACCTAAAAGTCTTTCCAGGCATAACACGAATTTTCATAGCAAGCATAGACCCCTTGTGCAGAGTAGGCTGTCTATTTAACAATACAGTATCTCCATCTTTTAAATGACGGTGAACAACATCTCCTAATTTTAAAGTTATTTTTTTCTTTGTAGAATAATATATTTTATCTAATATTTTACCATTTCTTTCTATTTTATCTCCTTCTTTAAGACAATCTATAATCTCAAGTTTTTTCCCATTTCTAATAATAATATCATTAGGTAACAATTCAGTTCCTTTGGTAAACATAGCATATTTTAAATTAAGTCTTGTTTCCTCATTATTATTAACTGTAACTATAAAATTTGCTTTATTTGTGTTTACAATATTTTCTAAATATTTTAAATTATATACACACGCAATTTCTGGTATAGTAAGATCTTTAGAAATAGCTTCAGGCATTGCCATCCAACCAAACGGAAGTTTTGGATCAGGACCGATTACCGTACGACCAGAAAATTCTACACGTTTTCCCATTAAATTATTACGAATTTGACCTTCTTTACCTGTAATACGTTCTTTAATACCTTTTATAGGTCTTCCATTCGTAGGATGTTTAGCTTTTCCTTGACTATTATTGTAAAAAGTCATAATTCTAAATTTAAGACACTGTAACGCCTTTTGTTTTCTTAATTCATTCTTCTCATTTACTAAATTAGTAGTGTCAGGAGCTAAAATGTTATTAGCTTTTATAATCTCAATAATCTGATTTGTTAAATCATCATCACATATATTTCCATCTGATATTACAAATGGACGAGCGCAAGGTGGAATAACTGGAAATACTGACATAATTAAATTTCTTGGATGCATTCTTGTAGGATCAAATCCGCATAAAATTACATCTTCATCAATAATAGCATCAAAAAATTTATTAATCTCTTCTACAGACAATTCTATACTAATTTTTGAATTTTGTTTTGAACTTTTTGGTTTATGTTCTTCAGATTCATTTTCTTCATACACATTCACTTTTTCTTTATACTCCATACATATAGTATTATCCGACAATGAATATGAAATTTTAGGCTGAGTATTATTACAATAACAACAAATATCAACTTTTTCTAACTTATCTAATACAAGTTTAAATCTTCTTTCACCCTTAAACTTATCTAACCCGCATAATTTAATTTGATCTTCCGATATTAATAACCTATTACATTGAATACAAAAACACTTCAAAAATGATACAACATTTTTATAAAAAAGTGGATGAATAATATACTCGTTTAACTCAATATATCCAAAATGTCCTGGACAAACTTTAGGACATTTTCCACACGTAGCGCATAAATTATTTGTTTCTGTACTACTTCCCATCCTTTCATCATATACAGATCCAGGTCCTGTTAATTTTGTTATATTTACTTTACACACAGACATTTCTATTATTTCTTTTGTAGAATATACTCCAAAAATAATAGATGCAGTTTCTTTAACATCTTGACACGCCATTTAAATATTT
>Ga0114970_10003407_pt1 | contig 11698 bp, 12 predicted proteins | sample M_140205_XF_Meta_FD_87030 | JGI IMG/M metagenome (GOLD analysis project Ga0114970, IMG submission 87030) | Freshwater microbial communities from Lake Montjoie, Canada to study carbon cycling - M_140205_XF_MetaG | ecosystem: Environmental > Aquatic > Freshwater > Lake | place: Lake Montjoie... | reverse complement strand
GCATGGCCTCCAGCAGCGGCTCTAGGCCACGGCGGCGGTGGCTAAGCGAAACGAAGAGCAACACGGGCTTCGCGGGATCGGTTTGCAGCTTGCGGCAGAGCAATTCACGCACGTTAGCGCGGTTCTCGGCTGGTTTGAAGAGCCGCGTCTCCACGGGCGGTGGGAGAATGCGAAAGCGGTCGCCATCGGTGCCGTAAATACCCTGGAGTTGAGCCGCGACACGTGCGGAGCTGGTGACGAACTGCTTGGTCTCCTTGCCCGTGTAAAGCCGACGCTCCAAATGCAACTCATAGAGGTGCTTCACGCTCCAGCGCTGCCAGAGTGGGAGAAGGTTGCCATAGAGACGATGACAGCCAGTGCCATTGCGGTGAATGTTCTGCACGCAGGTGCGGCCAAATCCAATGGTCAGATCGACGCGGGCTTCAGCGACGACACGCGGAGCGAGGCGATTGAAGTGCCACATGCGCATCGTGGCCGAGCCACGCAGGCGCGGAAGCAGCTCCCAACGCCCCGGCATTGCCGCACCAATCTCGGGCGTGGTCAGCGAGGTGATGTAAGTGAGTTCATGCCCTGCGGCAGCGAGGCGCTTGGCAAATTCGATGATGAAGGTTTCCACAGCGGTGCTGCGGATGATTTGCGGATGGATTAGTGCCAGCTTCATTCTGCACGCTTCGATTTGGCCTCGGCTTCGCTCTCGAACAGGCGGCTGTAGCGGTCAAACGTGAAAAATGCCGTCGCCCCGGCGATCCACAGGCCAGGAAAACCGTCGAGAAAACCGCGCTTCAACACATAGGCCCGCACAAAGCGCCACCACGGCCGGAACAGCGTGTGAAGCAACGACCAGCGCTTGCCTCTGCTCTGCTGCGTCTGCAAAAACACATCGGAGTAGCTGATGTGCTTGGTGAGGTAATGCTGGATGTTTTTGAACGAATAATGCAGCAGATCGCCAGACAGTGTGGTGCATTCGCCAGCGACGACGAGCCGCTCATGCACTTGCCCGCCGCCATCGGCCTGCCACTGGCTTTTGTCGCGGCGAAACAACCGCACTTTGCGGTCGGGATACCAGTCGCCATGATGAATCCAGCGCCCCATGAACCACACGAGTCGCGACATCCATGCTCCGTCAAACTTGGCATCGTCGCCGTTGGCAAAGAAGCGCTGGATGGACTCGCGCAACTCGGGCGTAAGCTCCTCATCGCAGTCCAGTGCCAGAATCCACCGCTGTGAGCAGAGCGTGAGGCAGTGATTCTTCTGCGCTGTGTAGCCGAGCCAGGGCTGATGAACGAACTTCGCGCCAAATTCGGCCGCAATCTCTGCGGTGCGATCCGTGGAGCCGGAATCAACGATGACGATCTCCTGCGCGATCTCCGCCGCACTGCCAAGGCAGCGGCGCAGATTGGCCTCCTCGTTGTGCGAGATGATGGAAATCGAAAGCGGCAGCCGGGTCATGTGTGGCGCGACATTGGCGCATCCAGGGGACGTGCCAAGCAAGAATCAAACGACTGCCAGCGACACTGCCGCGTTGTGCCCACCCATGCCCGAAGCCAGTTTGATCACACGATCGCCAGAAACGACCTTCATCGGCGATTCATTAAGCCGCAGTCCACATTCTGGAGGAGTAAGGCCCGGCAAGACCGCTGGAAGCCAGCCTTCAGCCATGCAGGCCGCCAGCAGCGCCACATCCAGCGAGCCACTCGCACCCAGCGTGTGGCCGGTTTGCGGCTTGAGCGGCAGTAGAGGCACGTTCTTGCCTTCCAATGCACGCTTTAATGCCGGAGGCTCGACCCGCGCATGATTTAGCGTGCCGGTCGCGTGAGGACACAGCGCAACGATTTTGCCACGATCTCCCGCGTTTATTGCTGCACGCACACAATCCGCAATGCCCCCACCATCGTCGGGGATCATGAGCGCGTCATAGGCGTCACTGTTCGCAGCATAATGCTCGATGCGGCATAGCTTGGCTTTTCCATCTACATCACGCTCCAACGTCAGCGCCACAGCCGCTTCTCCTGGCAAAAAGCCGCTCGTGGCGCTAATGCCGGTAGTGGCGAAGGTATCATTGATGCCGTTCGTAGAAAGCAAACCCGTGTCACGGAAGTCTCGCAGCAATTCCGGCAAAAGTGGCAGATCTACGGCCACCACAAGTGCTCTTGGAGCTAAACCACTGGCCACCGCCAGCCAAGCCATGCCCAAGGCATCAAGACCGGAGGAACAGCCATTGGAACACATCTGCCACGGGCCACGAATGCCCAGATCAATGCTCACCGCCGCAGCTATTTCACTATGCATCGTATTGCTGGCACTGAACTTGCGGACGGGTCTACGCCATGCATTGGAACCCAGTATTTCTCCCACATTCCCTCGGCTACTGGCTGCAAAGAGCCAAGACTCACGTAGTGCCGGTGGCGTCCAACCAGCACGCCGCACCGCTTCGCGCGCCACGGATATCGCCGCATTGCTGGCAGCACCGTAACGGCGTCCTTTCAGTAGTTCGCGGGCTGGCAGCATCCCGACTGGCAGCGTGGCAAATTCCGCTAGGCAAGCTTGTGGCTGCAAGACTCCACGCCGCTCCCGCAGCGCTGCAACACAGTCCGCAATTTTCACACCAAGCCCACAGGCCGTCTCCACGGCTGTGATGAACACAGATTCCATCATGATTCGACACAGCCGCAAAACTCACGCCATGCAACTCTCGTCATAATGCCGTTACATCACTCTCACAAAAAATAAACACGCCAAAGATTGACACTCAAGTTAGTAACCCGCTATATTTTCATCCTCATGTTAAGGCAAATCATTGGACAACCCGAAGGGCAAAAGGAAGACAAGCGTTCCGAGGCATCCGCACCGGCTCCCGCAGCCGAGCGCGCACCCATTCTCTCTACCGCATCCGCTCCCGCTGCACAACCCACACGCACACACTCCGCTCCCCCAGTCATGACCACTAGTAAAAACGTTCTCGCCAACGATGTCGAAATCAAAGGCTCCATCAAATTTTCCCACGATCTCATCATCGACGGCAAGATTGAAGGCGAAGTCATCTCTGACGGCAGTCTCACCGTGGGTGAAAACGCCCTCATCAAAGGCGAGGTGAAAACCCGCTCTGTCATCATCTTCGGCAAGGTGGAAGGTAACATCACCGTCGCTGAACGTTGTGAACTCAAGAGCAATGCCATTCTCGTCGGTGACATCGCTGCCGGCACCCTCGCCATCGAAGAAGGTGCTACCTTCATGGGTCAATCCCAGGTCGGCAAGAAATCCGATCCGAAGCATGCCTTCGGCGGCTCTCCAAAACCACAACCTTAACCTGCCTCTAACCTAGTGTTTGGGCGGATCTTCGGCTCGAAGTCCAGCATCCTTCCCACACCACCTAAGAATCAAATCGAAGTGGTGTGTCCGTCTTGTGGCGCGGCTCAGTATGAGCCGCGCCTCGTCGTTTCCACGTTTTGCAAAAAATGCGGCGTTCACCTCACCATACAAAAACGCCGTGTCGTTGCTTCCGAGGTCACTCGCTCTGGCGCTGGCATGGCAGCAGACGAATGGAGTGTCGATCAAGCACCTGCGGCAACATCAGCCACAGCACCCCCAGTGCCTGCGGCCGAGGTTAAACCCGAAATTAAGAGCGAAGGGCAACCTTCCACAGCTGAAACACTCTCTGCCACCGATGGATTCGGTGCTTTCCTACAAGCCCAGACACAATCAGCGACACCAGAAACTGTCCCGATCAATGCCGATGGTGAATCCATGACGGCAAGCATGCGTCGCCCGCAATCCAATTCGCCCCCGCCAACCCCGTCCCCTGCGCCACAAACGGCCAACTCGCTTCAAAAGATGAAGGAGCAAGGCATGTACCGAAATCAGTACTTCAAAGACGCCGAGTGCTTCGATTGCGGTCACAAATTCAAAACCGGGCGCTCCGCCAAATCCGCCAACTGTCCCGCCTGCGGTAGCGCTTTCTCGCTTGAAGACGTGGAGATCAACATGACCTCCACGCAGCCCATCAAAACGCGTGGTGATGTGCTCGTCCGCAAACGTGGTCGTCTTTCCACCAGCAGCGTGCAGTGCCGTGATCTCGAATGCCACGGCATCATCGAAGCCAATGTGACGTGCACCGGCGATGCCAGCTTCCGCACCACCGGAAGCATCATCGGTGAAATACGCTGCCAGCGCTTTGTCGTCGAAAAAGGCGCGGATGTCGCCTTCCTCAATTCGGTGCATGCCACCGAAGTTGAAGTCCAGGCACGCGTTACCGGCACCATCTTCAGCACCGGCCTTGTACTCATCGGCGGTAACGGCTCCATCAATGGCGATGTCACCGCCCGCTCCGTCTCCATCGAACCTGGTGGCGAACTCAACGGCGCAATGAACATCGTGCGCGGTAAGAACCCGGCACCTGCACCGGGAGTCTGACTCCGCATGCGCGTATGAAACGCCGTGCGCTTTTGCTTGTGCTGGCACTCGTCATTTTGACTGTCGTGGCCTATCGCTGGGACACACAGAATTCGTTCCATGTTGGCGTCTCTCAAATAATGCAAATGCTTACTCGCGATCATCTAACCCTGCCCTACCCCGCACCACCGGCGGCTGAGCAATGGCAGTCCATGAACGCAACTGATCGCCTCGCTGATGTGAGTTTACGCCTACTGCCGAAACTGCACGACGAACTCGCCACCAAAAAGCTCCGACTCGGTCAACCAGCCTTGATCCGCATCTTCAAAGAAAGCCACGAACTCGAACTCTGGCTCGAAAGCGGCGACAAGCAGTGGCAACTCTTTCGCATTTACCCCATCGCCTGCTTCTCCGGCACACTCGGCCCCAAAGCCCGCGAAGGCGACCTGCAAGCACCCGAAGGCTTCTACAGTGTCACGCAGAATCAGCTCAATCCCGCCAGCAGCTATCATCTCTCTTTCAACATCGGTTATCCCAATGCCTACGACCTCGCGCAACAGCGCACTGGTAGCCTCATCATGGTCCATGGCGGCACCGGCAGCATCGGCTGCTTCGCCATGACCGATCCCCTCATTGAAGAAATCTACCTCATCGTCGAAGGTGCACTCAAGCACACCGCCACCGTGCCCATCCACATCTTCCCTTTTCGCATGACCGATGAACGCATGCAGGAAGAACAAATCTCCCCACACATCAACTTTTGGCAGAACCTTCTTCCCGCCTACGACCACTTCGAGAAAAACCACAGCATCCCGCCAATCACCGTGGAAAACGGTCTTTATCGCGTCCCCTGACCCACCGTCCTACTGATTTACTGTGAACTCCCTCACCCTCACTGCCCCCAAAACCTTCGTCTGGACCACGCTCCCCGAAGCCGCCTCCCCGAAGCTTGGCGAAGCCCTCGTCGCCATCCGCGCCATCGGCATCTGCGGCACGGACTTCAGCGGCTACCTCGGCAAGATGCCCTTCATCGAGTTCCCCCGCATCCTCGGTCATGAACTCGGTGTCGAAGTCCTCGCCGTCGGTGAAGGTGTCACGCATCTCAAGATCGGTGACCGCTGCTCCGTCGAGCCCTACCTCAACTGCGGCACCTGCCACTCATGCCAGCGCGGCAGCACCAACTGCTGCGAGACTCTCCAAGTCCTCGGCGTCCATTGCGACGGCGGCATGCGTGAGCGCATGATCCTCCCCGCGCACAAACTCCATCCCTGCAATGCCCTCGACTTCGAGCAGCTCGCTCTCGTCGAAACCCTCGCCATCGGCTGTCATGCGGTGAACCGCGCCCAAGTCACCGCCTCGGATGATGTTCTCATCATCGGCGCCGGTCCCATCGGCCTCACCGTGCTCGAATTCGCCCGCGCTGCGAACGCCGCCGTCACCATCTTCGAGCTCAACGCCGCACGTCGCGAGTTCGTCTCGCAAAACTATCCCGGTGTGAACGTCGTCGCGTCATTGCCGGATGAACCCGCCTTCCAGATCGTCTTCGACGCCACCGGCAATCCCGGCTCCATGGCCGCCACGCTGCGCTTCGCCCGCTTCACCGGCCGCATCGTCTATGTCGGCATCACCAAGGAGCCCGTCCTCATCGACGATCCCCTCTTCCATCGCCGAGAACTCACGCTTCTCGCCAGTCGAAATGCCGTCGCCACCGACTTCCCCCGCATCCTCGGGATGATCCAGTCTGGCCAAATCAACACCCGTCCGTGGATCAGCCACAGATGCCAGTTCAGCGAGCTGCCAGCGCAGATGGACGTCTGGCTCACTCCCGAAACCCGTGTGATCAAAGCGGTCGTGAGCCTCGAACAATGACGAATGAGTAAATCCGAATGACGAAATAAGCCCGAATGTCCAATCTCGAAGCAAACCCGCGCATCACACGCGCTCGGTTCGTCATTTGAGCTTTGTCATTCCTTCGTCATTCGGAAATTCGTCATTCGTCATTTCCCCTTCGCGCTCTAACATCGCTGAAACCGACCTCTCACCCACCGTCCCCATCTTCCCACCATGCCTACACTGACCGTCCAGCCCCGCGCCCGCCTCTTCCACGGTCACCTCTGGGTTTACGCCACTGAAATCCAAAAGCGCTTTGGCGATCCCAAGCCCGGCGACGTCGTCCATCTCCAAGACGTGCGCGGCAAGCCGCTCGGCAGCGCCATCTACAATCCGGTGTCGCAGATTTCCGCGCGTTTGTTTTCTTACCGCCGTCAGGATCTCGATCTCGACTTCTTCACCCGCCGCATTCAGCGCGCCATCAAGGTCCGCGAAGCCGCTGGCGTCGATCTGAACCTCTGCCGCATCGTGTGGAGCGAGTCCGACGGTCTCCCCGGCGTCATCATCGACCGCTACGGCGACTTCCTCGTCCTGCAAACCCTCACCCTCGCGATGGATCTGCGCAAAGACCTCATCATCCAGGCCCTCAACGACCTTTTGCAGCCACGCGGCATCGTCGAGCGCAACGAAGGTGCCGTGCGCAAAGCCGAGGGCATGGAACTCATCAAAGGCGTCGTCAGTGGCGAGACACCCACGCCCTTCGTCGTTCGTTATCAGGGCAGCGCCTTCCACGCCGACCTCCTCGAAGGCCAGAAGACCGGCCTCTACCTCGACCAGCTCGACAACTACCAGCTCGTCTCCGCTCTCGCCAAAGGCCGCCGCGTGCTCGACTGCTTCTCCAATCAAGGCGGCTTCGCTCAGGCCTGCGCCCTCGCTGGAGCCAGTGAAGTCACCGCCGTGGACATCAGCGAGTCCGCTACCGAGGTCGCGAAACAAAACTCCGCCATCTCCGGCACGCAGATCAACTGCGTCGCCGAAAACTGCTTCGACTTCCTCAAGCGCAACGAAGCCGCCGCCGCCCGCTACGATTTGATCATCCTCGATCCGCCCTCCTTCACGAAAACGAAAAGCTCCGTACGCGATGCCCTGCGCGGCTACAAGGAGATCCACCTCCGTGCCATGAAGATGCTCGAGCCCGGCGGCATCTTCGCCACCTTCACCTGCTCGCACCACGTCAGCGCCGAGGAATTCCACAGCAGCATCACCGACGCCGCCGTCGATGCCAAGAAAACCCTCCGCCGCGTCACCACCTACACCCAGCGCCCGGACCACCCCATCCTCGCCACCATCCCCGAAACCGAATACCTCCGCGGCTATGCGTATGAGGTTGTGGCTTCGTGGTAAAACAAGGTTTTGGGGTCTCCGACCCCAACTCGGTCGGGGACAGAGTCCCCCACACCTTGAGCCGGAAAAAATGGCCTACGGAACACACGGAATAACACGGATAGGAGCCACCGGTTAAAATTCTCTTCCCGTGCCTTCCGTGTGTTCCGTAGGCATCACTGTCTCGGTTCAAAGTTCTACATCTCTCCGCCCCCACAGTTCCTCCGCCTCACCGCGGCAAATCCGAACAGAAGGCGTTGCCCCTAAAACCACAGGGGCTCAAACAGGCTGCAGCCACCTCGCCAACCCTCAATCCTTGGGCGAATAAAGCGCCACAAGCGCAGCGCCGATGGATTGAGAGAGCTCACCCAGAGTCGCGGGCACGAGCTTGAGTTCGGCGCGTTGTTTGGGGAATAGGTAAGGCAGCGCTGCCTGACGGATGCCGCCGAGATAGCGCTCGCGGAACTCGGTCGTCGTGCTGTCGGGGTCCATGAGACCACCGCCGATGACCACGATGCCCGGATCGAGTGCCATCGACAGATTGGCCACATGGATGCCGAGCGCTTTGGCTTGGATGTCGAAAATCATGAGTGCGAGAGGATCACCCTTTTGCGCCAAACCGCGCAGAGAGAGGCCTTTGTTCTTCGGCGACTCCGCGCTGGTGGCGAGTGGATGATCGGGATACTTCGGCAGGAAGAATTCAAGGAATTGTGGCAGGCCGGAGATCGTGGAGTAGGCCTCGATGCAGCCCCAATCGCGGCCACAGCCACAACGGAACGCCGACACTTCATCCAAGCCGTGGCCGAGAAGATGACGTGGGATCGGCATGTGTCCGCCCTCCATACCAGCGAGGTGATCACCACTCAGTGGCAGACCGTTGGCATCAATGTAGGCCGCACCCAGGCCAGAGCCCGGAGCGAGAAGGAGCACGGTGGCTTTGGAATCACCACGCACACGTGCGGCTTCACCCACACCACCGAAGTCGCCATCGTTCCCTGCGAAGAGCGGGATCGAGCGCCCTGCGGCCTTCGCGATCGCCGCTGAGTAATCGGCATGAAAATTCCAACCGATGAAGCTGTTGGGCAGATTGGAGGACTTATCGAGAACGCCATAGCTCTGGTAAGGCCCCGGCAGCGCCAGGCCCGCAGCAGCGACGCGATCCCAGGTCAGGCCATTGTCCTTGAGGAATCCTTCGGCTCCTTCGACCCAACCGGCGACGACGGCAGCGGTGCCGTTTTGCGAGTTCGTCGAGCTTTGGCGAAGTTGACGTGAAACAGGCTCACCGTTGGCGAACACGCCGCCGGTTTTGGAAGTCGTGGCTCCGGAGTCGGTGCCGAGAAAGATGTCGCGGGTCGCAGATGGCATAGAGCGTGATACTTGGAGAGAAAAGGCGCTGTGGTCGAGAAGAATGCGTGAGGATGAATTTGTTCTCGTCGAGTGATGTCACGACAACCAAACGGAAACTAGGCCTACAGGACGACGGAGCATTTCTTGTGCTCGTTTGAGGAAATCCAGTCGCCGCGACCACGGCGGGAAAGAACTTGCGAAGGAATGGCAGCGGTGTCCTCATCATGCGCACCCACATCGGGTGCGGGAGCTTCCTCCGATGAGAGCATGCCCCTCCCTCATGCGCCTAACTGATCGAACTCACCCACGACCATGAAACAACGCCTCCGCCTCATGCTCCAAGCTTCCTTCGTAATGCTCATGCTGGGCATCGCCACCACGCCGCTCCGCGCCGATTTGCCTCAGCAGCGCAAAGCCCTCGACGAACTCCAGGCCGCCAAAAAAGCCGATGACCCCATGCCGTTGCTGGAGTCCTCCAAAGAGCGCATCACCAAGGCCAACAAGGGCAACAAGGGTGGCGACAAAGAAGACGTGATCGACAAGATCGACGAGGCCATCAAGGAACTGAAGGCCGGGAACAAGGACAAAATGGAGCAGAAGATCAACGCAGCCATCGCCAACCTTCACCAAGGCAAGGACAAGTCGAAAAAGCCGAAGTGAGGCCGCATGCCCCAGATTTTACTCCCATGAAATACTTCATCCTGCTTCTGCACGTGGCTTTGCTGTCGTCGTGCCAGACCACGGCTGATTACCATACAGGCAGCGTGGCCGAAGCCAGGGCCTATGCCAGGAAAGCGGTTGAACTGGGCGTCATTCACCAAGGTGGCGAGGAAGCGCTCGTCGCGGAGAAATCGAAAGGCCGGCCCTTGGAAGGCAAATGGAATCCGCAAAAGATCGACGCCTTCCTGACCCAGTATGCGGCGGAACATCCGCGCCTCGTGGCGATCAATCGCGCCGCCACCGAAGGTAAGATCAGTGAGAAGGAGCGCGAGATTCTGATCGCCGTGCTCAAAGGGCAGGAAGAACGGCAGGCCGAACAAGAGCTAGCCGAGAAGCAGCAAGCTGCGTACGAACTCGAGCAATCCGGCGCCATGATGAATCAGACCTCGTCCTACCGGCAGAACTCGGCACTCATGCAGTCCTCGCCCACCTCGTCGTATTCCGGCTTCGGCACCGGCTTCGGTGGCAGAGCCTACTGAGGTTGGGTGTGTTCGTGCGGAGACATATTCCACGCTTGGCATTCCAAGGACGATCCGCTACTATCAATCATCATGGCTACCCAAGAACTCTTTGCTCAAGCCTCCCGCCTTCCTGCCGAGGAACGCCGTTTCTTGGCTGAAATCATCTGGGAGACGGTGGATGCGGATTTGCCGGCGCAGTGGGAGAACGACTCGACTATCGCCGCCGAGGCGGAGCGGCGCTTTGAGGCGTTCAAAGCCGGGCGAGAGCGCGGATTGAGCCACGACGACGTGTTTTCGGCTGCCAAGGCTCTCGTGGCATGAAGGTGGTGTATTCGGAGCACTTCCAGGCGGAGCTGTGCTGCGTCACCGGACGCTACAGTGCTGAGAGCAAAGAACTGGGCCGACGATTTGTGCAGACTGTGGAAAGTGCCTGCTTGGAAATTGCCACCGATCCGTTGCGCTGGCGTGTGTTGGATGGCCGCGTGCGTCGCTGCCTCGTTTCCCGCTTCCCGTACATCATCTACTAACTGGTGGAGGACGATCTGCTCTACTTCGGGGCTTTGCTACACAGCGCGCGTCACCCGGAGACGTATCGCACCGCGTTCACCGACTTGTAACCGAAACTGGCCTAGCCGGGTGGTGAAGGTGCGCTGGACAGTTCTGCGAGGGGAAAGCGACCTCCTCATTTTAGAGCCAATAGTTTTCTGGAGGGAAAGGAAGGTCCGGCGGGTCTGGAAAACTCTTTTCCACGGGGTGCTCGAGCAGCTCACCTGTCGGAAAACTCTTTTCTGTGGGGTGGGTGATCTGGTCACACGCTGGAAAACTCTTTTCCGGAGGGTGAACCGGATAGTCACCCCTCGGCGAACTCTTTTCTGCGGGGTGGGCAAAGGGGACGGGCCTTGGAAAACTCTTTTCCAAGGGGTGATCCCAGAGATCACCTGCCGGAAAACTCTTGTCTGAGGAGTCGGTGATCTGGACGCAGGCTGGAAAACTCTTTTCCGAGGTCGGGAGACATTCCCTTCGGCCTGGAAAAGAGTTTTCTAAAGCCACGGGAGACGGGAGATGCAGGTTCGAACCGCTGATAGAACGCTTACGAGACGCTGATGAATCCAGCGGCAGAGGTTTGGCATCAGCGTCTGATTAGCGGTTCAAATCCGTCTGTTCACGGCAGCGCTAAGGCCGGAACGAGCACGCCGGCAGGTCGCGGGCGGGTGGCGCGAACAGGCGGAACGATTGGGACTTGGCTGAGAGGATATTGCCTGTCGCTTGTCAGGTCGTTGTGTCCTGACGTCTCTTTGAGGCTACGAAGGCCAAAATTTTCCAACAAGACGCCAAAAAGTATTTGGTTCAAAACGCCGATACGCCTCAATGCTTGCGGACAAGAGGCTAATGAATCTTGAGGAATCACCAAAGTAATTTGGATAGGCCGCCTTAATCCCACCAACAGCCTCAGTTGAGACAAGAACCACCACTTTTTGTCCTCCGATTCCGGCCTGCTTTTCTTGTTCCAGATATTTTGCAGCCGCTTTATCGAAGTCCGCTTTATCAAAAACAGACATCGAAAGCCG
>Ga0114970_10003404_pt1 | contig 11701 bp, 9 predicted proteins | sample M_140205_XF_Meta_FD_87030 | JGI IMG/M metagenome (GOLD analysis project Ga0114970, IMG submission 87030) | Freshwater microbial communities from Lake Montjoie, Canada to study carbon cycling - M_140205_XF_MetaG | ecosystem: Environmental > Aquatic > Freshwater > Lake | place: Lake Montjoie... | reverse complement strand
GGGCTATCGCAGCCGCGCGGCCTTCAAGTTGATTGAGCTCGATGACCGCTTCAAATTCCTCGGCAAGGGCAAGAAGGTCGTCGACCTGGGCGCGGCCCCCGGCGGCTGGACGCAAATTGCCGTGGACCGCGTCAAAGCCGGCCAGCCCAAAGGCGGCGCTGTCGTCGGCATCGACATTCTTGAATGGGCGCCGATCGCGGGCGCCACCTGCATGACGCTCGACTTCCTCGACCCCAAGGCGCCCGACCTCTTGAAAGAGGCCCTGGGCGGCCAGGCCGATGTGGTGCTCAGCGACATGGCCTCGCCGACCACGGGCCACGGCCCCACCGACCACATCCGCATCATGGCGCTCGCCGAAACCGCCTGGATGTTCGCCGAAGAGGTTCTGGCGCCGGGCGGCACGTTTGTCTGCAAGGTCTTTCAGGGAGGCACCGAAGCCACCCTCCTAAACCAGATCAAGCGCCGCTGCGGCAGCGTACGGCACGCCAAGCCCCCGGCAAGCCGCAAGGAATCGGCCGAAGTCTACGTGATCGGCCAGAATTTTAAGGGCTAAACGCGTCGGTTTAGGGCCTTGCCCCGCGCCCTTGTCACCCCATTTGAATCATGTCATAACCCGCCACCTTTTTACCGGCCCAGCCACTTAAAGGCCAAGCCCGGAGGCCACATGGAGATTGCCGAAGCACTGACGTTTGACGACGTCCTCCTTGTGCCCGCGGCCTCCTCGGTTCTCCCTGCCCACGCCAACACGGCGACCCGGCTCACCAAATCCGTCAGTCTCAACATCCCGCTGATCTCCGCGGCCATGGATACCGTGACCGAGAGCGGCCTCGCCATCGCCATGGCCCAGGCTGGTGGTATTGGCGTCATTCACAAAAACTTCGGCATCGACATCCAGGCGCAGGAAGTGCGCCGCGTGAAGAAGTTTGAATCCGGCATGGTCGTCAATCCGGTGACCGTCTATCCCGACCAGACGCTGGCCGATGCTTTGCGCCTGCGCGAGCAGAACAAAATCTCGGGCTTCCCCGTGGTCGAACGCAATACCGGCAAGCTGGTGGGCATCCTCACCAATCGCGACATGCGCTTTGCCACCGACCCCAATCAGCCCGTTAGCGAGCTGATGACCAAAGACCGCATCATCACCGTGCCCGAGAACGTCGAGCGCGAGCAGGCCCAGAAGCTGCTGCATCAATACCGCCTCGAGAAGCTCTTGGTGGTTGACGGCTCCTACCGCTGCGTCGGCCTGGTGACGGTCAAGGACATCGAGAAAGCCCGCACCCATCCGATGGCCTCCAAGGACGAACAGGGCCGCCTGCGCGTGGCCGCGGCGACCGGCGTCGGCGAAGAAGGTTATGAGCGCGCCCAGGCGCTGCTCGATGCCGGCGTCGATGTGCTGGTGGTCGACACCGCCCACGGTCATTCGGCCGGCGTTATCGATGCCGTGGCGCGCATCAAACGCATTTCGAACTATACGCAAGTCATCGCCGGTAACATCGCGACACCTGAAGCCGCCAAGGCGCTGATCGACGCGGGCGCCGACGCGGTGAAGGTCGGCATTGGTCCCGGCTCCATCTGCACCACGCGCATTGTCGCTGGCGTGGGCGTGCCGCAGCTGACCGCCGTGATGGAAGTCACCGAGATCGCGCGCAAGTCCGGCGTGCCTGTCATCGCCGACGGCGGCATCAAAGCCTCGGGCGATATCGCCAAGGCCATCGCCGCGGGCGCCGATTGCGTGATGATCGGCTCGCTGCTGGCCGGCACCGAAGAAAGCCCCGGCGAAGTCATTCTCTATCAGGGCCGCACTTATAAAGACTATCGCGGCATGGGCTCGCTCGGCGCCATGGCGCGTGGTTCAGCGGATCGCTACTTCCAGGAAGAAGTGCGCGACAACATGAAGCTGGTGCCCGAAGGCGTTGAAGGCCGCGTGCCCTACAAAGGCCCCGCCGCCGCCGTGGTGCATCAGCTTGTCGGCGGCTTGAAGGCCGCCATGGGCTACACCGGCAACGACACCATCGACGCCATGCAGAAGAATTGCACCTTCCGCCGCATCACCAGCGCCGGCATGCGCGAAAGCCACGTCCACGATGTCATGGTCACACGTGAACCGCCGAACTATCGCCTCAGCAATACCTGACCTTTCCTCTGTCCGTATGGGCGCAGAATCATGACGCCCGCAGCCCGCCTTCAAGCGGCTATTGAAGTTCTCGACGAAGTCCTCGGCACCGACCGCGCCGCCGACGGTGTGATCTCGGCCTATTTCCGCAGCCGCCGTTTCATCGGCAGCAGCGACCGCCGCGTGATCTCCGATCAGCTGTGGCGCATCCTGCGCCATCGCGCGCGCCTCGGCTGGTGCTTGGGCACCGACCATCCTTCGGGCCGCTTGTTCGTCGCCGCCAATCTGGTGCGCGGCGAGGGCAAAACGGTCGACGCCATTGCCGGGCTCTATTCGGGCGCCAAGAACGGCCCAGGCCCGCTGGCCGGTAACGAAAAGCGCATGATCGAGCGCGTCGCGCAAATCGGCAAAGAGGGCCGCGACGAATCCACCATGCCGCGCGAAGTGAAATTCGAAACGCCGTGGTGGCTGCTCGAGAAGTTCGACGCCGCTTTCGGCGCCGACGCCGACAAGGAACTGGCGGCCCTCGGCCAGGAAGCCGCCCTCGATCTGCGCGTCAACACGCTGAAAGCGACCCGCGAAGAAGTAGTTGCCAATCTCAAGGCCGAAGACCTCACCGCCGACCCGACGCCCTTGTCACCCTTGGGCATTCGTCTGCCGGCCCGCATTAGCTTGGGCGACCACGCCGGCTTTCGCGACGGCCTGTTCGAGGTGCAGGACGAGGCCTCGCAAATCTGTGCGCAATTGGTCGATGCCAAGCCGGGCTCTGCGGTGATGGATTTGTGTGCCGGCGCCGGCGGCAAGACGCTCGCCATTGCCGGCACCATGCAGAACAAAGGCCGCCTGATCGCCTGTGACGTTTCCGTCGGTCGCCTCGACCGCTCGAAACTGCGCCTCCGCAGGGCAGGTGTGCACAACGCCACGCTGCGTATCCTCGAGGATAAAGACAAATGGATCAAACGCCAGGCCGGTAGCTTCGACCGCGTGCTGGTGGACGCGCCGTGTTCGGGCACCGGCGCCTGGCGGCGCAACCCCGATGCGCGCTGGCATTTGAAGCCGGAGAATCTTGAATCATTGCGCGCGACGCAAGAAGGCGTGCTGGAGCAGGGTGCCGGCCTCGTCAAGCTGGGCGGCCGGCTGATCTATGCCACCTGTTCGCTGCTGCCCGAGGAGAACACGGGCCGCGTCGAGACCTTCCTCGCCGCCCATCCCGGCTTCAAGCCGCTGCCCATCGCCGGCATCTGGGCCCAGGTTCTTGAAGCGCCTTGCCCGACATCCGAGACTTTCTTAACGCTGACGCCCGCGCGCAACGGCACCGACGGATTTTTTGTAGCGGTGCTAGAGAGAATTTCCTAGAAAAGAAACATGACCGACCGCATCCTCATTATCGATTTCGGCTCGCAAGTCACCCAGCTCATCGCGCGCCGGGTGCGCGAACTCGGCGTCTACTGCGAAATCCACCCCTTCAATAAAGTCACCGAAGCCTCGCTCAAAGCCTACGCGCCCAAGGGCATCATCCTCTCGGGCGGTCCGGCCTCGGTGCTCGATATCGACACCCCCACGGCCAACGACTACGTCTTCAAAATGGGCCTGCCGGTGCTGGGCATCTGCTACGGCCAGCAGACCATGGTGGCGCAGCTGGGCGGCAGTGTTGGGGCCGGACACCATCGCGAATTCGGCCGCGCCTATGTCGAGATCACCGGCGAATGCGCCCTGTTCGATGGCCCCTGGAAGACCGGCGAACGCCAGCAAGTGTGGATGAGCCACGGCGACCGCGTCACCGCGCTCCCGGCCGGCTTCAAGGTCGTCGGCGTCAGCGAAGGCGCACCCTTCGCCGCCATCGCCGACGAAACGCGGCGCTTCTACGCCGTGCAGTTCCACCCCGAAGTCGTGCACACGCCCAATGGTGCCGCGCTCTACCGCCGCTTTGTCCGCGACATCTGCGGCTGCAGCGGCGACTGGACCATGGTCGCCTTCAAGGCCCAGGCCATCAAAGCCGTGCGCGAGCAAGTTGGAAAAGGCCGAGTCATCTGCGGACTTTCGGGTGGTGTAGACTCCTCGGTCGTGGCCGCCCTGCTGCACGAGGCCATCGGCGAGCAGCTCACCTGCGTATTGGTCGACCACGGCCTGATGCGCCTCGGTGAAACCGAACAGGTGGTGAAGGTTTTCCGCGACCGCTTCAACGTCAAGCTGGTGGCGCGCGACGCCTCCGACTTGTTCCTGGGCAAGCTCGCCGGCGAAACCGACCCCGAGAAAAAGCGCAAGATCATCGGCGCCACCTTCATCGACGTCTTCGAGGAAGAGGCCAAGAAAATCGGCGGCGCCGATTTCTTAGCCCAAGGCACGCTCTACCCCGACGTCATCGAGTCCGTCTCCTTCCACGGCGGCCCCAGCGTCACCATCAAGTCCCACCACAATGTCGGTGGTTTACCTGCGCGCATGAACATGAAGCTGGTGGAGCCCTTGCGCGAGCTGTTCAAGGACGAAGTGCGCGTGCTCGGCCGCGAACTTGGCCTGCCCGACGAGATGGTCGGCCGCCATCCGTTCCCGGGCCCCGGCCTCGCCATCCGCATCCCCGGCCAGGAAATCACGCGCGAGCGCCTGGACATCCTGCGCAAGGCCGACGCGGTCTATCTCGATGAAATCCGCAAGGCCGGCCTCTACGACGTCATCTGGCAGGCCTTCACCGTGCTGCTGCCCGTGCGCACCGTCGGCGTCATGGGCGACGGCCGCACCTACGACTACGCCGTGGCGCTGCGCGCCGTCACCTCCACCGACGGCATGACCGCCGACTTCTATCCCTATGACATGGCCTTCCTGGGCCGCGTCGCCAACCGCATCATCAACGAGGTCAAGGGCGTGAACCGCGTGACCTACGATGTCACCAGCAAGCCGCCCGGCACGATTGAGTGGGAGTAAACCGAGTCATCTAAGTCATTGATATATAACAATACACGAACCTAGACACTACCTAGACATGCTTTGCTAAGTAGTTGAATCTAAACGATACCAAAACTCGTACTTTGACAAAGACTTAGACATCTCGGGCACTATTGCTAGCAGTAGTGCCCAGACGCTCATTTGCCGACTTCGACAAAGTGCGAATTCAGCCCCCACTCGTCAAAAAGTTCCCACGCAAAGTCGGAAAAAGTCAGTTTTGAGTTGAATGGCGAAAAAGCAGTTTTTCAGCGAAGACGAAGTTCCAGTATTTGGAAATAGAAATGGCGCCGTGATTTTCAGGCGCGGTGAAAACTGGCAATTCCGCGTCTGGCTCACGGCAGACAATCGATATGTCCAGAAAAGTCTCAATACGAAAATCTTGGAGACCGCAAAAGCCCGCGCAGACGAGCTGTATCTCGAGCTGTATGCGAATATTGAGAAGGGCGTAAAGTTCTACTCAAGCTCAGTCAAAGAATCTGTTCAAACTTATGTTGATTACAGAGCGACTGAAGTTAGAGACGACCCAAGCCAAAATGGAATTGTGAAGGGTCGTCTAGAAACAATCAAAACGCACTTGCGGCACTTCTTGGACTTTGTCGGCAGAGAAACGCGCCTTAGTCAGCTAGAAGAAGGACAGCTGCTTGCTTATCCAAAATGGTGCCGAACCACGCGAAAGACGATCTCTGATTCAACAGTGCGCAATGAGATGAGCACCGTGAACTCTTGTATATCTTATCTCTACGACAAGAAGATCATGAGTAGCTTTCGCCACTTCCAATTGCCGAAACACACGCGCACGCAAGTCGATGTTGAAAAAGTAAAACGCGAGACATTCACAGCGGACGAATATAACGCGTTTACAGTTGCTATGAGACAGTATGTCAAAGAGCAAGTTGATGATGATGAGCTTTATGCCAGACAACTCGTTCGATCATATTTTCTGATCGCTGCGAATTCTGGAATGCGCAGTGGAGAATTAGCGCAGCTAACTTGGCAGAACATTGAGATTCTCGATATCAACAAAGAAACCAAAATCGCCAAGATCACTGTTCAAGCAGCCACATCAAAAGTCGGAAAATCACGCATCTTCATGCACAGAGGTGGTTTCTATTACGAGCGTTGGCGAGAGTTGTACGAACAACGAAACGCGAAAGTTCAACAAGCTGGAATCATTTTCAGCATCGACGGCAAGCGAAGATATCCGCAAAGCTCTCTGCATAAGCATTTCAAACGAATGATGGCGTTAGCTAATATTCATAAAGACAGAAAGCAGCAGCTCGTTCCATACAGCTTTAGACACTTTGCAATTACAAACCGTGTGCAAAGTGGTTTGAAGTTGCAAGAAGTTGCGAAAATGACAGGCACAAGTGTCAAGCAAGTTGAAGAGACTTATTGGCACATAAATGATCAGCAGATGAAGCGCGCCGCTTTAGCCGACTTTGTGATCGACAAGAACGGCTCAATCATACCGACCATGTGACGGTAGAGGGTTTATACGCAGTTCAAAATTGAACTTGGGCGATCATCAACAGCTAGTCAGCCAGATCCAGCTCAATTCCGTCTTCGTTGACGAGTTCATGGAGCTTCTCGCTCGCGTACATAAAGCGAGATCCAAGCTGGAGCGAATAATTACAATATGAAGCTGATGCTAAGGTTTTTCTTGACGCTGTTTTCAGCGGAATATAATTCATAGCGAATTGCCACACCGTTAGATCCGTGTGCCGCTATGTTCACCCGTACCGCTAACGCGTGCGTTTGATTAGCGAATAACTACAAAGAATAGCTGCTTGAGATGTTAAAACCTCTCATCCTGCTCTAAACCAAAAGGACTATTCAGTGCCTAAAGCTCTCTCACTTAAGACGATCAAAGCGCGTATTGCGATACTCGAAGCTCAAGCTCGCAAAGTCTCCGCAGCAGATAAACCAGGCTTGAAAGCCGCAATCGCGCTGATCAAGAAGCATAAGCTGTCACTCAGCGATATCAGTGCTGCTCTTGGTGAGTCAGGAAAGCTGGTTGTTGGTAGAGCTAAGTCGTCTGCAAAACGCGCAACCAAAAAAGCAAAAATAAAGTTTCGCGATGGCGATGGTAATGCTTGGTCTGGACGCGGACTTGCACCGAAGTGGCTCGTAGCAGCAGAGAAAGCGGGCAAGAAGCGAGAGAGTTTCGCTGTCTAGCTGGAGAGAATGCGGATAACAGGGTGAGCATCGAAAACGCCGATTTAGCGTGATCTGCTTCTGTGATGAAACGATGCTCACCACGATGATTGGCACCAAGCGTACGCAGTTCCAAATTGAACTTTGGCGATCATCGACAGCTAGTCAGCCAGATCCAGTTCAACTCCGTCTTCGTTGACCAGTTCATGGAGCTTCTCGCTCGCGTACATAAAGCTCGCCCCAAGCTGATGATATTTCTTGGTAGCCAGCAATTGCTCAGCTGCTCTTTGTAGTCTGCTCGCACATATTGCCAGCGTTCCGATGCTTGGTTCTGCGTTCTTGCATTTCAATGTACGCAAGTATGACTCATTTTGACCAAGCCAGTTCTGGCTGAAGTCACTCTTGCCGTTGATAAGACCCACGCTTTTTACAAGCTCGTAAGCTTGATCTAGTCGATAATTTTTCATGTTATTGCGCTCCGTGTATAAATAGCCATGCGTCATTTAGAGATATGACCTTCTGTGCATATTTATCTGTGTTACGCAAAAGCGAGATTAAAGCTGGCACGCTGACTGTAAGTGCTGCGGAATCTGTTCTGACTGTGACAGCAACGCCAATCGAATTGCTCGCCATTCGTCCTCATCGCACTACCCATCTCATTAGAGTTGGATGCCTTAAACGACAGCTGGATAGCTCGTATCGTTTGCGATGCTGTAATGGTTCGTTAGATGAAATTGATTCAAGACCCTCAAGCCCCATCTAGCCCAAAGTGAGTGGGAAATACATTAGACCCACAAGATTAGTTGCGCCTAAAGCCGCGATATGAGCGAAGCAACCGATCTGCGTCCAGACAGCACATAATAGGAGAATCGCAAAACCTGCCTCTCTTGTGATCAACATCACAAGTTGTGTTCATATCGCATAAAGCAAACCTCAGCGAAGTGTTGCCTTTGTCATCGCTGCTAAGAGCGATGACATTGCTCCCTTGCGAAGTGCCCCTAATACAATACGAAAAATCATTCATAAAAATAATTACGCTAATTCATTACAAAACAAATCGCTGATGCGTATGCGAATTGAGCTTGCGAAATGAGCATAGCATCGAGCGAATGCAGTTCTGCGAAGCAAGAACGCATCTAATCAAACAACAATTGGAATCTCTGGAGATCAATGAACAGTCATGTCTTCAGAGATCGCATCATGAAGCCCAACACCAAACATTTGACCGACTAACTTCTAACAAGAAGTTCACCACTTTTCGCTAAGTGACTGAGGCCGAATCAAAATCCGATTCCAACCTTTTGGCATCAAAAACGCCCTGATTAACTTAGACTCTTGGACTCACGACATGTTCATCGGTAGTCAAAATGGCGAAAGCAAAAGTTCTCACTAAAGAAGAAATCCGACGGGTGTTTCGGATTATCGAAACTTCGCGTTATCCAACCAGAGATGCAGCAACATTTGCCCTGTCGATCCACGCAGGAATGAGGTGCAAGGAAATTTGTAGTCTTCGAATTGGGGATATTCGTGGTGTTGACGGACAAACAGTCGAGATCATCAACTTGTCAAAGTCGCAGACGAAAGGAGGGAAAAACTCTCGCCGTGTCTTTATCAGTGACGATCTGACGAAGATCCTGAATGCACATCTCAAAACAGTTCAGAAGCTCGATGATGCGCAAGCATTCATTAGATCGACTCAAACGAATGGGCATTTCTCAACGGTGACGCTGAGCACCAGAATGAAACGCATCTATCGTTCGGCTGGAATTGTTGCCACATCTCATAGCGGAAGGAGAAGTTTTGCTACTTCAATGGGTTCTCTGGGCATCGGCATGAGAACGATTATGCAGTGCATGGGTCATCGGTCGATCAGCTCGACAGCTTTGTACATCGATGTGAGTGACGAACAGATGGTCAAAGCGGTCAACGCGATCTGAGAGAACAAACACGCGTTGTCAGCTGCATATTGAGATGAAGCAGAACGAAATAGTGCCCGCGAACATCATATTCACGGGCACTTTAACTTCGATCATATCGCACAAGAACTAGGCAGCTGCAGGTAGCGACTTAAGTTCAAAATCAAGTGTATTCGTAAGACCTCGCAGATCTGGGAAGCAAGACTTTACGCAGGTGCGAATGGTCGCTTCGTCTAAGTTCACTTTGTTCATATAAAACAAAACGAGTTTCTCTTTTATCTCATCGTAATCGGAAAGTTGCGGTTCAAAATCGAACGGCTTGCATCTGCTTTTTAGCGGGGGAATCAATTTATCGATGTGATTGGTTGTGAATATGAAACGCATATCAACTACTGTGGAAGAATCATCAATAACTTTAAGCATCTGTGTCTGAACAGGCTGCGTTAGCGCGTCTACTTCATCAATAATGATTAATCGTTTCAACTTTGTGTAGCCAACTATTGAACATTGGGTTTTTATATCTGATAGGAAGGATGGCTTTTGCGTTATAGAAGCGCCGCTGAATCTATCCCCGTTTCGCTTTGCAAAGAATATGTTTGCAGCTGAAGTCTTTCCTAAACCCGCAGGTCCATAAAATATCATGTTCTGGATCGTGTCATTATGGTCCATGTTTTTAAACGCGCAGATTGTTTTCTTGGGTAGATAAAACAGGTCGTCGAACGACTTCGGCGCAAGTAGATCAATCAGTAAATTAGTCATTTCATTATTCCTTTGTTTTAAAAATAAACGCGAAGTGTTGTTTTCTCACACCTCGCGTTTTGTTCATTAAGCAGCAATCTTCTGCTCTTGTTCGATAGAGTTTGCGACAGTCGTCATGTTGCTCTCAAAATGCTTGCGCAGTTCAGAGCTGTAAGTGAACGCTTTTTCTGAACTCACGCACATCTTCGAAATCGTCTGCAGCATCATTAGAATGTGCTCGCGTAGTTGCAGATCCTTGACTTTCGCAATGTCGATCTTAATGAACTCACCAGCGTCATTAGAACGATCAGATGATGCGACTGCGCTTTCAATCTCAGTCGTCTTGTTTTCCGCAGACTTATTCTCGTTTGAAAACTTGAAGGAAGAGATTTCAGCGAGTTTGCGAGCAGTCAGATCAATCGTGATCTGCTTGTTGTCGAACGCTGTGCTAATCGCAACATTGTCTTGGGTGGCGATTTTATAGAGCGTCGTCCAGTTTGTCGGCAGCGTGTCAGCATGTGCTGCAAACACTGCTTTGTGTTTGGCGATCACACAGAACTTCTTCGCGTTGCTCTCAGACAAGTTAGCCTCACGAAGAAAAATCTTGTATTCGTCGGTAGTCAAAAGTTCGCGCGCTTTGATGACTGTTTCGGCTTGCGTGAGATACGCAACCACAGTCTTTTTGCTGGCGGAATTGAAGGCGTTTACACATTCGATGATTTTAGGCGTAATGATCTGTGTGGAAGACGAGTTGGTCGTTTCGGTGGTGTTGGCAATCGCGTTTACGGTAGTCATGTGATTATCTTTCCTTTTAAGCGTTGCGTTCAAAATTGAACTAGATGTCTTGAACTCACGATCTCGATCATCATGTTCAAATAATCGCACGAAGCAGAATCCAATGAACGGGCTATGGTTCAAAATGGACATAAGTCCAAGTCAGCACTTTTGTCCGCTTTTAGCTGCGTTGTGTTTTTGATGAAGCAAGCGGACTATTCGGGGAGTTCAAAATGGAACTAGCAAAAACGGCGAGACCAGTAGATCGCAGATCACACTATCGGTTTTGGTGGGAGTATCTTCGTCTAGCGCATCAAGTCGCTTCGTTGGGAAGTGCTCCATACCGAAGCAGGAGCGACACGCAATTCATCAAAGATGTTGCGTCTGCGCTCTCGAGTTCAAAAAAGAACTACGCTTTGTGGAACATGAAAGAGAACCAAAAGTTCAATGACTGGTGGAAGAAACACAGTCATTTATTCGAGGAACAATTCGTTGTTCGTGAACTCAAGCACTGCGAAGCACCTCACGACGCTGATGCAATCGTAATTGAGGTGCCACTTCGTTTCTCAGCAGCTGATCTAACCGCGCAAACGCAAGCAGTTATTCGTGCTGCTATGGCTCGTCGTGAATCGGGAGGAAAGTCTCCAAAAAACAAAAAGAAGCCGTCAGCACAATTCGCACCATCACAAGGTTCTGAATTACGAGAGCTTCAGATCAAGGAGATGCTAACTATCTATCGAGATGTTGAAGTGCCGAATATCAAAGGTCTGTTGGTTTCCGAGCATGTACCGAAGCAGCTTGCAAAGCTGACTGGTGGAAGGCTACTTGTTGCGGTTAATGACTTCTACGCTAACCGCAAACCTAAATCGTGGGGACCTGTTCCTGGAACTTTGCAAGTTCGCTATCGAACTGACAAAAACAGAAAGAAGACCGATAGGCTGGACGCATCGGCTAACGCAACCCCGCTGAAATCATTGCGTCGGTACATTAAAAATGCTGAAAAAATCATACTCAATGTAGCAAGGGGAGAGTTTCCTGGTCGCTATTGAGAGCGCAAGTGTTGGCAGCC
>Ga0114970_10003403_pt1 | contig 11701 bp, 10 predicted proteins | sample M_140205_XF_Meta_FD_87030 | JGI IMG/M metagenome (GOLD analysis project Ga0114970, IMG submission 87030) | Freshwater microbial communities from Lake Montjoie, Canada to study carbon cycling - M_140205_XF_MetaG | ecosystem: Environmental > Aquatic > Freshwater > Lake | place: Lake Montjoie... | reverse complement strand
GGCAGCGCCGCAGCGGGCAAGGGCTGGATAGACGCCGGACGCTCGGCCAGGCGAAGGCGGCGCGGGGTGGGCAACTCGGGCGCGGCCGGCGCGAGCACAGGCGCAGGCATGGGCGCCAGTACAGGCGAAGGTGCAGGCGCGAGAACAGGCGAAGGTATAGGCGCCGGTGCGGGCGCTTGTGCGGGCGCTTGTGCGGGCGCTTGTGCGGGCGCTTGTGCGGGCGCTTGTGCGGGCGCTTGTGCGGGTGCTTGTACGGGCGCTTGTACGGGCGCTTGTAAGGGCGCTTGTACGGGCGCTTGTACGGGTGATGGCGAGGGTGTCACAACACGCGCAGGTGCCGGTGTTGGCGCTGGGCTCAGCACCGGGGGCGGGGCAGCGGCCGTCGCCGCGACCGGTGGCGCCAAAGGCGTCAGCGAGACGGCCGGGACCGGCGCTGGCACGACCGGCACCGACTTGGCGGCGGGCTCGCTGGTGGGGGCTGCCGTCAACGGCTCAAGCTGCGCAGCCACACCAGGCAACTCTGTGTCGGCCACGGCCTGGTCATTGGCAGGGGCTTGCCAGCGCCCTTGCCGCGCCGCACCGGGCGCTGTCGAGTCGTCCGGTGGCCGCACCGAGCCGCCCCAGCGGGCTTGAGCCCCCTGGCCGCGCGGGCCGCTGGGTATCTCGGGGTCGACGCTGGACTGGCCTTGCCCGTCCGCTGCTTCGCCCTGCAAGCGGATGTTGATCGCACCCCAAACGCCTTCACCGGGACGGGCGTTGCCGCCCGGCGTGTTGCCTAGCACCAACACCAGCAGCACATGGACCAGCAGCGCCAGGGTCAGGCACTGCGCCAGTGACGGCCGCCCAAGCTGCTGCGGCGGCAACACCTTACCGGCGCGACCGGCCGGCACCGGCAAGGCGTGAACAGGGTCAGCGGCGAAAACGGAGTCCATCGATTCCCGATGCTGCCAGATCGCCACCAGTGTGCCGACCACACCCGTCGAGACGGGTCACAGGATTCGCTAACGCAACGAGCAGCAGGCCTCAGCCGCGCCCGACAAACGGCATCTTGGTCGCCATCACCGTCATGAACAAAATGTTGGCGCCTGGCGGCAAGCGCGCCATCGTCATGAAACCGTCGGCCACCGAGCTCAGCGCCATCCGCGCCTCGGGCTTGATGCTGCCATCGGCCTGCGGCACGCCCTTGACCATGCGCTCGGTCATGTCGCTCGCGACATTGCCGATGTCGATCTGCCCCACCGCGATGTCGAACGCCCGGCCGTCCAGCGCGGCAGCGCGGGTCAGCCCGGTGATCGCGTGCTTGGTCGCGGTGTAGGCGATCGAGCCCGGCCGCGGCGCATGGGCCGAGATTGAGCCGTTGTTGATGATGCGCCCGCCCATCGGCGACTGCGCGCGCATCAGTTTGAAGGCCTGAGACAGGCAGAAGAACGCACCGTTGAGATTGGTGTCGACGGCACGGCGCCAGCTCGCGGCGTCCAGCTCGTCGGGGGTGAGCCCCGGCGACGAGATGCCGGCGTTGTTGAACAGCAGGTCGAGCCGACCGAAGCGCACGCGAACAGCATCGAACATCGCGGCCACCGCGTGCTCGTCACCGACGTCGCAGGGCCAGGCCATCGCGCGATCGGCGATGTCGCCCCAGGGGTCGCCGGCACGGGCGATGGCTGTGGCGAGCGTCTCGGCCCGGCGGCCGGCATAGACCACACGCCAGCCATCGGCCAGCAGGGCCGCCGCACAGGCCAGGCCGATGCCCGAGCCTGCGCCGGTGACCAGGGCGATTCGGTTGTGCGCAGCGGCTGAGGTCATGGGACGATCTCGATCAGTTGAAGGAGGCGGCAGTCTGCCACAAGCCACCCCGACGAGCGTCCAAACCAGGACTGGCGCGCTTCAGGCCAAAGCCACCTGGGGCAGCACCAGTCCAGGCATCAGCAAGCGCTCGATCAGCTCGCGCACGCTGCGGATCTGCGCGCCGAAGGGCAAGGCGCCAGCGCCGCGGAAGTACAAACCCTTCTTGAGGTCACCCCGCAGCGCTGCGGCGAGCTGGTTGTCGATGCAGAACTGGCCCCAGCCGGGCAGACCGTCGCGCAAGCCGCAGTGGGCCAGGCAATCGAAAGCCTTGGTGCAGCGCGACTTGGGCCTGGCCACCGCCTGCAAGCTGGGTTCGATCTTCAGGTAGGCCTTGAGCCAAGGCGTGGCCACCGCGCGCGCCGGCAAGCCAGCGACACTGATGAACTCGACCAGGTCTTCATCGCGGGCCTCGGCCAGCACGCGCTTGAACTCGTCGCTGGCGTCGCACTCGTGGGTCACGGCGAACGGCGTGCCGAGTTGCACCCCCGCGCCGCCCAGGCCCTGGATGCGTGCGATGTCCTCGCAGCGGCGGATGCCACCGGCGGCGATCAGCGGTATCCGGCCCTCCAGCCCGGCCTGGCGCAGGAAGTCCAGCGATTCGGGGATCACGCGCTCGAAATCGAAGCGCGGATCGTTCAGATCGGCAATCCTGGCCGCCCCGAGGTGGCCTCCGGCCAGCCGCGGGTGCTCGATCACGATCGCGTCGGGCAGGCGCTTCTTGCGCTCCCACTTCTTGACCACCAAGGCCACGCCGCGGGCGTCACTGAGGATGGGCACCAGCAAGGCCTTGGGGTGGTCGGCCGCCAGATCGGGCAAGTCCAGCGGCAGGCCGGCACCCACGACCACCATGTCGACACCGGCCTCAAGCGAGCGCCTGACATAAGCCACATAGTCACTGACCGCGCGCATCACGTTCATCGCGATCAAGCCGCAGCCGCCAGCGGCGGCGCGCGCTGCCTTGACCTCCCGGTCGACGGCCTCGAGGTTGGCGGCATCGATCTGAATCTTGGTGTCGGCATCGCAGCCGACCCGCGACGACAGACCCTGGGTTCGCGCCATCAAGTCCGGGTGGTGGCGCCGCAGGTCCACCGAACTGAGCGTGCCCACCCCGCCTTGGGCCGCGACAGCGCCGGCCAAGCGGTGCGCCGACACCCCCACGCCCATGCCGCCCTGGATGATCGGCAGCAGCCGCCGGCCGGCCAGCGTCATCGCGTTCAGCCCGCTGGCAGCCCAGGCGGACCGCAGATGGGCGGGAACGGGTTCGGAAGCATTCGGCATGAGGATTCGCGCCGCACAGCGGCCGTCGGTGAGCAGACGGCAGGCTACAGGCCGCCGGCCTTTCACGGCTTGACCTAGGTCATGGCGGGAATCTGCCAGTGGCTGGGCTCGACAGCTGCGTCGGCGAGATGGTCTAGCATTGACCCATTCTCAACAGCCAGCAACCTCAACATGAGCCAGCCCCAGCGCATCGCGATCATCCCAGGCGACGGCATCGGCCGCGAAGTGATGCCCGAGGGCCAGCGTGTGCTGGCAGCCGCCGTCAAGCGCTTCGGCTTGGCGCTGGACTTCAGGCCGATAGACTGGGCCAGCTGCGACTGGTACGCCCAACATGGCCAGATGATGCCCGACGACTGGAAGGATCAGATCGGCGGCATGGACGCGATCCTGTTCGGTGCGGTGGGCTGGCCGGCCGCGGTGCCCGACCATGTCTCGCTATGGGGCTCGCTGCTGAAGTTCCGGCGTGAGTTCGACCAGTACATCAACCTGCGTCCGGCGCGCTTGTTCGAGGGCGTGCCCTGCCCCTTGGCGAACCGAAAACCCGGCGAGATCGACATGCTGATCGTTCGCGAGAACACCGAGGGCGAGTACAGCGCGGTCGGTGGTGTGGCCTTTGCCGGCACCGAACGCGAGTTCGTGGTGCAGGAGTCGATCTTCACCCGCCATGGCAGCGAGCGACTGCTGAACTACGCCTTCAACCTGGCCCGCAGCCGTGAGCGCAAGCATGTGACGGTGGCCACCAAAAGCAATGGCATCGCAATCTCGATGCCCTGGTGGGACGAGCGCGCGGCCGAAGCCGCCGCCCGCCACCCCGACATCACTTGGGACAAGCAGCACATCGACATCCTGGCCGCGCGCTTCGTGCTGCAACCGCAGCGCTTCGACGTGGTCGCGGCGACCAACCTGTTCGGCGACATCCTGTCCGACCTGGGGCCGGCCTGCACCGGCACGATAGGCATCGCGCCGTCGGCCAACCTGAACCCCGAGCGCAAGTTCCCCAGCCTGTTCGAGCCGGTGCACGGCTCGGCGCCCGACATCTACGGCCGCAACATCGCCAACCCGGTGGCGATGATCTGGTCGGCGGCGATGATGCTCGACTTCCTCGGCCACCGCGAAGCGCACGACGCGGTGATGCGAGCGATCACGACGGTGCTGCGCGACGGCCCGAGAACGCCAGACCTGGGCGGCGCGGCCAACACCACGCAAGTCGGCGAGGCGGTGGCCGCGCTGGTGGCTGGCGGCATCTAAGCCCAATCCGCGATGGAGCAGATCGACGCAGTGGTGGTCGGCGCCGGCGTCGTCGGCCTGGCGGTGGCGCGCGCGCTGGCACTCGCCGGCCGGGAGGTGATCGTGCTGGAGGCCGAGACCGCATTTGGCACCGGCATCAGCTCGCGCAACAGCGAGGTCATCCACGCCGGCATCTACTACCCAACCGGCTCGCTGCGGGCCGGGCTCTGCGTACAGGGCAATCGCCTGCTCTACGACTACTGCGCCAGCCATGGCGTGGCCCACCAGCGCTGTGGCAAGCTGATCGTCGCGACCAGCGCCGAAGAGTTGCCAGCCCTTGATCGGCTGCGCGCCACCGCAATCGCGAACGGCGTGTCCGACCTGCAGCCGCTGTCCGCAGCCCAGGCGATCGCGATGGAGCCGGCGCTGCACTGCGTGGGCGCACTGCTGTCGCCATCGACCGGCATCGTCGACAGCCATGGGCTGATGCTGGCCTTGCTCGGCGACGCCGAGCGCGCCGGCGCGATGCTGGCACTGGGCTCCCAAGTGCAAGGCGGGCGCATCACGCCGCAAGGCATCGAGCTCGACGTGCACAGTGCGGATTCAGCCCCGATGACGCTGCGCGCGGCCTGCGTGGTCAACAGCGCAGGGCTGGACGCACCGGCGCTGGCGCGTGCGCTGGCTGGCTTGGCGCCAGCCCAGGTGCCGCGCGAGCACCTCGCCAAGGGATGCTATTTCACGCTCAGCGGCCGCGCGCCGTTCTCGCGCTTGGTCTACCCGGCGCCGGGCCAGAGCAGTCACTTGGGTGTTCACCTGACGCTGGACCTCGGCGGCCAAGCCAGGTTCGGCCCCAGCTTCGAGTGGGTGGACCAGATCGACTACAGCGTGGACCCGGCCGGTGCCGGGGCGTTCTACGCCGAGGTGCGTCGTTATTGGCCCGGGCTGGCCGACGGCACGTTGCAGCCGGGTTATGCCGGTCTGCGGCCCAAGATCAGCGGGCCGGGCGAGGCAGCGGCCGATTTCCGCATCGACGGCGTCGAGACGCACGGCGTGCCCGGGCTGGTCAATCTGTTCGGCATCGAATCACCCGGTCTGACCGCGAGCCTGGCGATCGCAGAGCGGGTAGCCCAGACCTTGGCTGGATAGACAGCGCAAGCTCGTCACTGAGTGCCCGCCCAGTTCGACGCTGTAGGGGCAAGCAGTGCGCCGGATCCGGCCGCCGGCCCGTCAGCGCGCGACGCACGCCGGCCTCCAACAGTCGCGGCTCAAGCGGCCGAGGCCAGTATTCAAAAACGCCCAGACTCATTGCCTTGACGGTCTCGATCGACGCTTGCTCGCTGGTGAGGATCGCCACCCGCAACCCGCGTTGAGCGATCTCGCCATTGAGCCTGCGCACGACCTCGACCCCACCGATGTCGGGCAATCGCATGTCCAGGATCACGAAGTCGGGTCGCTCACTCAGCGCCAGTGCCACGCCGGCCAGTCCGCCGGTCGCGTGGACCAGACTGACCCCGCGATGCTGGGCCAGCAGGCCGGCCACAATCCGTGCGCTGACCTGCTCGGCGTCGATCAGCAACAGCTTGCCTTGCAGGCTTGCAGCATCGACCGCATCAGCATTCATCACAGCGGCCATGGTCCATGCTCCTGTGGTGGTATGCACCGGACAGAGGTGCCAGACGCTCTCAAATGTGGCTCTGCCACTTTGCTTGATCCCCTCGAGGGGCGGCCGGCTTCCGCCGGCCTCGGGGCGCTCAGCGGCAAGCATAGATGCAGCGAACGCGCGACGTCAAAGCGCCGCCGTGCGCTATGTCACGGCTCAAGCAGCCGCAGGCTTGCTGCGATCCACCGCCTTGTCAGCCACCGGCGCCCCGGCTGCTTTCCAGGCGCCGAAGCCGCCCTCGATATGGCCGACTTCTTCCAGGCCCATTTGCTGCAGGGTCTGGGTCGACAGCGCAGAGCGCCAACCGCCGGCGCAAAACAGCACATAGCGCTTGCCGGGCTCACTGAACACCGGCTTGTGGTACGGCGACTCGGGGTCGACCCAAAACTCGAGCATGCCGCGCGGCGCGTGGAATGCACCGGGGATCACGCCCTCGCGCTCGAGTTCACGCGGGTCGCGCAGGTCGACGAACACCACATCGTCGCGGCCATGCAGGTCACGCGCGTCGTCGACGCTGTAAGTGGTGATGACGGTCATCGCCTCATCAACCATGGATTGGACAGTCTTTCTCATCAGCACAGTCTCCAGGCGGCACTCGCGATGGGCCGCAGCAAGCCAAGTATCGCGCTGGCGAGCCGGCGCCGCATCGCCGACACTCGCGTGACTGAATAAACCTTGCCGAACTCACCAGGACAGAACATGCCTATTCACGACCCCGCCCATGCCTTCGTCCCGTATCCCGACGCCCCGGTGGCGCGTGCAGCCACCGGGCCGTTGACAGGCCTGTGCTTCGGCGTGAAGGACTTGTTCGACGTCGCGGGCTACCCCACCGGTGGGGGCTCGCCGATCCTGTTGGCAATGTCGGGCATCAAGACCCGCCATGCACCCACCGTGCAGCGCCTGCTCGATGCCGGCGCAGCGTTTGTCGGCAAGACCGTCACCGACGAGCTGGCGTTTTCGATGAACGGCAACAACGCCCACTTCGGCGCGCCGATCAACGGCGCAGCGCCTGATCGCATCAGCGGTGGATCGTCCTCGGGATCGGCCTCAGCGGTGTCGAACCGGCTGTGCGATTTCGCGCTCGGCACCGACACCGGCGGCTCGGTGCGCGGGCCGGCCAGCCACTGCGGCTTGATCGGCCTGCGGCCCAGCCACGGCCGCATCAGCCTGGCAGGCGTGCTCGATCTGGCACCGAGCTTCGACACTTGCGGCTTCTTCGCCCGCGACACCCGCACTTTTGCCCGCGTCGCCGATGTGCTGCTAGGCGCCGACCCGAGTCCAGCGCCCAGCGTACCGCGCCTGTTGTGGCCGACCGATGTCTGGGCGCTGCTCGAAGCGCCGGTGGCCGAAGCCGCACGGGCTGCCGCCGAGCAGGTACAGGCGGTGCTGGGTCGGGCTGCGCCGGTGACGCTGGCACGCGACAGCTTCGAAGCGATGTACTGGCATTTCCGCCACATCCAGGGCCGCGAGGCCTGGATGACCGACGGCCCGATGATCGAGCGCCATGCGCCGCCGCTGGGCCCAGGCGTGGCCGAGCGTTTTGCCTGGTCGCGCCAAGTCAGCGACGCGCAGGCCAGCGCCGGTCATGGCTTCCGCGTCGCCTACGCCGCCCAGATCGCGGCGCTGCTGGGCCAGGACGGCGTGCTGCTGATGCCGACGATGCCCGACGTGGCACCGCTTCGCAGCGCGGCCGAGAGCACGCTGGAGGCCTACCGCAACCGCGCCGTCGTGTTGATGTGCATCTCAGGCCTGAGCGGCACGCCGCAGCTCAGTCTGCCGCTGGCAGGGCGCGACGGCGCGCCGATGGGCTTGTCGCTGCTGGGTCCGGTGGGCAGCGACCGCGCGCTGGTCGCACTGGCTGAACGCCTGGCCGACGCGGGCGTCGGCCACTGAGCGCCTCAAGGCCGGCCGAAGCCGGCAGCTCTCTCCATGAGGGGGTCCAGCCGCAAAACCACATTTGCTTGCGCGCGCGGGGCGATGCACAGCGTATCGCCGGGATCGACCCTCCATCGCCAGGCGCTGCATCTCGTCGCAGCGCGCTGGTGATCGGCGTTAGCGCTGGCTAGAGTTCAGGCCATCGAACAAGCCTGCCTCAGGAGAGCCGCCATGAACCTCACCCACCACCTGCTATCGCTCACGCTGGCGCTGCTCGTCACGGCCGCCACGCTGGGCGGTATCGACCAACTGGCCAGCAAGCGGCACACGCTGCTGGCCCAGGCTGCCACCCAAGCCACGACAAGCACCGCCACACCCAGCTGATCGACCCGCAGCGCCTCAGGCCACGCCGAGCCGCCACAAGGTGGTGATCTCGGCCGCGCGCGCTGCGTGCAGCGGGTCCAGCGCATCGGCCGCCTTGGCATGGCTTGGCCGGGTGTCGATGCGGCCCAGCACCTGCAGGCCCGCGGCGGCGACCCAGCCCAGCAACTCGTCTCGGCTGCGCAGACCCAGGTGTTCGGCCAGATCCGACAGGATCAGCCAGCCCTCGCCCTGGGGCGCCAAGTGGGCGACCAGCCCGGCCAGGTAGCCGCGCAACATGCGGCTGTCAGGGTCGTAGACGGCGGCCTCCAGCGCCGAACTGGGCTGCGCCGGCACCCACGGCGGGTTGCAGACCACCAATCCGAAGCGGCCTTTGACATACAGGTCGGCCTGTTGCAGCTTGACCCGATCGGCGACGCCCAGGCGCTCGAGGTTCTCCGCCGCACATGCCAGCGCGGCGGGGGACAGGTCGGTGGCCACCACTTGCAGGCCTCGGCGGGCCAGCACCGCGGCGAGCACGCCGGTGCCGGTGCCGACGTCGAGAACCCGCGCCGGTTTGGCCGCAGCAGGCAGCTTGGTCTGGGCCACCAGGTCGACATACTCGCCGCGCACTGGCGAGAAAACGCCGTGGTGCGGATGGATAGACGCGCCCAGCGCCGCGATCGGCACGCCCTTCTTGCGCCACTCGAAAGCCCCGACCAGGCCTAGCAACTCGCGCAAGGACGCGACATAAGCCTCGGCCACCGGCCCATGGGCTTGCAGGCCGGCGTCGCGCACCTCTGGCGCACGGCGCAACGGCACGCCGTGGTCGGGGTCGAAGGGCAGCAGCAGTTGGCCCAGCAGCAGCGCCCGCCTGGCCTGCAGCAGGCGCTGGGCCTGGAACATCGCGGACAGATCGGCCGGGGCGTCGGCGCTTGGCTTGGCGGGGCTGCGGCGGCCGGGTCCAGCGTCGAGCCGCCGGCCCAGCGCCTGCAGCAAATGACGCGCGTTCTGGTAGTCGCCGCGCCACAGCAAGCCGGTGCCAGACTGGATCAGCCTGAGCGCGGCGTCGGCGCTGAGTCGGTCGTCGGCCAGCACGACCCGCGCCGGCGCCGGGTGGCCGGCCAGCGATCGCCAGCGCGCGCTGCGCGCCTGGCCTTCGTCGTCCAGCCAGGTGATTTGCTCAGAGTTATCGCTCATGCCCGATTCTCGCCGGCGACCAGGCCACCCAAGAATCGGTGAGCCAGCCTGTCAGCCCGCAGCCTGCGCCAGCGCGCGCCCGATCAGGATCTTCTGCACCTCGGACGTGCCCTCGTAGATCTGGCAGACCCGAACATCGCGGTAAATGCGCTCGACCGGGAAATCCGACAGATAGCCGTAGCCACCCAGCACCTGGATCGCAGCCGAACACACGGCCTCGGCCATCTCGCTGGCCATCAGCTTGGCCATCGCCGCTTCCTTCAAGCAAGGCCGTCCGGCGTCCTTCAGGCTCGCGGCATGCCAGATCAGCTGGCGCGCGGCCTCGATCCTGGTGGCCATGTCGGCCAACTTGAACTGCACCGCCTGGTGCTCGAAGATCGGTACGCCAAAAGCCTTGCGCTCCTTGGCATAGGCCAGCGCCGACTCGAAAGCCGCTCGGGCCATGCCCAAGGCCTGGCTGGCGATGCCGATGCGCCCGCCTTCCAGCCCCGACAGCGCGATCTTCAGGCCCTGACCCTCGTCGCCGATGCGGTTGGCGGCCGGCACACGGCAGTTCTCGAACAGGATCTGCGCCGTGTCACTGGCATGCTGACCCATCTTGTCCTCGATCCGCGCGACGATGTAGCCAGGCGTGGCGGTGGGCACCAGGAAGGCGCTGATGCCGCGCTTGCCGGCAGCCTTGTCGGTGACGGCCATCACGATCGCGACATCGCCATTCTTGCCACTGGTGATGAACTGCTTGACGCCATTGAGCAGGTAATCATCGCCATCGCGCAGCGCTGTGGTCTTCAAGCCACCCGCCTCCGAGCCGACATGTGGCTCGGTCAGGCAGAAAGCGCCCAGCATGTCGCCGCGCGCCAGCGGTTTGAGGAAGCGTTCTTTCTGATCCTCGTTGCCGAAGGCCATCAGGATCGAGCAGACGGGGCAGTTGTTGACGCTGACGATGGTGCTGGTCGCGCCGTCGCCTGCGGCGATCTCCTCGAGCATCAGTGCCAGCGCCAGGTAGTCCAGCCCGGCGCCGCCGTACTGGGTGGGAACGGCCACGCCGTAGCAGCCGAGCGCGGCCAGACCGCGCAACTGCGCCGCCGGGAACTGGTGGCTCTTGTCCCAGGCCGCGGCGTGTGGCGCGATCTCGGCCTGCACATACTGGCGCACCGCGTCCTGCACGGCCTGGTGGTCTTCGCTGAGCAGCATCGCGTCTCCTGTCTTGGTGGGGGGGGACGGCGCACGGTGAGCGCCGGTGCGTTCAGATCAGCTCGACCGCCAGCGCCGTGGCCTCGCCGCCGCCTATGCACAGCGCAGCCACGCCGCGCTTCAAGCCCTGCTTGCGCAGCGCGCCCAGCAGCGTGACGACGATGCGCGCACCCGAAGCGCCGATCGGATGGCCCAGTGCGCAAGCCCCGCCGTGCACATTGACGATCTCGTGCGGCAGGCCGAAATCGCTCATCGCGGCCATCGTCACCGCAGCGAACGCCTCGTTGACCTCCCAGAGGTCGACGCTCTTGACGTCCCAGCCGGTCTTCTTGAGCAGTTTGCCGATCGCCCCGGCCGGCGCGGTGGCAAACCACTCAGGCGCCTGGGCATGCACCGCATGGCCGACGATGCGAGCGATCGGCGTTGCGCCGAGTTGGCGCGCGGTCGACTCGCGCATCAGCACCAGCGCAGCGGCGCCGTCGGAGATGCTCGACGCGTTGGCCGCGGTGATCGTGCCGTCTTTCTTGAACGCCGGTTTGAGGCCGGGGATCTTGTCGAGCTTGGCTTTGCGCGGCTGCTCGTCGTGACGGATCACCGTGTCACCGGTCTTGGCCGATATCGTCACGGCTGCGATCTCCCAGTCGAAGCTGCCGTCCTCGTTGGCCAGCCGGGCCCGGGTCGTCGAGGTGATCGCGAACTGGTCTTGCGCCTCGCGGCTGAATCGGTACTTGTCCACGCACTGCTCGGCGAAGACACCCATCGCCTTGCCGCCGCCGTTGGGAAGACGTTCATAAGCGTCTTCCAGCCCGTCGATCGCCATGTGATCGAACATCTGCGCCGCGCCGTAGCGAACACCCTTGCGAGCGAACATCAGATGCGGTGCGTTGCTCATGCTCTCCATGCCGCCGGCCACCATCACCGTTGCAGAACCTGCAGCCAACATATCGTGCGAGAACATCATCGCCCGCATGCCTGAGCCGCACATCTTGGACAAAGTGACCGCACCGGCGCTGTCGGGCAAGCCAGCGCGGCGCATCGCCTGGCGCGCGGGCGCCTGGCCCT
>Ga0114970_10003402_pt1 | contig 11702 bp, 6 predicted proteins | sample M_140205_XF_Meta_FD_87030 | JGI IMG/M metagenome (GOLD analysis project Ga0114970, IMG submission 87030) | Freshwater microbial communities from Lake Montjoie, Canada to study carbon cycling - M_140205_XF_MetaG | ecosystem: Environmental > Aquatic > Freshwater > Lake | place: Lake Montjoie... | reverse complement strand
GGGCCAGCGGACATGCCAAATTCGGCGACGGCAACAACAACGAATCCTCCAGCGAAGCTGTGAACGCGTGGTTCGGTCTCATGTTGCTCGGTGAGACCACCGGCGACAAAACGCTGCGTGATCTCGGCGCGTGGCTCTTCACCACCGAGATCGCCGCCATCGAGGACTACTGGTTTGATGTGCGCGACGACCTGCATCCCGCCGACTACACGCCATCCGTCGTTACGATGGTCTGGGGCGGCAAAGGCGCAAACGGCACCTGGTTCAGCGCCAATCCCGAAGCCGTGCATGGCATCAATTACCTCCCCATCACCGGCGCATCGCTCTACCTCGGCCGCTGGCCCGACTACGCGCGCAAAAACTACGCCGCGCTGGTCCAGGAGAACCCCGAAGGCACGAACTTCGACGCCTGGGCCGAGATCATGTGGATGTACCGCGCACTGACTGATCCCACCGATGCTCAAACGATGTGGAATGCCCGCCCAAACGGCTTCAAACCCGAAGCTGGCAACTCACTCGCCCAAACTTACGCATGGATCACTGCCTTCGCCGATCTCGGCACCGTCGATCGATCCATCACCGCCGACGCACCCTTCACCGCCGTCTTCACCAAGGAGGACAAGCGCACTCATGTTGTGTGGAATCTCGCCAAGGAACCACGCACGATCACCTTTAGCGACGGGACTAAAGTGGAGTGCCCAGCAGGTTCATTTGCGCTGAAATAGATCACTCGCCACAATCTCGTGGATCAGCGTGCGGAAGCCATAGTTCTTCGCTTTAGCTTTCGACACAATGGCATTGATCTTCGCACGGTCGGTGCTCTTTGGCGGGCCGCCGGTGGCGTAAGTGATGAGTTTGGTCGTCAACGCATGGGCGATCTTGTCCAGATCGGTTAGCAGGAGTTGTTTGAACTCATCAACGTTCTTGAAGGCGCGGCCATCGGGCAGTACGTCGGCAGGATCGACCGGCTTGCCGGTGCGAAAGTTGGCGGGGCGGCCATCGAGCACGTATTTTTCGCGGTAGCCGCCGATGACATCAAAACTCTCCAGCGCGAAGCCCGGCGGATCGATCTCGACGTGACAACTCGCGCAGGATTCGAGCTGGCGATGCTTGGCGAGCTGCTCGCGGATGGTGGTGGTGCCACGGGTGTCGGGTTCGAGGGCGGAGACGTTTTCTGGCGGCGGTTTCGGCGGTGTGCCGAGAATGCGATCTAAAACCCATGCGCCGCGAATCACAGGCGAGGTGCTGGTGCCGTTGGCGGTGACTTTCAGCGCGCTCGCCATCGTCAGCAGGCCACCGCGATGACTTTCAGGCGGCAGTTTGACCTTTTGAAACTCCCAACCGCTCACGCCATTGATGCCGTAGTGCCTTGCGATGCGTCCATTGAGCATGCTGAAGTCGGATGCGATGAAGTTGGCGATGCTGAGATCGTCTTTGAGCACCTCATCAAAGAACAGCTCTGTCTCCCGCTGCATCGACGTACGCAGCATTTCGTCGAAGTGCGGATACACGATGTGGTTAGGCATGGTGAAGTCGAGTTCACGCAGATTCAGCCACTGACCGGTGAAGTTCGTGGTGAAGGCGGCAGCCTTTGGGCTTTTCAGCATCCGTTCGACCTGCGCGTGCAGCGTTGCGGCCTCGCTGAGTTTGCCCTGCTCAGCCAATGCGAGCAGTTCCTCGTCCGGTGTGCTGCTCCAAAGACAATAGGACAACCTGCTGGCAAGCGCGAAGGGATCCAACCTGCCAGGTGTCTCGCGCAGAAACAAAAACTCCGGCGCGATCATGATGGCACCCAACCCCACACGGATGGCTTTCTCAAACGACTGTGGCTCGGCCAGTTTCGCGGCTACGAGGTCGAGATACGGCTTCATGTCCGCATCCGTGACCGCACGGCGAAACGCACGACGTGCAAACTGGCGCAGGATGCGATCCGCATCGGCCAGCGGCGCATCCGAGATGACCTCCACGCGGTCGCTTTGACTGTAGATCGGCGATTTGCCCTGCTGCATGTCACCAAACAGCCTGCGGTGGCATTCAGGCGGCCAAGTCTCGTTGAGCGGACCTTCCATCTCCACCCAGTCGATGGCCACTCCCGGACCATTCCACGCTTCCGCGCCCACTTTGCCGACGGTTTGTGCATTCGGCAGATCATACGGCAAAATCGTGATCGAGGTCTTTGGCTCCATCTGATCGGTGAACTCGATGATTCTCGATTGGTCCGCAGGCGCATCGAAATAGCCGACCAGACGCGCCTTAGGCCCCGCCATGCCACCACCACCGCTTTTCACGCTGAAAGTCACCGGCTTGCCCGCGCTCTGCACGCCGGACACCGACATACGAAAGCGATAGGTGCCGCGCTCCGCCATGTAGAACAGCGTCGCCGCCACCCACTGCGAGGACGAGAACATCACCACGCGTTGCTCCTGTTTGCGAAAGACGCCTTCCTTGCTGCTCTTCACTTGATAAGCCTCCTGCAGGCCCACGCGCTTCTGCTCCAGCTTTGGCAGCTTAGGCCGATTCGTAATCGCCTGATCCAGCGCCGCCTCCGCTGCGATGAGATACTGATCCATCAGGAAGGAGGAGGTGTGCAGTGCGTCGCCCACGTTATCAAAACCATTCGCCGAGGTGTCCTGCGGCAGCATGGCTTGCAACTTCGCCGAGGTGCCGAGCAGATCATTCACTGTGTTCTCATACTCGGTTCGGTTCAGCCGCCGCACCACCACGCGGCCCTCTTGCATGGTCACCGCACTGATTTGTGCGCTGATCCATTCCGTCAAAGCCTGTGCCTCCTTTAGAGGTGGACGCGGTTTCGACTTCGGCGGCATGTCGCCGCTCTCGATCTGCTCCAGCACCTTCTCCCAACGCGCACGACTCTTTGTATCGGCAAAGTCCGCCGAAAGCTCATCCACGCGCCATTTTCCCTTTGGTTTCTCGCCGCTGTGGCACTTCGCGCAGTGCGCGTCGAGGAATGCCGCATGTGGCGCCGCGCACAGATGCTGCACGGCTATCATCACAAGAAGAAGCGGGCGTTTCATGCGGCTAACACGTTCCCAGCCAGATCAATCCATCATCGCCGTGCAAAGTCCTCTCAGGCCACCCCGTACTCTGTGGCACTATGAACGCGCCAACACTTCTCCGCCTGCTCATCTTGGCTCTAACTGGCATCCAAGCCCTTCAAGCCAAAGCGCCAGACACCAAAGCCGCCGCTGTGGCCATTGATGGCATCTTGGCCAAAGATTGGGCCAAGCATGATCTCAAAGGCAATCCGATGAGCGACGACGCCACGTTCGTGAGGCGCATTCATCTCGACATCATCGGCCGCATCCCCACCACTCGGGAAACGGAGACGTTCATCACTGACAAAGCGCCGGATCGTCGTGCACAGCTCATCAAGCGACTCATCAACTCCGAAGCGCATGTGCTGCACAGCTACAATTTCTGGGCGGATGTGCTGCGCATGAACCAGAACAACACGGCAGGCGTTGGCTATTCGAATTTCATCAAAGACAGCCTCCGCACCAACAAGCCTTACGACAAGATGGTTGCCGAGATGATCTCCGCGCAGGGCCGCCCATGGGAAAATGGAGCCATCGGTTATTACTACCGGGATCAGGGCATGCCGCTCGACAACATGGCCAATACCGTGCGCGTCTTCCTCGGAACACGCATCGAGTGCGCGCAGTGCCACAACCATCCCTTCGACAAATGGACGCAGATGCAGTTCTACCAGATGGCCAGCTTTACTTACGGCGTGCAGGGCCAGAACTACGGCGGCGTGCTCGCTGAGACACAGCGCATCCACAACGATGACCAGAACGCCCTCCGCGCCGAGCAGCGCAAAGCCAACCCTGATCCGACTCGTCCGAAGCGAACCAAAGACATGACACCCGAGCAGTATGCCGCCCTTGAAAAAGACTTCCAGGAGAAGACCAAGGCCGCCTCCGAGGGACGTCAGGCGATGGAAAAGATAATGCGTTCCGAGGACTTCTACTTTCGTGAAGCGATGCTGGAAGCCCGCAACAACGTCCGCGACACTGCGCTCACGTTTAGTGAGAAGAGCAGGCCATCACTGCCCAAAGACTACCAGTATGCCGATGCCAAGCCACGCAGCGCCGTCGCTCCAGCCGCCATGTTTGGCCATGAATGCAATGCGCAGGCCGGCGAGACCCAACTACAGGCCTACGCGCGCTGGATGACCAGCAAGGACAACCCGCGCTTCACCACCGTCATCACGAACCGCCTGTGGAAGCGCGCTTTCGGCCTCGCGCTTATTGAACCACTTGATGAGCTCTTTGATGCCACCACGCCCATGATCCCGGAACTCCAGACACATCTGGAAAAGCTCATGCGCGATCTCGATTACGACATGCGTGCCTTTCTCACCGTGCTTTACAATACGCAGACCTATCAGCGTCAGATCACGCGGCAGGAGCATGCGCCGGGCAATGTGTATCACTTCACCGGCCCCTTGCTGCGCCGCATGAGCGCCGAGCAGATGTGGGACAGCTTCATCACCCTCATCAATCCCGATCCCGACATGCCAAACACAGCTGCACGTGAAAATGCGTTGCAGCAGGTGCTTCAGGCAAAGAAATCCGTCGATGCCATCAACACCATGAAGCCCGAGGAAGTCCTCGCTGGCGTCCAAAAAGCCGCTGACATCTACAAAGGCCAAAAAGATGCCATCACCAAGCTTCAGACAAAAATTGGCGAGGCCACGAAGAAATCCCAGCAGGCTGAAGCCGTGGCCAAAAAGGCAGTCGGTGCCGAAATCGAGCTCGCCAAGGCCGCCGCAGTCGCTGCGCGTGAGGAACTCCAGAAAATCCGTCAGGAATACCGCACCGTCACGCGTGATGCCCGCGCCGTCGTCGCACGTGATGTGATGATCCCATCACAACAGCGCCTGTATGCCAAAGTCACTGGCAAACCACTCGCCACCGCCTCTTTAACAACCACCGCCGCTGGCGGTGAAAGCATGATGATGTCTGGCAACGCCGAGACCATCCGCATTCCAGGCTACGATCCCGTCTTGCTCACGCCCGAGGAGAAAAAGGCCGCCGATGCCAAACGCCACTCCGCTTACGCCATCGAGGCCGACTATTTTGGCATCCCGGAAAAAGAGCGTTCGAGTTACTACCGCAGTCGTGACGAGATCCAACGCAACTGGCTGCGCGCCGCCGAATTGCCAAGCCCGGCACCGCGCGGCCACTACTTGCGTGAGTTTGGTCAAAGCGATCGCGAAACGATCGAGAACGCCAACAACGAAGCCAGCGTGCCACAAGCACTCGCCATGATGAACGGCAGCCTCCTGCCACAGATCACCGGCAAGTACAGCCAGCTCATGCTCTCCGTGAACAAGGCACCGTATCCCGATGAAAAGGTCGAGGCCCTCTACATGACACTCCTCAGCCGCAAACCCACCGCCACGGAGCGCGACACCTGGCTGCAAGCCCAAACCAACGGCCTCACAGGCATCGAAGACCTTGTCTTCAGCCTCCTGAACACACAGCAGTTTATCTTTGTGCAGTAGCACACTTTCTTATGCCACCACGGTGCTTCCTTCTCCTGCTCGCGCTAGCGCCTTTCACCCAGGCCGCTGACATCGTCACTTTCATCGACCAACACTGCACCGAATGCCACGACGCTGAAACGCACAAGGCCGGTCTGCGCCTCGACACGCTGAAGCAGGCTTTTGATGATCCAAAAGCCGCTGCCACATGGACCAAGGTCTTCGACAAGCTCGTCGCAGGTGAAATGCCACCCAAAAAACAGGAGCGCCCACCGCAGGCCGAATTGGATTCCACGACAAAGTTCCTGCGCGAGCACCTGCGCGCCGCATCAATGGCGCAGCAGCAAAAGAATGGCCGCGTCATCGTTCGTCGGCTGAACGGCACCGAATATGAGAACACGCTGCGCGATCTGCTCGGCACGAATGTCGCGCTGAAGGAGATGCTACCGGAAGACAGCAGTGCCGCAGGCTTCGACAACGTCAGCACCGTGCTGGATGTCTCCTCCACGCACCTGCTGCTGTATCAAGAAGCCGCTGCTAAGGCCATCGCATCCGTGATTCCGACCAGTCCGCCGATCCCCTTCAGTGATCGCCGCACCGGTCTCGAGATGACCAAGAAGGGCCCCAATTTTCAACAAGCCCTCACTCGAAGCTGCAAGCTCCAGGGCGACGCGCTCATCTTCTACAGCAAGCTGCCGCGTTACGGCCTATGCGCCACGTCCTCGGTTCAAGCTGCAGGTCGCTACCGCGTGACCCTGTCTGCCTGTGCCGTCGGTGCCGAGGCCAAACCGATTCCTGTCGGCTTGATGGTCGTGAATCAAAGTGGTCGCGAGTCACCTGTGCTGCGCGAGGTGCGCGAGATCCCTCACGGCAAGCCGCAGATCATCGAATACGAAGTCGAACTCGGACGCAACCAAGCCCCTGTGGTGAATTTGCTCACCAGTTGGGACATCCGCATCTTCAAAAAGCCCATCGATGAATACACCGGCCCCGGCGTGATGGTGGAGTGGATGCAAATCGACGGCCCCATCGACGCATTTCCACCCGCGAGCTACAAAGCACTCTACGACGACGTGCCGCTCAAAGCACGCTCGGTGGTGAAGGCGGAGATGACCGAAAAAAAAGCCTCGCCTATCAACACCAAGCGCACCGAGGGCCAATGGTTCTCCGACCCGCTCATCCCCTCCTCTGAGAATACCAAAGCCGATGCCGAGCGCCTCATCCGCGCCTTCTTACCACGTGCCTTTCGCCGACCCGTGACCGAAGAGGCCCAACAACACTTCATATCCAAGGTGCACGCGAAGCTCGACCAAAACTACAGCTTCCATGATGCAATGGCGTATGGCTTCAAGCTCATCCTTTCCTCGCCCGACTTCCTTTTCCTCATGGAGGCCGAGCATCCCAAGCTGGATGACTTCTCGCTCGCCGAGCGCCTCTCGTATTTCCTCTGGTCCACAGCACCTGATGAAGAACTCATCGCCCTCGCGATGAAAAACGAGCTGCATCAGCCCAGCGTGCTGCACGCACAAGTCGAGCGCATGCTCAAAGCACCGCGTGCCAAACGCTTCACTGAAAACTTCGCAGGTCAGTGGCTCGATCTGCGCAAAATCGACTTCACCATCCCTGATCCGCAGCTTTACAGCGACTTCGACTACCTGCTGCTCTGGGCCATGCCGTTGGAGACACAGTTGTTCTTTGAGGAAGTGCTGCGCAACGATCTCAGCCTGCTGAATTTCACCCACAGCGACTGGACCATGCTCAATGAGCGCCTCGCCGCGCTCTACGGCATCGCAGGCGTCATCGGCAATGACTTCCGCAAAGTGATGCTGCCACCGGGGAGCCATCGCGGTGGCGTGATGACTCATGCGAGCGTCCTGAAGGTCACCGCCGACGGCACGCGCACCTCACCCGTGCTGCGTGGGAAGTGGGTGCTGGAGCGCATCCTCGGCAAGCCGCCTTCGCCGCCACCACCCGATGTGCCGGCCATCGAGCCCGACATCCGCGGTGCCACCACCATCCGCCAACAGCTCGACAAACATCGCAATACACCCGCCTGCGCAACCTGTCACATTCACATCGACCCTCCAGGCTTCGCCTTGGAAACCTACGACCCCATCGGCAACTACCGTGAGTTCTACCGCGCCACCGAGCGCCGAAAAGAATACCCACAACCCTTGCTTCCTACCAATGGTCGCGGCGCGTATCGTGGACTCGATGTCGAACAAGGCGGCGTCACTCCTGAGGGTAAAACCTTCAAGAACATCGACGACTACAAGAAGTTGCTGCTCGAAGACAAAGACCAACTCGCCCGCAACCTGGCTCACAAACTGATCGTCTATTCCACCGGAGCCGAGATCCAATTCGCCGACCGTGAAGTGGTCGAAGACATCATCGCCAAGGTGCGAGCGAAGAACTACGGTTTCCGCACGCTCGTGCATGAAGTGGTGCAGAGCCGAGTATTCCTCAACAAATAGCCCAACATTCCCATGAGATCACCGCTCAACCGCCGCACCTTCCTCCGCGCCTCTGGCGTCGCCATTGGTTTGCCCTTTCTCGATGTAATGATCCCTGCACGAGCTGCTGACGCGAAAAAAGCCGCAGCACGGCCTCCGCGCATGGTTTTGATCGGCCAGCCGCTCGGCATGTATGGCCCGAACTTCTTCCCGGAAAAGCCAGGCAAGGACTATGAGTCCAGTCGCTATCTCAAGCTGCTGCAAAACCACCGCGATCGCTTCACGGTCTTCTCCGGCATGTCGCATCGCTATGCAGCCGGACACTTTGCTGAGGTCGGGCTGCTGACTGGTGTCGCGCCTGAGTTCATTCGCGACAAGGACATCAAAAACGGCATTTCACTCGATCAAGAGGCCGCGTCACACATTGGCAATCAAACGCGTTATCCATCTCTTGTGCTCGGTGGTGGCGATGTGGCGTGGAATTGGCGCGGCGTACGCATTCCAGCGGAAAGCCGCGCCACGCAGGTGTTTCGCAAGCTTTTCATCGCCGGCACCCCTGAAGAAGAGGCGCGTGAGTTGCAACGCGTGAAGGACGGCCAAAGCATCCTTGATGATGTGGGCGAGCAGATCAAAACCTTGAACAAACGCGTCAGCAACAATGACCGCGACCGACTCGATCTCTTCCTGACCTCCCTGCGCGAGGCCGAGCAAAAACTGCAGCAAGACGAGCACTGGAGCACGTCCCCAAAGCCCAAAGTCAATGTCCCCGTGCCCGCCGCCGACTTCAGCGGTCCGCAACTCGTCGAGCGCTCACGCCAATGGTATGAGATCGTGCATCTAGCGCTGCAAACTGATTCCACGCGCGTCATTTCGCTCTGGCTCAGCTCCCAGGAGCGTCCCGAGATCACCGGCGTGAATCTCGGACACCATGATGCCTCACATCACGGCCAAGACCCCGCCAAGCTCGAACAACTCGCCTTGATCGAAGAGGCCGAGATCAAAGTCCTCGGAGAGTTCATGGAGAAGATGAAAACCACCACCGAGGGTGACAGCACCCTATTTGACCGCACCGCCATCTTCTATGCCAGCAACCTCGGCAACTCCTCTTCCCACGACAACAACAACCTGCCCATCCTCCTCGCTGGCGGCAGCTTCAAGCATCAAGGCCACCTAGCCTTCGACACAAAAACCAATAAGCTGCTCTCCAATCTCTACGTCCGCATGCTGCACCACATGGACATCCAGGCGCAGACCTTTGGTGCCAGCAACGGCATCATCAGCGAGGTCTAAACTACGCCAGAATCGCCTTCACCACATTCGCCTTCACATCGGTCAGCCGAAAATCGCGACCTCCATAACGGAAGGTGAGTCGTTCGTGATCGAGGCCGAGCAAATGCAGCATCGTGGCGTGGAGATCGTGGATGTGGACTTTGCCATCGACGGCTTCGACGGCTTTGACGCCGAGATCGTCTGTCGCCCCGTGGATGTGGCCAGCTTTCACGCCACCACCGGTCATCCACATGCTGTAACCCTTGTTGTTGTGCCCACGACCGTCCTGCGTGGTCATGGGGCGCTTGCTTTAACCTCCGCCGCCATCTCCAGCAGCGCGTCCATCATCTTCACGGATGCCTGGGATTCGAGATTGCAGGTGCCAGGCCAGGTTTCGTAGCCGCCGAGCTCAAAATGACGCGGGGTTGGCATGTAGCCGTAGTAGCCGTTCGCCAACTCGACCATGAATGCCTTCGCAAAGGGATTGCGCTTTCTGAACTCAACGCCCGTCTCGGCAAAAGTCTCCGTCGGGGTCGTGCCGACGCACACATCGCCGATGCGCAGGATTTGCAAGGGTGTTTTTGTCTCCGGGCTGGCTTGAGCAAGGCGCTGCACGCGGCCCGCATAGGCCAGCGGCAAATCAGCTTTGCCGCCTTGGATGCGCGGAGCTTTGGCTTCGGTTTCTTTGGCCCAGGTGATCAGTTCATCGGGGACCTTGCGCCACTTCACATCGAGTTCGCGATATTTCGCCGCGAGCGGAGCACTACTCTGCCACGTCAGCTTTGCCAGAGAGCCGTTAACCTTTGCCGCGACATCTTCAGCGACGTAGCGCATCTGCTCATACGGCTTCTTGCCCGGTTGTGGATTGCGGAAGTTGATGTTGTTGGCGTCGCCGCTGGTGCCGTTGGCCATCATCGCGACAAAGGGCGGATATTCGCTGGCATCGGCTTGCAGGCGCTTCAAAGCCTCACAATACACGCCGTAGTAGTCGGCGGAGATGTCCGCGCCGGTCACCCCGCCAACGTAATGCAGCGAGTAGGCCGAATAGACCGAAATCAATCGTCCGCTGGGCTCACGCAACGCGATGATGCTGATCGTTGGATCGGGCTCACCCGCAGGCTCGACGAGCGCTGGATTACCCGCGCCGGGATTCATCTTCACCTTGTCGATCTTGCCGAAGGGATTCGGCGGCATGGAGCCTTCCTTGAGAAACCAGCGGCGGATATGCACATGCTCAGGCACGTCCACCGTGCCAAACGCGATCTCCGCCGGGCGCAGCAGATTCACCGCACGTCGCACGCCATCGGCGATGCGTCGCGCAACAAATTTCTGGTAATCCGTCAGCTCCAAGTCAGAGAAAAAGCCGCGCACCGGCCCACCGAGCGCATTCACGGCGGAATGCGTGTGCGTGCCGCTGATGAGCACATTCGCCGCCGGGATGCCGGTTTCCTTCTCGATCAACTCCCGCGCCTTCACCGACACACTGCGGTGGAGTCCAAGCAAATCGCACACCACCAGCGCGAGCTTCATTTTGCCATCATCAAGCACCAGGCAACGAGCATGCAGCTCATCATGAATGTGCGTGCAAGGATACGGCGAGAAACCGCCCACGACCTCACCACCGAGTTCCGGCGTGATGTTGGATGTGGCTGCACCCGCCAACAGAGGAGCCTTGGGAGCATCAGCGGAGAAAACGGAAGCGGTGACGAATAGAGCGAGCAGGATGGTGCGCATGGTAGCAATACAGCTCCAGCGTGAGTCTTTTGTCGCACATTGGTAAACTCACCTGACTTAGGCAAACAAGATCGTCATAAAGGCAGAATCCGTTTTTCCAAGCCGGTATGAGTGGCATAGCTTCATCATTCCATGCGCCTCCTCGCCGTACGACTCCAGAATCTTAACTCGCTCAGCGGGACGCATGAGGTGCGGTTTGATGTGGCGCCGCTGGCGGCGGCGGGCGTGTTCTTGATCACGGGGCCGACAGGCGCGGGGAAATCGACGTTGCTGGATGCGATGACGCTGGCGCTGTATGGCCGCGCGGCGCGTTACGGCAATGACAAGGCGGATGAGATGATGAGCCGGCACACGGCGGAGTGCTTTGCCGAAGTGGACTTCGAGACGGGCGGGCGTCGCCTTCGCGCGACATGGCGGCTGGGAAAGACGAAGTCGGGCAACTTGCGGCCCGTGCAGCGCACGCTGGCCGATGCGACGACGCTCGAAATCCTCGCCGACAAGGGCCGCGAGATGGATGCGATGGTCGAGTCGCTCACCGGTCTCGATGTTGATCGCTTCCTGCGGTCAGTGCTGCTCGCGCAGGGTCAGTTCGCTGCGTTTTTGAAAGCGAAACCGAACGAGCGCGCCGAGTTGCTCGAAAAGATCACCGGCACCGAGATCTACCGCGATCTCTCCATCCTCGCGCATGAAACGCACAAGGCGAAGGACGAGACGGTGATGCGATTGAAGGCGGGACT
>Ga0114970_10003401_pt1 | contig 11702 bp, 7 predicted proteins | sample M_140205_XF_Meta_FD_87030 | JGI IMG/M metagenome (GOLD analysis project Ga0114970, IMG submission 87030) | Freshwater microbial communities from Lake Montjoie, Canada to study carbon cycling - M_140205_XF_MetaG | ecosystem: Environmental > Aquatic > Freshwater > Lake | place: Lake Montjoie... | reverse complement strand
TTTTGCGTGCTTCCTCGACGGAACGGAGCAGTGCGTCGAGCCGTCGTGATTTGCCGCGCGAAGAGGCGGTCACGCGCAAGGCGCTATCCTCCACGCGGCTGCCGGCCAGCACGGTGTCACCCGCGCGCTTGACCACGGGATAGGGTTCGCCGGTCAGGGCGGCTTCGGAGACGAGCGCCACACCTTCGGTCACCGTGCCGTCGACTGGGATGCCTTCCATCGCGCCGACGAGCACCATATCGCCAGGGATGATGCGATCGACCGCCACGCGCTCGCTGCTACCGTCCGAACCAAGGCGCTCGCAAAAATCAAACGCAGCGCCGATGTTTTCGATCGACCGCCGCAGGGCGTCGCGCCTTCGGCGCGCGAGCAACGTGCCGAATGTGTAGATGGCGACCAAAACCGCAACGATTTCGTAGTAGACGCTGCCTGCGCCGGTGAGCGAGCTGTGCACGGACGCAGCGAAAGCTCCGACGATGCCGACGAGGAAAAATTGTTCGAAGACGATGCGTCCGCGTCGCAGGGCACTCCACGATTCGCGCAGGATCGGCAACCCGGCGAGCAGGAAGACGCCGAGGGCGGAGATTGCGAGCGCGCCATGGATGATCCAGCGCGCCGTGCCGGTCACGGGCGACAGGTTGACCGCGAGACTGAAGATCATGGCCTGCGCGGCAAGCAGTCCGGCCATGCCCAAGCGCAGCCAAGTGCGCGCCTCGCGCTCGTTCTCGGCTGGCGATGCGTCGCCCTCGCAGGAGGTCGGATGGCAGCAGGCGGACATAGGAGCAGCTTAGACCGTTCCGCTAAAATTGGCCAAGGTGCAGAATCTTGGTCTTTGTACGCGCTTAACAGAGAACTCTGATCGCGCACGAAGGAGTTTACTTGACTGCAGTCCCTTAAACAGAACTATGATTTTCGGGTTGCGCATCCAAAAGCAATGACGCAGACGATACAGACAACTATGAAAGCCCTACAAAAATCGAAACTGCTCGTTGTTCTGTTTTGCGCCACGACTATTCAGACAGGAACCGCCGTATTCGGCGCGGTTCTGCCTCCAGACCTCGATCGCGACGGAATTGCCAACATTAGCGATCCCGATGTGGATAACGACGGTGTTCTCAATGGCGCAGACCGCAACATAGACGGCGGAACAGCGCAGTCCGGTCCGCTGCGCGGCCGCTCTATTGGTGACAATCTGCTGAATAACTCGCCGCAGGAGTTGGACATGGATGCCGATGGACTGGCCGACAATGCGGCTAATGAAACCGACATCGACGGTGATGGCTTGGCTGACAATGCCGCCAACGAGACGGACATCGACGGCGATGGACTTTCCGACAATGCGGCTATTGAAACCGACATCGATGGTGATGGCTTGGCTGACAATGCCGCCAGCGAGACGGACATTGACGGCGACGGACTTTCCGACAATGCGGCCAGTGAAACCGATATCGATGGTGACGGAGTGGCCGATGGTGCATCTGGTGAGTTTGATATCGACGGCGATGCAACCGCCAATGGCCTCGACATCGACGTGGATGGCGATGGTCTCGCCAATAGTTCCGATGCGGACATGAACGGGACCGGGGTCATTAATGACTATTTTCAAACCGCCGGTGCAGATGCTGCATATGCTGCTGACACAACCGTGGCCTCCACCATTGCCTTCGTCAGCGGAGAGGTCCGCCGGGTTTTGCAAATACCCGACAACGATAGCGGTCTTCGAGTCAGAGTGAGCGCCAGCCAATTCGGCACATGGGTCACCGGAGTTTGGCGGTATCTCAGCGCCGACAACATCCAAGTCTATGCAACATGGTGCTATCCCTCCTCGGACCCTTCACAGCTGAAGGTCTTCGTTGACTGGATATACACCGGACCGTATTCGGGCATCCCGGCGGACTACTACAATCCTGCCAATTACGCGGTCTCCGAGGAGAACAGGCTTTCTGCGCAGTATCCCGGCGGGGGTTTCACCTTCGTCGGCTGGGTGCCTCCCGAACCGGTGGGTTTTTATTATTCCGCACCGAACCAGCAGGCAACCGGGTTCGCGCCTCCTTACGAGCCACTGAGAGCCGCGCTGAGTTCTTATCCGAACTTCTCATCCAGCCCTCAGTATCTTGATTTCTCCGGATCTCTGGTTTCAACGCCTGGCTTTCCCGGCGTGCAACCCATCATCAACCTCCAGCGCACGATCATGCAGGTGAGCAGGACTTGGTATGGGCAACTGGAGACACAACTGCTCCGTTAGCCCCCACCCACATTTCCAAGACGACAGCGAGGGGAGGTTTTCACGTATGCAGGGTCTACCCAAGGCCCTATCTCTTCCCGCAGGAAGTCGGTGCTGCAGCTCCCCAGGTGCGCTGTATTTCCGGGCTCTATTCTGACGGAGACGAAAATTCGCTTGCGGTGCGTCTCTCGAAGGCGGATGAGTTATGGTCGAAGAATGAGAACCCCTTACAAACTTCTCCTGCTGGTATTGATCTGTGCCGCGCCCGTGTGGGGTGCGGAAGTGCCGACGTCTTCGCTGGCCTCTCTGGAGGCCGACGCAGTTTTGCTGCCTTCGCGTTCCGTGAAACTCAGTCTGCCGGTCGAGGCGACACTGCGCGAGCTGCGGGTGAAGGAAGGCGACTTCGTCAAGAAGGGCGATATCCTTGCCTTGCTTTACAGTCCCGCCGAATCGCTGGAGCGCGACCGCGCCGAAAAGGAACGCGAACTGGCAGCTTTCGAGCTGAAGGTCAGCGACAAGTTGCGAGCCGATGCGATTGTCAGCGAGGAGCAGGCGCGGCAAAAACAAATCAGCCACGATGTCGCTTCGATCGATGCTTTACGGGCGCAGGCCATCCTCGCCGACAAAACGCTCGTGGCTCCTTTCGACGGCTGCGTGCTCCGTATCTTCAAGGAACCGGGAGAAACGGTTTCACGTGTGGAAAAGATCGTGGAGATGGTCGACTACGCGACGCTTTATGCCGAATCTTATCTTGAGTCGCCCTGGCTGGGCGCGATCCGTCGCGGCAGCACGGCGCGGGTGGTTATTCCGCAGCTCGGCGAAGGCTTGCACGAAGCTGTTGTCGAAAATGTCGATCCCGTGGCCGATCCGGCCAGCGGGCTCTTCCGTGTGCGTCTCGTCCTCGAAAACGCCGACTACGCGATTCCTTCCGGCGTGCCAGCCAAGGCGCTCTTCATGCCGGGATCCATGCTTGGCTCCAACAAACCTTCCGAACCGGAACCCGCTCGGGATTCGAACTGAGCGGTTCCAGATCTCGCATGGCTGAGTCCGGGCAACGAAGCGAAGCGTCGGGCGCTGTGCGCTCCCCATCACCCGCACCGCGCAAAAAAGTTACCGTAAGTCTGACTGCCGCGCAGGCCGCGGAGCTGCGCGTTTTGTGGCAGGAGCACTCTGCTGCGCTGCATGCCATGCTGACGGGTTGGTGCGGCGATGGGCAAAATGCCTCCGACGTGCTTCAGGAGGTTTTCCGGCGCCTGGCCGAGTCGCCCTCTATCATGGGCAAAATGAAGAACGCTCGCGCCTTTCTTGCGGTCTCGGCGCGGCGGCTCGCCGTTGATTTTTCCCGCCGATCCGCTACGCGCGTCGCCTACCAAACGGCCGCCGGGATAGAGGTGCCCGTCGCCCATAACCCTGGGCCGACCGATGAAAATCTCCGCATGGCGATTAGGGGTGCTCTGGATTTACTGCCCACCGAACAGCGAGTGGTATTCGATCATAAGATTCTGAAAGGAAGGACTTTGGAGGAAATATCCAAGATTGAAGCTATTTCCCTTAACACGGCGGCCAGCCGCCTCCGCTACGCTTTAGACAAAATCCGCGGGCAGTTGCGTCCTTATTACGACGAACTGAACCGCCACCAATTCAAAAAAATGAAAAACGACCTCCTGACCGACGAATCCAACAGCACGAAGCGGATCATCACTCCGCTCGAACCCAAGCGCGTGCCAAGCGTCCTGCCCGGCCTCGAAGGCTTGGCGGCGCTTTCCGCGGACGATGGGAATGCCGATGCGCCCGACCAAGTCGAGTTCACCGCTTTGCCTGCAGTCGAGGGACCTGCGCCCGACCAAGTTGATCTCGAACCTCAGGTGCATATCGATCCTGTCTTCGTCGCACCCATTGCAGTCAGTTTTGAGGCAACAACTGAGGATCATTCCTTCGAAACAAATGTCGAGGAACCCTTCGTCTCCGACATGGGAGACGTCGAGTGGCCCGAGGATTTCATGACAGGCATTTTCGAGGGAAGCATCGATTCGACCGATTCCGGCGGCGACCCTGTTCCTTTCGACTTGGAAAACGGGTTCGAGATTTGCGTTCTGCCGGTGTCTTACGACGTCAGCCCGGGCGGACTGCTCGGCGACATCGAGGTGTCTTACGACTTCGGTTCGCCCGACGCTGACACGGATTACAGCTCACTTTTCGATTCGAATCGGCTTCTCGCTGATTACACCAGCTTCCTTTCGGACAATCCAGACTGGGCAGACTATGACGAGGGTGAAGAGATGCAAGCGCAGGTCATCACAGCCAGTTCCTACTTCGATGACTTGGAGTTTGGTAATCCCGGTGAGGCCGCCGCTTTCGACACTTGGTTTGAAACGACCCATGTTTCCCAAAATGACAATCACGATAAAGGCGGCTATGGAAGCAGTGTGATCGAGCCCTTCTGGCGCGGTGGTTCGTGGGTCGACAGTGACGGTGACGCCATAGAAAACATCGCTTCGGTGAATTTGACAACAGCAACAGTGACGAATATTGGCACTAGTTTTCCCGGTAGCACGGTCGTCACTGGTGGTGAAGTTGTTTTGGGTGGTAACGATGTCACCGTCGATCATGCGCACAGCAACGTAGTGACTCTCTCGAACGGCTCGGACATCGTCCTGGAAGGCGGTCGGGTTGTTGAAGGCGAAAATGTTTACACCAGCGATCACGACTTCTCATCGCATGACCAAGCAGGCTCCCTGCCTGTAGAGATTGCAACCACAGAGTTCTTGGGCACTGAATCTGCTCCCGCATGGGACAATGTAGCCACGGGCTTGGCGCCCACTCCTGGCCAATCCCTCATTGTCGAGTTTGGCGTGCTCTCGCCATCCGAGGTGGTTACCACGCAGACTGAGGCGAGCCACGAGTTGCCTGCCTCGATGCACAGCATGGATGAGTTGCCCGACGTTGTCGCGTTCTCGTCCACCGATGCTGCGGAAGAAAACGTGCATGCCGCATTCTCGGCCCACGCTGTTGCCGCCGGTGATTCAGGATCACACGCTGAAGCGAATCCTCACGGTGTCGTTGCTGGTGCTGATGCTGATGCTCCAGTTGCAGCCAACAAGCATGACTCGACCACCATGGCAGCAGGTGCTGTTGCCGTAGGCTCTGTCGCCCATGGAACGGCAGCCACGCCGCTCGCAGGCCGCAAGCCTCTTCCCAAAGTTTAAGAGCGGGGGGTTCTTACCACAGGCGGGACAGGCCGTTGACGGTCTGTCTCACTGCGTTTTGGAGGCGCTGCAGCTTGTGCGCGAGTGGATCACTTTGACAAAGCCGCTGAGCACGGCGGCGTAAAAGCTTCTGCCGCCCCCTTTGTCCTGTAAGCCGTATCACCGTCGTTTTTTCGGCTACGACGACTCACCATAACCCGATGCCGTTCATGAATCGCCACCAAGGCGGCTTCGCTCTGCTTTAGACAAAATTTGCAGCCGATTGCGTCCTTTCTATGACGATATCAACCGCGATCATTCTTCCAATATGAAATACGACGTCATCAATAGCGCATTAAACAGTCCCACACGAATTATCACCCCGTTGGAACCCAAACGTGTTCCGAGTGTGATGCCCGGTCTCGAAAGTCTGTCCGCTCTCGCCGCAGACGATGGTCATTCCGATGCTGCGGCTATTGATCAAGCCGAGTTATATGCTGCGCCTGAGATGGAGTTGCAGAATTTTAGCGCTCTTTCGACGACTTTTGCGAATAGCAAGGTGGTAAGCTTTCTGGATATGCCCAACGCGGGTTTGATTGGGAATCTCTGCGTGGAGTCTTACGAGGCTCAAGCGGTTTTCGTCGGCAAGTCAGGGTTTATAGGGCAGTCGATTGCAGTCGGCGACTACGCTTCCCTTTCGGTTGTCGGCAGCGAATGCTTTATAGACGAAATTTCGATGTCTGGAGTGGGCGCGGAATCCGATCAAGATCCGCAAGCCCTGTTGTCAGAGTTCAAAAGCTTTTTGGCGGACAACCCTCGTTACTTCAAGGACACCGCGTATGAACTCTGGCTTTCGGACAACTATCCTGAAGGATTGTCCGGCTACGCGACCGAGGATGAGGCCTCGGCTGAATATCGTGAATTTCTTTCCGAAAATTCGGACTGGGTCGGGCGCATCCGTGATTTGAAAGTCGACCCGGATAGCGAGATGGAGACCTCATACTCCGGCTACTTCTGGGGCGATCTCGAGTTCGCGAGTTGGGGTGCCTCGGAGGCATTCGACCACTGGTTCGAGGAAACTCACCTGCCGCCGGACGAGTATTCCGACGATTCTGAATCTTGGAACTATTCCGCGGAAATTTTCCAACCGGTCGGTCTTGATGGGGGTATCCCCTTCTACTTTGCTCTTACTCAGTGCGACGACTGCGCCGAAGTTGCGAATATTGGCACCTTTCCCGGACACTCCGTTGTCAGCGGCGGCGAATTTGTCTCGGCTGAAGACGTCACCGACGATCACACGCATGACATCATGCTGACACGCTCCAACGGTTCGGAGATCACTTTTGAAGGGGGGCGGGTTGTCGCTGGTGGCATCGTCTGCACCCATAATCATGACGACATGGCTTCGCATGACCAAAATCACGGGTTCCTCATAGAAACTGCTGCTACCGAGATTTCGCGCACCGAGCTTGGGACTGTTTTTGCCGAGTCGGCCGGGAATCTTTTTCACCAATCTGGTCATTCAATGATCGTGGATTTCGCTGTGCTCTCAGCTTCCGAGGAGGCTGCCGCGCCCGCTGATCAGTCACATGACCTGTCGCCTGCAGCGCATGGTGCTGATGATGTGCCGCATGTCGTCGTGCTGCCTACGAACTCCGCGCACGAAGAAGTTGTCCACACGGACCTCGCTCCGTATGCCGCGCTCGCCGCTGATTCGAGCGTGCACGCTGATGTAGCAGTCGCGTACGATGTCGTTGCCGATGCAGCTGTTGCCCATAACCTTGATGCAACGACCATGGCGAAGGGAGTCGTAGCCATAGCTAGTGTCTCGCACGGGTCGGGCGCGGAATCGGCTTCAGTTCGCGAGCCTCTACCCAAGATCTAAGGGTAGCCCAGCGGCATAGTCCGCTCAACAGACGGAGCAGGCTGCCATGGTCTGTCTCGCTTTATTTTGTGTGGAATTCTATTATAGCCTCCAGATGAATTCGTCCGCTGCGTCGCCCGCGGTTGTCCCGCCTCTCGCCTTAGCGCTCTGTCGCTCGCTCAGAGCAACGGGTGTTGCTTTCTGGACTTCTTCCGAGGGCGGTTCAATGCGGCTCGCGTGGGCCGCCGGTTTCGCCGCTCCATCGGGTGTCGGAGCGGAGGACTGGAAAAAATCACTGCAAGCCGGCGTAGCCCGCAGTGCCGGCACGCGGCGGTCAGTGCGGGTCACGCCGAAGAACGGCGAGGCGGGTGCGGAACTCGTCTTTGTTCCTGTGGTGGAGAACGACCATCTCCTCGGCGTGGGTGGGTTTGCGGGCGGCCGTGAGTTTGTCGAAGCCTGCGAGTCTCATCGCGAGATCTTGCTCGAGAGCCTTCCACTGATAGCCAAGGCTATTCGCTCCCCCGATCACGATACCGGAATAGATCTTTCTCCGCTCGCACTAGGCCTCGTTTCTTCACGCGGAAAATCCGACGCGGCCCGAACCGCCGCCGATGTTTTGCAATCCGTTCTCCGTGTCGGCCGCGTTGTCCTTCTCGAAAAAAACCGCGGCAAGTGGTGCTTGCTCGCCTGTTCGGGCGCGAAAGCGGTCGACACTCGAGGTGCTGCGGCCAAGGAAATCCTTGCGCAGTTTCAGGAGGCTCTGCGCGGCGATGAAAAGACATCGTGTTTCGGTTCCGCGCTTTCCCGATGGCATAATGATTCCTCCGCACGGCACGTCGGCATTTTCGTCGAGGGTTCTTGGGGGGGGCGGCAAGAGCGTGCGATGCGCGAGGCCGCGCCTCTCGTCGCCCACACGCTGCACGCACGCCGCACCTTTTTGCAGCGGTTTTGGCCAGAGCCCGAGGACGATTCGCCTGTTGCGGCCCGCAACGCGCGCACAGCCAAGTTCCTCGCCGCCTCCATCGCCGGGGCAATGGCACTTTTGCTGCTCTGGCCGTTTCCCCAGACATTCAAAGGCCAGTGCGAACTTGTTCCTTCCCAGCGCGGCTCCGCGGTGGCGGAAATCGGGGGTCGGATCGACGAGGTCCTTGTCGCGGAGGGAGACGCGGTTTCCGCCGGCCAACCGGTCGCGCAAATCGAGTCCGGCGAAGTCCGCGCGCAGCTCGAGGCGGCGCGCCAATCGGAGACCAAGTCCGGCGCCGAGTCGCGCGAGCAGCAGCAGAGGGACGAGATGGGCGCTTTTCGCCAGGCGCAGCTGGAGCAGAGGCGCGCGGCGGAGGAAGTCCGCAAACTTTCCCTCGACCTCGAGCAGTGCACGGTGCGCGCGCCTTTGGGTGGGATCGTCATGACCAAAGACCTTGCGCTCAAACGCGGGCAAATCGCCGAACCGGGAGTTGTTGTTTGCGAAATTGCGGCACTTTCCGGGTGGGATTTACGGATCAAGCTCGATGAGATCGATGCGGGTTCACTGGAGCACGCACTATCCCGCGCCCGCTCTCTGCGCGTCCGTTACGTTCTGCAGGCGCGCTCCGATATCGCGCTCGAAGGAACTGTCGACTCGCCGCGACAGATTAGCCAGATGGCTTATCCCGAGGAAAAAGGAACCTACATCTTCGTCACACTGCGCGGTATCGAGCTTCCGGAGGAGCTTCGTTCCGATATCCGCCCCGGGTTTTCCGGCATCGCCAAGATCGAGGGACCGCGTCGCCCGCTTCTTCTCAGCGCTCTCTCGCGTTTGTGGCAGCGGGTGAGGTTGCATCTTTTCATCTGAAATGCAGACCGCGCCCCCCGCCGTAGCGCCGTCACCCGCACTGGCGAAATTGCGCGAGGACTTGATCGTCTCCGTGGTCAGCCGCGCCGGCTCACGTATTGCCGTGGTCAAGGACCCGGTCGCGCATACCTTCTACGAACTGCCTGAGGACGATTTCCGCGCAGCCCAACTGATCGACCCGGCGCTCGCTCTCCCGCGTCAGCTGCAGATTCTGCGAACCGATGGACCTCAGTCTTGGCGGAGCGCCGATGACAAAACGATCACGCGTCGCCTGCAAAGATTATCCGCGGAAATGCGTGCCTGCGGATTGGCCGGCGGTGGAACGCCCTCCGGACCCGCGCGTCCGGCTGAAAGTATGATGCCGGAGTTGCGGCGCGGCCTGCAGCGGTTGGTGTCTGTATTATTTTATAGGGTTCCACTCGGCGATCCGACAGCGCTGCTTGATTGGTTGCAGCCTTGGTGCGGGTTTCTTTTCCGGCCGGTTTTTCTCGTTACTGCCGGCCTTTTCGCCGCCGCTTCCGCGGTTGTTTTCCTTTTTTCCGGAGGACCCGCGTCTTTCGAGACCGGATGGTTCGGTTCGTGGCCGGCCCTGCTCACTTTCTACGCGGGTCTGGTGCTGCTGAAGGTTTTTCACGAGGCCTCGCATGCCGTGGCTGTTCGTCATTATGGGGGACAAGTCCACGAGACGGGCATGACGTTGGTCGCGGGATTGCCGCTCTTTTACGTGGAAGCCAGCGACTCCTATCTTTTTCCCCAAAAATCGCAACGCATCGCCGTGGCGGCCGCGGGTATCGTCGCGGAGTTGTTCCTTGCCGCCGCCATGGTCTGGCTCTGGCTCTTCATGGCAGACGGATTCGCTCGCCAGCTTGTCCTCAATATCCTCCTCGTCGCGAGCGTCAGCACGATTCTGTTCAATGGCAATCCGTTGATGCGTTTCGACGGGTATTACATCCTCGCCGAGGCTGTAGACATGCCGAACCTGCGCGAGCGTTCCAAAGAATTTATAGCATCGCACGTGCACGGTTTTCTCCTCGGAGCGCCCGTGGTCGAAACGCCGCGGCGCATCGCTTGGTTACTGGGGGCTTACGGCGTGTTTAGCCAGCTTTATCTGATTGCTGTTGTTCTCGGTATTTGGCGCTTTCTCTCGCTTGTCGCGCAGCCGAACGGCCTCCAGTGGGCCGCCAACTTTCTCGTCGGTGCGTGGGCTATCAACTCGCTCGTTCTTCCCCTCGTTGGTTTTTGCTCTTCGCTGTTCAAGGAGGCGGCTGCAGCGCACGGCCAACGGCGCAAACGCGCGGTCCACGGGTTGGTTGTTTCCGCTGCACTTGTTTCCGTTTTCATCTTCATTCCTCTCCCGCATTGGGTTTCGCGTTCTTGCGTGCTGCAGCCTGCCAGCGGATCGGTGGTCCGCGCCGCGGTGGAAGGTTTTGTTGCGGAGATCAGAATTAAGGAGGGTGACAGCGTCGCATCCGGTCAGACCATCGCGCGTCTCCGCAACAACGCGCTGGAAACAGCGCACCATGCCGCGCAACTCGCGTTCGCCCGTGCAGAGTCGAAGCTGCGCGGTGCGGTTACCTCCGGTTCGTTGGCTGAGGTCGGCAAGACGAGGTCTGCTGTTGTCTCTGCGCATGTGCAACTCGGAGAATTGCAGAAACAATCCGGACAACTTGTGCTTAACGCCCCGATCAACGGTGTGGTGGCGACGCGCGACATGGCGCAGTTGGCGGGATCGTTTCTAAAGGCGGGCGACACACTCTGCGTGATCCAACCGGAAAACTTGGATGAATTCATCGTTCCGCTGGGCGAGAAAGAGGCGCGGCAGGTTCGTTCGGGAGCACCTGTTCGTCTGCGCCTGCGGAGCCAGCCTTGGAAAGTTTTTCACGGCGAAATCATTTCAGATCCGCTGCGTCTGAATGCCGAGGAACTGCCAGCCGGGCTTCGGCAAACATCCGGCGGCGATGTCGCTCTTTCCTCGGATGCTTCCAAAAAGCAGGTGCTCTTGTCAGACACGCACTTCGCCAAAGTGCGGATCAGCGATCCGGACTCTTCATTGAAGATCGGCATGACCGGACGCGTTCGGATCGGGTGCGGTAAACAGACCCTCGCCGCGTTGATGGCCGGGGCCATCGCCGACTTTGTGCGCCTGGATGTCCGCATGCAATAGCTCGGGGTTTGACCTGGGGGCAACAGATTGGCGATGATTGGGGGCTTATGAGCAAAAGAATTCTCGAGGGCAAAACAGGCGTGGTTTTCGGTGTGGCTAACAAGCGGAGTATCGCCTGGGCCATCGCCAAGGCGTGGAAGGAGGCTGGAGCGAGTCTCATCTTCAACTACCAGGGCGAGCGGGTGAAGGAGAACGTCGAGGAACTGGTTGCGGAATTCGGAACGGACGTTCACGTCTACCCGTGCGATGTCTCGAAGGACGAAGAAATCGCGGCGTTTTTCGACAAAGTGAAGAGCCATACGAACAAGCTTGATCTGCTGTTGCACTCCGTGGCCTTCGCGCCGAAGGAAGCGCTGGAAGGGGATTTTGTGTCGACCTCACGCCAGGCTTTTTCCGCGGCGTTGGACATCAGTGCCTATTCGCTCGTCGCGCTC
>Ga0114970_10003398_pt1 | contig 11705 bp, 11 predicted proteins | sample M_140205_XF_Meta_FD_87030 | JGI IMG/M metagenome (GOLD analysis project Ga0114970, IMG submission 87030) | Freshwater microbial communities from Lake Montjoie, Canada to study carbon cycling - M_140205_XF_MetaG | ecosystem: Environmental > Aquatic > Freshwater > Lake | place: Lake Montjoie... | reverse complement strand
CAGTGGCGAAGCCCGGCGTGTCGTTTCATCGGCTGGAATTGAAGTGTGACGGTGTGAAAGAGGCGACGATGGCGAACAACACGCGACTGCTCGCCGCAGATCGCGGCACGGGACCCTATCGAGTGCTCTACATCGCGGGCAGGCCAAACTGGGAATACAAATTCCTGCGCCGGGCCATCGCGGGTGATGATGATGTGCAAATGCCGAGTATCATCCGCATTGCCAAACGTGAACCGAAGTTTGAATGGCGAGGACGTGCCGGTGAAAGCGTGAATCCATTGTTTCGTGGCTTTGGCGCGAAGGATGGCGAGGAAGCGCAGCGCTACGATCAGCCGGTATTGATTCGTCTCGGCACGCGTGATGCCAAAGAACTCACCGACGGCTTCCCGAAATCGCCCGAAGACTTGTTCAGCGAGTATCGCGCGATCATCATCGACGACCTCGAAGCCGCCTTCTTCACGCAGGAGCAGATGCATCTCATCGAGCGCTTCGTCAGCGAGCGCGGCGGGGCGTTGTTGATGCTTGGCGGGCAAGAATGCTTTCAGGCGGGTGGTTATGATCACACACCGATCGGTCGCATGCTGCCGGTCTATCTCGACCGTGAGTCCAGCGGCGCGCCAGTTCTCGATGCGCGTTTCAATCTGACCCGCGAAGGCTGGCTGGAGTCGTGGATGAGGCTGCGCACGACCCACGAGGAAGACGAGCAGCGTCTCGCCGCGATGCCCGCGTTTCATTCGATCAATCAAACGTTCTCGATCAAACCCGGTGCCAGCATCCTTGCCACCATCGCTGATGCTTCGCAGACCTCTTATCCCGCGATTGTCGCGCAACGCTTCGGCGAAGGCCGTGTCGGCAGCGTGCTGGTGGCCGACATCTGGCGCTGGGGCATGCAGGATGCTGATGCGCGCAAGGACATGGAGCGCGCGTGGCGTCAGCTCATGCGCTGGCTCGTGGTCGATGTGGCCGACAGCATCGCCTTCACCGCCGAAACGGAGCCTGCGGACGACGAACGCCTGAAACTGGCCGTGCGCGTGCGTGATCGTAGTTTCCGCGCGCAAAGCGATGCCATCGTGAAGATCGAGATCACGCAGCCCGACGGCACGAAGTCGCAGCTTTTTGCCGAACCGAGCCTCAAGGAAGCCGGATTGTTCGAAGCCGAGTATTTTTCCGCGAACCCCGGCAGCTATCGCGCTACCGCAAGTGTGGAAGACGCGGAGAAACGCACACCGATCGGCAGCAAAGCCACCGGCTGGGCCTTTGACCCGCAGGCGGATGAATTTGCCCGTTTGGAGCCGGACAAGGCGCTAATGCAACGCATCGCGAGTGAGAGCGGCGGCCAGATGCTGATGCTCGACGAGATCGCGAAGCTACCAGAGATGCTGAAGAACATCCGCGTGCCCGTTGAAGTCACGCTGGCAACGCCGCTGTGGCATTCGCCGTGGGTGTTTGTGATTTTGCTGCTGCTGCTCGGTGCCGAGTGGGTTTTGCGCAGGAAGGGAGGCATGGCATGAAGCATCTGTTATTCATCCTTTTCGCCACCACGCTGCATGTTGCACCGCGTGCGCTTGATGTCGTCATCGTTGTCGGTGCACCGGGCACCGAGGAATACGGTAAAAAATTCACGGCACAGGTTGAGGCATGGAAGACTGCGTGTGCCAAAGGTGAGGTGCCGATGGAGATCCTTCGTGGCGAGGAAACGACCGCCAAACTCGCCAAACGGCTTGCCGATTCGAAGCCTGAACGCTCGCTGTGGCTCGTGCTCATCGGTCACGGCACGTTTGATGGTCGTGAGGCAAAGTTTAGCGCGGAAGGGCCGGATTTCGATGTGAAGCAGCTCTCCGATTGGTTGAAGCCGCTCAAGCAGGAAGTCGCGATCATTCACACAACTTCGTCCAGCGGCGGCTTCTTGAAATCGTTGTCCGGGAAGTCGCGCATCGTCATCACCTCGACCAAAAGCCCGGATGAAGTGTTCTATGCGCGCTTTGGCGAGCACTTCGCGGAAGCCATTGGCGGTTTGGCGGAAGCGGATCTCGATCAGGACAAGCAGGTGTCGCTCCTCGAAGCCTTCCGCCATGCCAGCAAGGCAGCGGCGACGTTTTATGAGAATGAAGGCCGCCTCGCCACAGAGCATTCGCTCATCGAAGACAATGGCGACGGTGTCGGCACGCGCTATGAAGTGATCGAGGGCGCAGCGGATGGTGAGCGTGCGAGGCAGTTGGTGTTGGTGCTCAGTGAGGAGGAGCAGAAGCTCACGGATGCGCAACGGAACACGCGTGATGGACTGGAGCGTGAGTTAAAGTCGCTCAAGGAGCAACGCGCGAAGTTGAGCGACGACGAATATTACACGAAGCTCGAAGCACTGATGCGGAAGCTGGGCGAGGTTTACGGATCATCCCGTCCCACCACGTAATCCCGAAACGCCTGAGCCACGCGTTGAGTGACGGGACCAGCCACACCCGGCATAACACGCTGGTCGATTTGTGCCAAAGGATGCACATCACGCGTGCTGGAAGTCAGAAATGCTTCCTCACAGGTTTGCAGGATCGTGATGGGCAACGCGATTTCTTCAACGGTGATGCCAGCAGCCTGACAAGCTTCGAGCGTTAGCGCACGGGTGACACCCGCGAGACAGCCGGAGCTGAGCGGCGGTGTTTGCACGCGGCCATTGGCGACGATGAAGATGTTTGTGCCAGTGCCTTCGCAGAGTTCATCACGAGTATTCGCAAACAAAGCCTCCCCTGCCCCTTGGGAATGCGCCAAGGCTAGGGCGCGGACATTTTCAGCATAGGAGGTCGATTTGATGCCGACGAGAGCGCCGCGCTCGTTGCGCCGCCATGGGATGACCGCGGCGGTCTCGGTGGGCGGCCATGGTTTGAGCACGGTGACGGCTGCGGTCATCGTGGCGGGTGAATCGCCACGATCCGAGCCGAGCGGACCGTCGCCGCTGGTCAGCGTGACACGCACACGGGCATCTTGCAGACCGTTGGCTTGCACGACTTCATGGATGGCTCTCAAATAGGTGTCGAAGGCTGGCGGTGTGATGCCCATGGAATTGCACGAGGCCACGAGACGCTGCCAATGGCGCGTTGCGGTGAACGGCTTGCCGTTGCGGGCCACGAGCGTCTCGAACACGCCATCGCCAACGAGAAAGCCATGGTCGAAGGGCGAGATGCGCGCCTCGGTGGTGCTGACGATGCGGCCATTGAGCCAGATGAATGAGGGAAGGTTCACGTGGGCATGATGCCTTGAACCCAATCATTCTCAACCATCGCAACTTTGCACTTGCACGGAAAGCAGCTTGAGCCAATATCCGGCCCGCAAGTTTTGCGGGTGTAGCTCAGTGGTAGAGCATCTCCTTGCCAAGGAGAATGTCGCGCGTTCGAATCGCGTCACCCGCTCCATCTCTCTCAGAGAGATGGCAGCCTCTTCTCCTCATGTTTGTCTGGTCCAAACTTTCCGCTTCACGCTGGGCCGATGCCTGGGAAGAACGCTTCGCCGGAGCCACTGATGCCACGCTGGTCATCACTAGCTTCCCTAGCCGCCTAACGATCCGCGTGGAGGCCTATTGCACGACACAGAAGCGGGCGAAGGCCATTCACAAGCAATTCGGTGGCAGTGTTCGTGCGTTGAAGAATCAAAATTGGGCTGCTCATGCTTCGCAGGCACCGCCGCCGTTGAAGGTGCGCGAGACCTTCGTCATCTGCACGGCTCGGACGCCTACTGAAGTTGCGAAGGCCAAGAAGAACTTTCCGAATCGCGAGATCATCGCCGTGCCAGCCGACATGGCTTTTGGCACCGGGCACCATGCCACCACGGCCACGGTATTGCGTCTGCTGGTCGATGCTGCGAAGCCACTCCAAGCCGCAGGCAAACCATGGAGCATGGCGGATCTCGGCTGTGGCAGTGGCATTCTCGCCGTCGCAGCCGCGAAACTCGGTGCCACTCGTGTTTGGGGCTGCGATTATGATCCTGCCGCCGTTCGCATCGCAAAGGAAAACGCCGCACGCAATGACACACCCAAGGTGCGCTTCTCACAGATCGACGTGCTCAAGTGGCAGCCGAAGCAGACTTGGGACATCGTGGCGGCCAACATCTTCCATGACGTGCTTGAAGCCGCGTTTCCGCAACTCCTCCAATCCGTGGCTCCCGGCGGTATTCTGATGTTGTCCGGCATTCTCAAGTCGCAGGCCAAAGACTGCCTCGCCGCTGGCAAACGTGCAGGTCTTGTGGTCAATAAAGTCATCACCAAGGGCAAGTGGGTGACCGCCATGGGGCATGCGCAGGCTGCCAGGAAGTGAGTTTTGGCCGCGAAACCGCTGAGCGGTGGTGTAACAACTTAGGTCTTGTCTTTGAGGCCCTTAGTCACTAGAATTCCTAGGCTCAGGCACTCCTGCTCGTCATGCTTTTCGATCCCGCATCATCTTCCGGCGGGGCTGGTCTTTCCAGCCCGAGAAGGCGGCGCTTTTCACTGCGACGGAGAACTGTTGACGCCAACCGCATCGGCCTGCTACCTACCGAAGGCTGGCGCAAACGCAACATGCAGTTCCTCAACGAGGTGCTCATCCCCACACTGCTTGCGCCCCGCAAACCGGGCGAAAACTTCGGCCTGCTGCCGGTCGCGACACGGGATGAGATCGCGGTGACTTGGCTCGGGCATGCCGGTTTTTTTGTCCAAGTGGGTGGCATCAATATCGCCATCGACCCCAATTGGGCTCTCTGGCACGGGCCGGTGAAACGCGTGCGCCATCCGAGTGTCTGGGCGCATGATCTGCCACCCATTGACCTCGTGCTGGTGACGCATGCGCATTACGATCACCTGCACCTGCCGAGCTTACGCAAGCTGGCCGCCGCCCAGCCGATCATCGTGCCCGTGGGTGTTGGCAGCTTGGTAAAGAACTGTGGCTTTGGCCGCATTGTGGAATTGAAGACCTGGCAGAGTGCCTCGTTCCAGGACTTGCGCATCACCCTCACTCCCGCACGTCACTGGGGCGCGCGCATGATTCACGACACGCACCGCCAATTTGGCGGCTTCCTAATCAAATCACCCGACCGCTGCCTCTACCACTGCGGAGACAGCGCCATGTTCGATGGTTTTCAAGAGATCGGCAAACGCGCCAGCATTGATCTCGCACTCATGCCCATCGGTGCCTACGACGCACCCAGCGGCCGTCCCGTTCACATGAATCCTGAGGAGGCACTTGATGCCTTCGAGATGCTCGGTGCCAATTCGATGGTGCCGATGCACCACGATACTTTCCCGCTCGGTGGCGAACCGATCCACGAGCCAGCCGAGCGCCTTGTCAAAGCCGCCCTCGAACGCCAGATGGAGCATCGCGTGCGCCTGCTGCGCGAGGGTGAATCCGCGATTTATTGAGTGAGCACGCGGCCCGACTTGACGCTCATCGGTGCTGTCTCAGCGGATGGCTTCATTTCCACCGGCATAGGCGTGCCATGGAGCCTGCCACGTGACAAAGAGCACTTCCGCAAAACCACACGCGGTCAGTGGCTGCTCATCGGCCGCCGCACGTATGAGGAAATGCTTGGTTGGTTTCGGGATCATCACCCGCTGGTCCTAACGAGTGACAAAACCTTCACACCGCTCCTCGGAGCGGCTGTTTCGAGTGTCGAGGAAGCTCTGAGTCACGCGGCAAAAGGAAGCGCTCGGGAAGTATTCGTCTGCGGTGGCGGTGGGGCCTACGCCGCCGCCATGCCGCTGGCAGACCGCCTCATCATTACCCATGTGAACACGATTCTAGGCGGTGGAGTCCCCTTCCCGGTCATTCCACCCGACTTATGGCAGGCGGTCTCACGGGAGGCATTCCCTGCCGATGCCGAGAACAAACTCGACATGACTTTTGCCATTTATGAGCGCCGAATTCCCCTAAAAACAGGCAGTGATGGACATTCCTGAAAAATCAAGATGAGCAGAATCGTCTTTCGTGTATCTAAGAGGTGCTGATGAACCTTCCGCCACGTTTTCCTTGTTGCTGCGCTATCACCCTGCTGGTGGCTGTGGCACTTTGCACTGGATGCACCGGTTTAGATAAAAATTCTTCGGCTTCCACTGATCCTACCAAGAAGGACGTCGTGCTGGTTAAATCGCCGATGGATTTGAGTTTCCTGCTCAGCATGAGCTTCACGGAGGCTAAAACACTCTCGACTCAGCAGCTCGAGTTCCCGCCGCACCTCAAGATCGCCGCCGACTCCATTCAGGTCTTCAAATACTCAGCCGATGGTAAGCCGCTCAAGGCCCGTGCCCGTGGCAAGGTGTTCATTGAGATGAATTTCGGCGAACCCGCCAAGGCGCTTTGCCAAGAGGCATTCATCACCGGAGACGAAGTCATCCTGCGCGGCAGCCCCATTTTACAGCGTGGCGGCAGCATGGTCGAAGGTCTCGATGAAAGCACTATTTTCTACATGTTCGGCAGTTCGCTGCGCGTCATTGGACTACACAAAGTGAACAATCAGAGTCAGATCGCCGACATGATGCCCACGCTCGGCTCCTGGGCAGGCGGTCCTAATCCGCTACTCCCACCGCTGACGGAAGGCGATGTGCCCGTCAACATACGCAGCGAAATGCAACGTGCCGCTGAGGCCGAGATGCTGCACCAGAAAACGCGCGCACTCTACGGCCCTGCGACTACACCTGAAGCCGCTCCTGCGCCCACAACACCCCCGCAGCAGGAAAAGCCGAAAACTGCCGAGAAGAAGAAAACTCCAGAAGAGATCCGCAAAGCTGTCCCGAATACGCCAGCCTTCTGGAATCGCTCCAAAACAGATAAGACTCGGGCCTGAATGTGATCAGCCCACGATGGCGCGCGGCACCCGCCCGTGAACATCAGTCAGCCGGTAATCACGTCCGGCATAGCGATAGGTCAGCTTCTCGTGATCCATGCCTAGCAGATGCAGGATCGTCGCGTGGATGTCATGGATGTGCATCTTGTCCACTGCCGCCTTGAAGCCAAACTCATCGCTCTCGCCATAGGCCGTGCCGCCATTCGCCCCACCACCCGCGAAGAACATCGAGAAGCCGTGCGGATTGTGGTCGCGGCCATTGCCGTTCTCACTTACCGGCGTGCGACCAAACTCGCCGCCCCACACAATGAGCGTGTCTTCCAGCATGCCGCGTTGCTTCAGATCGCTCAGCAGCGCCGCGATGGGCCGGTCAATGTCCGCCGCCAGCTTCCGCGTCGTCGTGTCATGATTCGAGTGCGTGTCCCACGGCTGCCCGTTGCCATAGTAGAGTTGCACAAAGCGCACGCCGCGCTCCACCAGCCGCCGCGCCATGAGGCAGCCGTTGGAGAAATGGCTCGTGCCATACATTTCGCGCACCTTCACCGGTTCCAAGTTCACATCAAAGGCATCCGTCGCCGCCGACTGCATGCGGAAGGCCGTTTCCATCGCCTGGATGCGCCCGTTCAGCGTTACATCCGCCCCACCGCGTGCCGCCAGATGCTCCGCATTCAGCGTCTGCATCAGATCCAACTGCTTCCGCTGCTCTGTGGGTGAAAAGCGCTCGTTCGTCAGCCACGGAATCATCTGCTTCGGGTCAAGGTTCGAGTGATTGATGTACACGCCCTGATGCTGCGCCGGCAGGAAGGCGCTGCTCCACAAAATCGAAAAGCGCACCGGCTTGCCCGGACACAGCACCACAAACGACGGCAGATTCGCGTTCTCATTGCCCAGCCCGTAGCTCAGCCATGACCCCAAGCTCGGCACGCGTTCCGTCATCGTGCCGTTGTTCATCAGCAGCAAAGCGGGGCCATGATTCGGATTGTCCGTGTGGCAGGAACGCAGCACGGACAGATCATCCGCATGCCGCGCCAGATTCGGCAACAGCTCACTGATCTCCAGCCCGCTTTGCCCATGCTTCGCAAACGCATAGGGCGACGCCAGCAGTCCGCCCGTCGGTCGTTCCGTCCGCAGATCGGCACCTTCCGGCTTCTGCCCCGCATACTTCGTCAGCCCCGGCTTGGGATCAAAAAAGTCCGGCCCAAACGGCCCGCCGTTCATGAACAACTGGATCACCCGCTTCGCCTTCGGCGCGAAGTGCGACTTCGCGGCCCCCTGTACCGTTGAAGCCAGTCCCAGCGCGCCCAAACCGCCCCCCATGCGGGTCAGCAGTTCACGACGGGAAAGCGCGGAGAGATCAAACATGCAGCCAATACGGCTCCCGACAGCCCACGCTTGCTCCAAACTTCCGTTCCACTTAATCCAATGCAGCCTACTGAAAACCCGGAATTCACGGAACCCCACGCAGCCTCCCGTTGCTTCACGAGATCGCGCCCACCTCGCCGCGGAAGGCATCCTTGTCGCACTTCGGGCAGGTGCGGCCTTCGAGGTTGAAGGTGGACCGCAGCTTGCGTTGGCCGCATTCAGGGCACTGCATCGGATCTTGCTTGGCATCACGCCGCGTCTGACAACCGCAGCGCATGCAGAGCCAGTCGCTTTCATTGCCACAGTGCTCTTTCAGAAAAGCCAAATATTCCGTCTCCTTCATGACGCCGCCGGTCTGCTCTTCTGCGAAGGCGCGCATCTGTGTGATGTCACTCGGATGGTAAAAGTAGTGTCGCTTGCCTTGATGGTCGGTCAGGTAGCGGTTGCCATCACTCCAGCCGTCCACGGAGAACTGGCAATGGCGGCAGGTGTAGCGGATGCAGGCGGCCATGAAGAGGAATCTCGGTGGAGCGTCAGTCTTTAACATCCCGGCACAATTCATCCAGCTTGTCCGAGATGCGTTGGATGTCTTTCTTGGAGAGGACCTCTTTTTGACCGGCCATCAAGCCTTCCAAGGCACCGACGACCGCCCGACCGGAAGCCACACGGGGTTCGTAATGTTGGCCGGCATTCACATGCCAGCCAGGAATCGCGATCATTTGGAACACTGGGGTTTCCACACCGCAGTTCTGACGAATTCAGTTTTGCAGCCAGCTCGCGCAGCGCTTCACCTGCTCCAGCGGCTTGCGATCATTCGCATAGAAAGGCCAGATGAGTTTGTCGCCGTCGAAAGTCACCAGATCCTTCTTCCCCGTGTCTTTGCGTGGCTTGCTATAGGTCTTCGTTTCAACCACCACGCCGCCGCGTGGGCCGATGATGACATGATCGATGTTTTCCTGCCCTTTCTCCTGCACTTTGCGGACATCGTGGAAAACGGTCCAGCCTTTGGCGGTGAGCGGCTGGAGTTGCTCGGCCACATGGCGTTCGCCGCGATAGCCCAGCCGGCGGTTGACACGCTCTTCGAGTAGTGCAGCCGTTTTTGTCACGACCACGCCGATGGCAATGATGAACAGAACGAGGCAGCAAACGAGCAAAGCCAGCAGGTTTGCTCTCGGGAACAAGTCCCGAAGCCAAAAGGGGACAGATAGCAGGACTAGGGAAATCGGAGCCCAAAACATGATCATGTTGTCCAGCGCTTCTGAGACCCGGTCGATCTCGCGCTGCTGCGTTTCTCCCGGCAGGCGCAGCAACACAAACTCCTCCGGTGGCATGGTTTGTCGGCGTGCTCGTTTGCGGCGGAAGATCCAGACCGACACGGCTCCGTAGCCGAGAATGAACAAGAAGACGACGAGATTGGCGATGTATGGGCTCATGCGGTCATGGTTTCCAGGATTGACTTCGGCAGGTGCAGCACCAAGGCATCGACGATCTCACGGGTTTGGATGATGAGAGGGAGCAGATCGTTGAAGTAGTAGCCATAGCAATCACCGTGGAGAAGGTCGTTACGCAAAGAGGGAATCAACACCGCCAGCTTGGATGCATGGGTTTCAGAAACGTTATCCTCGAGCCGTTGTATAAACTCCTTGGGCAACGGCCAAATGCATGCAAAAGCACTGTCCGAGAAAAGCCCGTCTGTAATGGCTTTCTGAAGCAACTGTCCCAGGCTTTGATCCTTGCCAGCCTGATAGTGAATCCGCAGCACCTTTTCCAAGCCGATCACGGTCTGCGCAAACACCCACGGCAGCAGAGTAAGGTCGTCGTGGGAAAAGCGCAACAGTTTGGCCGCCGTTCGGAAATACAACACCAGCGGCCCTTGGAATCGTGGATGATCCCGGCTCAGCCATTCGGCCCTCGCCTCTCGTTCATCATCCGTCACTCCAAGGTGGAGCCATGTGCCTGGGTTTACTTTAGGCGGAGGTAGAGAAGTCATCCACAAATCTCCGCATCGATCTTCACACTGTCACGTTTCTTTCCTTCCATTGATTGCAACGCGGATTTCAGAGGATGAGCGCTTCTGAAACAGGGGCGCAGACATTGGCTTCGCGGCTGCGCAGCCTGCACGCTGTTTGGAAGAAGCTGGCAGGAAAAAGAGCGAATCGTATAGTCGTTCGCGTCTTTGGCATCTCGAACTCGCGTTTCGTGCGTGGATGGTTCACAGGTACGCCCTGAACCTTCTCCCTACCCATGAGCCACGCACCCACCGAAGACTGGCGGCCCGAGCCGGTGCCGCAGAATGAGCTGGAACGTCTGATCAAGCAGGCCGCCGACGATCCGGCGCTCCAGGGGCGGATGTTCCGGCTGCTGATGAAGTCAGAACTCTTCATCTACGTGCCCTACCACCCGGAGCTGGTGGGGGAGCACACGCGCACGACGGACCAGGGCTTCGTCTGGTGCACCTATGGCGATGCGGACGGGCCCTTTGCGGCGGTGTTCACCAGCCAGGCCGCTGCGGACTTTGAGATGCGCAACGTCCGCAAGTCTGGAGGCCCGAAACCGATGATCTGCTCAATGCCAGCGGATGTGCTGATGGGATTCCTCAATGACCAGCAGACAGCGGTGCGGGTGATGGCGGCGGCCGGCGGCACGATCCGGCTGCAGCCGCAGGCGGTGGCCTCGCTGGTGGCGGGAGAATTCACCGGCGAGCGCGCGATGCCCAGCAGCGAGGAGAAGACACAGGTGGCACTCGTTGCCGTGCCGGAGGCCCAGGTGCCGCTGAAGCTGCGCCAAGCCATCCGCGTCTTCTGCGCCCGGCGGCGCGTGCCCATCGGCGTGTATGTGTTTTATCAGGTGGATGAGCAGACGGGCGAGGTGCCGGGAAATGACCTGCGGGTGATCCTGTGGCTGCGCCACGCGGACAACGTGTTCTATAACGACTTCTGCCTGATGGCGCAGAAGCTCACGCCCCGGCATCTGGAGTTCTTCTGCGCAGTGATCACCTCCGACGACACCCAGGCGGTGACCTTCCTCCAGCAGCAGTCGCCCCTCTGGCCGCTGCTGAAGGCGGAGTGAGGGAGGCGGACATGAGAGGCGGGGAGAAGATGAGACTGGGAGAGAGGGATACCGGAAACCGTGGGTGGGATGAAAGCGGTGCTGACGAGGCTGGCAAGGACGGAGAGAGAAGTGCGGGCTGTCGGGAAAGTACGATGGACACTCCTGTCCGTCGATCCGACGGCTCGCGCATGGCTAGCCGACCGACAGACAGGAGTGTCTGTCTTACTTATCCAAGCTGCGAAGCCGAGAAGCGAGTGTCCGCGCTCCCGTCCAAGCCGTCGCCAAAATTCGCCAATCCCCTGCCCTTGGGATGCGGCATGAGGCTTTCCAGTGCGTGGGGATGCGGGGCTCCAGTCGTCACGCAGGATTTCGGCGCGACAGGTCGGAGTCTCGGTAATGGTGCGCCAGATTCCGGCGTGGCATTGCAGACCTGAGCAGCTACTGCGCCGAATCTCGGCGCGAGACCTCGGAACTGCGACAGTGCTGTGCCAGATCTT
>Ga0114970_10003397_pt1 | contig 11706 bp, 9 predicted proteins | sample M_140205_XF_Meta_FD_87030 | JGI IMG/M metagenome (GOLD analysis project Ga0114970, IMG submission 87030) | Freshwater microbial communities from Lake Montjoie, Canada to study carbon cycling - M_140205_XF_MetaG | ecosystem: Environmental > Aquatic > Freshwater > Lake | place: Lake Montjoie... | reverse complement strand
TTCTTTTGCTGGCTTGGGATTGATGCTGATGGCTTGCAACGCTAAATTTTTATTCAAATCTGGGTTGTCGATCACCCCTTTAAGTTTTTTCTCTAATATAGCCAAGATGGCGTTGGGCGTCTTCATCGGAGCAAATACGCCGTACCACGTCTCAATGTTCGTGTTTGCTAAAGAAGCAGTTTCTGACATGGCGGGTATATTGGGAGAGAATTCGCTGCGGGTTTCGGAGCTGACGACAAAAACTTTGACTTTGTTGGATTCAATCAAGGGTTTGGCCGCTGCGAGCGTGACAATGCCTAAATCTATCTGGTTCCCGGCCACATCGGCTGCGAGAGGCCCTGCACCCTTGTAGGGCACGTGTGTCATGTCCACTTTGGCTTTTAGTTTGATGAATTCACCCACCAAATGCTGAATGGTACCGTTGCCTGAAGAGCCAAAACTCAATCCTCCCGGGGTGGATTTGGCCAAGCTTAAAACGTCCTCAAATGTATTGGCCGCCAAACTCTTTTTACCTATCAAGACAATGGGTCCAACACCAATCGAGGCCAAGGCCCGAAAATCTTTGCTGACTTCGTAGGGCAGTTCTGGCTTCAAGAGTTTGTTAATGATCAGTTCAGAGTTGGCACCTAAAAGCAGCGTGTAACCATCTGCAGTCGAGGTGGCCACCCTTTGAACGCCTATAGATCCTCCGCCACCGCCCACATTTTCAACAACAATGGTTTGTCCCATTTCCGCTGAGAGAAATTGAGCAACTTGACGACCCACAATGTCAGAGGATCCGCCAGGCGCGTATGGCACAATCAACTTGATCGGGCGATCTGGGTAATCAGCAAATGACACTGCGGTGAAAGAAAGCATTGCAAGTGGCACAGCAAATACTTTTAGGAGTTTGATCAAGAAGGAGCTTTGCGTTTGAGCATTAGAAAGCTTGGTCAAAAAGGAGAGAAATTTATAAAAGGAGTGCCGTGTATTTTTCATATGATTTTTATGCTTTTTAGTTGGATGCTGCATTTTCACAAAAGAGATGATTGGAATTTTTAAATTCTTTTATTGATTGAAAAATGGTTGACTTCTTAATTCAAACTAATGCTTTAAAAATCAATCGATACAAGCTGATGAATCAGTGAATAAGTCCTACAGATTATCAGAAAAATTGTGATTTGCGTACGAAAGATTAGGTGATTTGGGTTTTTCTCTATTTAAAAATTAAGAGTGATCTTTTATGATTGTCAGGGAATATTGATTCAAGAAATTTCTCGTCTTTCCTTGTAGACCAGACATCATTTTGGAGGTTTCCGTTGGGGCTTTGATGTTGGTGATAAGGGAAAACGTGAGTCATATTTTAAAAAAGGATCTTCTAAGGTGATTTTTCTGACTTTAATGGGCGCATTGATTTAATTTCTTGAATTGGGTGATTTAACTTGAATCGAATTTTTTATAGAGGAATATTTTGAACACAACTTACTCTAGCAATCATGCTGATGAATTCACTGATTTGACTAGGTTTTTTTCACCTAAAAGAGTTGCATTGTTGGGCGCTACTGAGGACCTGTCTAAGTTTGGCGGTCGGTGTATGCGTCAGTTAATTGATTTTGGTTTCAAAGGAGAAATTTACCCCGTAAATCCAAATCGTGAAAAGGTCTTTGATTTGCCATGCTACAAGTCTTTAGACTCTTTGCCAAATTTACCAGACCATGTGGCAATTGTTTTACCCTCATCCATGGTTCTTGATGCAGTCATTGAATGTGGCAAACTTGGAATTCCTTTTGCAACAGTATTTTCTGCTGGATTTGCTGAAACGGGAAGTTCTGATGGCATTAAAGCTCAAGAGCAATTGCGACAAACTGCCAGAAAATATGGGCTACGTTTGATGGGGCCTAACTGTAATGGCTTAATTAACTTTGTGGATGCATTTGCATTTACTTCTACCGCAACTATCAACGGTCCTCGTCAACCTGCGGGTGACATTGGGATAGTCGGACAATCGGGTGGTGCTGCACAAGTGAATGTTATGTGGCGCGCTCAACAGATGGGGCTTGCAATCAGCTATCAAGTGAGTTGTGGCAACTGTGCAGATCTAGACATGCTCGACTATGCGGCCTTCATGATCGATTCGCTGCAAACGCGTGTAGTTCTTATTTTGGCTGAACACATTTCCGATGGCGAAAAGCTCAAAGCTTTAAGTCAAAAAGCGTTGGCGGCTCAAAAACCATTGGTCATGGTGAAGGCTGGTAAAACTTTGGCTGGCAGCAAAGCCGCGGCCTCTCATACGGGTGCTATCACCGGTGAAGACGCCGTTTTTGACGCAGCACTTGAGCAGTTGGGAATTTTAAGAGTGGATGACTACAATGAACTTTATGAGGTCGCGTCACTTTTGCGTCGGGGTCGTTGGCCTTTAAGTAACCGCGTAGCGGCGTCCTCTATCTCTGGAGGTAATTTGGTCATGTTAGCTGATCTGGGTGCGGTCTATGGATTGGAGTGGCCCACATACTCATCAGGGACTCAAGCCCAACTTTCATCTTTGTTACCCGGTTTTAGTTCTGCTTCAAATCCCACTGATTTGACGGCGGCTGCAATTGGTCAGGCAGGTAAATTTGCCGCGGCAGCTGAAAAAATATTAAACGATGAGCATATCGATTTGATGATTCCGGTTCTAACGATTGCCAATTCTAACGAAGTAAAAGCTCTGGCTGAGCTGTCGGCTTTCAGTAAAAAACCCGTAGCCATTTTATGGACTGGTTGCACAAGCGATGATGCGCTTTTAGATGCCCGCTCCCTTGTCAGTCAAGGCCATGCCGTATTTAGGGATGCCTTACCTTGTGTAAAGGCAGTAAGTCATGCAATTCGTTATGCGAGTTTTCTTGATGGGTTAGGTCAAGAAAAAATCTCAAGACCTCATGGTATTGATTTAAAGCTTGCAAAATCCATTTTGCAGGAGTCGGATGATATTTATTTGAGTGAATTTCAAGCCAAAAAAATTCTTAAATGCTATGGTATTGATTGTGCGCAAGAGTATCTTGCTAAAACAATTGATGAAGCGTTGGAATTTACTCAAAAAATTGGTACTCCAGTGGCTTTAAAAGTCATATCGCCTGATATTTTGCATAAAACCGAATCTCAAGCTATTCGATTAAATGTATTGGGTGATGCAATGGTCCGAATATCATATGAGGAAATACTTAGAGACGCAAAGAATTTTAAAACCAATGCTCGAATTGATGGTGTTCTTGTTCAGGAAATGCTTGGTAAGGGCGAGGAGATGCTACTTGGTGTTTCCAGTGACCCAACTTTTGGTCCAGTGGTAACGGTCGGAACTGGGGGTATTTTTGTGGAAATACTTAAAGATGTTGTTCATCGTTTGCCACCTTTTTCTAATTTGGATTCCCTTTCGATGATCCATAAATTAAAGGGATTTGCAATTTTGGGTGGAGCACGATCTCGATTGATGGCGGACATAGACGCTTTAGCTGATGCTTTAACTCGTTTGTCCTGGTTGGCTTATGATTTTAGAGATCAAATTAAAGAAATTGATGTTAATCCAATTTTTGTATTTTCTATTGGCCGTGGTGTTAAAGTGGCAGATGCGTTAATGGTTAGAGCTTAAAGTCAATGACTTGCGCTGAACAAAAATATTAAGAAGGTTTTGTAATGGAAGACAAGTTGTTGGTTCATCAAGATCTAGGCGCAGTTCGTTTAATCAGTTTAAATCGATTAAGTGTAGCGAATGCCCTCAATCAAGAGCTTTATGAGTCATTGGTGCAATCGCTTTGCGAGGCGCAAAATCAAGACAAAGTGAGAGCAGTGGTCCTTACCTCTGCAAGCAAAAGCATCTTTTGTGCAGGCGCCGATATTAAAGAGTTCAAGAGTGAGAGTTTAGCTCATGCCAAGCAATTGCGTCGAGAATTGCTGCTTCGCACTTTAGAGGCTTTTTTGAGTTTTAGCAAACCGTTTGCAACGTGTGTGCATGGCAAAGCAATTGGTGCAGGTGTTATGTTGCCACTTGCCACAGACCGAATTTTTGCGTCGGACACTGCACAGTTTTCTTTTCCGGAGATGGCCTTGGGCATGCCCTCTCCGTTAGGCATTGAGTTGCTTCTTTCAAGATTAAAGCGTTCATTTGTTTTTGATTTAATACAAGGTGGCGAAATTATTGGTACTCAAAGAGCACTGGAGATCAATTTAATTGATGCAAGTTATGGGGATGAAGATTTGCAAAATAAAGCGATCGAATGGGCCCAAAAAATACCATCTAATTTTGCGTTTGAGTGCAATAAAAAGTGGATGAATCAAAAACTATTTGAGAGTGTTAAATTGTCTTTGTTGGCCTCGGCTAACTTTGATCAAACCTGATGGGTAGGGGTCTAGACTAGCGTTTGTACTGCATCAATCAGCAAACTCCACGTGTCAAAATACACTTAAAGATTTATGATTCGAGATCGGTATTGGCATTTGGCGCTTCATTAGTTGGTTTAAATGCGATTTGAGTAACGATTTGAGCAAACTATTTAGAGGTATTCAGGGAAGTTATTAAATATGGAAATTGAATTAAACAGTGGTCTTGAAGAAATTAGAGCCGTTATGCGCCGCTTCACTGATAAGGTGCTTGAACCTATTGCACTTGAAATCGATCTAACGGGTGAAGTTCCGACTCGTGCTTACGATGTTTTGCGAGAACAGGGTTATCTAGGCATGCGTTTACCCCAAGAGTTTGGTGGAGGCGGTCATGACTTGTTGACTTATTGCTTGGCCCTTGAAGAGTTTAGTAGATCGCATCGGGTTTTTACTTTGATTTTAGACGCCAGCAGTGGGCTCAATCCAATTGCAATTTCTAAATTTGGCTCATCTGCCCAAAAAGAAAAATATGTGGCTAAGTTGGCAACTGGTCAGTTTTCTGCTGCTTTTGCACTTACAGAACCTGGTGCTGGATCGGATTCCCAGGCGATAAGTACCAAAGCAAATGCGGTGCAAGGTGGGTGGTTACTTAATGGGCAAAAGCATTGGATTAGTGGGGCACATAAGGCTGATGTTTTGCTTGTCCTGGCTGTTAACGACCCCAAGTTGAAGGCCAAAGGTGGGATTACAGCTTTTTTAGTGGACAAAGATACTCCGGGATTTAACATCACAAGAGTTGATACCACGATGGGTTCAGAGGCCATTAAATTGGCAGAAATTACTTTTGATAATTGTTTTGTGCCAGATGAAGCCGTTTTGGGTGAAATCGGATTTGGTTTTAAGATTGCAATGGACTCTCTCAACAGTGGTCGACTGGGTGTCGCTTGTTCATGTATTGGGGCCGCTCAGCGTCTGTTAGAAATGTCGGTAGCTCATGCAAAAGAGAGAAGTACGTTTGGTAAACCTTTGTCAGATCGACAAGCCATTCAATGGATGCTTGCAGATTCTGCGACTGAACTTACCCTTGCTAGGACCCTGACTTACGAGACCCTTAGGCAGGTTCAGGCTGGAAGGCAAGTGGGCAGTGCGACCAGTATGAGTAAGCTTTATTGTTCTGAGATGGTGGGTCGTGTTGCTGACAGAGCCGTTCAGATACACGGGGGAATGGGTATTGTGAAAGGTTATCCAGTTGAGCGTTTTTACAGGGATATTCGTCACTACAGGGTTGGCGAAGGTGCTTCAGAAATTCAAAGATTGCTTATTGCAAGAGATCTGCTTTCATGAATATCAGCCTTGGTAAGCAATCTGTGATCGTGGGGGTAGGCGAAAGTCCACTTGGTAAAACGCCAGCTTTAGATGCTTTGTCGCTTCAGCGCAAGGCCGCTAACAGTGCATTGATGGATGCAGGTTTAGAGCTCAAGGACGTGGACGGATTAATCACTTCGCCACTACGAGTTGCAAATTGGGCGATGCCATGTGCGATGGTAGCCCAAGGACTAGGACTGACTCCTAAATACCTTATGACCATGGACATGGCTGGTGCTACTGGTTGTGCAATGATTCATCAAGCCATGATGGCGATTGCAAGTGGTCAATGTGAGACCGTTTTGTGTGTGGCGGGTCAAAATTTACTTTCATTCAGTTCCAATGGGAAAGCCATTGAAAAGATGGCTGATGCGGGCTGGGCACACCCAGACTATGAGGCTCCACTTGGCCCATTGGTACCTACTTTGTATGCGTTGATAGCGCAGAGGCATATGCATGAGTTTGGGACCTCTCAGCAACAAATGGCAAAAGTAGCTGTATCCATAAGAGATCATGCGATACGCAATCCATTGGCTTTTAAGCGAGAAGCCATTAGCGTTGAGGATGTACTTTCCTCAAAAATGGTCACCTCACCCCTTAAAGTTCTTGATTGTGCAATTATCACAGATGGTGCTGCTGCCTTTATCGTGACTACAAAAGAAAGAGCGCGCGATTTAAAGAAAAATCCTGTTGATTTATTAGGCCAAGGTTACGGCTACTCTCATACGTTTATAGGTGAGACCCAGTGCCTTACAACCACTGGAGCCGTGCATTCAGGACGAGATGCTTTTATGCACGCTCAAGTCGATCGCAAAGATATTAACGTAGCGCAACTTTATGACTGCTTTACCATTACAGTGATTGTGGAACTTGAAGATTTAGGTTTTTGTGGAAAAGGCGAAGGTGGCGCATATGTTGAAGAGGTTGGCATTGGATTAAATAGTGTGATGCCCGTGACCACGCACGGGGGACTTTTGTCTTGTGCCCATCCAGGGACAGCAGGAGGTATGATGCATGTCATTGAAGCAGTTCGCCAACTTAGGAACGAGGCAACGGGTCGTCAAGTGCCGAATGCCAAATTGGCTTTGGTACATGGCAACGGTGGCATCATCGGTTTGCATTGCACTTTGATTTTGGGGAATTTGTAATGAATTCAAAAACCACATTAAATACGCCTTTAAATCAAAGTCCTGTTTCATCAAGTAACCAAGGAATTGAAAAGAATTTTGATAAAAAGGACAATATTGGTTTATTGAATGCGAATGACGTTTTCTCTACATGGTGGCAAAAAGTAAAAGGTTTGGGCTTTGCACTGCCCCAATGCCAGGATTGTTCTGAGTTTCACTTTTATCCTCAAAGTGCGTGTCCTCATTGTTTGGGCGAGAGAATTGAACCTGGTGTGGCCAGTGGAATGGGTGAAATTTTTAGTTTTTCAGTTGTATACCGTGCTCCGAATAAAAAATTTACACAGCAACTGCCTTATGTGATTGGCATTATTAAAACTCAAGAGGGACCACATTTAATGGCTCGCTTAGAGGGAGTTGCTCCAGATTTGTTTGCTATAGGTATGAAAGTAAAGGTTAAAGCATCTGATCAATCATCTTTAGAGACTTCAATAGAACAGAATTCCACCATTGATTTACCTGTTTTTGAGTTACGCTAAACTGATTTCGTTTAATTGGCTTTTTGTATAGGTAAGTTGTTATTGAAGTCTACTTATGTTCTTTAAAGAATGGAATGAGAATGCACAAAAGAAATCAAATTCAAATGACTTCGTTCACAAGTTCATTGATTTTTCGATGTTTTATGGGGGCGTTGCTGTGTTATTTTCTTAATCAGTTGGCATGGTCACAAGCCTATCCCAATCGCGCTATAAAGGTTATCAATCCTTGGGCCAGCGGTGGGCCTGCAGATATCGTCGCGCGGCCTTTAATGACCAAACTCTCAGAGCGATTGGGTCAACCGATTGTCATTGAAAATAAAGCTGGAGCGAACGGAGTGATTGGTTCCACCTTTGTAGCTAGAGCAGTTCCTGACGGTTATACGCTTTTGTTTTCACATGTTGGTCCAATTGCCATCAGTCCAGCCATGCAAGCGGATATGCCTTACAACTCAGTTTCAGATTTTGAGCCGATTACACAAGTGGTTTCTGCACCGACTGTGATGTTGGTACGATCGGATTTTCCTGCAAAAACTTTTGTTGATTTTATTGCGTATGCCAAAAGTAAGCCCAATAAGCTCTCATATGGCTCAGTTGGGTTGGGTAGTACAACTCATTTGGCCGGTGAGATGCTTCACTCTATGGCTGGGATTGACATTTTGCATGTGCCATATAAAGGCGCCGCACCAGTAATTACTGATTTATTGGGCGGACAAATTGATATGGCATTTATCAATATTTCAGGTGCTGTTTCACACATAGATTCAGGTAAGCTTCGAGGCTTGGCGGTGACAACCCTAAAGAGATCGAGTTTGTTGCCTAATTTACCCACTGTCGCCGAGTTTTATCCTGGTTTTGAGGTTAATTCTTGGTACGGAGTCATGGCTCCAAGTGGAACATCAAAGCAGGTGGTTAATAAATTGCAACAAGAACTGGCAGCCATTTTAAAATCCCCTGAGGTGATTCAAATTCTTAAGCTGGCGGGACTTGATGCTGAGGGCTCTACGCCTGAGCAATATGCGGTAAAAATCAAAGAAGATTTACTTCGTTGGTCAACCGTAGTTAAAGCCACGGGTTTGTCTGCCATTAATAATTAACTTTTTTTATCAACAGGAACATATATGGGTTTAAAAATTTGGCACCAAAGCTTCACAGTTTTACAAGATTTACCGGCTTATCTAGAGTCTCTTAAGCAAAGAATTGCAATGGTTGTGAGACCCGATACCCAGGTAATTATGCATGGTCAAATTGAAGGTACTTATCCATCTGAGTATCCTGGAACGGATATCAAATACGATTTTCTCTACAGTTTGCATGGGTTACAGTGGATTGCTGCAGCAAGAGAGGCTGAAAAGCAAGGATTTGATGCGATGGTTTTGGCTAGCATCCCAAGTCCGATGATTCGTCAGATCAGAACGCTAGTGAACATTCCCGTCATTGGTTATGGCGAGACAGCCTTTCATCTTTCAGGTCTTTATGGAAGAAAGGTAGGGATGCTGTTTTTTAATACAGAAAGAAAAGACTTTTGGGCAGAACAAATTCGCCAGTGGGGAGTCTCCGAGCGTTTTGTTGGCATTGCGCCGGCTGGGGTAACTTTTCACGAAGTGGCAGCTGCATTGCAAGATCCCTCTAAGCGTGATGATGTGGTTAAAAAAATTGTTGTAACTGGAGAGAGGGTGGCGGAGGAATTAGGAGCCGATGTGATTGTGCCTGGCGAAATGCCAATGAACCTATTGCTCGCCAACGCTGGTGTAAATTATATGGGGGGTGCCACCGTCATCGATGGCATTGCAACTTGTTTTAAGATGGCGGAAACCATGGTCGATCTTCAGCGAATATCAGGAATGCAGCCTAGTAAGCGGGGGTACTTTCACGACCGTCCAGATCCCAATCGTGTAGATCAGGTTCTGAAGTTTTATGGGCTAGAAAATTTAGGTTCTAGAATTCGTGAGGATTAAATTCATTGGATCTATTGAAATTAATTTATTGAATTTGTATGTCACGGGTTTTGATGAGTTTGCTAAATTTTAGAATTTCGGACCTAATAAATGAACTAAACGCAACTTCGTTCATGCCTTGTGGTTCACCGGATAAGGCAAGGAGTTTTTCGCGAAACTCTGTATTTTGTGAGGCTAAAACCAGAGTGTTACTTATTTTACTAAGAATTCTTGTAGGTGTTCCCGCTGGAGCCAAGACACCATACCAACCTGCTGACTCAGTAAGAATTCCTTGCTCATTGGCTGTGGCCAAGGAAGGTAAAAGGGGCAATCTCTCTTTACTCAAAATAGCTAGAGATTTTACAGAACCACTTTTGAGTAAAGGAAGTGCTGAGGCAGTACCCGCAACAAGGAAGTCAATATGTCCACCTAATAAATCATTGATCGCTGGTGCAATGCCTCGATAGGGTAGATGTGTAGGGTTAATGTTTGCTGCTTCACAGAGTGCAGCAGTGCTCAGATGCGTAGAACTTCCAATGCCAGACGATCCATACTTCAGCGCTGACGCGTTTGCCCTTGCATAGCTCACGAGCTCACTTAGCGAATTAAAGGGACTGGTTTTATTAACCAGAACAATTTGCGGTCCCAAGTAGACTAGAGAAATAGGAGCTAAATCTTTTTGTAAATCATAAGGCAACTTGCGACCCGTAGCAGAATTAATAGCCATGGCGTCATTACCGAGCAGCAAAGTGTATCCATCAGGAGGAGACTTGGCAACATAGTCCACTCCGATAATAGTCCCTCCACCGTCTTTATTAACAATAATGACTGGATTTGCCAAGTCTTGCTGAAGTTTATCTGCAATCATTCTTCCCATGATGTCAGCTGCTCCGCCAGGTGCAAATGGCACGATTAATCGAATGGGTTTAGTGGGGAAATTTTGTGCAGAGACTATTGTAGAAAAAAATAACAGGGTAGCTGCAGCAACCAATAGAATTTCTATAGAATTGGCTGATACTTGATATATATTTCGAAATTTTATTGAGGCCATAGGTTCAGAAGTTGGTTATGTGCTGAGGAGAAAAATCAGGATAATAAGCTATATAAAAAGCAATTTCGAGTCAACATATACTTTACTATCAGAAAACGAATTTGTTCAACGATCAATACTAATGAAAACCCTATAGTTTAAATTTAGTCTTAAAAATGTAAATGAAATTTAGAAAATTTTTTATGTTCGTCATCTTTTACACAATTACCATGTTAGATAAAATAAGAATAGATCTGAGATGAAAAAAATCAAATAATTTTTATCCTTTTTCTGCCAACTTTAATAATATGAGGGAGTTTAAAATTTTATGCAAAGTACTCAGATGTTTGCATCGCTTAGTATGCATGGCCATGTTGGTGTAATATCCATGCAAAATAGTGCTCAACATAATGCACTAAAACCACTTCAAGTCAATGCCATGTTAGAAGCAATAAGGCAAAGTCAAATGGAAAAAGCTCGTGCTTTGGTGATCATTTCCAGTGGTAAAAATTTTTGTGCAGGCGCAGATATTGACGAATTTTTGAAAGGTAAATTGCTAAATCCCGATGAGCCAGTTGACAAAAATGCACCTCTTAAACTTTTTAAAACTTTAATTGAGGAAAATCGACCAATTATTGCTGCTGTCGATGGTGCAAGTTTAGGCGGAGGGCTTGAGTTATTATTGTGCGCAGACTTGGTCGTATCGACACCAAGAGCTACATTTGGATTGCCCGAAGTGGGATTGGGACTTTTACCAAGAACAGCAATTGTAAGACTGTCGGAAATTATTGGTCGAAGAAGGGCGATGGAGTTAATCTTAACAAGATGTCGAATTGATGCTTCACAGGCATTGTCATGGGGTTTGATTAATAAAGTTTGTGAACCAGAGCATTTACTGCAAGAAGGAATTCAATTTGCTGATAATATAATTTCTGCTCCTCCTACTATCATTGGTGCAGTTAAGCGAAATTTAGGTAAAATTAATTTAACAGATTGGGATGCAATTCATGAGCTACTTAGAGAAATGGACCCAAATGAGTGGAAAGAAGGGTTGAGCGCTCTTAAAGAAAAAAGACCAAGTGATTTCAATCAATTTTGGAATGTCCAAAATTGATTGGATTAAATTCTGTTTCGTTAAAATTTAAATCACCTGTAACTTGTACATGGTTTTAGTTAAAGATTTCTACTTTGCAAAATTTTTATAAAATCTTTTTAACTCTTTTCCTGGTTTCCTGTGCTGGCTTTAATTACGGACCCGTTGGTCAGGCGAATTTTGAGATAAATCAAAAAAATGATTATTCTGGAATAATCATTTTTGAGCAATACAGCGGAAAAATTTTAGTGACCGGAAATTTCAGCGGTTTAAAACCATTGGCCAAGCA
>Ga0114970_10003395_pt1 | contig 11710 bp, 8 predicted proteins | sample M_140205_XF_Meta_FD_87030 | JGI IMG/M metagenome (GOLD analysis project Ga0114970, IMG submission 87030) | Freshwater microbial communities from Lake Montjoie, Canada to study carbon cycling - M_140205_XF_MetaG | ecosystem: Environmental > Aquatic > Freshwater > Lake | place: Lake Montjoie... | reverse complement strand
GGCGTCAAGCGTCTCGTCGGCGGGGGCGCTGGACTGATCTTCAAGGGCACGGGGTTTTACATCACCGATTACAAGACGAAGAAAGGCACGCCGCACAAAGACGGTGGCAGCGATGCCAAGGCCTCGTCGGGCGAGAGTAAAGCCAGTGACAGCAAACCTGCGGCGAGCACACCGGCCGCACCGGTCAAGGCATCGAAGTCGGCCAAGAAGTAGCGTGGCGGATTCCCGATGAGTGAAAGAAATGATCTGGCACCGCCGACCTCGGGTTGGGGAGAGCTCATCATCGGTGGGGCCTTGAGCGTGATGGTGGGTGTGGTGCTCGGCGCGCTGGCGGTGGGGTTGAAGCCGACCGTCACCGTGGAAGAGCTGCCGAAGGAACCCGTTGCTGGGGTGAGATGTTTTATCGAGGGCTCGCGCGTAACCAACCAAGGCACGCAGGCCGCGGCCAAGCGGAAATCTTTTAGCGAGGGGGCAACGGGGTTTTTCTCGATTACCGAGGACGAGCTGAACGCGTTGGACGTGTCGGCCAAGCCCGTGGCCGTGCCGGCGGCGGGAGCGTCCAAAGCATTGATCAGTGCGCTCGGGGCGCAATGGACTGTCGTGGTGCGGGCGCAGGGGGAATTTGCTAGAAAAGATCATGCCTTCGTGTTCGAGCCGGAGACGGTCCTCGTCGGGTCCTGTCCGGTTCAGTGGCTGCCTTATGCTTCGACGTATGTGACAAGGAAATTTCTGAGCTCGCAGACGCTGACCGAAGACGTCGCGGCGGTGTGGCCGAAGCTGGCCAGCCTCACGGTCGATCGGGGCTCGCTAAAACTGACCATGCCGTGAAGCGGATTCGGTTACTGGCCCTCGGCCTCGTGGCGATCTCTGCGACATCATGGGGCTCCGCCGCCAGTGGTCCGCCTTTGCCGGTCCTGTTTCAGTCTGCGCCCGGCCGATTCGAGGTTGCGGCGGTGGACGTAGGCGGTGCGCAACGGGTCGTCGCCCAAGCCACGGAGGCCTGGCAGCTGCTCGCGGGGCCGCTGGCCCTGCCGGAGGCGTTTCCGTCGCCCGTGTTCGTGCGACTCATCCCGTCGAACGAGTGGGCTGAGCCGGTGCCCTTTCGGGTGTTTGTCGAAGTGGGCGGAGTGGTCTCGGTGCGAGTGCGCTGGGACGCCGCGACACCTGAGCTATTTGTGCGGCGGGCGCTCGTACAAGGATTGCTGATGCGGCAGGCGGTGGCGCGGCACGGTGTCCACGAGCGACTCGCGGCGCCGCTGTGGTTGGAGCTAGCGTGCGTCGGTTGGTGGCGCACCCGCGCGGAGCCCGCTCTGCTCGATGCGCTCAAGCAATCGACGGCTGGACGAGACCCTCCGGCCTTGGATCGGCTGCTAACGTGGCGACGCGGCGAAACCGAGCCGGCGGAATGGAGCGATGGAGCGGTGTGGCTCCTCGCGTTCCTGCGCAGTGAATCAGGGCCGGCGCAGGAGTGGCCGGCGTTTTTGCAACGACTCTTCGGCGGCGAAGCGCCGGACCTGGCGTTGGCGGCTTCATTTCCGTCGCGATTTGAGAGTGCGCGGGAGCGCGAGTTGTGGTGGCAGACCGGTTGGCATCACCTGCGGCGTGTGCGGATATTACCGGGCTTGGAGGCAGCCGAATCGCGAGCGGAACTGGCGGACCTCGCACGGTTCGTCGTCTTCCGGGAGGGAGGAGATGTGGTGATGACGCTGCGCGACGTGCTTGGTCAGGCGGTAGCCCCTGGGTTGGCAGACGAACTCACGAGGCGGGCCACCGCGCTCAACCGGGTGCTGCCCGCGGTGCATCCCTTCTACCGCAATGCCGCCCTCTCATTTGGCGCATTGCTGGCGGGGCGAAACAAGTCGGCGGAAGAGGGCGAGTCGTTGTGGACGGCCTTCGAAGCGGACTGGCGGGACGCGAACGAATTGGCGGCGGCAAGTGCGGCCGCGCTCGATGCGATCGAGCTCAGTCGTTCGTTGTCATCTAATAAATGACAAAGTGACTTGTCTTATTTTGGGTTTTTTAGGCAGATGTCATTTAATAGACGACAAATTGGCTCTTAATGATGAGTGGTGGTTGAGGCAGATGTTATTTAATGAATAACAAAGTGGTTTTGATTCCCGAAGGGTCCACTCCTACGAATCTGATTTCGGTTTGGCGTGAGCGCGGCGGGCAGGAGCGAGCTTGCTTGGCACGATAGGCGAGCGAGTCGCGAGCTTGCTCGCTCCGCCGCTATCGCTGGGAGGATCTCGCTGCTATTTGCCGTGAATGCTCCGGGGACTGGCGCGGGGAGCCTTATTTCCGGCCCGAATGCGGTGGCGACGCGAGGGCTCAGAAGTGAGCGTGGACAGGCGTGTGCTAATACCAGCGTCTCGTGATGTTTAGACGATAGTCGAAGCACCACGCGCTTACGCGCGTAGCTACCGGAAGTCGAAAGACCACGCGCTTACGCGCGTAGCTACCCGAGGCGAAAGACCACGCGCTTACGCTCGTAGCTACCGGAAGGCGAAAGACCACGCGCTTACGCTCGTAGCTGCCGGAAGTCGAAAACTCAAATGACTTTGGCATAAGGTCTTGCTCGCGGGTGCGCGGGGGCAAAAACTTTGCGGGTGTCGAAGAGTTTCCAGAATATCAGCGTGGTGGCCGCGGCGACGATGGTGTCGCGCGTGTTGGGCTTGGGCCGCGACATGTTGGTGACGGCGGTGTTTGGGTTGGGGCCTTGGGCCTCCGCGTTCTATGCGGCATTCACGTTGCCCAATCTCTTCCGGCGATTGCTCGGGGAGGGAGCGTTGACCGCAGCGCTGGTGCCGACGCTGCACGAGGAGTTGAAGGCGCGGGAGCGGGCGGGGGCGTTTGCGCTGGTGAACCAAGTGGCAAGTTGGCTCTTGGTGGTGACCGGAGGGATTGTCCTGCTCGCTATGGCGGTGTTCGGACAGACGGAGTGGCTCGCGGGCGCGGTGCGGGCGGGCGGCTGGGACGCTGCAATGGTGCCGCGTTTTTTGCAGGCCGCGGATCTCGCCGTCGTGCTGTTTCCCTATCTGGTTTTTGTGTGTTTGGCGGCGGCCTTCAGTGCCGCGCTGCAAACGCTGCAGCGATTTCTTGAGCCGGCGCTGTCACCGATTTGGCTCAATCTTTCGATGATTGGTGTGCTCGGCGGCGCAGTCTATGGGGGGTGGTCGCCGACGGCCGATGGGCGGATGCGGTGGTTGTGCGCGGGGGTGCTGCTCGGGGGATTTTTGCAAATGCTCGTGCCGGCCATGGCGCTCCGACGCGAGGGCTGGCGGCCGCGCTTCGATCTAGCGCGGGGGGCGGCGCTGCGGCAGATCGGTCGCCTCATGGGGCCGACGATTTTTGGGTCGGCGATTTATCTCATTAACATGGCAGTCTCACGGCTCATCGGACTCTCGCTGAGCGACTCCGCCGTCACGGTGCTCAATCTCGCGACGCGGCTCATGGAGCTGCCGATCGGGGTCTTTGCCGTGGCGATTTCGACCGTGGTGTTTCCGTTGATCGCGAAATACGCGGCGGCGGGTGATGGAGCTGGGCTGGCGACGGCGTATCGCAAAGGCATGCGCCTGATTTTGGTCATTAACGTGCCGGCGGCGGTCGGTTTGGTCGTGCTGGCGGTGCCGATCATTCGGCTGCTCTTCGAGCGCGGGGCGTTTGTGGCGGCGGACACGGCGGAAATGCAACCGGTGCTGGCAGTGTATGCGGCGGGACTGCCAGTCTTCGCGTTTGTGAATCTCGTGCTGCGGGCGTTTTATGCGCAAAAGGACACGGTGACGCCGGTGCGCGCGGCGCTGTTGAGTTTTGGCGTGAACCTTTTCCTGAGCATCGTGCTGATGGGGCCTGGGGGCACGGTGGGGCTAGCGGTGGCGGGCAATGTCGCGATTGTCGTACAGGCTTGGTATCTGCAACGCGCACTGGCGAGGAAGCACGACGGGTTGCGGTTTCAGCATCTCGCGAGAGATCTGGTGAAAGTAATCCTCGCGAGCGCGATCATGGGGAGCGTCGTGGCGGTGGGTTGGTGGGGTTGGCTGCGGACCGTGGGGGCGAGTCGGACGACAGACGCGTTGGCGCTCCTCGTCCTGATTGCGGTGGGCGTGACTGTGTACATCGCCCTCATGTGGGCGCTGAAGATCGAGGGCCGAGAAGACGTGGCGGCGATCATCGCCAAGGCTCGCAATCGGCGGTCGGGGGGCGCGCAAACATGAGTGTTCCCCCGAAACGCCGCGTGGACTGGTTTCTCCCCGCGATGGCGGGTGCCGTCGTGCTGGCCGCGCTGGCTCCGGCGGTGGGTGCGACGGGTGGCCCGCTGCACGTGGAGACGGTGACCAAGGTGGGCGTCATGATCGCGTTTTTTGTCTACGGACTCACGTTATCGTTCGCAGCGCTCACGGGTGGGGCCATGAATTGGCGGCTGCATCTCGCCGTGCAGATGGGGACGTTTTTAATTTTTCCGATCGCGGGATTTGGATTGGTGAAGCTCGCGGCACCGTGGATGTCAGCCGATTTGCGCTTTGGGTTTATCTATCTCTGTGCGCTGCCGTCCACGATTTCCTCCTCAGTCGCGTTGACGGCCGTGGCGCGGGGGAACGTGCCGGGAGCGGTGTTTAACGCGACGTTATCGAGCCTCCTCGGCGTCGTGCTCACGCCCTTGTGGCTCTACGTGTTGGCGGGTGTCGCCGGGGCGCAGGGCGACCTCGGATCGTCGATTTTCGATATTGCGCGGATGCTGGTGCTCCCGATGGCGCTCGGGCAACTGTGTCGTCCGGTGCTCGGGGCCTGGGCGGCGCGGCATCGGGCGAAGCTGCAACTGACGGATCGGTGTTTGATCCTGTTTTTAATCTATTCCTCATTTTGCGATTCGTTCGCGCACAAGATTTGGGCGGGACATAGCCTGACGCTGTTGGTCGGCATTACGGTGGGCTCAGGGGTGCTGTTTGCGGTGTTGGTGTTCGCGATGGTGGGCATCGCCCGCTTGCTGGGTTTTGATCACGGCGACCGAGTGGCGCTGATTTTCTGCGGTTCGAAGAAGAGCCTAGCGCAAGGAGTGATCATGGCAAAAGTGCTCTTAGCGGCGCACCCCGCGGCCGGGCTCGTGCTGCTGCCTCTCATGATTTATCACGCGCTCCAACTCGTCGTCGGTGGGATCCTCGCGCCGCGTTGGGCGAGCGCTGTTGAGGGCAAGGCAAATGCGCTGGCCTCGCGTGGGTAGTCAGCGAGGGCGTTTTTAGGAAACGGGGATGGATCGAAACATCAGAGGGTATCAGATGGATTGCATCGGCGCTCCGCTCCTCGCAATGACATCGCTGCAATGAAACCTGTTTCCAACGAGACATTGCTCGGACAACTCAACTGGCGTTACGCGACGAAGAAATTCGATCCGACGAAAATAATCGCCGACGCAGACTGGGCTGCGCTGGAACAGGCACTGGTCCTGGCGCCGTCGTCGATCGGATTGCAGCCGTGGAAATTTTTGGTGGTGACCGATGCTGATACCAAGTCGCGGCTCGTCCCGGCCTCGTGGGGCCAGAAACAGGCGGAGTCATGCTCGCACTTCGTGGTGTTTGCGGTGCGCCGTGATTTGGGCGTTGACCATGTGGATCGGCATGTCGGCCGGATGGTCGAAGTGCTGGGCGTGACACCCGAGTCGCTGGTGAAGTTCAAGGCGATGATGATGGGGAATCTCGACAAGGCGCGCGAAGAGGGGCGGCTGGATACTTGGCAGGAGCATCAAATCTATATCGCGCTCGGCCAATTTATGGCGTGCGCCGCAATGCTGGGCATCGATACGTGCCCGATGGAAGGAATCGAGCCGGCGAAGTTCGACGAGATTCTCGGATTAGCGGGGACGGATTACGCCACTGTGGTGGCGTGTGCTGCGGGCTACCGCGCGGCCGACGATAAGAACGCGACGCGGAAAAAAGTGCGTTTCAAGACCGAGGATGTCGTGGTGCGGATTTAATACCAACGCCTCGTGATAGGTGGACGATAGGCGAAACACCCCTTGCTCACGCGCGCTGCTACCAGCGGTCAAAAACTCCCCCCGACGTGGGTATAGGACGTATAAATTCAGCTGGATAAATTAAACGGGAAGCGGGGAGATGATCGCGGAGTGAGGACGCGGGTTTTTTGGCGGAGAGACGGTTCACTGTTTAGTTTTGCGCACAGCTCGGCGCTCGGGGCGCGAGGGCTTCGCTTTGACTAAGCAAACACGGCGGCGCGCTCGGCGGAGGAGAGGTCGCGCCAATGGCCGGGGGCTAGTTCGCCGAGTTGGAAATCCCCGGTGCGAACGCGGACGAGGCGGAGCGTCGGATGGCCGACGGCTGCGGTCATGCGACGAACCTGACGATTTTTTCCTTCGATGAGCTCGAGTGAAATCCACGCGTCGGGGATATTTTTCCGGACGCGAATCGGGGGGGCGCGCGGGGCGATGAGGGGGACGGGATCGAGCAGGCGAGCGCGACTCGGGCGGGTGCGGTAGTTGTCGATTGCGATACCGCCGAGTGTCAGGCGAGCGAGCGCTTGGGCGGAGGGTTGGCCTTCGACTTGGGCCCAGTATTCGCGGCGGTGGGCGTACAGGGGATCGAGGAGACGGTGGTTCAACCCGGGCTCATCGCTGAGGAGAAGGAGGCCCTCGGAGTCGGCATCGAGGCGACCGAGCGCATAGACGTCGGGAGGCAGACCGAAGTCGGCGAGGGTGCGCCAACGCGATCCGGGCTCGGGGGTGAATTGCGAGAGGACGCCGTAGGGTTTGTGGAGCGCGAGAAGCACGCGGTTGCGGAGGAGGGGAGCGGTGTGCAGAGTTAAGAACAATGCAGGCCCTCACCTTCACCGCGGTCAACGAGATCACAGTTACAACGGCTCCCGAACCACAGCCCGGAGCGGGCGAAGTGGTGGTCGCTATCCGAGCGGCGGCGCTCAATCACCGGGATGTGTGGATCAAGATTGGGCAATACGCCGGTCTGCAATGGCCGTGTCAGCCCGGCTCCGACGGTGCTGGCGTGGTCATGGCGGTTGGGGACGGGGTGGACGCGGCGTGGATCGGTCGGGAGGTGGTGATCAACCCGAGCTTTGATTGGGGCTCTCACGAGGAGGCGCAGGGGCCGGACTTCACGATCCTCGGGCTACCGCGCGCCGGCACCCTGGCGGAAAAAATCTCCGTGCCGGTTGCGCAACTCTCGGCGAAACCGGCGCACCTTTCGTGGGAGGAGGCCGCGGCGCTGCCGCTCGCGGGGCTGACGGCGTATCGGGCGGTGTTTGCGCGAGCGCGGCTGCGCGCGGGCGAGCGGGTGCTCGTGACTGGGATTGGGAGTGGCGTGGCGTGGTTTGCTCTGCAGTTTGCCGTGGTGTGCGGGGCGGACGTCTGGGTGACGTCGAGCTCGGCGGAGAAGATCGCGAAGGCAATCGCGCTCGGGGCGAAGGGGGGATTCCACTACACGCGGGCCGATTGGGCGGTGGAGGCGGCGAAGATCGCGGGGATGTTTGACGTCATCGTGGACAGCGCGGGGGGAGCAGGCTTCGGTGACTTGATCGATCTTGCGGCGCCGGGCGGACGGATCGTTTTCTTCGGTGGCACGCGCGGTAACGGTCCGGCGCTGCCGCTGCGAAAAATTTTCTGGCGTCAACTTTCACTGTTGGGGACGACGATGGGTTCGCCGTCGGATTGGAGCGCGATGATGGAGTTTGTGGCTCTGCACCGGGTGCGACCGGTGGTGAGCGAGGTGTTTCCGCTGGCGCGAGCGGCTGAGGCTTTCGCGTTGATGGAACGAGGCGGGCAGTGCGGGAAGATCGTCGTGCGGATCTCGTAGGATTCAGGCTTGGCGTGGTCCCGCGGGCAGGGGAGAACTTGGGGTTTAACATGGCCGGAAATTCTCAATTCTTCGCGTGTATCATGGCAGGTGGCAGCGGTGAGCGGTTCTGGCCGATGAGCCGAGCGCAGACCCCGAAGCATCTGCTGAAGCTCCTCTCAGCGCGGACGCTCGTCGAAGAAACGGTGCGACGGCTGGGCGCGGCGGTGCCACCAGAAAATATTTTTGTACTCACCAACGAAGTACAGCTACCCGGCACGCGGGCGGCGCTCGCGGGTTTGCTGCCGGCGAGCCAGATCGTCGCCGAGCCGGCGAAACGGGATACGGCACCGGCGGCGGCGTTGGCTACGGCTCTGGTGCGCGCGCGGGGCGGCGAGGGCGCGACGTTGGCGTTGCTCCCGGCTGACGCGTTTATCGCGGATGCGACGACGTGTGCGGTGCAACTGGGTGCGGCGCTCCGTCGTGCCGCGGATGCCGGCGCGATCATGACGATCGCGATCAAGCCGGATCATGCAGCGACGGGTTTTGGTTATTTGGAGATGGGCGAAGAGCGCGCCATCGGGCCGACGGGGACGGTGCGCGAGGTGAAGCGCTTCGTCGAGAAGCCGGATGCGGCGACGGCGCAGCGGTATCTTGAAAGTGGAGACTATGCATGGAACGCGGGGATGTTTTTCTGGCGCGTGGACACGTTTGTAGCCGAGGCCGAGCGCCATGCGCCGGAGTTGGCGCAATTTATCCGCGAGTTTCCCGACGGGGATTTTGGTGCGTTTCTCGCGCAACGCTTTCCGGCGCTGCCGAAAATTTCCGTCGACTACGCGATCATGGAAAAAGCCCGCTCAGTGGAGACGTTGTTGGCGAAGTTTGATTGGGACGACGTGGGACTGTGGACGGCCTTGCCCAAGCATTTGGCGACGGATGCCGAGGGGAATTCCTCGCGCGGCGCGGTGGTTGTCGCGGGGGCGAGCAACAATATCGCCATCAGCAATGGTCGGATGATCGCGTTGTGCGGCGTGAAGGACTTGGTGGTGGTCGAGACGGCGGATGCGATCTTGGTGTGCCACCGCGATGCGGTGCAGAACATCAAGCAGATCGTGCAGCAGTTGCCGAAGGAACTGCTGTAGCGCGGAGCGGGTGAGAATCGCGTTCGTCAGAACGCGGCCGTGCGGCCGAATTTTCCGAAGCGGAGCGCGAGCGTTGGAAGGACGAGCAAGTTGAGCAACGTCGAGGTGGCGAGTCCGCCGAGAATCACGAGGGCCATGGGCCCTTCAATCTCGCAGCCGGCTTCACCGCTGTGCAATGCGAGCGGGAGGAGGCCGAGGCCGGTGACGGTGGCCGTCATCAAGATCGGAACGAGCCGCTCGGACGCAGCGCGAGTGGCGGTGGCGAGATTCCACGGCAGGCGGTCGACGGTGACGAGGTGCTCGCAGTGCGAGAGCAGCATGATGGCATTGCGGGTGGTCACACCGAAGAGTGTCACGAAGCCGACGAGTGAGCCCATGGTGAGGGCCGCGTCCTTCGAGTCGCCGAAGAGTTTGAACAGCCAGAGGGCGAGCACGCCGCCCGCGAGAGCGAAGGGGAGATTAACGAGGACAACGGCGAGGTTGCGCCAGTGGCCGAGGACGACGGCGAGGAGGAGCAAGATGCCGACGGCCGCGATCGAGGAGTGGAGGAGGAGCTGGCGGGTGGCCGCGGTTTGGGCTTCGGCGGCGCCGGCGAACTCGAGGTAGAGGCCCTTGGGCAACGGGACTTTTTCGGCGACGATCCGGCGCGCGTCCGCGACGAACGACTGCACGTCCCGCGTCGGGTGGCAGGTGACGGTCTGGCGGCGGCGGGCGCCGTCGTGGAGAATCGAGAAACGGCCGGTGCTGCGGTAAATGTCGGCGACGGCACGGAGCGGCACGCGCCGGCCATTGGGGGCGGAGAGGAGCAGCGCGCCGATATCCTCGGGGTTTTGGCGGGTCGCGGGATCGAGCATCACGGCGACGTCGTTCACCTCGGCATCGCGGTAGATTTTCGCGACGACGGTGCCTTGGTAGGAGGTCTCGATGGCTTCGAGCACCTCGACCGGACGGAGACCGTAGACGGAGAGTTCGGCGGAGCGGAGGCGCACGGCCATGCGGGGTGCCCCGGGGGGCGATTTCACTTCGACCTCGGCGGCGCCGGGCACGGACTCGAGGGCCTTGGCGACGTCGGCGGCCTTGGCGTCGAGGTCGTCGAGATTTTCGCCGTAGAGATTGACGACGACAGGGGAGGTTTCGCCGCTGATGCTCTCGCCGATGCGGTCGCCGAGGAACGTAAGAATCTCGAATTGGATGCCGGGGATGTTCTTCAGGATGTCGCGGATTTCGGCGGAAACGCCCTCCTCTTCGTCGCCCGAGAGCGGTTTAAGTTCGACGTGGAATTCGCTCTTGTGCGGGCCCCACGTGTCTTCGCCGAGTTCGGCGCGGCCGATCTGTTGCTCGACCGTGTCGATGTGCGGGTTGGCGAGCAGTGCGAGGGAAATCTGTTTGCCGATCCGTAGCGCCTCGGGGAGCGAGGTGCCGGGTGCGGTGGAAACGCCGAGGACGAAGTGACCCTCGCGGAACTCGGGGAGAAAGGCGCCGCCGAGCGAAGAAAGGCGCGAGAGCGCGAGCCCGACGAAGAGCAGCACGGCGCCAGCGACGGGCCACGGATTGCGACCGACGCCGCCAAGGAGTTTTTCGTAGAGGGACCGCAGCCACGACTGGAGGCGTGGCGGCTCCGCGTCCCGGGTGCCGCGGGAGAAAAAGAGGAGCGTCATCGCGGGCGTGACGGTGAGCGCGACGCCGAGCGAAACGAGAATGGCGAGGATGTAAGTTTTCGCCAAGGGAGCGAAGAAGCTGCCCTGCAGGCCGGTGAGGGTGAGGACCGGGAGGAAGACGAGGGCGACGATGAAGGTGGCGTAAACGACGGCGCTGCGCACCTCGAGCGAGGCCGCGAGAATGACGGCGATGAGTGGGCGCGGGGCGGCGAGCGTGGAGTTTTCGCGGAGACGGCGGACGATGTTTTCGACATCGATGATCGCGTCGTCGACGACTTCGCCGATGGCGATGGCGAGGCCGCCGAGGGTGACGGTGTTGAGCGAGACGCCGAAGCGGTCCATCACGATGACGGCGCCGAGCAGGGAGAGAGGGATGGCGGCGAGCGAGATGAGGGCGGTGCGGACGTGGCCGAGGAAAACGAAGAGCACGATGGCGACGAGGGCGGCACCGAGCAGGAGGGATCGGCCGATGTGCCGGAGGGAAACCTCGATGAACGTCGCCGGACGGTGCAGGCGCGGAAACAGCGTGATGCCCTCGCGGACGAGCAGCGGCTTGAGGTCTTCGATGGCGGCTTCGAGCAGGCGCGTGACCTCCATCGTGTTGGCCCCGAATTGCGACGACATCGTGAGCAGGAGTCCGGGTTTTCCCATGACGAGGGCGTCACCGAATTTTGGTTCGGGTCCGTAGGCGACGGTGGCGACGTCCTTGAGCCGCACGGGGACGCCGCCGGCGGAGGTGACAACGGCGACCTCGCCGATGGCTTCGGGGGTGAGCAACTGGCCGTCCGTCTGGACGACGATGCGTTGGTTGACGGTCTCGATGAAGCCGCCGCCCCGCATGCCGGTGGAGACGCGGGCGGTGTTGAGGACATCGGTGAGCGTGAGCCCGCGGGCGACGAGCTGCTCGGGGTGGACCTGGATCTGGAGTTGGCGAACTTCGCCGCCGAAGACGCTGACTTTGGCGACGCCGGGCACTGAGAGCAGGCGCGGTTTTAGGATCCAATCGGCAAAGGTGCGCAGCTCCATCGGTGTGAGTTTTTCGCTCAGGAGGCCGATTTTGAGGAGGTCCATCGTCGAAGAGACGAGCGGGGAGAGTTTGGGCGGTTTGACGCCGACGGGG
>Ga0114970_10003394_pt1 | contig 11714 bp, 7 predicted proteins | sample M_140205_XF_Meta_FD_87030 | JGI IMG/M metagenome (GOLD analysis project Ga0114970, IMG submission 87030) | Freshwater microbial communities from Lake Montjoie, Canada to study carbon cycling - M_140205_XF_MetaG | ecosystem: Environmental > Aquatic > Freshwater > Lake | place: Lake Montjoie... | reverse complement strand
GACAAGTCTGCCGCGCTCGTTCGCGGAAATGCCGGCAAGGGCACGGTCTATTGCGCGGGCTTCCTGCCAGCGCTCGCCTACATCAAGCCCGCGCTCGACGCGCGGAACGCATTGCAGAAGAAAGTGACCGACGGCCTCGCGCTCTCGGCATCCGAGGCGAAGGACGCCCCGCTGCTGGAGCGCACCTCGAACCCGTGGAAATTTCCCGCCGCTGTCCGAGACCTCATCCTCACTCCCACTCGCGCAGCAAAAATCACCCTGCCGCTGACGTGCAGTTCACCACTCGTCGATGCGGTTTTCATGCCGCATGAGAAGGGCATCCTCATCCCGCTCGCGAACTACACCGCCGAGCCGATCCAGAAGCTCACGCTCCGGATCAACGTGCCACACGCGATTGCCAAAGCCGAGTCCGCGACTCACGGCGATATCCCCTTCAAGCAAACAACACCCACGACCGTCGAGTTGTCGCTGCCGCTCGATAACAATGACTTCGTCACGTTGCGCTTTTGATTGGTGCCGCATATTTCCATGAAGCTCATGACATTCATTAGGTCCGGAAGCCTCGCGTTGCTTTTGTGCGCCGCATTCATCGGACAGGCACACGCGATGGAGCCACCGCGCGTTCTGTTCACGCGCATGATCGCTCACTGGACTGAATACGGTGATCCCGACTATGTGAAGTTTGTCGCGGAGGCGCGGCCCGAGGTGGCGCAGGTGGGATTCTATGGCGGGCACTTCTGGAGCTTGTCGCACACGCCACAGTTCAAGGGCTACCCGGCGCATTTTCCGGTGCAGGGCCTGAAGGAATGCGGCGACTGGTTCTCCGATCTCAATCGGCAGCTCCATGGGCTGAATGTGAAGGTGGTGGGGCACTTCAATATCAAGTTCCTCGTCGGCGATCCCGATGGCCCGGATGGACCGCACGGCTTTTTCAAATTCTACCGCGACCTCTGGGACGAGCGCGAACTCGGGCCGAAGCCGGTCGCGAATCCACTCGAACTGCTCGAACGCGATGCCGCTGGCGCTCCGATCGTGAACGAGAAATACAAGATCGGCGGCATGAAGGAATACTGGGGTTGCCTGCTCAACCCGCACTGGCGCACGGTGCTGAAAGCCTGGGCCAAACGCGGGATCGAGCGCGGCGTGGACGGCTACATGATCAACTACTTTTACCGTCACGACTGCCTGTGTGAGCATTGCCAGCACGCCTTCCGCGAATACCTGGGCGGGCGATTTTCCGCGGAGCTGTTGCGGGAAAAATTCGGCATCGCCGATCTTGGGACGCATGTCTTCAAGGAGATCGTCGCGTGGCATGCGCCCGAAGAGTCCACTCCGCTGCGGCGCGAGATGCTGCGCTTCTCCCAGATTGCAAACAAGCGCGCCTACGACGAGGTGTTCGTGGATTATGCGCGCAAGCTGAAGCCCGATTTGATCCTCGGCCAATGGAATCATCTCGGTGACTTCAATCAGGTGAGTGGCGACGAGCGCTGCCTGCTGCCCGCCGATCTTTGGGGCCGCGGCGAGGACTATGCGTGGTATAGCACGGGCGCGAGCGCCTTCTACACAGACCTTGCGAACGGCTGGCTCGGCGAAGGCACGCTGCAGGCGCGCTATCTCGCTGGTGCTCTCGGGGGGAAGCCCTTCACGCTGGGCAAGTATGAGAGCACGCGCACGCGCGTGGCCATCGCGGAACTGGCGGCGAACGGTGGCGCACCGATGGGCTTCTACACACGCTTCAAGGATCCCCAGGCGCGCGCGGAGATCACGCGCTACTACCATTTCATCGAGCAGCACGACGAAGTGTTCCGCGGTGCGCGACCTCATGCGGAAGCGGTGCTGCTTTATCCACGCCGCTCGATTCATGAAGGCGACCTCGGGCCACTCACGACTTTCAAGACGCTCGGGCATCAACTCCTCGATGAGCACCGGCTGTTCGCGATTTTACCGGACGACATCGATGTGCCCGCGCATCTCCAGATGGCGCGAGTGCTGAAGGCGACAGCGGCCGCGGATGATGCGCGGAGCCGCTTCGATGCGCCGACGACCGTGCGGGTCTCCGCTTCCGTGCCGACGAAGGACGGCGCGTTGCACTTCCACTTTGTGAACTACAACCGCGAGGAACCCGCGAAACCCAAGAGCCCCGGACGCGGCATCGAGGACGAGAAGCCGATCGCGACGAAAGACATCACGTGCGATATCCTTTTGCCCGCCAGTTTCGGGCACCCGCGCGTCTCCGTGTTCACTCCGGAGTCGCCATCGCCGATACCTCTCGAGGCACGACACGAAAACGGTCGTCTGCATTTCACGGTGCCGAGCTTTCTCGTTTACTCGGTCGTGGAAGTGGGAGCGGGAGGGAATGCCAGGTGACTGCCTCACTCCCCGGCACCGAACCGCGTTCAGTTCGTCCACTTTCCGATAGCGTAAGAATTGTTTCCTCCAAAATATGAATCCACTCGAATCCCCGCTGATAACTTCGGCGTCCTGCCCCATCCACACCTCCGCCGATGTGCGCTGCATCCCGTCTCAGCAATGCCTCGCGAGTAGGTATAGCCATGTCAGATGGTGGTTCGTGAGCCTCCTCGCCGTCGCGATCTCGCTGGTGTTTTCGCAAGTGGCTTCAGCGGCTGATCCCGAGGTGCAGAAGCCGCGGGCGGCCGTGGTGAAGGCTGCCGCCAAACCAAAGGTCGTGCCCGTCAAACAGGAAGTCCCTGCGGACACCCTCGATCCGGCTGCGTGGAGCATCGGGGCAGGAAAGACTGGCGCTTTGGAACTTAGCAAACTCGGCGGACACGCAGCGATGTCGGTCGCTGGTCTGCCGGTGACTTTCATCGGCACTAAAGTCCAGAGCGCAGACACGGAGATCACGATGCGCCTTCGTTTGCCGACGGACTCCGCCAAGCCAACAAGTGTCACGCTCACCGCGGGATTGAAGGACGGCGCGGACCTCAAGGACAAGGGACTCTATGTGGCCCTCGCAGGTCAGGGCGACAGCATCCGCTGGACGGTTTTCGACCCAAATTCCATAGAGGCGAGAACACCGACGCTGTCGGGCTCTTATCGTCCCCATTTCGCCGTCGAGCGCAGTCTGTCGTGGCCGGAGTCGCTGCGGCGAATTGTTGAGTCGGACATGGTCGCCTCGACTCCGCTCACTGAGCGATGGCTGACCTTGAAGCTGGTGCTCCGCGAGAATGGGTATGAGGTATCGCTCGATGGCATCCCGCTGGCTCATCCTAGGAAGGAAGGGCTGGATACGAAGGGCTACGTGCGACTAGCACTTTCGCCCGGCACGCAGATGGGAGCAGTGAAGATTGAAAAGGCCGCACCATTGGACAAGGCGCAGGTGTATCTGCCGGTTCCACTCGAGAGCATTCTGAATGCATCGCGCATCGATGGGCAGGAAATGGATCGCGGTTCTCTTGCCAAGGATGGGAGCATCGTTGTTGGCGGCGTGCCATTTTCGCCCGCGCCACCGGATGCGAAGGGAAACGATCACGTTGATGTGGGCGCGAGTTGGTTTCGCCAAGGCGGCATGGATGGACGCTACAGCGGCAGTGGCAAAGATGCCATGAGCGGACGCTGGGTTGGTGCATTGATGAAGGATACTGCACGCCTGACGGTCCGGGTTCCGATGGCCCGCTATCGCGCGTTGCATTTGATCGCCGCTGCGGATTCCGAGACCGACAGCGTGCCGGTGGTCACCGCACAATTCTATCGTGCGCAGTCCGGGTTCCCGAAGGATTTTACGACACGCGTGCCGGCCTTTCGTGCCACATCATCGAAAGCGGAAGCGCTTCCGGTGAAGACCCGCGATGGTGGAAAGGGAACACTGTATCTTGTGACCATCGCGATCGATCCGGGAGCGCTGGCTGAATTCGACGATCTCGATTTCGTGGAGTTGGAACTGACCAAGCAGGTGCAAATCTATCGCGCCTCTCCCGACCCGCTTTTTTACAGCCAGCATCAGGCAGGTCTGCCCAGCAGCGTGCATATCTATGCGCTCACTGCCGAGCGCTCTGCGGTGGACGTGGTGCTCACAGCCGACGCGACATCCCACATCTGGACCGCACCGGCGACGCCGAACTACTCGGTGACGCTGCGCAATCTCAGTGGTGGGGCGCGGCAGTTACAAGTGGAGCTAGCCACGACGAGCCTCGATGGACGCAGCGTCACCAGCCAAAAGCGCAGCATAGCGCTGCCGGGCGACAAGCCGGTGACGCTGAACCTTGCACTGAAGCTGGCGGCTTACGGATACCATGACGTGCGGCTGACGGTGAGCGATGGCTCGCAGACTTGGACCGAGACGCGCAGCCTCGCCTATCTGCACGAAGACACGCGCTCGCGCGGCGACTGGGACTTTGGACGCGGGCCGCTGTTTGGATTCTACAACTGGGGTGGCGCGCACAAGACACCACCCGCCGAGCAGCAGTTACTCGCGATGGCCAAGGCCGGCATCGAGTCCACGCCCGGCTCGTTCGAGCAGTATGTCTCACGCCACGGGGAGAAGACTCAAAAGGTGATGGAAGACTATAAGATCTTTACCATGAAATTCGCGGGCGGCGGAGACCACTACATTACCGCCCGATTTTCGGATAACCTCAAAAAGGAAGGTTTGGAAAAGGCGCGGGCCATCTTCCTTGCCGATCTCGAGAAAGCGCAATCCAAAGCCGGACCACACAGCCGGCCCATATTCCTGTCATTCTTTCCCGAGCCCGCTCTCGGCCCTATCACCAATGGTCTCTGGCCAGACTATTATGGCGAGCCCGAGTATCAGCTCTCTCCGGGCGAAAAGGATCGCTACCAGTCCTTCCTCAATGGCTTTGTCGAAGGCGCGAAGATCGTGAAGGAGAACTATCCCGGCGTGAAGTGCCTGCTGCCGCATGGCGACCCGATGTTTGCCGCTCACTTTCTGCGCGGCAGCGCCGAGGTGCGCAAGCTGATCGATGGCGTGACGGTGGATATTCCGTTTTTCGAGCGATTGCCTGAGCAGCAAATCCACCAGGTCGCACTCCACCGTCTTTACATGGTGCGCAATGAGTTCACCAAGGCCGGCATCCCCAATCCGTTGCTGCCGATGTATGAGGGACCTTGTGTTCCCAGCGGACCCGGCGCACTCACTGACCAGGAGCAGGCGGATCTTTCGATTCGCGACAGCCTGATGCTGATGGTCTATGGCGTGAACATTCAGAATGGCGGCTTTCCGGCCTACGACACCGCCAGTTATTGGGGCGAGCAACACTATGGCTTCGGCGTGCTCAATCGCATCTCATTGGAAACTCCGAAACCGGCCTATGCCGCACTCGCGACACTTACGCGGCATCTCAATCGCGCGAACTACAACAAATGGGTGCCGACCGGAAGCCTCACCACCTTCGCGCTCCAGTATATACACTACAAGTCCGGCAAGCTGGTGCATGTCATGTGGACGCTCCGAGGGAAAAGGCCGGTCACTTTGCAAGTGAAAGATGGAGCCTCGGTCAGCGTCTTCGACCAGATGGACAACGAGCGCAAGCTCGTCGCGAAGGATGGCAAAGTGGGTTTCACGCTCGACCAGTCGCCCTGCTATGTCGAAGGGCTTGGCGAAGACGCGGTGATTTCGCTCGGCGACCCGGATCACTCCGACTCGAAACCTTCGGCAAACGCCGCAAAGCTTGCCAACTTAGGCGACGGAACGTGGCAGGTCTCCAACGAACGCGAACTTGGATATGAGGGAAGCCACACGCCCTATATCGTGCGTTTGCAAAACAAGATGGCCGTGGCGCCCGTCGAGGCTCCCACTGCCCAGGGAGGAAAGGCACTCGCCGTCCATCTCGCGAAGCCGGAGAAGGAACGGGTCGTCGTGCCTTACTACTCCGTGCTTACTCCAGCGCAGCCCGTGGTTATCGCCGGCAAGGCAAGCCATCTCGGATTGTGGGTCAAAGGCGCCAGCGATTGGGGCCGCGTGGTTTATTTTCTGCGCGACGCCAAAGGCGAGCAATGGATCAGCGTTGGAGCGCGCGGTGCGTGGAACTGTGACGACATGCACAGTTGGTCCTCATTCAACTTCGACGGCTGGCGTTACCTCCGGTTTGAAATGCCATCCAACAGCCCCTACGACGCCTATCGCGAAGCAGGCACGACTTGGTGGGGTGCTTACAGTCGGGGTGACGCCATCGTGGACTTGCCTCTGAAGCTGGAGAAGATCGTCGTCGAACGGCGCACGCATGTTCTCTATGTCAACGATCCCCAGCCAGCGAAGGCTGATGATGTTCTGCTTGGCGATCTCATCGCCGAGTATGCCAGCCCTGAGGACGCGACGGCCGAAGCAGTGAGACTCGCGGCGCTTCGCATGCCCTTGCCAGCCGAAGTCAAAGGCCTAGGAAATCCGATTCAGCAAATGCTGGCCGAAGGCGTGGCCGCGCCAGTGACGATTCAGAAGATCACATTGCCTGACCAGGAAGCCGACGGAACGCGCTGCTTCGTGCATTTCGATCCCGTCGTCGGCGCGAAGCAGTATGATATCTGGGCCAGCCTCTATCCCGACGGCACCGGAGCGCTGCGGGTAGGCAAGGACTGGAAAGCGCCGGGCCTGCAAATTCGCGGACTGCGTCCCAATCAGGACTTCTATCTGTTCGCCTCTTACAGCAACGCCGACGGGACAAAATCCAAGCCTTCCGCACCTTTCAAGGTGAACCTCGAAGACTTCTTCGCCATGAAGTAAGCGTGGCTGTCTTGCGAATGTATTCCAATCCGTAACAAACCCCTCACCTTTTCACCAACATGACCAACCCACTCGTCTCCTATCCGCAACTCAAAGACACACCCACCTCGCACTTGCCATTCAGTCCCTGCGTCGTCGTTGGCGACCTCATCTTCATCTCCGGCCAAGCTTCAGTGGACAAAGCGGGCAACATCATCACCGACACGTTTGAAGGTGAGTTCCGCCGCAGCATCGAAAACGTCCGCCTCGTGCTGGAAGCCGCCGGCAGCGATCTCGCGCATGTGGTGCAGACGCGAAACTACGTCCGCGATGCCGCGAACCTGCCGCTCTACAATCAGCTCTACCGCGAGTATTTCCCGCAGCCTTCACCCGCCCGCACCACCATCACCGACTGCCTGCCGCCCGATTTGAAATACGAAGTCGAAGCGGTCGCTGTGCGCCGCGCTTAGAACTGCGCACCGCCTGCATCCCGATTCCCGCCGTGCAAAAGACCGCGCAGATGCAAGCCCTGCTCGCCCAATCAAAGGCAACGCAAGTCGTCACGCAATTCGCCAACGAAGACATCGCCAAGTGGCCCTTCTGGAAACGCGGCGACGGCTACCTCCTGCGGGGCCTCGCCCACCTCATCACGAAGAACGCCAAGCAAGCCGAGGCCGACCTCACCCACGCCCTCGAATGGCTCAGCGACGACCGCGCGCGCAAATCGGCCGAGCAAGGGCTTCAGGCGGTGAAATGAATGCCATCCATCCGCCGGTGATTAGATACTGGTCATCTTGCGTGGTGATTTCCGCCTCGGCGCGAGGCGCATTGGCAGCGAAAGGCGCGTCCAGTGGATTTACGCCACGATCTCCTTCAGCACGCCGGTGCTGTCGCCGTGGCGCTCGGCATTGACGCCGATGCCGTGAAGCAGGGTGAGCCAGGCATTGCAAAGCGGTGTGTCCTTTGGCGCGACGATGTTCTGGCCGAGCTTGATGCCCGCACCGCCGCCGCTGAGGATGGTGGGGCAGTTGGTCAGCTCATGCCCGGTGCGGATGTTGCTGCCGTATGCCAGGGCGAGGTTGTCGAAGAGGCGGCTGCCATCGGCTTCCTTGGTGGCCTTCAGCTTGTCAAGGAAGCCTGCGAGCAGTTCGCTCTGGGCGAGATCGCGACGTTGTGAGGCATCCAGCTTCTCGCCGAGCGTCGTGTGGTAGTGGCTCATGTCATGCGGATGCACTTTGATGTCGAGGCTGGTGAGCAAGGTGTGCACCGGCTGCCGATAGGTCATCACGCGGGTGCTGTCGGCCTGCATCGCGGCGACCATGATGTCATACATGAGCTTGATTTCTTCCCGCCCCTCAAGGCCGGGCTTGGGCTCAGGAAGTGGTGCTTTGGGCTGCGGCACGCCGATCCATTGCTCATCTTTGCTAAGGCGTGTCTCGATGTCGCGGATGCCCTGGAAGTATTCGTCCAGCTTGGCCGTGTCGGTCTTGCCAAGGCGGCGTTTGAGGCTGTTGGCGTTGTCCAGCACGGTATCCAGCACGCTGCGCCTCTGCGCGAGCATGGCCTTCTACTGCTCAATGGGCGTCGTGTCAGTGGCGAAGAGGCGATGAAAGGCTTCCACCGGCCCCTTGTGTCCGGCGATTGGCTTGCCGCTCACGTCCCAAGCCATCGACAATCCAGGACCATGTCCCGAAAGGTCCCCGGCCTCCGCACCATTGAACTGAAGCGATGAGAAGCGGGTCTTCAGCCCGAGTTGCGCGGCAGCCACCTGATCTACCGAAATGCTGTTGTGAAAGCTCTGGCCCGGCTCCGCATATCGGTTTGCGCCGGTGAGCCACATGGTGCTGCCCCAGTGGCCTTCGTTGCTGTATTTGTTCCAAAGCCCCTGAACCACGCTAAAGTCCGCCTTGTGTCGGGCGAGCGGCTTGAGCCCGACCGGCAACTTGTAGTCCGCGCCGGTTTGTTTGATGTCAGGATACCAAGTCGCCTCCGTGATGCCCCAGCCGAAGCCTAGGAAGATCAGCCGCTTCGGTGGCGTGGCTGCGGGCGCTGCTGATGCAAAGCGACGGAACCCAAGCGAGGCGAGAGCCGGCAGCGCGATCAGGGAGCTGCTGGAGCGGAGGAAGTGGCGGCGGGTGTTCATCGGGGTCTGTTGGGGCGTTTACTTCGTGTGAAACTCTTTGCTGCTTACCAGCGCATGAACTAGTTCGCGCATCGCGAGGTCTTTCTTGCCTGCTTGTTGAAGCATGTCATCCACCAATGGCCCATCACGGAAGCCCAAGGGCCGGCCGAGAGCATACTCGATCAGCGCCTCGCTAAAGCCGCGTGCGAAGGCATCGGACTTGGAGGCGATGATGTCCCTCAAGCCTTGATAGTCCGTGAACGCGGGGCCTTTGTGCAGAGTGGCAGCAGCTTCGATGGCCCATGTTTTCTGCGCGTTCGGCACGGGCTTGCCCTTCTCATCCATGACCTGATACATGTCCTCGGTGCGCCACTGCCCCACCGCATCGAAATTTTCCAGGCCGAAGCCGATGGGGTCGATCTTCCGGTGGCAGCTCGCACATTGCGGTGACTCTTGATGCGCCTGCAAGCGCTCGCGTGTGGTCAACACCTTGCCCGCGAGCCGCGCGATCTGCGGCACGTTCGCCGGCGCGGGCGGCGGTGGATCGTGAAGCAGCTTGCGCAGCACCCAGGCCCCGCGCTCGACCGGACTGGTGCGTTCGCCATTGCCGCCCATGACTTGCACGGCGGCCATGCCGAGCAGCCCACCCCGCGGCGAGTCCTTTGGCAGCGGCACTTTGCGGAAGGCATCGCCCTTCACGCCGTCGATGCCGTAGAAGCCCGCGAGCACGCTGTTGATGACCACATAGTCGGACTTCAGGAGATCGCGAAGGCTGGCATTCTGCCGCAGCAGATGCTCGAAGGTTTCATACACCTCATTCCGGGCAGCGAGCTTCGTGCTGTCATCAAAGCGGGGATACATCGCGCGGTTGATCTCGAAGAAATCAAGCCGGTCCATGCCCAGCCATTGATAGGTGAAGGCCCGCACAAAGTCCTTCGCGCGTGGATCGTCCATGAGCCGGTTGGTCTGGGCCGTCAACACTTCCGGCTTCACCAGTTCACCGCGCTTCGCGAGCTCACGCAATGCCGCATCGGGCGGTGCGCTCCACAGGAAGTAAGAGAGCCTTGATGCCAGTTCTTCGCTGGTCAGCGGCCTGCGCTTCTCATCAGCGGACGGCTCCACGAGATAAAGAAACAGGGGCGACGACAACACCACGGACAGCACCTCCTTGAGCGCTGCGCTCGGCTTGTCACCGGCCTTCAGGCGCACCTCATAGAGTTTCAGCAGTCGGTCAATGTAGCTCGCCTCCGCCGCTTCTCCGCGAAAGGCCTCCTGCGCAAACCGCTCCAGCACACCGCGCAGTTCGTCAGTGGCCAAGGCTGGCGACTTGTCATCCAACGACACCCGCAATGCGGCGATGCCTGGGGGCTTCGGCTTGTCCGCGTAGGGCTTGCGCTCGATTTCCATCCAGTCCACCCAGAGCGCCACCTCCGGGCCGATGCCGTTCTTTGCCTTGCCTTTGCCGAAGACCGCGCGCGTCTGTGTGAAGTGGTCTGCTGTTCCTTTTTCCCGGATGAAAATCTGGCGGTCCGTGGCGTGCTTGCGGGTCAGCGTCAGCGGAATCTCGATGATCTGCGGAGCAGCCATCGTGCCCGTCACCTCATGCGTGCTCATCACCTGTCCGGCGCGCGGATGGATGCCGAACTCGATGAACCTTCGTTCCGGTGGCGCATCATCCGTCGCTGCGATTCGGACCCGCACGACATAGTTACCCACCAGTGTCTTCCAACGGTAAGGGATCTCGATCATGAAGAAGTCGTTCGGAATCGTTCCGCCCGCCATGATGGTGAGGTAAGCGCCGGTGTCCAAATGCGGCTGCTTCAGATAATATTCGTGGTAGGGCCGCATGTAGCCACCGCCCACCTTCGTCGCATAGCTCAGCGCGCCATTCGCCTTGTCCGCATTGTTCTCCACCGTCTTGAACCCGAAGTCCTCCGGCGCGGGCGCTCCCGGAATCTTCTTCCATGAGCGGCGGAAGATGTCCTCATTCTTCGCGTCCTTGCGGATCTCTGCCACGATCCCCGCGTTTTCCGGCTTCTCCGCCGCTTCGTTCACGGACTTCACCCAACGCTGCGCGCGCTCCAGCGCAGCCAGGTTGTCGTTGTAGTTCTTCGTAATGATCTTCAGCGAGTCCTCTGCCTCATAACGGAACTTCTGCTCAACGGCCGCCCCCGCCTGCCATTCGAAGGCCTCGTCCAATGCCTCACGTCCCAGCGCCTGATACTGCTCGAACTGGTTGCCCGACATGAAAAGGTTCGCGCCCACGGTGTCGAATCCACCCGTGCCTGAGTCCGGCGGCAGCTCGCTCACATTGATCTCCACTCCAAGCAGCTCCCGCAATGTGTTCCGGTATTCGCGCCGGTTCAGCCGCCGCATCGTGATCACGCCGTTTTGATCCCCGAGACTGCGCCGCGCCGCGACCATCACGTTGGAGAGATCGTCCAGAAAGTCCGTCTTCGCCGCATTCGGCACCTGCTTCTCATCCTCCGGCGGCATCTCGCCCGAGTTCATTTGGTTGAGCACCTTCTGCCATCGCTCCGCCGTCTCGATGTTCGGGATGGTGAAAGGCAAATCATCCACACGGACCTTGCCCTTCTGCTTCTCAGCGCCGTGGCAGGAGACGCAGTGCTCTTTGAACAATGCGCGGTGCTTCTCCTGCATGACGGCACGCGTAGCTTCCTCGGCGGTGGCAATAGTGAGAGGCGAAAGAAGAACTGCGGCGGTTAGCAGAAAGGGACGGAGCATTGGGTGGATGGCGGAAAGATTCACGTGACGGACACTCGGAAAACTTACTTAAGGAGACGCTGAATAAAGCAGAGTTTGAAAAAGCGCCCTCTTGGCTGCCAACTCGGAGAATTTTGCCGCCGTTTTTCAGGCCTGCAATCCGGCTGGGGTCGAGGTTTGTATTCGCGATTT
>Ga0114970_10003393_pt1 | contig 11714 bp, 8 predicted proteins | sample M_140205_XF_Meta_FD_87030 | JGI IMG/M metagenome (GOLD analysis project Ga0114970, IMG submission 87030) | Freshwater microbial communities from Lake Montjoie, Canada to study carbon cycling - M_140205_XF_MetaG | ecosystem: Environmental > Aquatic > Freshwater > Lake | place: Lake Montjoie... | reverse complement strand
GCTCAAGCTGGTCGATCTCCTGGGCCAGCAGCTCAGCATCATAGGCATCCCGAGCCATCATCTGCTTCGACACGACGACAGCAAACTCGCGCAGCACCTGGCGGCTGATCCAAAGCTCGGCCCCTGCCTGTTCCAAGGCCGACAACCGGTTCACAGCGGCCTCATGGTCGGGCGAGTCGGCATTGCGCGCGTGGACGACCACGTTGGTGTCCACGAAGATGGCTTCACCTGCCGTCGTCGCCATAGGTATCCTCCCGGCGGAAGGTTTCACCCCTCAGCGCGCCCAGATGCAGCGAGCCAAAGGTGAGCGGCGTACGTAGTGCATGGGGACGCAACTGGTGGTTCACCTGAATGACCACGCTGTACTCGCCCTCAGCAAGTTCGGTCGGCAGGCGCACCTCAAGCTCGTGATCCGGGGAGACTTTGGCCTTGGTGTTGTAAGTCGGCATGGGATGATTGTAGTGGCGGCGATGTGAGTCGTCAACGCACACACCAACCGGCCATCAAGACCAAGGAGCCGAAGTGAACAAACCCGGCACTGCATGAGCTGATCACCGCGCTGCGTCGCTGATGCATGCCTGAAGCCGTCCCCCGCCACGCGGGGCATTTCTCTATCGTCGAATTTCTTTACCTATGAAGGGACTCAAAGGTTTGACACGGCGTTTCAGCCGTTGAGAATCAGCGACCAATGAGCAAACCGGAGCCAGACATTCCTATCCCGGAAGACGTCAAAAAAGAGAAAGGCCTGTGGGAGAAGACCCGCAAGAGCCTGATTGAGCGTCTAAATAACTGGGAGGACCAGAAGACGTGGAACGAGTTTTACCAGACCTACTGGCGGCTTATTTTTAGCGTTGGCTCTAAGGCAGGCCTCACCCGTGAAGAGGCTTTTGATGTGGTACAGGAAACCGTCATCGCCATCGCCCGTCAGGTGCAGAAGGGGCAGTATGACCCGCGTGCCGGCTCGTTCAAGGCCTGGCTGCTGCAAATGACGCGCTGGCGCATCCTGGACGTGTTTCGTGCCCGCAAGCGCCAGCCTTCGCTAGCAGATCAAGGCAACGCCGACAGCGAGGACACCAGCGGTCAGATCGTTGACCGCCTGTCCCAAGATAAGGACAACCTGCTGGAAAACATCTGGGATCGCGAGTGGCGTGACAACATCACCGCTGCGGCGCTTGAACGCGTCAAAGCCAAGGTTTCCCCACGGCAATTCCAGATTTTTGACTGCTATGTGATGAAGGGCTGGGGCGTGAAGAAGACCTCTGAAGCCCTCGGCATCAACGCCGCACAGGTTTATTTGGCCAAGCACCGGGTTGGAGCATTAGTGAAGAAAGAAGTTCAGGGGCTTGAGAATACGATGCTTTAGTGGGAGACTTCCGGGCGCTTGCAGCGGCTGATCAGGCCAATGCATGCTGCGTCCTCCTTTCACGCCAGCTTCATGAGCGATTCCGCCGTCCTGCCAGCAGACCTTGAGTCCCCGTCCGAGATCGCGGACGAGGAGGTCGTTGTGCCGTTGCAAGATGAAGCGCAGGAGGAAATCGACGCAGCACCAGAATCGGATGCCGACGAAGAAGAGTTACCCGCACCGCCGATTGCGCCACCCACTGCCCAGCAGAAGGTGAAAAATCGCGACAAGAACGGTCCACCCTCGCATCGCGACGACATTGTCATTCCCGACTACACGCCGCTCAAGCGCATCGGCTCTGGTGCGTATGGCGAGGTCTGGCTGGCGCAAAGCGTGACCGGGGCGCTGCGTGCAGTGAAGATCGTCTGGCGCGAGGATTTTGAACTCACACGCACGTTTCATCGCGAGTTCCAGGGCATACAGCAGTTCGAGCCCATCTCACGCGGCCATCCCTGCCTCGTGCATATTTTGCACGTCGGCTGGAATGAGCCGCGCGGTTTTTACTACTGCGTGATGGAACTGGCGGACGACGCCGAGGAAGGCGCGAACATCAGCGATATGAAGTCCTATGTTCCACGTACGCTCACCACGGACATGAAGCGCCATGGGCGGCTTGACCCGTTCTTCTGCCGTGATGCGGGCGTGTACATGGCCGATGCGTTGCACTACATGCATAACCACGGCCTCACGCATCGTGACATCAAACCGTCGAACATCATCTTCGTCGGCGGCGTGTGCAAATTGGCGGACATCGGCCTCGTAGCTGCGTTTGGTGAGCGCACGTTCGTCGGCACCGAAGGCTTCGTGCCGCCCGAAGGCCCCGGCACGGCGCAGGCAGACATCTACAGCCTCGGCAAGGTGCTCTATGAGATGAGCAGCGGCAAAGACCGCATGGAGTTCCCCGAGGTGCCGGAAAATCTCTCCGATGAAGAATGGCCCTTTTGGCTGGACCTCAATCGCGTCATCTGCACGGCTTGCGAAAGCGATCTCACGCGTCGTTTTGCCAACGCCTCCGATTTCGCCGAGGCCTTGCAGCATGTGGGCGATAAGAAGCCTGAGAGCTTCGTGCGCCGCTTCAGCCGCGCAGCGATTCTCACCACACTCGGCTCGTTCCTCGTCGCCAGCGGTCTCGTGATGGCCAAACATCAGCGCGAATGGGCCTATGACATCCCGTTGCCAACGAAGCCTCCGCCGACGCTCCCGATACGCCCACAACCTCCCACATCGGGTAAACCGTGGCAGAACCGGCTCAAGCAATGGTTCACTTATAAACAAGATCGTCACGTCGCGGATCTGCCGCTTGATGCGCTGTTGTTCCGCAACTTTCTCGAAGCCACCTATGGAGCCGCTGAATACGAAGTGACTCCCGTCACGCTGCCGGACAAAACCACGCTCTATGCTGCCGTGATTCCCAAAGAAGAAGCGGATGCCTTCTGCGCCTGGATGACAGCGATGGATCGCCAGTCAGGCCGCCTCGATCCTGATCACGAGTATGTTTGGAAACCTGCGAACATCCCAGTCATGCCGGGCGCTTCCAAAGCGAAAACTGGCCACAGCGCCATCCGCACCGAAATCGTGGGTGTGAAGTTCGGCAGCCTCAACATCGCCAGCACACCTGCCGGAGCTGAGGTCTTTGAAGGCGAACGTGTCGTCGGGCGCACACCAATCGCGCTGCCCAAAGTGCGTACTGATACCTTCAGCTACGAAGTGCGCCTGCCTGGCTACCAGCCTGAGATTGCCAGTGGCAAGCTCAAGGAAAAACAAAGCATCAGCTTCAATCTGCGCTTGAGAGCCACTGGCTCGGTCGTCTTCGGCAAGGCGTGGCAGAACAGCCTCGGCATCAAGTTCGTGCCGCTGGGCAAAGCGATGCTCGCCAGCACCGAGACACGCCGCAAAGACTTCGCCGAATTCGCCAAGGCCACCAATCAGCCACCGATCGACGGCCGTTTGCTCGATGCCGCTCGCGATCTCCCTGTGACGATGGTTAATCGTGCCGAAGCCGAGCAATTCTGCCGCTGGCTCACAGATCGCGAACGCGCATTGGGTCTGCTCGAACCCGATCAAGAATACCGTCTGCCCACCGATGATGAATGGAGCATGGCCGCCTATCTTTCGCGTGAGGTAGGCAATACACCCGCCGAACGCAGTCTGCGTATCGAAGGCATCTATCCCTGGGGCTTCATCTGGCCACCACCGGCCAAATCCGGCAACTACCTCGACAAAACAGCCGACAGCAGCGGCAAGCAATCGATCGCCAATTACAATGACGGTGCCGCCGAAACAGCGCCAGTCGGTTCCTTCCGTGCCGATGGCCGTGGCTTGTTCGATCTCTCTGGCAACGTCTGGGAATGGGTCTCCGATTCATGGAGCACCATGCCGGACCAGGGTGTTCTGCGTGGCGGAGCCTACACCACCGCTGAGCGCCAGGAGCTCCTCGCCTCCTTCCGCCGCCAGGCTGCTTCCGCCGAACGCCACCCCGACGCCGGTTTCCGTCTCCTGCTCTGGAACATCGGCCAGAACGCACGCGAGGATGAAGATTGAAACTGCGGACGTTTTCGGGAATAAGCAATCTTCCCCGCTTCTCTCACGTATTAGCATCCACACGCCATGAAATACCGTATCGCCTTCCTTTCCGCCCTTGCCGCCTCTTTCTGCATCGCCCAGGCCGAGGACAAACCCAAAACTGAAACACCTGCCATGCCCAAGCCCGAAGTTGTGAAGTCCGATGACGAATGGAAAAAGCTCCTTAGTGTCGAGCAATACGAAGTCACCCGTCAACGTGGCACCGAGCGCCCCAACGGCGCGATTTATCACGAGTTCGAGAAGCAAGGCGAGGGCACCTACTACTGCGTCTGCTGCGGTGCAGAACTCTTCACCTCCAAGGAAAAATTCCACTCCGGCTGTGGCTGGCCTTCCTTCTATGATTCTTCCAAAGCCAAAGGCGTCCTCGAAAAAGTGGACAACGGCCATGGGATGAAGCGCATCGAAACCGTCTGCAAACGCTGCGACGCACACCTTGGCCACGTCTTCGAAGGCGAAGGCTTCAAAACCCCCACCGACCGCCGCTTCTGCATCAACGGCGTCGCACTGAAATTTGTTCCTAAAGGCGGTGAGGCTCCCAAACTCCTCGATCTCGGCTCAGCAGCCGTGCAGCAAAAGAAGGACGAAGTCGCCAAAGAAGGCGGTGTGGAGCCGAAGAAGTAAAGTACGACGGACACTCCTGTCCGTCACAGTTTCCCCTTCTTCACCCACTCGATGATCTTCCGGTCATCGTCCCCTGCCGCCCACGTCACGCGCAGAAAATCGGCAGGGTGAAGCCTGTGCTGCTCGAAGAACGCACGATCTCCGCCGCAGCAGAACATCGTGTCTGGGTCCATCTCACCCTTCAGCTTGGCCCGTGCCTTCACGATCAAACGCGGCAGCCACGGAATCCCGTCCACCGCCGCCGGTTTGGGCGGCAATTCACTCGGCAGCACAATTTTGCCGCTCCGTTTACCGTGCTGCATCACTTGGAAGTAATCCCGCCGCACCGCCGCGACGAGCAAACTCGTCTCCAACGTCGGCCCCTCGGCTCCGTAGCGACAGTGATCGTCCACAAAGTCGAAAAACTCCTGCGTTGTGTAGCCAATGCTGTCTAGAAAAGCCTTGTCAGCCGCCGTGAACCAGTTCGCACCTCGCGCATCGCCGCCGCGATGCAGTTTGGCGCAGCGTTCGAAGAGTTCGCGGAAAGTCGTGTCCCAAGTTTGATCGTTCATTGTGCGCGAAACTAGCGGCGGCCACGGCAGCGTCAAACTTTCGTGCGCAACCATTCCTCTGCGCCAGTGGTTTACATCGCGCATGACCCTCGCTAGCATGACGCTCACACTGCCCGCCTACATCATGCCCGACCCGGAACGGAACGCTCCCATTGCCTCGCCGCAGGCCACCGCCGACGGTGTGGACGAGTCTTCCGATCAGGAAAGCGTCCGCCTCATGCTCCGCGTTAAAGAGGGCGATGTGAAAGCCTTCGAACGCCTCGTCGAGATGCACCAGAGCGCCATCATCGGCACCTGCGCCCGCATGTTGAACAACATCGACGACGCGCACGACATCGCGCAGATGGTTTTCATCCGCGTTTGGCGCAGCGCTCCGCGTTATGAGGTCACCGCCAAGTTCACCACCTGGCTCTTCACCATCACCCGCAATCTCGTCTTCAACGAAACCCGCCGCCGCTCCCGCCGCAAGGAAGTCAGCATGGAGCAGGAGAACGAAGACGACCCACCGAAGCACTTCGCCGATCACAGCACACCCGGAGCCGATCACATCACGCAGCAGACCGAGCTTGAGCTCGCGCTCGACAAAGCCATCGCCGCCCTTCCCGAAAAGCAGCGCCTCGCCGTCATCATGCGCCGCCACGAAGAGCGCCCATACGAGGACATCTGCGCCGCGTTGAAAATGTCCCTCCCCGCCGTGAAGAGCCTCCTCTTCCGCGCCCGCACCGAATTGAGAAAGCACCTCGCCGCCTATCTCGGCGAAGACATCGAGTAAGCTGAGAATTCGGCCCACCGAAGCCTCATCTGCGCCTCTGTTTCGCGATAGCGATCCCTTCATGCCCGCGTAGTGTTCGCCCTCGCATGAAATCCATCCTGCTCGCCCTCCTCGTTCCCGCGTTCGCCTTCGCCGCGCCGAAGCCCCTTTTCCAATCCAAGCTCCTCACACCGAGCACGCCGAACCACAGCGTGGACATCGACGTGTCTCTCGAAGGCGCGAAGGAACTCTTCCTCGTTGTTACCGATGGCGGCAATGGCTTCACCGCCGACTGGGCGGACTGGGCCGAGCCCCGTCTCATCCTTGCTGATGGCAGTGAGAAGAAGCTCACCGAGATCGAGTGGAAGTCCGCGCAGGCCGCCTGGGGCAATGTCAGCGTCAATGCCAGCGTCGCCGGGGGTGAACTCCGCAGCGCTGGCAAAGCCATCGAATACGGCCTCGGCGCGCATGCGAACAGCGTCATCGCTTTCAATCTGCCTGCGGGAACGAAACGCTTCAAAGCACGCGGCGCACTCGATGAAGGCGGCACGAAGCAAGGCAGCACCAGCGTCACCTTCGCCGTTTACACCGAGAATCCAGGCCCGCTGCAAGCCAGCGCCGTCGCGGGAGCTTCGCACGAGCCTGCGGATTCCACCGAGCAGCTCGACGTGCATCCCGAACTCACCGTGCAGCTCTTCGCCAGCGAGCCGATGATGGCTTCGCCTTCCAGCATCGACATCGACCACCGCGGGCGCGTGTGGGTCTGCGAGGTCGTGAACTACCGCAAGCACAACGGCGAACGCGCCGAGGGTGACCGCATCCTCATCCTCGAAGACACCGACGGCGACGCGAAGGCCGACAAATCCACCGTCTTCCACCAGGGACGCGATGTGGACAGCGCCCACGGCATCTGCGTCCTCGGCAACAAAGCGCTCATCTCCTGCGGCGAAGACGTCTTCTGGCTCATCGACGACAACTGCGATGACAAAGCCGACCGCAAGGAGCTCATGTTCACCAAGATCGGCGGCGCACAGCACGACCACGGCATCCACGCCTTCCACTTCGGCCCCGATGGCCGCCTCTACTTCAATTTCGGTAACGCCGGCAAACAGCTCTGCGATGCCAAGGGCGAACTCATCACCGACATCCACGGCATCAAATGCACCAACCAAAACAACCGCCCGTATCAGCAAGGGATGGTCTTCCGCTGCGAGTTGGATGGCAGCAAGGTCGAGGTGCTCGCCTGGAACTTCCGCAACAACTGGGAAGTCGCCGTGGATAGCTTCGGCACCCTGTGGCAATCCGACAACGACGACGACGGCAACAAAGGCGTGCGCATCAACTACGTCATGGAGTTCGGCAACTACGGCTACTCCGACGAAATGACCGGCGCAGGCTGGCAAACGCCGCGCATCGGCTGGGAGAGCGAAATCCCGCTGCGTCACTGGCATCAAAACGACCCCGGCGTCGTCCCGAACATGCTCATGACCGGCGCAGGCAGCCCCACCGGCATGCAGGTCTATGAAGGCGACCTCCTCCCCAGCATCTTCCACGGCCAACCCCTCCACTGCGACGCCGGCCCTAACGTCGTCCGCGCTTACGTCACCCAGCCCGACGGTGCCGGCTACAAGGCTGAGATCGTCAATATCCTCGAAGGCACCAAAAACCGCTGGTTCCGCCCCAGCGACGTCGCCGTCGCCCCCGATGGCTCCCTCATCGTCGCCGACTGGTATGATCCCGGCGTCGGCGGACATGGCATGGGCGACATCACACGTGGCCGCTTGTTCCGCGTGACGACGAAGGCAGCGGAGAAGTTTCAGGTTCCAAGTTTCAAGTTGGACACCGTCGAAGGCGCTGTGGCCGCGTTGAAGTCACCGAATGAAGAAGCGCGCTATCTCGCATGGAAGAAGCTCGAAGAGATCGGCTCCGAAGCCGAACCTGAGCTTTATAAACTCTTCGAAGACAAGAAATCACTCCCGCAGCATCGCGCCCGTGCGCTGTGGCTGCTCGCCGGTCATGAATGGGAGCGCCTCAATCCCGGTGCCGACAAATCCAACCCTCACGACCTGACTCTGCCCAACTCGCTCACCAAAGCTCTCGCCGACACCGATCCCAACATCCGCATCACCGCCATCCGCGTCGCTCGCCAGCTCTCGAAAGGAAAGCTATCCAATCATCCAGAGTTACATATAGCCATCACGAATATGGTCCAACGCGGGGTGGCCGAGCGTAGAGAAGCAGCCATCGCATTACGATTTGATGACAGTCCCGAGGCAGATCAGTGCTGGGGATTCATTGCAGGTCATTATACTGGCGTTGACCGCTGGCTACTCGAAGCCCTAGGCATTGGAGCTGATCTACATTGGGAATCACGGCTGAAATCGCGTGACCAGTTGATCAAAGATGCAGAACGCAACTCAATCACAGGCAAGAGCGAAACAGTCCGACGCATCGAAACCAATGCCATCATCTGGCGTAGCAAATCTCAGGACACAGCTTCTCGAATCACTGACTGGTTGCCACAGAATGATGAATTCATGAAGGCTCCCATGGCTGGAGACAGCACTCGCTTCGTTACATCGCCTATTCAATTTCTTCGTTCCCTCCAACTCCTTGAAAAGAAATACCCCGCCGAAGTCTCCGCCGCGGCTTTGAACATCTTCCTCAAAGCCGACGCTGAAACCGCCCTCGCCGCCACCGCGTTGCTCGACCGCAACACCATCGCCTCCAATCCCGAGGCTAAGGCGCGGCTGGATACGCTCCTGAAGCCCGTGATCGGCAAACCGGAGTTCATCGACCTCGTGCAGCGGCTCAATTTGACCGGGTTCGAGCAGGAACTCGTCGATTACATCACCGCGCATCCCGATGCGGGCGAATCCATCACCGCCGCGCGTATTCTCGCCGCGAACGTCGGCAAGACCGTGGCCTTCCTCACGAAGGCGGATGCCGCCTCGGCGAAGAAACTCGTCGCCGCGCTCGGCAAGGTCAGCGACCGGCCCAGCGTGGCTGTGTTGAACCAGACCTTCTGGCCCGAGAAGCGCGACGACGTGCGCCGCAGCATCGTCGAGGCCCTCGCGCTCAGCGGCGAAGGCGGACGCGCCCTCCTGAAATGGCAGAGCGAGAAAAAACTGCCCGACACCGTCAAGACCACCGCCGCGCTCGCCCTCAGCCGCAGCACCGATGCCGGCCTGCGCAATCAAGCCGCCACCGAACTCCCTCTGCCCGCCGCGCTCGGTGCCGAGAAATTTCCGCCGCTCGCCGACCTCATGAAACTCAAAGGCGATGCCTCCAAAGGTCAGCAGATGTTCATGCAGGCCGGTTGCGTGGCTTGTCATCAGGTGAAAGGCCAGTTCATCAACTTCGGCCCCGACCTCAGCCAAATCGGCAACAAGCTCAGCAAAGACGGCCTCTTCACCGCCGTGCTCTATCCCAGCGCTGCTGTGGAGCACAGCTTCGGTGGCCTCACCGTCACCACGAAGGAAAATCAGCAGGTCCTCGGCTACATCGTGAGCGAGACCGACGCCGAACTGACGCTCAAAATGGCCGGTGGTGCCACGCAGGCGATCAAGAAGACGAACATCGCCAAGAAAGAGGAAATGAAGGACTCCCTCATGCCCCCCGGCCTCGCTGCCGCGATTGGGCCACAAGGTCTCGCTGACCTCGTCGCGTGGCTCATGACGCTGAAGTAACGCAAAGCGCCATGGAGCGCCGACGAGTCGTCGGCAAAACAATCGTGGCATGCCGACGACTCGTCGGCGCTCCATAAACGCAACATCCGCGCCGCCGCGTCGTTTCAGCACCACCATGCGCCTCATCCTGCCACTCCTCCTCGCTCTCTCGCTTCCCGTCTTCGCTCAAAAAGCCGGCAAAACAAAACCCACGATCAAACTGACCGATGTCGCGGTCGCGACGAAGGACCTCGTTTATAAAACCACGCCGCAGGGTGAGTTGAAGCTGCACGTCTTCTCACCAGCTGGCGAAGTTCAAATCGCTGCGCTGCGCCCCTGCGTCGTGTTCTTCTTCGGCGGCGGTTGGAAGGCCGGATCATTCACGCAGTTCGTCCCGCAGGCCGAATACCTCGCCAGCCGTGGCATCATCGCCATCAGCGCCGATTACCGTATCCTTAGCATTCACAAAACCACACCCGACAAATGCGTCGAAGATGCCAAGAGCGCCATCCGCTGGGTGCGCGGCCATGCGAGCGAACTCGGCATTGATCCAACGAAAGTCATCGCTGCCGGTGGCTCCGCTGGCGGTCATCTTGCCGCCTGCACGGCCCTTGTTTCAGCCTACGACGCCGAACCCGACGACAAATCCATCTCCGCCAAACCGAACGCCATGGTGCTCTTCAATCCGGCCATGAACATCGCCACGCTTTTCAAAGAGCGTGCCACAGGAGACAGCCCGATTACGCTCGATATAGCTGAAGCGATCACTCCTAACGACTTCGTCGCTAAAGACACGCCGCCCGCCATCCTTTTCTTCGGCACGGCGGACAAACTCAAAATCGGCGGCGATGAATACGTGAAGAAAGCCACCGCACTCGGCCTCCGCGCCGAAATGTGGTCCGCTGCCGATATGGGGCACGGTTTCTTCAACAAAGAGCCGTGGATGCAAGTCACCGCGAAGAAGATGGACGAGTTTCTCATCTCCCTCGGCTATCTCGGTGGCGAACCATTGATCAAGCTGCCGGACGGCGCACCTGAGTTGAAGCGGGATAACTGATCGCGAAAAAGCTGCCTGAGCAACGTTTCCTCCCCGCATGCTCACCGACACCTCCCGCGCCGCCGACTTTCCCAGCCTCAGGGGCATCCACTACCTCAACACCGCCGCTGAGAGCATCCCGCCACTCTGCGTGAATGAAGCGGTGGCCGAATACATGCACCACAAGTCGCTGGGCATGCGTGGGCGCGATTTCCACTTCCCACGCGTTGAGGAATGCCGCGAGATCACTGCGAAGCACCTCGGACTCGCCACGGATGAAGTCTCCTTCTGCTCCTGTAGCTCCGAAGCCTACAACCTGCTCGCCAATGCGCTGCAACTCACGCCGAAAGACGAAGTCGTCGTCACCGATCTCGATTTCCCCGCTGGTGCCACGCCCTGGCTTACCGCGCCAGCAGCTTCGCGTCCCGTCTCACGCCTCTGGAAGAATCGTGATGGCTCTTTGAGTCTCGGCGATCTCGCCCCGCTTCTCAATGAGCGCACCGCACTCGTGCAGGTCAGCCTCGTGAGCTTCTACAGCGGCCACCGCATCGCCTTCGCCCCGCTGCGTGATCTCGTGCGCCGCCTCGCACCTCACGCCGTCCTCGCCGTCGATGTCACGCAGGCGCTCGGACGTGTCGCGCTCGATTGCCAGGACGCGGACATCATGATCTCCAGCACGCACAAATGGACGCTCGGCATCCACGGCGGCGGAGTCATCGGCATCCCGAAAAAATCCGCCGCACGCCTGACCACCAGTGCCGGTGGCTGGTATCACATCGCCAACGCCTTCGACGCCGACCGCTTCGAAAACGCCCGCATCAAGCCTGGCGCGCTCAGTTTCTCTGTCGGCATGCCCAGCTTCGCCGCCCTCTATGCCTTGAATGCCTCACTGCGTTATCTCGACGCCGTCGGCATGGCTAAAATCATCGCCCATGCCGATCCGCTCGTCGCAAGCGTGCATGCGGGCTTGAAGGAACTCGGCATCACACCACTGGCTCCCGCGCAACCCGACTGCTCCTCCGGCATCGTCGCCCTCCTTCACAAAAACACCGCAGCGATCAATGAGGCTCTGCTGGCTCAGAACATCCACGTCATGCATCAG
>Ga0114970_10003392_pt1 | contig 11717 bp, 3 predicted proteins | sample M_140205_XF_Meta_FD_87030 | JGI IMG/M metagenome (GOLD analysis project Ga0114970, IMG submission 87030) | Freshwater microbial communities from Lake Montjoie, Canada to study carbon cycling - M_140205_XF_MetaG | ecosystem: Environmental > Aquatic > Freshwater > Lake | place: Lake Montjoie... | reverse complement strand
TGCGCGGATTAAAGGTTAAAGGCGAAGTGTCGCCCGAGTTAACTTGGGAAGCTTTGCGGGCGAATGATTGGAAGATCATACCGCAACTGAACTATCCTGAGACTGAGAATCTTACATCTGCGGATTTGGCTGAACTCCTGCTCGCAGATGGTCGCCTACCGGGCAATCTATGCCCCGGATACCTCGAGCAAACCGCGCCAGATGCCTTCGGAGCGAACGATAAGCTTTATGAACGCTTCGGCCTCCTGCCCCCGCGGAGAGATCCGACTGTCCTTGAAAGGTTCAGAAACCGACTGAATGACCCCGAAGACAGCGCTCTTGTCGAAGAAATGGCGCATTCGATTACTCGGGTGCTTAAAAACGTCTGTCATGCAGAAATCCTTGAAACAACACTTTTCTCAGGTCGGAGCGCCATCGTAGCGACCTCGCTTAGAGAACTCCCGCCACCTTTGGGAGATGAAAAGCAAGGAGCACCTGAGTTCGACCAGAATATTGATTCAAAGGTGCTTCCAAGGCGATTAACAATTGGCATTTACCTTGATTCGCCCGATGCGCAGGAGTTTGAGCAGGCAATGAGAGATGCGCTCAAGCGTGGCGATTTCCTGATCGTCTGCCACCCGCAGGGCGTCTTACAGGCCATTTCAGAAACTGAAATCTTTAGAACCGCAAAGAATGAAGGCCTTCCGTATTTCAAGGCTGAGGCTACAGAACATGATCTGTGCACGCTAGCGAACCAAGGGTCGGATACGACACCTTGCGACGAACTGATCGTTTCGTGGACCAACTGTTGTCTGAGCGAGCATCTGAAAAGACGACCGGCAATCCCATTGCTTTCTGAGGCGGGAAAGAAAGCCCTGAGCGCTATTATTGCCGGCGCGGGGAGATTGAAGGAGGATGATCTAAAGACAAACCTCAGCCTTTCGAAGGCCGCATGTAGCGGGCTCATCGGTCGGCTGAATGAAGCCGAAATCATTAACAAGAAGAAGGGCGTGCTTTATTGGGACCCAGCACAGGACCCGGTGTTGGGAGCGTTGCTGGTCGCAGGAGAAGACACGCAGGAGTTGATCTCTCAACTCGGTGGTAAGTTCACCCTCTCCGACGGGCCCTTTGATCCCCAAAATGTCGTGGCGGCCTATTCTGGAGTTTTCCAAGGAACGGAACTTGGCAACATTAAAGAAGGTGATCTCCTAACTTGGTATGAAGCCCATCGTCCTCAACTCCTAAATGTGGTTTTTAATCTAATCGAGTCCGAAAAGGAATTGACCGCACTCAATGATAGGGCGCAAGCGCTGAAGTTGAAGCAACTGGATGACTGGCAAGATATCTCAGGCGACCGTTTGGAGATCGATACGCTCTTGACCGAAGCCAATGAGAACATCGAGAAAAATAAGGTATCGCGGGAAAACGCAGCCAAGGAGTTGCACCAGGTCAAGGAATCACTGAAGCGGTCCGTCCAAGAGAACGCTGCCTACTTTGCGGAATCCGATCGCGAGGAGATGTTGAATCAAATTGATGGGTTTAGGACTGCGGAGTCATCCAGCATCACCCAACTCAGAAAGAAAATAGAGAAGCGAGTAAAGGAACTCGACACCACCAGGGAGGCGCTTTTCGCGACGAAAATACATCTGCAGGAGTTGAAATCCGAGCCTAAGAGTCAGTTTAATCCCGCCTTAGCTGAACTCACCCGACAAGTCGATGAATTGTCAAAGCTAACTGACCTCGCCGAAATTGCTCCAAAATTAGCGGAACTGAACAAAGCTGTCGATGGACTTGAGCGGAAGGTCCTGAGAGCGGCAATTGTCACCATCAACAAATCATCGGTAATGCCGCCGACAGACTCCTACAGGTCTGGAGATCAATCTGCGCCTGTCCCGCCGCCGATCCAACCGCAGGGGAAAGGACCTATCCTGCCACCTCCTCCATCCAAAACGGGCGGCACAGCATCTTCTGTTCTACCGCCGCCGCCTACCAGGTCAGGAAACGGAAATCCACCTACTCCACCAGCACAGGCCTCCGGATTGAATATCCGCGAAACTCCGCCCGAGGCGGAGACTAAACTCATTGCGGCAGAGGACAAAGAGCGGACCTTTGATATTTCGCAGTCAGAGCAAGCGAGACAATTGGCATTTGTGCTACTGAATCCGAGGGTAGAGCTTAAAAAAATTCGGGCGTCATTCTAGCAGGGCAAAATTAACAATGCGCATTTCTCCAGAGAATGTTTGAAGGATACCGTTCTTGGGCCATCTTTGCGTCGGACGAACTGAAGGACGAAGCGCGCACCGATTCCGCGCTCCCACACAGTTGGACGCAGTTGCGCCTGCAAGTTATCAAACTGGCGGACGAACAATGCGCTGGGAATCTGCGTTCGGGTAAGGTCGAAGTTTTCGCTGACGTCGCGAGAATATTTGACGAATTCCAAGCTTATTGGGCGCTTCACGAAGAGGCCATACTTAGCGCAGTCAATAGTGCAGACTTTTCGACCGTCCTGATCGAACCTCACCGTAAACCCTTCCTCTCCTGCCTTCTGGAGTTATTAATCGAGGATTCTGTTGGGAACCCGTCTGGCCGAGATCTGGTCAGAGTCTATGACCGCCACCGTATCAGATCGACGGCCTACGAGATTGTCCACTACCTGCTGAATTTGCGCCAGCGGATGAAGGAAAACGATTCAATCTTGGACCAACCCATGCTCACTCACATGGTCAAAGTCGATTCCGTTTTGCGCATGCGCCCGGACAGGAGCGTGGATTTCATAACCGCATTGGGCGAACACCTTCGCACGTTCCAGTTCCAAGATTTTGTCTTTAAGGAGTGGGGTGGAGCGCTAAACACCACCGAATTTCGCTCATGGTTGCTTACCGTCTGGGAAAAGTTTCTCGACCAGATCAACATGCGAAAGATTGCGCCTTTCCAATGGCGTTGCTTCAAAGAGTTTGTTGATGGAGCGCTGCAGAAACAAGCGGGCGATGCGGCACCTACTCCTGCATTGGTTACAGCCGGTACAGGGTTTGGAAAAACCGAAGCCTTCCTATTGCCGATCTTGTTCTACATGTTGATCAACCTCACTCGCAAGCATCCGCGCAATTACGGTTGCGATGCAATTTTACTCTATCCTAGGGTCGATCTCTGTAACGATCAGTTGGAGCGATGCCTCAAATATCTGCATGCGCTGGACAAAGCGGCGAGGGATACGGAGGGCTTCGACCAATATTTCACCAACCCAGTCGGGCGGCCTTTTCGGGCAGCAATCGCGCACAGTCGTTTAAAACCCACTCAAGGCGCATCACAACAATTCTCAGTCCTATGCCCAATATGTGGGAGTCTGGGTTTAGATGGAAAGGTAGAGATAAGGCAGTCAGGGCAGTTCAACCTTGAAGCTTTCTGCACGCGAGACGCGCAGCATCCAATCGGCGATTTTCTGGCTCTGAATCTTACCGCTGCTACGGGTCCATTTTCGGTTGCTATCACCACAGTCGACACGTTGCACAGGCGGTTGATGGATATTCACGGCGCAGAGTCACTCTGGAAGAACAAAACAATTCTGCCGCGCTTCATCGTATTCGATGAAATTCACGTTTATGGCGGGCAGCAAGGTTCTCACGTCGCCAACCTTGCCCGCCGACTCAAAGCCTACCTAAAACATCTTCCGCCGACTAATAGTGAACCGAAACGGCTTAATCCTGCTCCTCCTGTTTTTATCGGAGCAAGCGCAACTGTCGGCAATCGCGAAACGCTCTGCTCTCTGTTCTTTGGGACACCCCGCGAACCTAGCGGCAGTAGGTTATTTTATCCGAGTGAAAATGAGCAGATACCATTTGGAAGGGAATACATAATTCTGCTAAAGACCCCGCCGCATCGGCAGTTGGTTCTGCCCAATGTGACGCCCCGAGTCGTGCTGGAGATGAGCACGCTTCTGCAAGCCATGATGGCATTCTGGCATGGGATGTATAAAACCCCGGAGAAATTCCGAATGCTCACATTCGTCGACTCAATTGACGTGGTCTGGAGAATCACAAAGGATATCGACGATGCGGAGCGGAACAAGGGGCTCTACAAATTTCGCACTCCATCCGGTCGCGCAGGTTTTCCTGCAGGTGGCAGCGGAGGTCAATTCTGCCCCCAGCGAGAGCAGCAGACTTGCAGCGCTCCCCCTCATCAATTTTATCAGCCATGCGCTACCTATAGCCAAGGCGAGTGCTGGTGGACCATGCTCGCCAGTTCTCCCGACACGTTCTTGAGACCGATGGTCGCGATGGCCAACGCCAGCGGTCAGCGGCGACCTGCCCCGAGTAATGCTGGGGTTTCGCTCGATGACTGGGATTGCCTTATCACAACCTCGACTCTGGAAGTCGGATTCGATCACCCTCAGCTAATCGCTTCGGTGCAATATAAGGCACCGCCAAATCCAGCCAGTTTTCAGCAGAGGAAAGGGCGAAGCGGGCGAAGTCGCGATGATACACCGATGTCCCTAGTTGTGCTTGGCAACAGTCCCGGAGATCTATTTTCCTTTCGCCATGATGATCGCTATTTCAAGCCAACATCCTCTCACCTAGCGATACTTGTCGACCCGCACAACCCTCACGTGCGAACGCAGCATGCCATCTCTGCTGTTTATGATTATCTATCGTGGCGTGACATTACTCGGAACAGCCCAGATATCCATAAGCGGTGTGATATTTCGACGGCGCTGCAGTATCTTGATCAGCCTGATATCCGGGAAGATCTTTTCCGTTGGTTCGCAAGCATCCACGAAGGCGACAATCTTTCAGAATACGACTGCCGCGCTCTGGTTGCATCGGCTATCGAGACTATTCGCAAGTCTGTGGTTCAGTTGTCGCCAACCATGACTTCGCGGGGTGTTCACACTTCTTTAGATCTCTTCCGTCGAATTGAAATTCCACCAGAATGGCTGTTCGAGGTGCGCCAGCGAGTGAGCGCTGACCTCGGCGGAAACGCCGAAAGAATTACGATGGCTGTGCTGCAGGCTGCGGAGCGTTATCGCACGCGAAACAAATTAGACTACCTTCACCCGCCAGATTATTTTGCCGCATTGCCGATCGATAATGATGGAAACGCCATTGATTGCAGTTACACAATTCCTGAGTCATTTGTGCCAGTCCCCATTGGAGGCAACGTCAACGTGAGGACAACCAGAAACGGGCAAGCAAAAATTGAAAATGAACCACGGATGCAGATGCTCGCAAGTTTCTTGCCCGGCGGCTTCAAGAACCGGTGGGACTTCAATCTATGGTATGGGAAGTGGGACCCCGTCGCAAACTATCCAGGGCACGCGAATATCTCAGATATCTGCAGAAGCGGACGGACTTGGGGAACCTTGGATAACTTTCTAAACGGACGGCAGATTCCAGAGGCCTTAAGCGCTGCTGGAATAGATGCGGCTAAGGCGACGCTCGTGGAACCGATGGAAATCAGCGTATCAACCGGGCATCAACGCTTCTGTTTGGACATCACTGAGACACGGGTCAAGCTCGAAGCAAGTGGAGTCAATGGGCCTGCGCTCCGCGGACAAGAAGGACCATCCTCTGAGGTGCAGACCATCGATCTTCTTTCGCTGCAAGGCGGTTCGAGCAAGGCAGTTGATCTTGATGGTGATGTACACGACATATTTGAGGGCGCAGACTTCGGTTCGCTTACGCTGATGCGCCTTTACTTTGCGAATGTCGTTACCGCCTATCTGCAAAGCAACCGCACACATGGAATGACTGTGCGCTTTTGGAATAGCGATACCCAAACGCCGGCAATCCCAGTGGCCCGTATGACGACACAAGGACTTCGCCTGCGAGGCAAACTGGATGGTAGCAATCTCGCGAAGATGAGATCGCACTTAGCTAGCCCTGAAGTCAGGATGGAAAGAGAGCATTTTTGGAGAAGTGCCTACCGCATCATGTGGCGAAAGCTACTGCTCGGCAATCCACCGGCGGGACTTAGGCTCCCCAACTCTTTTGCGTGTTTGTCCGTGATGCAAGCGCTTAAATTTCTAGAGTATCGTGCCCGTGTTGCTCATCACAATGATCTGTTTGTGCTTACCGCGGAGCAAGCAATCGATCTGCAAAGGGAGTGCACTGAATTGTCCTCCAAAGTGCCAACAGGGCTTTTTCTGCCCGGTTCCCCTGAGGAGTCGATGGTAGCGAATTGGGAGATTTTCAAATCTGAAGTTCTAGAGCCCGCTGCTAGTTCACTGGAAACTGAAATCGCTGAAGCATATGCTCACACGATCGGCATGGCGCTGACCCGCGACGTTGCAGAGCGGACCAATGCAAATATCGATCTGCTTGAAGTCTCGAGCGAACTGGGAAAGAGCGGCCAATTACACAAATTTGTAACTTGCGTCTATGACGATCTTGAGGGCGGAAGCGGGACTGTCCTTTCCTACTATCAGCAAGTCAACGGACCGCTTGATTTGGGGGGCATCTACAGACGCCACCGCGCATGCCTGACGTCCGCAGTGGAGTCTAACATAATTCAAATCCTGACCGATCCGCGGCACGATGCCGAAAGTTTGCACAGCCTAGCGCAAAACACTGCCACGACGATTGCTGGGGTAGCCCATGCGCAGGTTAACACCGAGACGGCACTGCGGATGAGGCGGTTGCTCACATCGCCTGCAATTAGTGCTTTTTATCAGGGAGTAGCTGAGAACTACAAGCACCTGTATGAGGTCCTGGAACGAGCTCCGACGTCCGTCGAGGTGGCGATCTCTCTGCTGGAAAGACCCATTACCGACCCGCGAGGTCAGGCGTTGGTGGCGCAGTTCGCCGCTTTACGTGGAGGCATATCTGAGCTCGTGCCCCGCGTCGAGGAGGTCCTGCCCCTCTGCATCGGGTCCTGCCCTGACTGTCTGGGGGACTCTAGGCTATCATTTAGTCAGGGAGATAAGCCGGTGCCCGATAGGAATCTGCTTTTGGAGGGCGCAGAACTATGAAGCGCATTAAACCATCTCAAGGGGCGAGCGAGCGCCCCGGCGCTCGCGTCCTGATCGAGGGAAAGTTCGCCGGACCTATCATAGAAAGCACGAATTCCGGTGGGCGGTGGGCCATCGAAGTCCGCGATGGCGACGACCGAGGGATCGGAAACACACCCGCTGTTTTGTCAGTAAACTGGCAGCCCAAGGCCAATCCGCATCTCCCCCAAGGCATCCCCGAATTACGATCGGGCGTCAAGTCGCTGTTTGAGTCCCCGGAGTTTGCCCCGCTTTTTAGGGAAGACGCTCCATTCTTAGCAGAAGCGGTAGTCGGGTTTGTAGACGGACGCCCATGGTTTAATGTGTCTGAGTGGCTCCTGATCGAACCTCAATTTCCTGCAGGAGTGCGCCAGATTATCGGCGAGCCCATTTGCCAACGGCGCATCATGCTAGCGGCGCGAGGAATTAAATCACGAAGGCAGGCAAACGACGAAGAGGGCGCCGGCGGATTTATTGTGGGAGACCTGGTGCATGCAGTCTTCCAAGCCATCGCCACCGCCCCTGCCTCGGACCGAGCATTACTGATCGAGAGAGCACTCGCGAACCCGAGAGAAATCGTGGCTGAATTTTTGCCGCGCGCCGTCGCCCTTAAAGCTGTTTTGCTCATGGCCGGGAAATCTCTGGCCGACACAGATTTTTCAGTAATCGCAACTGCAAGCACGCATATAAAGAATCTAGCATCGTCTGCTGTTGTGACCAAGCTTTTGGGCAACGATCAATGGTATAGCGAAGTCCGTGTGGCCAATCCTGCAGTTGATGGGATGATCGACATCCGATCTGCAAAGACGATCCTGGAACTAAAATCCAACTCCACGCAGAAGAAAGCGCATATCGAGCAGGCGCAACTTTACCTTGTCGCCGACATGCTAAAGCACGGCGTCAAGGCGGTGTGCGCGGAGCACAAAGCCTATGTAGTCCGGTCTTCAAACCAAATAACAGATGACGACCTCAGGGCTACGCCTGCGCACCAAAACACGCCCATGCTCTTGCAAATGCTGGACCGCTTTGTCACCGCCCGCCACCGCTACCTTCTTGTCGCGGGAGGAGTGGTTTTGCCCAGGATCAGCCTGACTGAAGCCGAGTGTGAGGACTGCCCCTTTTTCAAGGACGACCCCGATACCGGCAAGCCCTCAGCCTGCCATTTCTACTGCCAAACCGACCGCGGTTGGGCCTGTGATGGCTGCAAGCACCTGGATTCCTGCTCGCAATCGCAAGCGCCGCACTCCTATGAGGCGCTTGACGATTCCAACCGAATACGGACGGCGGTGATCGAGGAGATCCAATCGTTACGGATAGAAGAAGCCGGAGAAAGCACGTGCCAGGACTGGGAACAGATTTTTGAGATCGCCCAAATTCACCCGGGTGGACGGCTAACTCTCACGCCGCGGTTCACCGATGACGTGGATCCACCGCTTCAAGGATCCCACGTTTTTATCCAACCGGACGGGTGGAATGAGCGCATACACGCGGAAGTCATCCAGAACGGCTTTGCGGAAGACAGATGGATTATTGCAACGAACGCCAGGATTCCTTCGCTCGCGACCGGGATGAGTTGCCGTGTCTTCCAATCCCGCTCGCGAACTGCTGCAGCATACTCGCTTCTGTCCTGCCTTGATGAACTCCAGAGGCAAGCCGAGGGTTCTTCCGTAGAGGGAATCAGCTTCGCGGGAGGGCGAGCACTCTCGGGGGAGTTACGAGCAATGGAGTCAATCCATCAAGCCATAGATTCAGGTGCCGAAGACATTTTCTGCCAATGCTTCAACCTCCACGAATCGCGGTCGCTTCTGAAGCACTACCTTGAGACCAACGAAAGCGGTCGTATCCTAATTGTGTCGGACGCCCCCGACCTCGGCCTAACAAATGATTCTATTCTGAAACTCGATGCCCCTGCAATCCAAGGCGCGATCACCGGGGCGGTCGACGCGCGTGGTGCTCTGAGAAATCTGAAAGCCGACCTAGATTCCCATCGGGTTTGGGTGATCTCTTCGCGGCATCTGATGTCTGAGTGCCTGAAATTTCTTCCAGCCAACGGGGTCGGGTATTTTGACCACCTCATCTTATTCGAAGTGGCCTCAATATCGCCGCTTAACTATTTTACAATACGGCCACTAGGCAAAAAGCGAATTTGCATGGGGGATGCAAATACCATCGGGATAAAGATGACATCGGCACTAGCCATAGAAAGTGGACTAGGCAATAACCTGCTCCACCGTGTTGCGCAGAAGGGCTTTCCCATCCCCGAAACGGCCGTGATGGTGAAACCGTCCGGGCAAAAGCTGCCCTCCGGCCTCCTTGGAGCCCTGGCAAAATGTAAACTGGAAACGGTTTGTGAACCGGACGAGCGGTGCAAACTGAACCTTGAACTCCACGATTTCCCCGCAGAAATGACTGCTGCAGTGTGTTATTATGAAGATCATCTTGTCGAAGTTCCGAATTTGCAACCACGCGAAATCCGGGTGCGGTCGGTGGGCGCTCCTTCAGGGATGCAGATTCGGGAGGATATCAAGAGGCTGCAACTCAATCTGGCGCTTATGCCGCAAGAGCGACTAGCAGCGCCGGTCAGCGGGAACGTTTACATCGTGCTCAGCACGCCTGCTCCCACGGGTCGCGCGTCAGACGGAAAATGGTTGGTCAAAGTCGAACGCGGCAATGCGCACGGCCCAGTCACCACAAACAGTAAGGAAGCTGAATTGGCTGCCACCAAGGCGGGAGACATACTGAAAGCTGGCACAAAACCAAAAAACCTGGTCATTTTTTCACCATTTGCGAGCCAGCTTCAGAAAATAGCCGATTTACTTGGCGAAGCAGGAAAAGGAGTGGCTTTCAGAACTCCCTACAATATCTGTGGAGAACACTGGGGCACGGGTGTTATCAGTTGCGGAGTCGATTCTCTCGTAAACTGCGATCAAGACGTTGCGGACCCCCGTCTTTTTTACACAATGATTAGGGCGTGTATAAATAATATGTATATGTTTGGACACGAAAATTTTGTAAGAAACCATCCGCTTCTTAGAAACCTCGATGTAAATTAGCTTTGGAAACAGTGTAACTATTTTGTCCAAACCATATTTTTATACTTTACCAAAAGATAGTTTGCTACTAGCTGAATATCTTTTGAGGTGTTTTGCACCTCGTTCCACTTACGCTGCATACCCGGTCCGAAGTTCCAGTAACCTGTTGTCCATGAGCAGTGCGGTTTGAGTGGTTCCAGGTCGGTTGCGAAGGTTTCCTTCGACGGAATAAGTTCGGTGCGATGCCGGTCACATATGGCATCCATGACGTAGCCCAGACTCATAATCCCAACGCCGTGGGTTAGTCGCGACTTCTTTGGAGGGAGGTGCCACGCCTCGGCGAATACTGACGCAGCGGCACCCCAGTAGTTGAACAGGAGTTCGAGCATATTGTCGGTGCCGTCGGTATCGCCTGTCTTGAAGCGGCACAGGGCGCCGTCATTGAGGCTGTTTTCCAACATGCGAAGTATAGAGTTGTCCTTGATGATGCCGTCCGGCGTGGTCGGCGTCTGAATCATGCGGTGTAAGGGTGAGCGACTGTCGAAGTTGAGGCGCTCAAGAAGGTGGGTTGGAAAACGTTTCTTCTCAAATTTTAGCGGAAGAAGAGCGTCAGTGCTGGGTAGCAATTCGTAAATAAGCCCCTTTGGCAGGGGCTTTGTGGAGTTGACCAAGATAAACTGCTCGCGTTGTTGCGCGACGCTGTCTGTGATGAAGGCGGTTACAAACACCGGGAAACCTTCAATATCCGCATCGCGAATGGCAGCCGCGCGCTGTTGGCCATCAACAATCCACCCCGGATGATTGTGGTCGTCGACCTGTGGAATGACGAGGTGCCCGTGGCGTGCTGCTCCTGGTCCATCGGCATTCAGGGGCTTGAAAGTCACACGGGAGTCGAAAGCCACAACGATTGCGTTAGGAAGCATGGCCTCAGGTGACTCCAAATAGGTTTTAATCTCGGAAATGTGCGATACGACTTCGGGTCGCTGATAGCCTTCAATTTCCTCTTTTTCTGTGCGCGCAAGGCGTGACACTTGCGCGATGTCGTGCAGTTGTTTGCCGTCGATAGCGAAGGCGTAAAGGTTGTGTTTGCCTGCTTGCCGGATCGCAATAGCTGGCACTTCGAGGGTTTTGTGTGGGCTCATGTTTAAGTTCAGTTGAGGTTGGCTAAGTCGCGATCGAGGCGATCGCGCAGGGCGTGGAGATTGTGAAATCCGCGGCGTCGGTTGCGCTCTGCGCCACGAAAAATGAGGACGTGAATTCCGAGTTGCTTGCACACGCCGCAGGGGCAGTTCCTCCACGGTGCGTCGGTCAATGTCTCGCGGTAGCGAGGCGAATCATCCTTCTCCCCGTGCCACAGGGCTTCGTATTCGCGTAGGTTGTCGACTACCGAATCGACAGATATTGCATCCTTCTCGAATTCCTTGAGGCCCTGCATGCACTTCTTTTCCAGAGCCAAGGCCCGACGCTGGTCGATTGCGCCTGCGAGAATTTTCTTCCTGAGAGTTGGGTTGCCGTCTACTTGCGGCACCCGGATTGCCGTGTAGGTGCCATCAGGGGTGTAGTAGTTGTCTTTGTCGTCCATGAACGCTTTTTTTAGCGGCGACGTGCTGTCGAAACTGTGGACGCCATATGTCTGTAGCGCCTTCAATTCCTCCAATCGAGTAATGCCCAGAAGATGAAGGCGAGTCGCGGGGCGGCGAATGGCGTGAATGGCCTCGAGGGTG
>Ga0114970_10003389_pt1 | contig 11726 bp, 10 predicted proteins | sample M_140205_XF_Meta_FD_87030 | JGI IMG/M metagenome (GOLD analysis project Ga0114970, IMG submission 87030) | Freshwater microbial communities from Lake Montjoie, Canada to study carbon cycling - M_140205_XF_MetaG | ecosystem: Environmental > Aquatic > Freshwater > Lake | place: Lake Montjoie... | reverse complement strand
TTTGGGTTTTTTTTATTTTTTGATGAACTAATCGTTGTTCTAAATATATTTTTAAACATAATTTATAATATAATATAATAAAATAAAATATTATAAAATTGAAATGCTTTTTTATAATGAAACAAATATACATAACCATCCAAAAAATAAACGTTAAAAATGTCAGCCCCTTTCACTGAAGTTCAGGAAATCCAAACTCCTTCGACCCCTTTGACCCCTTTGACCCCTTTGACCCCTTTGACCCCTTTGACTATGTATACGGAGTTCGTCTCCGAAAATATCCAGTCCGAGGAAATCCCGCTCGCTCCAATCATTGTAAATTGTAAAGAATTGAGAGTATTGCGACAAAATGTAAATAATGATAATGTATTGAGAATTCTGCGATCAGAAAATCCGACCGAAAAGGATCTGCGTTTGAATTGCAATGAAGAAGAATTGAAACGCGTTTTGGAATCGTCAGAAATGAATTTTGGCGAATTTATCCAAGAATGTAAAACGAGCATTCGTTATGCGAAATTGGCGGCTGGTCGAATTAGCATAAATGCGTCTCGACAAGGGGCCAAAGACGAAACTTTGATCTTAGATATATGCAATCGGACGTCGGAAAAACTCGGCATTACCTTAACAAACTTGCCGAATACCGAATCGCGTCCCACAAAAGACGGCAGAATCATAGGTAAAGATGAATATAAAAAATATAAAAATAATAATAAAAAAAACGATTGCTTAAAATCATTTGATGGTAAAATTTCGGGGAAAGTAAATGGTTGGGTATTTGCCAAGATTACCTTCACCAATGGCGGGCATCAAGATAATGTGTTCGAAGAGGCGCATAATATGGGTCAGTGGTTTACCCAATACGGAACCCCCGACGAATTGTATATATTGTTAATAGATACTGATTTAATGGATCAATTTATAGAATTAAAAGAAAAATACCATAAAAATAATATTTTAGTTGTCAATCACGTGGAATTCCAAGAATATTTGATTCGTACCTATACTGCTTAGAGTATTTTGACTACCAAGAGTTTGTATTGTATATTTGTGTATTTTGTGTATTTGTGTATTTTGTGTATTTGTGTATTTGTGTATTTGTGTATTTTTATTGGAGCGAGCCGGAACCGTTAGGTGTAGGTGAGCGAGTGAACTCCGCGGTTCACGAAGGGAACGAAGGTGTTTGTATCATTCCATCCAAAATATATTCTACGATTTGGTAAACAAGATCAAATGAGATTCGCTTTCGCGCGATATCTTTACTCTCGCGATAATTAGTCAAGAACAATGAATGATATTTCGTTCGATGACTTTCCAAGAAGTTGTTGAATTGTTCCACTATTTTTTGTTGTGTTTCGATGTTTATACTCGGTTCTATAATTAAAGTACAATATGTTCTGGCGCTTTGGTTAGGAGTTTCATCTATATATAGATCGGCATCGTTCACAAAAGATAATCCGATTTTACTTTTTTCATTGTCATCAATGCACTTTACCAATATATTCGTGTTCCGACTAGACCGGTTTTTAGTGGTAAGCCTCGATATTTTATAATGATTTTTTGTTTTTAAATTGTATATTTCGCCGCCGATCATATAGTTGTTTGCGTCATTTAATATGGTTGATATTTTTACATTGGTTGGATATATACTGATGGGAATGGTATTATTTGTCATGTTATTTAATTCTTTCACACTAAATTGAAAAGAACATACCGTCGTTGTCGTATCATCAAACACCTGTTCTTCAAATATATTAAGATGAACAATATCATATATATCCAAAAACGCTTTTCTCAGTTCAATGTCTGCTTTTCGTATAGACGACCAGAAATTCAGTGGGATGATTATAATGCCACCAATTGCTTTATTCGACAATATTTCTTTCATAAAACATTTATACAAATCATTCACGTCGTATTTATCAAACAATTGCTTGTCTTTTGATTTATTTCGAGCCAAATAAGGAGGGTTTGTTATTATAAATTTGTTTTCATATAGGGGAGGATTTTGTATGGTGTCGCATTTTACTATAAAATCCCGTTTCGGTTCAATATCAAAACATTCGATGGTATATTTTTGTTTTTCTTTATGTTTTTCTTCATGTTTTTCTTCTTCGATAAATTGTAATAAATCGGCATTACCTGCGAACGGTTCGATGATATTGACAATATTGTTCGGAATACTCAAATTTTGCAGGATATATTTTTGATTTGTTGTAAAATATTGCCCGTGCGCGTGTTTATGGTCTTTTTGATCCGTTTGTTTTTTATTCATTTGATTATTAATTACCTTTTATTATTTTAATATAAAAAATATTTTAAATCAATTTTGTTATTTTTTATGTATAAATTTAGACCACGTTCTCGATGGGTCCATATATTTATTTATATTTTTCAATAATACATTGCGGAACGAGTTTATCACGCAATGCATCCAATTTTTTGAAACATTTGTTGATCGTAACCTCGCTAACACCGCAAATTTGTTTAATGTCCCATTTTGAAATGGCCAAATTACATACATTCGCAATAAAACAAATTATACCCGCCGCAATAGAATGCGGCGTATTATCGTTAATTATATTATTTTGTTCCACCTTATTGGCAATGAATTTAGATAACATAGTAAGTTCGTTATTTATGTTTAAACGACTACAATATCGCTCGATAAATGAACTGGGAGTCGTACTGCATAATTCGGAATGTGGAGCATTTATTACATTTCTTTCTATATTGTACAATATATTTACAGCCATCGAACACCCATTTGTCGCACTCGTTTTGTCGAGCCGAAATATTTCAGCAATTTCGTGGGCAGTGCGAGGGCACCCATTAATGCGGCACGAAATATAAATCGAAGCGGCTTTGATACTGTCTCGGTTCATCCCGCGAAACATTTTTTGTTCGGAAATATCTTTATGTATAGCCATCGCATCATCGATAAATATACGCGGAATGCCCGCATTTTGTGCCATAATGGTAATAAACTGAAATTCATCGTAGAGTGATTTTTCGCGATGAGGCATCGCCCCCCATTCCGTCCATTTGCGAATGCGCTTCATTTCATAAGAGGATTTAGGATTACATAATATTTTACATCCAAATGACGATTCAACCAAGAGTGGATTAATTGGGTTGCCACATCGGGTCGGATCGGTTGTATTTTTGTCGTCCGCGCCATAAAATCGCCATTCGGGAGAATAATCAAGCGTGTTTTTGTAAATAATTCCACACGAGGTATTTGTACATGTTGGAAACCCGTCCTCCATAATCATTAGCACGTGATTACATAATAAACATAAATGAGTATTTATTCCGTTGTCATTTGAGGCGGAGGGTGCAGATATTGGGGTTGTTGATGGCGACGACGATTGTTCTTGATTTTTTTCTGATTCATATAAACATTCTATTTTATTTGAATTATTTGCAGTTGTTTTTATATCCGCATCAAATATTGCCCATAACTGCGATTTATTTTCACCTGATAGGACGTTTTTCTTTTTTTTGGTTTTAGAATTAGGGGTAGATTGGAGCGAGCCGTAGCAACCATGTAGCAAAGGTGAAATCGAGTCTCCTGTTGGAAGATTTTCGGAATTTACATTTCGGTGTTTAACACGAATTGTAATTAATTTATTTGATGCAATCATTGGGTTATAATTATATATAATTTGTTTTAGCTATAAATCAATTTTACAACTTTTTATATCTATTTAGTATTATATACTATCATCGAATAAATTAAAAATGGCGTGTCAAGTACTGGAAGTATCACCGCAAGACAAAGCGACTTTAATTAATGATTTGAAAAAAGAGTTTGCCAAACAATTGGGGGAAACATTAGCAGATTGTCCGAATTCTAAACGAACTGGACTACAACCAGTTAGGGAAATTGTAGTCGGAATAGTCAAAACTGGGGTAGACAAAATATTTAAAGATAATAAACCAAATGAAGAAATTGCAAGAGCGATTGGAGAAAAAGTGGGAACTGTTATTAAAACATCTGATAATAACGCCGCAATATTATTGTCATTATTGGAAGATCCAAAATTTAACCAGACAATAAACGATATTATAAAAAATATATTTATAAGAGCCATTTTTGAAAAAGACGAAAAAATGATCAAGGATAACTTTTTAAAATTCGTGAAAAATACTTTAGATGACCCATACCCTCTGATTAAAAAATCAACCAATAATACTCGTAGTTTGTAGTTTGTAGTTTGTAGTTTGGTAATTTTGATAATATTTATATATCTTTATATATTAGAATTTAGAATATAAAGATATAGATAAAAATGAATTTTGCAGCAATAAAAGACCTTGCTAGTGCAAATATGGGTAAATTAGATATAGGCGCATTAAGTAGCGGATTATCCGGATTATCCTTACCTGGTGCAAGTGTAGCAAAAGATGGTATAAAACCATCTGAAAATGCATTGCCGGTAAATAATGGTAAATTAAATTTAACCGCATATTCACAGGATCTAGTAGATCTTTTACATAAAAAAATTGAAGATTCGACCGACACAATAAAAAATGAAATGATAGCTGTTATTGGAACTCATTTAAATAATTCAAAAAAAGAAATTATTGATTCAATTGTTATCCCCACTCAAACTATTGCCAAACTTTTAGCACAACAATTAGATGGAACAAAATCTTTTCAAATTTTCATTTATGCTTTATTAAAAGATAATTTTAAATTGTTCGAAAGCGCAATTATAGAAACATTTAAAAACCAAGGTTCGAATACATATAGTAAACAGCTTGAATATAATGAAAAAAATATAAATACCCCTGCAATTATTAATAAAATCATAGATAATTTGAAAAATCAATTACACGGCGCACTTCAATATTCCAAAAAAAAAGAAGGTTTGTTTAGCGGTGGTAAATCGATTCGGAACTGCAAAATATGTAGTAGTCGAAGGAAGTCGAAGGAAATGACCAAAAAACGCAAATCACGTAAACTCCTTCGATATGCGGCGCACATCTCCGGAGTTCAGTCGCTCTCCTCCGCTACCTTCGGTAATCCGGTTCGCTCCAAACTCAATTAAAGTTTCCGAGCAACCGTATTACCGCATGATCCAAACCGACTGGAAATTTGGTTTACAATCACGACAACCGTTTTTCTATTTTTTCGAACATTTCAGGATTATAAACCAAATTTCCAGTCGGTTTGTATTTAGCAATCGGAGTATATTCTTTTTGTGGTTTTCCATTCGTATTATTGCCATTTTTGTCGTTGAATAATTTTGAATTCAGATTATCCTCGGACCTTTCATTATCGGCATCCGTTTTATCCACCACTTGGCCGCGCTCGTCCAAGATTAAACCGGTTTTCTTTTTGTATTCGTTTCGGACATATGATGGGATCCAATTTGCCCACGAAACGAATAATGTATTTGGATGCATATAACGAATGTGAAATTTGTTGGTTTCTAATTTTGAAATAATATACGCAATGCATTCTGCTTTGTCGTAAATCGGTTCTCCGAATATATATTCCGGAACTACAAACCAAATATGTTTGTCGTTTGTTTTATTTCGTGCGGTCAATGTTATCCGCTTATGTATTCGGTTTAATATTTTATTAAAAATCGATACTTGTTTCAGATCACGTTTTTGTTTATTGTCATATAATTCATCAATGTTGATTTTGCCAACAGTTTCTTCATCGTCAACAAATAAAAAGCATGACATTTGATTATGTTATTATGTTATTATGAATATGTTGTTTATACTAAACTTTACTATACTTTATTATAGAATATAAATTTTGAATAAAAATATATAAAATGACAATCGGTTTTTATATATTTATCGAATCTTGGTAATTTTCTGTTTCAGCTGTTTGATTATTTGTAAATGGATGTTTCGAATAATGAGATTGGATTATTACCTACAAATACAAATACAAATACAAATACAAATGATCCTATTATCAAACATATTGTTATCGCCGGAGGCGGAATTTCAGGAATGATTGCTTACGGTGCACTGCGCGAAAGCCATTCTCTTGGTAAATGGAATATAAATAACATTGAAAGTATTTACGGAACATCGGCAGGTGCCATTGTAGCTGTCATTATAGCGATGAAATATGAATGGAAAATAATCGATGATTATATAATAAAACGTCCTTGGCAAAATGTTTATAAATTTGATATGTTTTCGATTATGAATTCGTTTCAGAATCGAGGTATTTTAAATATCAAATCCATAGAAGATTTGTTTTCCCCCTTGTTTCGCGGACTTGATATTTCGCCTAATGTTTCTATGCTCGAATTTTATGAAATAACAAAAATCGAACTGCATTTATTTGCAACCGAAATCAATCAATTTGAACTGGTCGATTTTTCATACAAAACTCATCCCGAATGGCGCGTAGTAGATGCGATTTATTGTTCAACGAGTTTACCGATATTATTTTCACCAACAATGAAAGAAGACAAATGTTATATCGATGGTGGTTTTTTGCTAAATTATCCTATGCGCATATGTATTGATAATGTCTCAAATCCGGATGAAATTCTTGGATTGCCAAAAAAGAGCATTAATATATCAAATAATAATTTAAAAAGCGACTCGTCGTTGCTTGATTATTTATTGTTTATTATTCATAAATCGTTGTCCAAAATATTTTTGACCGATAAAGGAGTTCCGGTGAAAAATGAAATAATTATTGAATCCCCGAGCGCGATTTCTATTTATGAAATATATGTTATGGTATCTTCTGCGGAAGAACGGGCTAAGTTGATCCAATGCGGTGTAGATATCGCACGGGCGACATATGGATTGGCGCGAACCGGATTACCGAAGGTAGTGGAGGAGAGCGACTGAACTCCTTCGATGTGCAATGCATATCGAAGGAGTTTGGCGGTTAGTACGGAACCGATTGGAGCGAGCCGGCTACCGAAGGTAAGCGTAGGTGAGCGACCTAACTCCGGAACTTTAGTGAAGGAGTTTGTGCCATCAGATGATAATACTTTGAAGGAAAATCCCGTATAAATTGTTTTATAAATTGTTCAAATATTTCTGGGAAACTTTACTGGGAACATTGGCGCCTCCTGCCCTTGCTCTGCGAAGTGCATCCTTTTTCACATTTTTGTCAGTATTTGAGACAAATGACATTGGAGAGGCGGTAACATTCAATGTACTTCCCATTTCGGCCATGCGTCGGTTGGCGATAATCTGGGACGCATCGCGCGAACCACCTATCCATTTTTTCTGCGGATATTGGATTACGACAGGCGTTGGGTTTGCGCCATATGTTTCCATAAACATTCGTCTACCCATTGCGAATGAGCTTGCACCGTCGGATGTGCTCGACTTCATTGGCATTGCTTTTTGAGAGGATAACGTACTACCTTGACTAATTCCGGGTTGAATATGTAAATCGGAAAAAGCGTATCCTGCAATTAATAATTCGGTTGTACTGTATCCAGCCGCCAACATTTCATCGGCGCTATATCCAGCAGCGGTTAATTCGGCTATTGTATATCCGGCATCTTTTAATTCGGTTGCAGTATATCCAGCATCTTTTAATTGGGCTATTGTATATCCGGCATCTTTTAATTCGGTTGCAGTATATCCAGCCGCTTTTAATTCGGTTGCAGTATATCCAGCCGCTTTTAATTCGGTTGCAGTATATCCGACTGCTTTTAATTCGGTTGCAGTATATCCAGCTGCTTTTAATTCAGCTATTGTATAACCAGCCGCTTTTAATTCGGTTGATGTATATGGCGATACAACATTTAGATTGAATAAAAATCCGGCTCCATTTACATAATTATCAGACGCAAAATTTATTTTTATTTTGGACGTAGTACTTGTTATATTTATTGATGATGAACCACTATTTTGATAAATTTGTGTTTCAACATTGGTAGTCGGATTAATTTCCCATATGGTTAAAAAATCATAATCCAGTTCAGTTGCGATCGAACCGCGTATTTGTATTATGTGGCCATTTAATACTTGGAATGTACGAGTATAATTTTCAACGCTTTCATAAGGGTCATTTACACTTCCACTGTCTAAAATGTAGTTTGTATTTTTTAATAATGTGGTAGTGGAATTATTTGCAGTGTTATTAAGTAAAAATACATTCGGAGGGTTTGACGTTATAGTATGAATCAAATCTTCTGAAATGGAACCCGCATCTATAATTGTCATACCTTTACCTCCACTTGCTACGGACTTTGTTAAATACGTATATGCAGTATTTGTTTCTGTATTATCAATTCTATACAATCCAATACTATCAGTACCTAAACTTAAATTATTTCGCAATGTAGAATTATTACTTAAATCTTTTAAAAATCTACTATACGTTTGGACTGTAAAACCGACATATTGTATCATTGCGTTAATATCTAGAGTTAATGTAAAATTCCAATTTCCGATCGGCTGATTGAATGCACGAGCATATTGAAACATACCAATCATATATATACATTTTGATGTATTCCAATTTCCGATCGGCTGATTAAACACTCTCGTACTATTAAACATATTTGACATATCTGTACAATTTGATGTATTCCAATTTCCGATCGGCTGATTAAATGCACTCGCACCTACAAACATAGACCACATATTTGTACATTTTGATGTATTCCAACAAGTTCCACTAGTATCTATCGGTTGATTAAATGCAGATGTTAATGAAAACATATTCCACATTTGCTCCACATTTGATGTATTCCAATTTCCGATCGGTTGATTAAATGTTCTCGTACCTCTAAACATAGCAGCCATATTTGTACAATTGGATGTATTCCAACTAGTTCCACTAGTATCGATCGGCCGATTGAATGCATACGCATAATTAAACATATTTGCCATATTTGTACAATTTGATGTATTCCAATTACCGACCGGTTGATTGAACACTCTCGCATTAAAAAACATCAAAGACATATTTGTACAATTTGACGTATTCCAACTGGTTCCGCTTGTATTTATCGGTTGATTGAATGCTGATGCATTATAAAACATACTTGACATATTTGTACAATTTGATGTATTCCAATTTCCGATTGATTGATTGAATGCAGATATATTTACAGATGGCAATTTAAACATACTAGACATATTTATAACATTTGATGTATTCCAAATTGCTATATTACCAAAATCTCCATTTGGTATTCTGCAATTATAAAATGCACCTGTAAAATTGGTATTGGATAAAATCGTAGGAATATCCGTAGGTGATGTTGGTAATTTTCCACTAAAAGATGCAAATATGCCATTTGTTTCAGTTTGACCAGTATTTCGGCTCAACCGCACTCCTCCAAATTGGATAATTTCAACACTCGAATGACTTAAATAGGTAGCTGCACCATTTTGACGAAATTGCAATCCATCGTTGCTACCACTATCCACATAAGATGACCAATTAATTGTAATTGTTCTTTTCCCATCGCCTCCTGTAGCAGAAACATTGTAGCTCAAATCGCGAAATGATCCACTCGTATTTATAATAGGCAGTCGATTAGACGTATTTGCTGTCCATTGGGCTGCTAGAACTTTAAAAATAAAAATATTACTCATTTATAATATATACTATATAGTATACATTATATTTTGATTACCGTAGTTTACAGTAATTAAGCATTATACTGCTAAATTCATTCATTTGGATGGAAATGTATACGAAGGACTTTCGAGCGTGCCGGACTACTGAAGGTCCCGAATAGACACGAATAATTTTAATTGGTTAGCATAGTTTCTACAAATTTAACCAAAGAGTCGCTTGATATTTTTGCGTCAAAATCAATTACGTCTCCCCCCTTTATCATTTTAATCGTCGGATAAGAATCGATCTTGTATTTCTGAATCAACGCAGAATTTTTGCTCGATTCTTCAGTGCAATTGGTGTCTATACAACTAACCAAATATCCATTTACTTCTTTTCCATCGTAATTTTGTTTAAATTTAATCCATTCGGGTTTTGCCTTGGTGCAATGAGGACACCAATCAACATTAAAAAAATGAATTTCCGCCTCACGTTGGCGTTGATTTTGATTAACGTAATCGCCGTCTAAACCCTCTTGTTGAGATTGAGCAAACCATTTATACCCGTATACACCTGCAATCGAAAATACAATGATCAAGCAAAAAATTAATATATATCGTTTATATGGTTTAATGTAATCGCGAAATAAAAGTTCGACGATATTGGGCATTGTTCTAATGTTGTAATGTTATAATGTTCTTATATAATGTTCTTATATTTTATTTTTGTATTTTTAGCGACATTTTATTGTCTCTAAATATTATTTGGAAATATTGTTATCTAATCATTAATATATCTATTTTACATTTTTATACATAATTCAATGGAACAATCAAAAACCAATTCAAAATCAAAAAGAAAAACAAAAACAAAAACAAAAAGAAATACGAAAACCAAATCGAACTCTGTTTATACCCGCAAACATTTTAAAAGCAATGACGGAATGTTGACATCGGTATGGGGACCTAGCACGTGGCATTTATTACACACAATGAGCTTTAATTATCCAGTTGAGCCTTCTTGTGAAGATAAGCGTCATTACCGGGAGTTTGTATGTAATTTACAATATGTATTACCGTGCGGAAAGTGTCGGAAAAATTTGCGAAAAAATTTCAAAAAATTGCCATTGATGTGGAAACATATGGATTCGAGACAAACGTTTTCCAAATATATTTATAATTTACACGAGGTTATAAATACAATGTTGAAAAAAAAATCAGGACTAACTTATGATGACGTGCGCGAACGATATGAACATTTTCGCGCTCGATGCGCGTTGCCAGTCAATGGTGAAAAAGATTCAACTCCTGCACCTGAAGTTATAAAAGAAAAAGAAAAAGAAAAAGAAAAAGAACCTACTCTTACTATACCCGCTGTTCTAGACGAAAAAGGATGCACAGAACCCATTTATGGTGAAAAATCGAAATGTGTATTGAAAATTGTGCCTCAGAGTAAAAAAGTGGATACCTTTCAAATAGATGAAAAATGCATAAAACGTCTTACACCAATAAAAGATAAATAAATATATTTAGTAAAATATAAACTTTTGATTATACTTTACCACTTCTAGAGATATATCCGTAAATATATAGTATTCGATATATATATAACGATGGAATACAATAATCATAATAATAACGTAGGACATAATCAAGAACATAAAATTAATAATAACGTAGGACAAAATCATAACCGTAATCAAGAACAAGAACACCATAAGAGTAATCAAGGACAAGGACATGAACAGGGTCAAAATCATAACCAAGGACATGAACAAGGTCAAAATCATAATCAAGAGCACGACCAAGGACCTAACCATAACCATGAGCAAGATCATATTGATCATAATCCAGATTATCCATTAATTCGAGCAAATAATGTATTAAAAAAAAAGAGGAACATTCCATTTTGGTCTAGAAATCCAAACGTTCTTTTTCAACAAGAGTATTTTTACGAATTTTTCCCCGTCGAATCAATGTCTTATAATCAAAAGTTAAACGCTGTTTCGCGAACGGTAATCGTTTTGACTGCAATCGCATTTGCTTTTACACGCAGTATACGACTCGTCGCTATTTCGGTTATTACATTGTTTGCCATTTTCTTATTATACTATCTAAAAGATGATGCAAACAAACAAGTTAGATTCGCAGAAACATTCGAGTCCGATGACCCAGCCATCGTTTATTTAAATAATAACGGAATT
>Ga0114970_10003388_pt1 | contig 11728 bp, 16 predicted proteins | sample M_140205_XF_Meta_FD_87030 | JGI IMG/M metagenome (GOLD analysis project Ga0114970, IMG submission 87030) | Freshwater microbial communities from Lake Montjoie, Canada to study carbon cycling - M_140205_XF_MetaG | ecosystem: Environmental > Aquatic > Freshwater > Lake | place: Lake Montjoie... | reverse complement strand
GTTCCTACAACGCCCGCTTGCAGCCCTTGAGCAGCCTCGATTGCATGCTCCTTTGTAAGAGCATCTTTGGCCACAGAACCCACGAATTTTCCAGTTTCCAAAAGCCCTGTTCCAACCCCCTGCGCCGCAGAGCCCAAGAGTTGTCCAGTTCCTACAACGCCCGCTTGCAGCCCTTGAGCAGCCTCGATTGCATGCTCCTTTGTAAGAGCATCTTTGGCGACAGAGCCCAGTAATTTTCCAGTTCCCACAACCCCCTTTCCAATACCCTTGGCAGTATAGCCTAAGATTTTCCCAGTCGTCACAACTCCTGATTTTAATCCCTGAGCCGCCTGTATCGCATGTTCCTTTGTAAGCGTGTCTTTGGCCACAGAACCCACGAATTTTCCAGTTTCCAAAAGCCCTGTTCCAACCCCCTTAGCTGTATAGCCCAAGAGTTGTCCAGTTCCCACAACCCCTGCTTTCAGCCCTTGAGCAGCCTCGATTGCATGTTCCTTTGTAAAGGTATCCTTAGCAGCAGACCCCAAATACTGCTTAGCTGCCAAAAACCCCGATTTTAGTTCTTCGCCAGCCTGTAATGCGTGTTCCTCTGTAAAGGTTGCCTTTGCCAAGTCATAGGCATTGTGTGAGAGTTGTTTACTTTTAATAATACCCTCTTTTATCATTTGAGCTGCACGGATTGCATTATTTCGCATTGTAGTTGTCAGATACAGTCCTATCTCATTCCAGGTCTTTAGTAGACAAACTTCTATATAAAATTTATCCACGATTTTTAATAGAACATAGAGAGTATCAGCAAATTGTAGTTCAGAGCATGTCAACTTAAAAATAGGCACAACAGGTGCCAATGCAGCTTTCAGAGGCAATATTAGAACCTTAAAACCATTCGTGAGAACGGTCTTAAATGTAGTTATTAAACCGCGCGAACCGCTATTTGTCGCTTTATTCAGTTTTCCTACAATATTATTCTGTTTCACCAGCGGTGCTGCACTCTTTATAGCAAGACTAGATGCATAGGTTGCAGTTTGATGAAGCTTGGTTCCTACCAGATCTAGAACAGCTGCGACAAAATATACAATAAAGTCGTCAGGGCTTTCACATAACTTATCTCTTGACCCAGGTGTTACGAGTTTGGAATGAATATCTAGAAAGAAGGTTGGTCCTATTTGCAGACATATTGGTCCCAGCTTTGTCGTGCGCAAAACCTTTTCTAATGCTGCTCTTTCTACATTGGTTTTCTCGATTTCAATCTTTCGAATATCATCCGCTTGTTTAAGCTCAAATGCTGTATCAGACGCATCTATTTCGTGTAATCTATCCAGGGCCTTTGCAATCTTTATCAACTCCTCGTCGGAAAGAGGCACCGAGTTCTTTCGGTTTTTGATGTTTTTCTTGGTTTTTATATTTGAAAGCGTTGCCGCGTTTGAGAGTGGGGGAATCGGTACTTCAATACTTGATAGCTTTATTTCTACGGGCTCTGGTGGCGGTGCCGTATTTGTTTGCACTGGACTTGTCTCGGCGGACATATCACCTTAATTATAGGATAGATTTATACTATAATTAGTGTTTCACCAAAAGGGTTGCATCTACGGACTAGTTTACGGTCGCAGCAGCATCATGAAGACCATCAGACCGATGATCTGCCAGAAGCTCTTCGCAGGCTTCGCGATAGAGACGAGCTCCACCACCACCGAGTTCCAGAGGAGCTTGCCGACGAAGCCGAGGATTACGAACGCCAGGAGGAACGCGAAGAGGATAGAGAGGAACTCGACATACGCGTCGCGCTTCTTGTCCGAGTCCTTGCCGTTTGTCATTGATTCTATCGCCGCGCCGCAGAGTTCACGTAATGCCATTCTATAGAGGGGCTAGGTTTTTACTCCCTCTCGTAAAGAAGGCTCTCACGCACCTTCGCCCCACGATTGTCATTAATGAACTTCAGAGCCGCTGCAGCCGCCTCCTCCGACTTCATGTGAGTCGCAAGAAGACCCTGGAGCGATTTGGGCGTCAGCCCCTCCTTCGCAGACGCACGCTTGTAAAGAATGCGGCCACCACTCTCCTTCAGATCCAGCGCGCCAATATTGTTCTTCTTCATAATCCGGAGAATCATCTCTTCCAGCGCCTTCATTCGCTTCGTCTTCTCACGCACCTGCTCCTTGAGAGTGGTAGACTCCTTATTGAGCTCGCGCCACGTCTTGATAATCGTGGACAGGTTCTGCAGCTCCTGGGCCTCCGTAATCTGCGTGGCCACCTCCATCGTGTTTCCCCCCGCCTCGGTGGTGCTTCCCACAGTCGACTTGTTTTCTAGGCTTATCTGCTTCTGCGCGTTCATCCTGTATAGAGTCGTGTAACCGCTTAAGGTTCTTCGCGTGCCGCCGTGTCCAGTATAGATGGAAGTTCATGATTGGCCACAGTTTACCATCCTTCGCCTTGAATGAAGACGAGACTGTGAAGCCCTGGCGCTCATACCATGCCTGCACCGTATCATTCGCAGGTATGAGATTCAGAGTCTGGCCTTTTAAGAGGCATCTCTTGAGCGCATACTTGAGAAGCATGGAACCAAGACCGAACTTCTGGAAGAGCGGATGGACCGCGATATATTTGAGACAGCGCTGGTTTTCGAAAATAAGGATGAATCCTAAAAGGTCTCCATCATCATTGAATACACCAACACTCTCTTCTCGACTCCTGTCCCGCCAAATAGGAGAAAACTCCTTGTGTTCCTCAAAATGGAACGTCTCCCTAAAAATGTCCGCTGCCGACTTTACGTCAAGACAGTTGAGTGGACGGATTGAGTAGCTCATTTGTTCACTACTGGTAGATTCGTTTTTGTGGCTGCCGCCTAAACCGGGCGACTGTTCTAGAGTCATGGAGCTCTCCGAGTTCGGTCCAGAGCATATTTTTGATGAGATGGCTGACGAGATAGATATGTATGAAAAAGAGCCGCAGAAATACCTTGCGATTTGGCGGACCCGCTACGAACCCTTCGTCTATGACATCCTGAAGCAACGCTATGGACCGGCCCTTGACGAGTTCTGGAAAGGATATGAACCCCCTCTTGTGTCTGACCGAGCGTTTGTGATTGTGGAGCGCCGCTGCCATCCCAATCTGTGGTTCATTCTTCGCAATGCGGCGTATTTTGGTCGTGGCTGGTCCATCTACCTCTTCTGCTCCAAGCAGAATGCTGCATATTGTGCGGCCATTCTGGGCGATAAGCTTCCGTTTGTCCATCTGAATATCCTCTTTAACGAGGTTGTCGACGGCCCTACTGGAGTTCGCGAATACAATGAGCTTCTGAAGCAGGAGTCGTTTTGGGAGCGCATTCGTGCTGAACATCTCTGCATCCTCGAGATGGACTGCTACCTTCGCAAGCCGATTCCTGAGGAGCTGCTTGAATATGACTATGTGGGGACACCGTGGGGCTGGGCTCTTCAGACGCCAGGTGGTTCAGGGTTAACATTGCGGAGACGGACCGCAATGTTAAACGTGTGTAAGGAGGGTGACCACACAATCCCTATGCAGGATCATTTCGCTGGAGAAGGCATGTTTCGTCTCGGATACTCTTGTATGCGATCTCGGCCAGATGGTGTGAATACATTTGTGGAGTCGTGTTACACAGATGACCCTGTCGGCGTTCACCAGTGGTGGACATTCTTCTTCAACCGCTTCTTGTTCAATCAGGACAAGGGGATTGTTAGGGACTTACTCACACTTTGTATTAAACAGGAACAACCGACGTAGGCTTGGCAACTTCTAAGCACTCGCGCACCATCTCTAGAGTGGGGTCAGCGTCCCCATATCGCCCTTTTAAACTAGCCATGACCTTCACCTTCATCTTACCGAGCTGCATCTCATTGGCTTTCGGATTGTCCTGCTTCAGAAAAGCGGCGACCTTATCGGCTGCGGACATTGATGTGAGGGTGCTATCGGCCTCGCTCCACAACTCGCCATCAATGAGGTCAAAGAGACTCTGGACTACGTCCAGTGAAATGTGAAAGTAGTCACGGTCAGGGGTCAGGCGCTCCCCCATTTTGCCCACAAGCTTGTGAAGAGAGGCGAGCTTGCCGTCCATCTTTGCCACCTGCTTCGCCATCTCAATCTTGAATGGCCAGAGGACGCCCTCCGAATAGAGCTCGTCGGCGCGCTCGTTCGGCTTCTTCCCCGTAACACTAATGTAGTAGCAATCCGCAAATGACGGGTTGCTGAGGCATACGACGTAACCAGACATTCTTTTATCTAAAGGTGGCATATTTTTAAGCATCAACAGTAGATGGTTGGTATACTTGGTCTTTTTATCCTAAGCTTCTTTGCGACAAATGCATACGAAGGGGCCGGTATCCAGCTATTCAAGGGAAAGGAGCTGCTCATGGTCCAGGGGCTCCGCTCGGGCCGCTGGGGATTCCCGAAGGGACATCGCGAGGACTTTGATGCCGACTGGCGGTCAACCGCAGTTCGCGAGATACGGGAGGAGACTGGGTTTGAAGAGGGTGTGAACTTCATAGTGTGCAGCGAGGAGGCCAGTCAGTGGGGTTCCAGGATTTACTGGACGGGACAGCTTCTCCACGACAGGGTGCCCGCTGTGAATACGTCTGAGCACAGAGCGGTTCGCTGGGTTTCTCGGAAGAAGCTGGATGATTTGAAACTGACGCGGGATGTGGAGGAATGGTGGCTCAATGGGATGCCGTCGAGGTGTTAACCGGTAGATAAGGTATACGGATTGAAGTTAACATTAAATTTAGCTAAAACCTTTGGAAATACATTATAGAACGCATCAAATAATAATAGAGTTCCACCAAATCCAATAAATACCTCGTCCCAATCGTCAAAATTCGCAGATCCATGAAAATAGAAATACATGATTAAAAATAAGCCAAGAAATGTTTTGAATAGCGTATCCGATATTAAATATGCAAGATGGTCTTGTGTTTCTACCCTCGCCAGAATGAGTGTAAGCTGAATAGCCATTGAAACTTTAAGAGCTAACAATACAATAATGTGAGGTTTCATTCTATTATAGTGTTAAAATTGAATTTTGCCACGCGACACAAGCCCTTTATACAAATGAGCGACCATGTCGAAGAAGGAAGATTCTTCTTAGAGACGGTCTGGCTTCGGATCGCGATGGAAGTAATTGAGACGGCTATTCGGGTCTATAAATTAGATGGTGAACAGGCGGATGCGCTGCGGGAGGTCTTTGGACAGCCTCGGCTGTATACGGTGCAGTTGGACTAACCTAAGAACAGTCGCACCCTATCCTTGACAGGCCCACGACACACATAGCATGTGGTAAACTGCTTTTTTACACATGTTGCACAGTAAGTGTGGCCGCACGGCGTAATCGCAAACTGGATAGACTCCTCAAAACAAATATTGCAGAGGGGCTGTGCCTCAATGGAATCGCCGAGGCGACGCATATGAACAATGTCCCTTAGCATCAAGAACTTCCTATACGCCTCTATGAGCGCCTTGTAGACCGGTTCAAGGCTATTCTCATTAAAAATCCGCTTGAGATAGGTCTCAGCAGCTAGCGCCAATTGCTCATAGTCCTCATTCACCTGGAGGTCCGCTAGAGCCGTTACGCGCGACTGAATCTTATCAAATGTAGCAAGGCGGCTCTGAAGAATCGTATCCTGGCGAACAATCTCATCCGCCGACTCGCGATACATGTCAAAGAGGTAGCGCGTCTGTTCTTGGAATCCCTTGAGTGTGTGGGGGAACTGCTTGAGCCCCTCTTCAACAAGCCCTATTATATTGACACCTGAAGAGTCCAGTGCGACTTCCCGTAGCGTGTGGTGATTGGCGACAAAGTTGGGCCGGCCGAATTTGCGAAAGAGAATCTCAGTTGGGCCCAGCGTCGGATGCTTTGCCAGAGGCTTGGCTGCAAACTCCAGAAGGTCCTTCACTCTGCCTATGAGAAACTCGCGGAAGCGGCGGCGCCATTGGCTTGACGTCATCGGGCTCATCTGGACCCTTTCGCGTATTTCATGGGTATGTCTCTCCAGAGTATTATTCAAAAGGATTGAATAACTGAGATCTGAGTGTGAAGGCATCGCGGTGTCAAAGAAAAGAGGCTGCTCTTCAGCATCTGTAAAATCGGCAGATGCATATTCATATGCGGTTGTTGGAATCCCACCTAGGTCGGCCATCTACTTTGACGGAGGTAATCTTAGACCGCAGTGGCCGCGAGGACGCCACGGATAAGAGGTAGGCGGGCTGTCATCGGCGCTTGTTCGGGCTCAGACGGGTCAGGAAATGCAGTCACGACTGCATCTTTTTCATTGTCCTTGCTGACGGACTCAAATGAAAAACCGCCGCCTTTCAAAGACATCCGCTTACGAAGAGAGCGCACACGATTCATATAGCGGTTCTTACGTATTGACTTACGGGTCTGTTTCAAGAGCCTGCCTTTCTTGTGTGTGCGCTTGACCATCTACTTGGTGGCGACAAATTTGTGAAGCACAAGGCGAGAGTCAAGGGTGGTGGCGAGCTGCTCCAAGAGGACCTTGTTCTGCTTCGGGCGGCCTGATGGCTGAATATCATGAGACGAGAGAACTGCGCGGATGCACGTGGGGGTATCTACAACATCCAGAACTGTCTTGTATCGGCGGCCCTCATTGTGAATAGAGGGCGGTGCGTAGATCTCAGCATCAAGACGAAGAGAACAGTTGCGGGCAATATGTCCCTTCTCATTACAGCACGCACAATACAGGCTTTTCTTGAGAGGACATCTGGCGACATCGTGGGGTAATGACAGAGACGCCACCATCTTACGACAATAATCACACATACTTCTAGGAACTATTCATGTCCGCCGCCGACATCCAATTTTTTTTCGCAATGCGGGACCAAATCAAGATTTATCATTGGCAAACGAGTGTCTACGCTCGGCACAAGGCGACCGACGACGTTATCAAGGCCCTTGACGAATCAATTGACAAGTATGTCGAGGTCTATATGGGGAAGTATGGCCGCCCTCGTCTAGGAGCAAAGACAGGCACGATTCACGTCAAGAATATGGGAGAGAAAGAAGCCACGGCCTTCGTAAAGAAGTGTATACGGACTTTGATTGAGGTCGTTCCGAAGGGACTTGGACCGGCCGATACAGACCTCGTAAATCTTCGTGACGAAATGCTGGGGGAACTCAATCAGCTGCTTTATTTATTTACTCTTCAGTAGATGACGGATATCGAGGCAATCCTCAACCTGCGATTTTTCGCCCTTCTACCAAATGGTAAGCGTATTCCTGTGGAGAGTCTCTGCGAGGAATATAAGCAGTTCCCCGAAGGCGTTTTTATGAAATCATTCCAGGATCGCTTGGTCGTAGTAGTCCAGGCCGTTAAACCCGACGACACAATCTACTGGAACCAGGCTTTTTATCTGAGTACTGGAACGTCGATAGGCACCAACGGATTTGGTAATAAACGTAATGTGAACGTGCACACCATCTTACGAGGCGCAACATGGATGCCGTTTCACGGAATTATTGGAACTGCTATAACCCACCCTTATTTTGGAAAGGCCGGCAGACCTCTTGTAGACACGAAGGATACTCAGCGTATTATTACAATATGGTTTGCTAAGGATTCGCTCATACCGCAACTGACGGGCTATGGTGGTCGGCCCGCCGAGTCTCACTTTATCCATTCCGATCTCTTAACCGACAGCGAGCGTCTTACGGCGGCTGATTTGCTGGAAAATTACGAAGGATTTCTGCCTGAAAAACGATTACATCAGGTCAGAGAAGACAAATTATTTAGCCGCATGATGTTCCCGAGCTATCTAGTGGCTTCGCATGCGCTCGGTGGAAATGCTTATAGCGGCAAGTATGAGAAAGAATTGAGGGAATATCTAAATAAGACGATAGGGTATCCTCAGAGTTTTTTTGAAAGAATTCTGCGGCCCTCTCCAGTCCAGTCATGTTTTGATGACGCCGCAAAAACGACTCCGATGACAATCTTGGAGGAGCTGAATGCATATATTGATAGATATGGAGCGATTGGACGCGCGAATGCGTTCCGCAGCGTTGGACTGGAGGTGCCTGGACTCGCAGCCTCATCTATTTTATTGAAGAACATGGAGGTCAGAATCCCTCTTGAATATTATGAGAATGTGCTCAACTATGCGGTAGGGCGGGAGCTCATCTTTTATCTTCTCGGCAAGCGCTCGAAGGAGGAGGTTGTAACGGAACTCCGAAAAACTTTGAGAGAGATGGATATAAACTCTAAGAGAAACAGTATTGCGACTACTATTGCTAAGGTGACGAGCATACAACACGTATTGGAGCCCAGAGAGTTAGAAGAAGGGGGGTATGAATCAACAAGTGCTCCTGAATACAAGCCGCTCAATATCGTACAACCATACTTAGCGTACGTGCTTGATCCTAGATATCAAGCTCCCCCAAGACGCTCTAATACGAGTGGAACGGGACAAACTGCTCAACAACAGCGTATGAACGCAACGCTGCAAAAGTTTAAGAATCTAATTCCTCCTGTTCAAGGCGAGAAGATCAGCCAAAGCGGTAGCATACAGAATTTCTCTGAATCAAACGCTAATTTTGAGAAACGGGTTGCGAACTATAATGCTATGCGCGACAAACAATTTCAAAACAGAGAGCGAGAATATAACGCTGAGGCGCCCAACTTCAAGAATGAGATGTCTTATCTTATAAGACACGACCCTGCTGAATACTTGAATTATGTTGGGAATACTCCTCAGCACAGACTCAATATGGAACGGCGCATACTGGAAGCGACAATAGATTCAATATATAATAGGATCTTAGGATGGAATGGAAAGCTTGAGTATAGTAAAGTGTTGGATGAGATACAGCAAACGGCTGAATGGGTTCAAAAGGGGGAAACTAAAGAGCGCCAACCAGTCTACGATGGTCTTGTTGCGAAGATTTTGAACGAGCTCGGAATCCAGGCGGTGTCCGAGTTAGCTGATACGCTGGTTGAAAAAATTGCCGAGAAGCAATACAACGATCTACTGAGTGAACTCGCATATCAGAAGGCGCCTTACGAGCCTTTTATAAAGTATAGCATTCCTCGTCATCTGGAAATTATGAAACGAAAGTCAAACACGACTAAGACGGAGGAGGGGAAGGCGGTTCTTCAGAAGGCTTATGAGAAGCTGTCCGTGATGGTGACGGAGAAGGTACGAGCCCTACAGGCTGGTGGTAAGAGGACGCGGCGAAATAAGAGAGGTGTCTCAAAGAAGACCCGTCGCCTTTGACGAGATAAACTTGAGCGTATCACCTGGCGAAAGGCCTAGCGCATCGGCATCTCCAGCGGCAAGCTCGATGGCGTGCTGGGCCTTGTAAATAGAACTTATATTGGGACATTCGGCTGCGCTGATACACGGCTGGACGTCCTTGCGAATACTGACGATTTTGAGTGCGCCGTCTAGCCAGACAATATCAAGAGGGAATCGCATATTGTTCATCCACATACTCCGACGGTGGGGTGGATCTGTGAAGAGGAAGAACATGCCAGTCTTGGGCGAGAGCCCATCGCGATACATAAGGCCCCTCTTAGTGGCAGAGCGGCTCTGGACAAGCTCTGTAGTAAATCGTTTACCGGATGGTGTGCGGAAGAACAGTGTATCGCCGTCTTTCATCCCTTCTAATAGGAATGAGCTTTTGTTGGGATGCAAGTGGATTCTCGGGTCTCACCTTTTCACAGAATCAGAAATACAAGACGGCGTGGGGCACCTTTGGTCGTATACAGGCCTTTGATAGCAATGTGAGCACGCTGAATGCTACCAGCGGGGCGGGTCTGCGATACTATACATTTTCGAACTATGATGAAAAAAGCAAGTATATAGAGGGGCAGTTTTTACATGTGTATTCATTGCCTTATTACAGTTATTTGTGGGCGCCAGTTAATAAATCCTAACTAAGAGTAGAATGAGCGGCGAGACAAACTGCGCATGTTTAGTAACACAGCCCACTCTTTTTGTTTTTAACACGGTCCAGACACAGCTGGCGGCAAATGCGGTCTACGAGTATAAGAAGGCCTATGATGCTGCTCAGGCTGCGGCAGGAAAAAATACGGTTTATAAGTTCAAGAGTGACTGGGAGCGGATGCAGTATTTAACTGGAAAGCTGGGGCGCGTCTGTAACCTACCTACGGTTGGCTCTGGCAATGCCTAGAGCGTCCTTTGGTTGGCTCTGGGAACTCATAGAGTTCCGAGCGTCCTTTGGTTGGCTCTGGGAACTCATAGAGTTCCGAGCGTCCTTTGGTTGGCTCTGGCAATTCTTAAGTGTGTGAAACATTTCTCCGAAATAGGCGGCTATCGTTGAATCAACGATGACGGCCTGTTGTGTGGGATCCGCTGCGAGAATCTGTTCTTTTGTTTTTGGGTTATGCCTTTGCTGCGGTGACAGGCTTTCGGCTGCGAGGGACTGTGTCGGCGCGGAACTGGATGAGGGCAGCTGCGAGCTGTTGCTCCCAGTTGTCGTTGAGCTTAAGAGTGCCGTCGGCGGCCTTGGCTCCAAGAAGGATTGTCTTGGGGACCTTGGGGTCGACATCGTAGTAGTAGAGGTTCTTCTTATCCGTCCAGAAGGGAATACCGTCTACGACTTCACGTTGCATGCTTGATGGCTTTTTAAGTGTTGGGATTACTCAATTTTTAGACGATAGTCAGACTTGCTGACCTCGCGCGTGCTCTCGGCGTGCCAGGAGGAGATGCAGGCACGGGAACACGGATCTGCAGACGCTGGAGATGGTTAATTGTGATGAGCTCCTTCTTCTCCGCCGCGCGCTTACACTTATATGAGATCTTCATGCCGCCATACACGGCGGCCACGCCGCCGAGAAAGCCGACGATGCCGCCAACAATCGCGGCGGTATTGTCTGTGGGCTGGGTGGTCTGAGTCTGTTGAATGGAGAGAGGAATAGGGACAGAGGGTGTTGCAGTTACAGTTGCAGTTGCTGAGGCAGTTGCAGATGTAGTTACTGTGGCTCTTGCTGAAGGGCGCGACGTTGTCGTCGTGGTTATAGAGGATGTGGCTGTTGTTGATGCAGTTGCTGTTGCTGTTGTTGTTGCTGTTACTGTTGCCGTTGCAGAGGTGCTTGAGGATGACGTGGCAGTTGCAGATGACGTAGAGGTTTCTGTTGCTGTTGCTGTTGCTGTTGCTGTTGCCGATGCTGATGCTGATCCGGTTGCAGTCGCTGTGGATGACGAGGTTGCTGTCGCCGTTTCTGTCGTTGTCGCTGTCGCTGTTGCGGATGCTGTAGATGACGAGGTTGCGGTTGCTGTCACTGTTGTGGATGCTGTGGATGACGAGGTCGCGGTTACGGATGCTGTGGGTGTTGCTGTTGCTGTCACCGTCGTTGATGCTGTGGATGTTGCTGTTGCTGTCACTGTTGCGGATGCTGTGGATGACGAGGTCGCTGTTGCTGAACCAGAAGGAACTGCTGAGACAGACGGGGCGGCTGTGAATGATACAAAGGCCGAGACAGATGGAGACGATGATGCAGAACTAGATGGGATTGTGGATGTGGAAGGATTTGCCGTGCTTGAAGGAAGCGCGGAGGCAGAAGGAGCTGTGGAGCTTGTAGGAAGAGTAGACGCAGAGGGATTTGCGGAGCTTGACGGATTTGCTGAGGGAGATGGAAGGGTGGTGAAGGAGGCGAAGGCGGAGTAGGAGGGGAGAGATGACGCTGAAGGAAGAGATGACGCAGATGGAGAGGCAGATGCCGAAGGAGATGGGAGGGCTGTGAAGGAGGCG
>Ga0114970_10003385_pt1 | contig 11732 bp, 7 predicted proteins | sample M_140205_XF_Meta_FD_87030 | JGI IMG/M metagenome (GOLD analysis project Ga0114970, IMG submission 87030) | Freshwater microbial communities from Lake Montjoie, Canada to study carbon cycling - M_140205_XF_MetaG | ecosystem: Environmental > Aquatic > Freshwater > Lake | place: Lake Montjoie... | reverse complement strand
AGTTAATGATCCAAAACAACTTGGATCCTGCTGTGGCTCAACATCCCTATGAGCTCATCACCTATGGGGGCAATGGGGGCGTGTTTCAAAATTGGGCCCAATACCGATTGACCATGCAGTATTTGGCTACCATGGAGGACACCCAAACTTTGGTGATGTACTCGGGTCATCCCATGGGGCTTTTTCCTTCTTCCCTTGAGGCACCTCGGGTGGTGGTGACCAATGGGTTGATGGTGCCCAATTACTCCCGTCCCGAGGATTGGGATCGTTTCCATGCCTTGGGTGTTACCCAATACGGACAGATGACAGCAGGCTCCTACATGTACATTGGCCCCCAGGGAATCGTCCATGGCACTGCACTTACGATTCTGAATGCCGCTCGTCGGTTGGCGGGAGTAGGCAGTCCCTCGAGTCAAGAGGGACGGGTGCCACCGGGGACTCTCTTTGTCTCTTCGGGGCTGGGGGGCATGTCAGGGGCGCAAGCCAAGGCTGCGGTGATTGCGGGGGCCATCGGTGTGGTGGCTGAGATCAACCCCCATGCCGTGGAAAAACGAAGGTCCCAAGGTTGGGTGGAGGAGGTATACGCAGATCTTGCGCAGTTGTTGTCTCGCATTCGAAAGGCAAAGCAAGCAGGTGAAGCGGTCTCTATCGCGTACCAAGGCAATGTGGTGGAGCTATGGGAGGCCCTCTCTCATTCGGATATTACTGTGGAGTTGGGTTCGGATCAAACCTCGTTGCACAATCCCTTCTCGGGGGGGTATTACCCCGCGTCTCTTTCCTTTGCGGAGGCCAACGGGCAGATGGTGGAGGATCCGGAGGGGTTTCGACGTGCGGTACAAGGGAGTTTGGTGCGGCAAGTAGCTGCCATCGAAGCCCTGTGCCAACGGGGGATGTATTTCTTCGACTATGGAAATGCGTTTCTTTTGGAGTCTCAACGGGCAGGGGCCTTTGCTAAGAGAGAGGATGGATCGTTTCCTTATCCTTCCTACGTGCAAGATATTATGGGTCCCTTGTGCTTTGACTATGGATTTGGTCCCTTTCGATGGGTGTGCACATCCGGGACAACTGAGGATTTACAAACCACGGATGCTCTCGCTGCGGAGGTATTGGAAGCGTTGCTCGCGAAAGCGCCTCGAGAGATAGAATCCCAGTTAAGGGACAACCTCCTCTGGATTCGAGCTGCGGAGGAGAACCGTTTGGTCGTGGGCTCCCAGGCTCGGATTTTGTACTCCAACCGAGAGGGGCGGGTGGCCTTGGCCGCTCGATTCAATGAAGGCATTCGAAAGGGTGAAATTTCGGCACCTGTGGTGATTGGGCGAGATCACCATGATGTCTCGGGTACGGACTCTCCCTATCGAGAGACCTCGAATATTTATGATGGGTCCCAGTTTACAGCGGACATGTCCGTGCACAATTTTGTGGGCGATGGCTTTCGGGGGGCGACCTGGATCTCCCTTCACAATGGAGGCGGCGTGGGCTGGGGAGAGTCCATGAACGGGGGATTTGGATTGGTGTTGGATGGGTCGGAAGATTGTGATCGACGGTTGCAATCCATGCTGAGCTGGGATGTGCATAACGGCATCGCTCGTCGAAGTTGGGCCCAGAGTCCGGGGGCGCGTTGGACTTTGGAGCGAGAAATGGCAGAGAACCCATTGTTACGGGTTACTCTTCCTTGTCGATGATAGGATAAATATCCCGGCAGATCGACAGGTCTTCCAACTCTAGGCTTTTGTAGCTGGGAGATCTGTCGGTGGCTTCTAGCGGTCTCCATATTTTTTCTCTCCTGGATCGTTCCTCTGCCATCGTGTCTTGTATCTTTATAATTTCTTCTCTTCTTTTTTGGATCCGATCTGTTGCATTTTCAAATTCTATGGATTTGGATTTTCCTTCTCGCATCCAGAGAGGCAGAGGATTTCTTTTCTTCTTAGATTTCTTTTTTTTGGGTGGTAAAGGAGCATCGACTTTTTCTGCCCATGTGTCTATGGCGTTATCTGCCTCGCTTTTTTGTTTTACGGCTTCTTCTCGTTGGCGCCACTTAATGTGCAAGGGAGTCACATGGGCTTCCACGTAGGCTTTTTGTTCAAGAATGCGGGCTCGAAGAGGAGACTCTTGAGCTTCATCTTCCAAAAGTTGGAGGGCATCTAGTTGAAAATCGATTAGGTGAAATAGGCTATCGGGTTCTATGTAGTGGGAAAAATCATCTGTTTTCTTCGGGAGCTCTTCTACGGATAGGCACTTTCCCGCGATTTCTATAAATGAAGCGATACCCGTTTTCAATTGAGGAAATAAAGTATCTCTTTCTAACAACCCAGTGAGTAAGTAACCTTGTGTGAGAAATGCAGCTCTTTTTTTCTTAATGTAAGCCGTATTTTTTTTCAAATTGGGAGAAATGATCTCTTCTAAGAAGTGCTTATAGAGATGAATTTGACATAAATCCCAACAATCACTCTGTGTAAGGTGAGTGATTGGGGTCGTCGGGGAGAAGCTTTCTGACGATGGGCATAAGGAGAGTATATCCAAAAAAGTGTCTTTATAAGGATGAATCCATCGTTGATACCCTGCAATCTTGAGAGTTTGAATCAAATTGATATGGCAAGGAAAGAAAAGAATGGATTCTTGCATAAAAGCAGGGGCAGCATTTCTTTTTGTTTTTTCTGGATAGATGTTTTCTAGCCTTCTGTAGAGGTGGAGCCAACGGGTAAGTAACTCCCAATAGGCGGAATCTATCTCCGCCAGGTCGGGTTCTGGGGTGATGTGATCATTGGAGAGAGGTTGTTTAGTCAGGTTGAGCCAGGTTTGACAACTGACTGTATTTAAATAAGCAAAAATTTGGAGTATGGCGCATACCAAATAACTTTTGTCTTGTGGTGCGGAACGGAAGTTTTTTGGCGTTCCGCGAGGGAGTGGTTTGGGGGGACGCAGAAGATTTTCGACTTCGTTCATGGCATTTGTTAGGATGGCAAGGATCAATCTATGTTCGAGTGAATGAATGTCTTTGGCTGTATAGATTCTATCCGTATCATTCATGTTAGAAAAAACAGAAAATTTCGTAAGTTTGATAAACTCCTGATGTAATATTCCCGAGTAACGGGCTTCATCTTCCAAAATTTCCGCTTCTTGTTTTGTTAGTTGTTGTGTCGATTGCGCGGAAAAAGAGAGGAGTAAAAATAGAAGAGATACAGAAAGTTGAAACCGTCGCATAACCATTGAGTGAGTCTCCCTTTTGTGAATGGGTCCAAAGCGGGGCATTATGGCTGATGGAATGGAAAATTCAAAGTAGAATGATGGTAAAAAGTCACTGGCTGACAGGGGAGGAAACAGTCGATATCTAAAAGAGAAAAAGTGGGAGGTGTTCGATGAAATATTGGGGTATTGTTTCGGGTTTGATTTTTTTCTATGCCTCTTTTCTAGAGGGGGGCGAGCTTGCATATGGCCAACAGACGGTACGAAAGGCCATAGCCATGACTACTACCCTGCTTTCAGATACGTTGCTTCCCGATATTTCACATTTTTTACATCGAGTTGCCATCGTGGAGTCTCGATGGGGGGAAGATCCCCGTACCTATCGCTCGGGATACTGGGGTGGGATTTGGCAGGTGGATCGAGTGGCTTTTGAGGACAGCCAAGATGGGGATTCCCATCCCAGCCTACGGGAATGGCACCGTCGATTGCGCCTCCGATCCCAGACCTTGGGACTCCCCCACTTGGACTGGTCCCAGTTGTCATGGGAGGATTGCATAAGCCCCTTGGTGTCTTGTTTGGCTGCTCGTTTGTATCTTGCCACCATTCCAGAACCCGTGCCCGATTCTCTCGAGGCGCAAGCAGTGTATTGGAAAAAACATTATAATAAGGCTCAAGGGAAGGGAACGGTAGAGGGCTTTATTGGAGCGGTGAATTCTTTAGAGAGGAGGTCCAGCAGGTCTTCCCATAGCCTTGTGTCAGAAGCCTCTCTTGAGAATGAGGGTTACCTGAAAACCCATCAGTCCTCCTAGGGGTCAGCATCAGGGGGCGTATAGTCGGCTGGGAACTGTCCAACTATTCTTAGCTGGTATTTTGGATATAACTATCTTTTTTTCTAGATTCACAGTCAAATATAAATCATCCCCTAAGTTAGAAGTAATTTGCCCAGCAGTTACACTCCACTCTTGATTAATAGCGCCTCCAGGAACACACTCTTGCAGAGTCACTATACCATTTTGGGTATTTGAAGCAGTTACACAATAGTTACTATCGGAGCGAATACTACCATCATTGGCGTAAACCCAAGCCTCGTTTTTTCCAATCGTAGGTGGTGTCCCACAGGGGTAAAGAATCATAGTAGCGCCTTCGCTTAAACCACCTGCAGCATTTAAACATAGGCCATTATTGTGAATTTGCGTACGCACAGAATTACCAACACCGTTGATTTGGGTGCTCTTGCTCTTATTTTCTGAATTTGTAGAAATTGTAGTGTAGGACTTACAAGTTTTGCTAGTGTGGGTTTCAGAGATGGATGGATAAATGACCGAATTTCCAGTCGTGCTGCTTGCGCTAAAGGTTACGCTGGAAAACGGGACCGTGCCACAGGAGGTTCGCCCATTATTCCATTCAAAATATTCTGTCCACTGATCTTCCAATCCAGGATTAACAGTCTTGATACTCGAATTTAAAAAAATATGACCAATTATAAAGGTAGTGGAACTATCTAGATCAAGCACTGTTGAGGTTAACCATCCTTCACTATCGATGCTGAGACGAAAGCGATAGGTGTGTCCTACTATCCATGAATGTAGCATGCGACAACTTTGACCTCCAACACCATCAGTATCGCCTATACACCAAGATCCTTCTGAACCTAGCTTTGATTTGGTGGCACCCCAGACAGAAAAAAGGAACATGTCACCTGCTGAGTTACCAGTCGTTGACCTTAAATAAGTGGTTTGTAATCCTGTATAACCACCAAATGTTCCAACGGAAAATTGGTTGCTCCAAAAGACATTAGAAGTAGGACCTGGGTCGACGTTGACCGTAATGAAATAATCTTCGCTGGTGCGATCAATAGTAGGCCATTTCTGATTGGCATATGAGCCTGGAGTCGCCCCGAAGTTGTCGGGGCCTTTTTCAGAAGCAATTCCTGCTTGTGCTGAAACAGTAGGTGTTTTGACCGTATAAGTTGTTGGAGCTGGGGCAGGGGCTTCAGTTGAAGTTTGAACTGGAGTTGGAGCTGGAGCAGGGGTTTCAGTTGAAGTTTGAACTGGAGTTGGAGCAAGGGCTTCAGTTGAAGTTTGAACTGGAGCTGGACCTGGGGCTTCAGTTGAAGTTTGAGCTGGAGCTGGGGCTGTGGCAGGGGCTTCAGTCTCGAATACAGCAGCTGCGATCGTACTAAGCTCGGGAACTAGTGCTATGTTACTGTTCTTAGATGTTTCTTTAGATGGCGAATAAGGTGAGCATTGAGTCAAAATCAATCCCATGATAAGGCCGGTTAGGCGACCCGATATCTTTAATTTTCCGAAATAAACAAACCTCATAACTTACACTTTTTTCAGCATTTTTAGATAATCACTCAATTATATATCTTTAATTCCATGAGGCAAAATATTTAACTGCCTGTTTTTTGGAGGACGCTTACCTGAGCGAATTGTGGGTGACAAAGCTTACGATTCTGATTCTCTAGACAGGGATGTTCAAGAGCGATTTGGAATCGCAATCATTGCTCCCCATAAGCGCAATAGAAAGTCAAAGCCACCTCAAGATGGACGTCCTCTTAGACGTTACCGACGAAGAGGGTCTGTTGAACGATTTTTCGCATGGTTATTTGCATTCCGTCGAGTCAAAGTTCGGTATGATCGAAGCGATGTTAACTTTTTAGGGGTTGTCCTCTTTGTCTGCTTTATCATCGTTTTCAGAAACTACTGCCGTATGATTTCATGATTATGAGATGGCTTCTAGATGAAACATACCGCCAAACAGAGAGTATTTTTTGGAATAGGCATCCGTACCACGAATTTTTTGTGCTTTGTTATTTCTTTGGGAACCACGTAGTATACTGGTGTCAAGAATTTGAATTTATGGGTGGCAGGTACATATGCGGATCATGCAAGTAGGCGTCCTCGTATTGAGTGGCATTTTTTTCGTTTCTCCCTTTGTGAGAGGGGAAGGGGATCTCAGTTTTGAAAAAGCCATTGAATTGGCAAAGAAAAATGCCCCCGCATTGAAGAAGCAAATTCACGGGTATGAGGCACAACATGCCCGTACGGTGGCTTCGTGGTTGGACGCAGGGCCTAGGGGGAATATTACCTACAATTTTCTTCGATACCAGGCGCCTCAATTTACGGCCATTGGAGGGGGGCCACCCTTGGAAATTCGTCCCCAAAACATTCAAACCGCTACAGCTACGCTGACCCAGCCCATTACCCCCCTCTATGCCATCTACAAAAATGCCAAGCTGGAGGGATTGAAGAAAGAAGTACAGCAACAAACGGTGGATATTACGGATGCCGAGATTGGATTTGCCACTGCCGAGCTCTATGTGCGCGCTCAACAGTTCTGGGCGTTGATGGAGTTATCCCAAGCGCGCATTCGATCAGGAGAAGCCCAGCAGAAGGAAGGGGAGGCTCTCTTGCGAGCGGAGAAAATTGATGAAGGCGATGCCGCTAAGCTGGGGTTGGCTTTGTCTGAAGCAAAATCCCAGGCGGCTACGGTAAAGGCCCAATGGGAGATCCTCACCGCTGGGCTTCGGCAAGCCGTGGGGTATGAAGATGGGGTTTCTTTGTCTCTACCGCCCCTGAAACCTGTGGCTCGAGTGGAGGTGCCCGAGCCAAAAAAGGCGATTGAACAAGCCCTTGGGACGCGATTACAGCTTCAACAGGCACGAAAGGGAATCGAGATTGCGGAAATAGGTACCCTGTTTGCGGGTGCCTCCATCTTGCCCCAGATGAATGTCTTTGCCCGATGGAACCAATCCTATGGGGCAGTGCCTTTTGGGCAAGAGAAATTTACCAAGGCCTATGGGGTGTCTGTCTCTTGGGACCTGTGGGACAACGGCTCTCGCATATTTAGCATCCGAGAGGCGGGAGAAAAGGCGATGCAAGCCCAATATGACGTAGAGGAACTAGAAAAGCAGATTCGTCTCCAAGTGATCGAGGCCTGCGCTCACTTGCAGGCATTTGCAGAAAAGTTGGCTTTGGCAGAGGGAAGTGTAACCCAAGCAAAGAAGTCCTATGAGATTGAACAATCTCGGTTCCGGGCCGGTAGCAATCGGATCTCCGATCTGGTCTTGGCCGAGGGGGCCGAAGCCATGGCGCAGAGCAATCGGGTTTCTACCCAGGCGGATATTTATGCCCAACGGTTTGCCCTACAGAAAGCCCAAGGGCTTTTGGTGCCCACATTATGAAGGAGAGAGCCATGAAAAAATGGTGGATGTTGATGGGAATCGTGACAGCTTGGGAGGCCTGCGTAGCATGGGCTGAGAAAGTTGAATTGCCAAAGGGGGTGCCTTTTGCTGCTTCGACCCTGTCGGCCCCTGAAATTCCTCTCACGGCAGAGAAGGAACTGGAAGCGTATCGATTTTCGGGTCAAGTGAAGGCATCAAAAAACTCCGAACTTTCTTTCCAAGTCGCAGGCCATATCCAAAAACGTTGGGTAGAGGCCGGGGCTCGGGTGAAAAAAGGGGATGTCTTGGCCCAGTTGGATGATGAAGATTTTCAGAAAGGCTTGCAGTTGGCTGAGTCCAAGAAACGCTTGGCTCAGCTGCAAAAGGAAGTGGCTTACAAGGAGTATCAGCGAGAGGTTCAGCTGAAGGAGGCCCATGCTTCTACAGGTACGGCATTCGATATGAAAAAATCTGCCTTTGACCAGGCCAGTCTCAGCGTGGATGTGGCCAATGTGGAACTCCAAATGGCCCAAACGAGGCTGGGTCGTACCCAACTGCGGGCTCCCTATGACTGCATCGTGGGGAAAATGCTGAAGAATGAGTTTGAGTATGTGAATACAGGGGTGGGGATTTTGACGGTATATGAATCAGGCCATTTGGAGATTCACTTTCAGGTACCTGCCCCGTTGTTGGGGAAAATTCAGGTGGGTCAAATGCTTGATGTGAAAGTCCCCGCAGGGAAAGTGCAGGGGGAGGCTCGTGTGATTCGGGTGGTGGATGTGGTGGAAGAGGCAACGCGCACCTTCGAAGTGGTGGGAGAGTTATTGACGCCTGCGCCCCAACTGGTAGCGGGGTTGTTTGCTCAAGCCCAGCTCCAGCCAGAGAAAAAATCCAAGGAAGGGAAATGACATGATTCTCTCCGAGGTCTCCATCAAACGGCCGGTTTTTGCCACCATGATCAACTTGGTGTTGGTGGTCTTTGGGTTATTCGCCTTGCCTCGATTGGCCATCGACTTATATCCCAATGTGGATTTTCCCATCGTTACCGTGAGTGTGCTCTATCCGGGTGCCGATCCGGAGTCGGTGGAGCAGCGGGTGCTTGAACCCTTGGAGAAGGCCTTGAATGGGATTTCCCAGCTTAAGAGCATCACGGCCAATGGGTATCCCAACATGGGGATGATCATCCTGCAGTTTGAGTTGGAGAAGAAATCCGACCAAGCCGTGCAAGAAGTGCGAGACAAGGTATTTTCTGCGGTGCAACAGTTACCCAAGGAAGCTGAAACTCCCATCGTACAGAAGTTTGATATTGGGGGAGCGCCTATTTTGACCTTGTCCCTTCACGGGGATTTGCCTTTGGCAGAGTTGTCTCAACTGGCCAAGGATCGAGTTTTGCCCCAGTTGGAGCGGGTCCCAGGGGTAGCAAGAGTGGTAACAGGGGGCATTCGAGAGAAGGAGGTCCGCATCCTCTTGAACTTAGAACGATTGGGGGCCTTTGGATTTACCCCAGCTGATGTAGCAGCCTCCATTGGGCAGCAAAACTTAGACTTGCCCAGTGGGCGATTGGAAACTGAGTTTACGTTGCGTACCATTCGAGTGAAAGGGAAGTTGGCCCGCGCCGAGGAGATCGGTCGTCTACCTATTGTAAATACTCGGGGGTTGACGGTACAGATTTCTGATGTGGCCGAGGTACAGGATACGGTAGAGGAAGAGAAAAATGCGGCATTTGTCGGGTCGAGACGTACCATCCTCTTCAATATGCAAAAGCAATCTGAGGCCAATACCACAGCCGTGGCAGAGGAAACCAAGCGGGTGGTGGCGGCTTTGGCGGCGCAATTGCCCAGCACTGTGGGCCTCGATATTGTGTCTGATAACTCGCAATTTATTGAAGGGTCCATTAATTCGGTGAAACTGGATTTGTTGCTGGGGGCATTGTTAGCCATTTTGATCGTGCTGGTCTTTTTGCGGGATCCTCGTATTACTTTGGTGAGTGCGGCCGCCTTACCAACAGCTGTCATTGGGACCTTTGCTTTCATGCAGTATATGGGTTTTACCCTCAATTTAATGACAACTTTGGCGTTAAGTTTGTCCATTGGGATCTTGATCGATGATGCCATCATCGTGGTGGAAAATATCCATCGGCATTTGGCTATGGGTAAATCTGCCTTGCAAGCCACCTCTGACGCCACTTCGGAAATTGGATTGGCAGTTTTAGCAACGACTCTATCCCTTTGTGCGGTGTTTGTGCCTGTGGCATTTATGCGAGGGATCATCGGACGATTTTTCTTCCAGTTCGGACTGACGGTGACCATTGCTGTGATGATTTCTCTCTTTGTGGCTTTTACATTAACCCCCATGTTGGCGAGTCAATTTTTAGTAGCTGAGCATGGTGACTCCGAGAAAAAAAGGGGCAAGTGGTTCGAGTCTTTCCAACGATGGTCAGAAAAATTAGAGAGAGGGTTTCTCTGGTTAGAGTCTCGCTATCATGAGTTGTTGACCTGGAGCTTGTCCCATGTGCGCATCACCTTGCTGGCGGGGGCAGGCATTTTTGTGGGGAGTATTCTACTCCTTCGGTTTGTCCCTGTGACGTTTTTTGCCAAGATGGATCGGTCCCAATTTGCCATTTTTTATACCCTGCCCGAGGGATCAAACTTGGCTTATGCCCAAAAAGAAAGCTTTCGACTGGCCGATGCCGTGAAGAGTTACCCTGGGGTAGAGCAGGTATTGGTGGCTGTGGGTCTTTCCTCCGACCAGAAGGTGAATAAGTCCCAGCTTACGGTGAATTTGGTGCCAGTGGAGAAGCGAAAGTTCTCCCAATATGAGCTCATGGATCGTATGAGGCTGGATTTGGCGCCCTTATTTGCAGGGGGGGGGCGCAAGCTTTCCATTGGAGAGGTGGATCAGGGGGGCGGTCGAGGATCAGCCATTCAGTTTATTTTGAAGTCGGACAAGTGGGATGAGTTAGTGACCTATAGCGAAAAGGTGGAAGCCTTTGTCCGAGAGAATGTGCCAGGGGCCATGGACATTACCACTTCTCAGGAGCCGCCCCAAAAGGAGCTTCGGGTGCAGGTAAATCCGGCTCAAGCTGCGGATTTGGGGATTACGCCCGCCCAGGTGGCTCAGTCCTTGCGCATGCTTTTTGAGGGAGAAAAAGTAGGCGAGGTAGAGTCGGGAGGCTTGACCTTCGATGTACAACTGCGGGTACAGGATGGGGATCGGCGAGGGGCCCAGGATATTGCTGAGGCCTTTGTGATGAACCGACGAGGGGAGAAGATTCCGCTTCACAGTGTGGCTGTGATCGAGGAAGGTAATTCTCCTTCTGCCATTACTCGGATGGACGGACAGCGGGCCATCACGGTGTTGGCTAACTATTCGGGGAAGGACTTAAACGGGGCCGTGGATAAGATACAGACGTTCATTCGAGAGACCCATCCTCCAGCCGTGATTTTTAGTCTGTCGGGAGAAGGGGAAATGATGAAGGACTCCATTAAAGCCATGATGCAGGCCTTTCTTTTGGCGATTTTGTTGGTGTACATGATTTTGTGTGCTCAGTACGAAAGCTATTTGGCACCGTTGGTAATTATGGGAGCTTTGCCCTTATCTTTGAGCGGAGCATTTGGGGCGTTGCTGATTACGGGGCAAGGCATTTCTGTGTACACCATGATTGGGTTGATTTTATTAATGGGGCTGGTGACAAAGAACGGAATCTTGCTCATCGACTTTACCTTGCATCGCATGAAAGACGGACTGGGTGTGCGGGATGCCTTATTGGAAGCCGGGCCCGTGCGGTTGCGGCCGATTTTAATGACCACCTTTGCCGCGGCTGGCGGGATGTTGCCTGTGGCCATCGGTCATGGCATGGGGGGGGAAGCTCGGGCTCCTATGGGGGTGGCTGTAATTGGAGGGTTGCTCATGTCCACGCTCCTGACCCTCGTGGTGGTGCCTTGCCTTTTTATGGTAGCAGAAACCTGGAAGGCGAAACGACGAGCTCGCGGCTAATCACCTATTTTTATCACAGGCAAAAAAAGAGAGTGGAAGCGCCAGAAAACTTTTTGGATTTTGATTGTGCTTTATTTTTTTTTCACTATTGTGCTGTCTCATCGCTTCCTTCCTTTTTTCTGGAGTGAATTCTATGAGTCGCTTTCTTCGTGATGTCAGCCTTTCATTTGTATTGGCCTATGGGTTTTCCGTAGGAAGTTATGGGGCAGAGTCGTTGATGCAAAAGGAGATGGATAGGCTTCGTGGCGCGTTGCGGGAGACAAATGCAAGAGTCACGGACCTTGTGAAGGAAATGAAAAAGGAAAAAAGGCAACGTCGAGAGATTCGAGAAAAGCTGAAAGAATGCCAACAAAAGCAGTGCGAGCTAGGTATTTTAGCAGACACT
>Ga0114970_10003382_pt1 | contig 11735 bp, 10 predicted proteins | sample M_140205_XF_Meta_FD_87030 | JGI IMG/M metagenome (GOLD analysis project Ga0114970, IMG submission 87030) | Freshwater microbial communities from Lake Montjoie, Canada to study carbon cycling - M_140205_XF_MetaG | ecosystem: Environmental > Aquatic > Freshwater > Lake | place: Lake Montjoie... | reverse complement strand
TGCAGCTTGCCGATGGTATTCCAATTCCGCGCCGTCACGCGGTCACCGAGCAGTTCGGCCACGGCGTCGATGAGGTCGCTCTCCGAGGCGCCATCGGGCGCATGCTGATACGCGGCGCGCGTTCCCAGCTGGAGGCGATCGTCGCCCCACGCCTGCTCCAGCAGCGGCACGAGGGCATGGCGATCGTAGGCGTCGCGCCAAATCGAGACGAAGAGGCAGCTCGGGTCGACGTCATCGCCGTCGAGGGTATTCTCCTCGATGATCAGATCGAGCTCCGCGGCGGTGACCACCACGACCCGGGTGGACACCTTCATCCGTTGGAGGATGCCCTGCTCAAGGGCGATCGCGGCCTCTTCGGTGGGCTTGCCGTGGGCGGCGTACACCAGGTTGCCGCTGTTCAACAGCGTCCGCGGATTACCGAAGCCGAGGCTGCGCGCCAGCTCGCGGAGCTCCAGCATCGGCACCTTTTTGGTACCACCAACGTTGACGCCACGCAGCAAGGCGATGTGGACGTCGTCTCGATCCCGGGAAATTCGTGCCATAGCGCAGTATAGCCGCCGAGCGTCCGAGGACCGACCGCGACGGCCGCCGTGGCACCCGGAAGTTGGCGAACTCGACCGTTTGGCCGTCTGGGTGCTTGGTGGGGGCACTCGTGGATGTAGGCAAGTCACAGTGCCATATGGAGCTAGGTAACCGGAATCATGAAAAATAGTTGCCAGAGTGTTTGCGTTTCCGGGGAAGACCTTGTACCTTCTTCAGAGCGATGCATGCGCCTCGGCGTATGGACAAGTTCCGATAGAAACGGGCCTGCCAAATCGAGCGGGTCTTTTTTTGTTTGCAACGCAGTCACCGAGTGGTGGCGACCGTCGTGAGGTTGATCACGAGTACCAGGTGGTTGGTTCCGTTCTGCATCGGCTCGTCTGTCCGCGTGCTCCGACTGACACCAGCACCAAATCAGAAACAGGAGTATCGCGATGCGTACGACCGGCACTGTCAAGTGGTTCAACGACGCCAAGGGCTTCGGCTTTATCACCCCGGCGAACGGACAGAAGGATTGCTTCGTTCACCATTCTGCCATTCAGGGCGGCGGCTTCAAGTCGTTGACCGAAGGCGAGACCGTTGAGTTCGACATCGTGCAGGGCCAGAAGGGCCCGGCCGCTGAGAACGTCACGCGGATGGGTCGCTAATTCGGGCGTTCAGCCCTTTCGTCATGAGCGCGTCGCGTAACGCGAATCGCTTATGACGTCCCGAAGCGCCGTGTGCCCGGACCTCTGTCCGCCACACGGCGCTTCGGCGTTGTCCCCTCTCACCGGGAACCACGCATGATTGAGAGCGCACCCGCCGAACGCGCGTTTGATCCGCGCGACACTGCGGCTCGTACGTCATTCTTGTCGTCACATCGCGCTCAGGCTGTCTGCACGCGCGAGTTTGCTCGTTTATCCGAAGGTCTCGTCGCCGCCACGAAGGTGCTGGCGGTTCAGACCTCCATTGAACCGCCCACGGTTCGCCTGTCCCCCGATCGCTGCATCGTCCAGCTCGGACCCGTCGCCCTTACGGTCGCCTGGCTCCGCAACGGCACCGATGTCCCGGCCGCCGGACAGTTGCTGTGCATTGTGTGGCGCGGCGTGATCGCTCCGCGTGGGGAACACGCCCCCGAACGGCGTGGATGGCGGCAGGTGCCGGCCACCCCGCAGTCGGTCTGGGAAGAGACCTGTCTTCCCTCGGCTACGAGCGAAGCCACGTGGCATTGGCATCCGGAGTCGCTGGAACGCGAAGGGTACGCGTCCCTCGAACTCGCGGGCCGCTGTATCGATCAACTTCGGACGGCTCTCGAGGCGCTCCTCCAGGATGCGCCACTCGACTCCGGTTCCACGACCTAGTACGACGTGCGCATGACCAAGGAGGTTGTATGAAGGAAGACGCCATCGAATTCGAGGGAGTCGTATCGGACGTTCTGCCCAGCGCGATGTTCCGTGTCGATCTCGAAAACGGACATTCATTGCTGGCCACCATGGCGGGAAAGATGCGCAAGTTCCGCATCCGCATCCTCGCCGGTGACAAGGTCACGGTCGAAGTCTCGCCGTATGATCTGAGCCGCGGACGCATCACGTTCCGCCACAAGTAGCTCCGTCACGTCGTTGCAGGCGCAGTGCGATTTCGCACTGCGCGGCATGCGGTGCCGCTCCCGCATCGCGCTCCCGTTGAGCAGGGCGCGGCCATGATGTGTTCATCGCGCACCTCGCTGCAGGTGCGCCGTGCGCTGGCCATTGCCTACCGCCATTGCCTGCCGCCATTGCATGGCGCCCACGCCGTCTGGACACCGCCGCACCGTGTCTCCGGAACCCGGGACCGCGCAATTCGCGCAAATCCACGAATAAGCATGGCGCCGCCTCACACGGCACCGTACCCTGACGGTACGGTAAACTGACAAACAACGCTCGCCGACCCTGACGGGTATCGTGCGAGCAGCCACCCGGAGTGCATTTTGACCATGACGCCGGCCGACCACGTGCCCGCTTCAGACGGCGGAACGGTGGCGCCGCTGACACTGCAGCAGCGCAAAGCGCGTGGGTTTTGTGTCTGTGCGCTGAACCTGCCGTATGAGTCAGGGGAAACGCCTGATGTGTCGGTCTGCGATATTCACCCGCAGCAGGTGGTGTATGCGGATGAGTACAATCACAGGCATGGGCTGTTTTTTTTCGACGACCGTCGCAACCGCTATGTCACCTGGGCGGATGCGGTTGAGGGTATGCGTCAGCCCCGTTATGCCGGTGCGTCCAGTCCAGTGTTGGTGCTCTTTACGTGGATGAACCTGATTCGCCTGTTAGAGGCGCTCTGTTATCCCGCTCGTGAAGCGGCCGCAGTGATCACCGAAGCAGCGGCTGATCAGTTGATCGCGTGGGCCGAGCAGCACTTTCCACCGGATGAGTTAGGAAGCCTCATCGGTTTTGCGCGCGGCGGGGGTGGCGGCGCGCTATGTAATATCTTCCGCCGGGTGGCGCTGAACGGCCCGGCACAACGGGTTCTGTGAGTTCATCCACGCTCCATTCTTCGACTGTCCATTCGACAGAACCACCAGTTCATGGAGCGGCGCTGCAGATGTCAATTCCTACGTCAATGGACGCCGCGCGCGCGACACAACGCGTGCACATTTTGGGCGCTGGCCCCGTGGGGCTCGTCATGGCCGCGATGCTGCAATCGCTGCCTGGGTACGCGATTCGTATGTACGAAAAACGACCCACCTATCTGCGTACGCGGATGGTCAAGCTCGCCCCGTATCTGGTTGCCGATTCTCTTACCGCGTACGCCGCCGATGAGGTCGATGGAGACAACGTCGCCGCCATCTTTGATGCGGCGGAGCTGGAAGCCGTCTTGCGCGCCCGGCGTTCGGTCGATCCCAGACTCGTCGCCTTGATTAAGGGGTTTAGTCAGGGGTTTTGTCCTCTCAACGTTATTGAGGAAGGCGTAAGCGCCATGATTGATGAGGGCGGGCCGAGTCCGGTGGAGCGTATTTCGGGCGTTGTGAGCGTGGACAAGGCGCTGGCCATGGTTGGGCCGGATGACATCATGATCGATTGCACGGGTTGCAACTCGTTGCTTCGCAACCATCTGGTGCCCAAGCAGGCGGGTGAGGCCGATGCAGCCGAGCGGAACACCTACACACTGCGGTTGGAGTACGCGGTCAATATCACGTTCTTGTATGCAGCGCCCTATCAGTGCAACGAATACTGCAAATACTACAAGAACCGTGGAAATGGTCAGTACAAGTTTATCCCAGCGGTTGATCGCATCGCCCAGGACGCCGGTATCACCCATGTGTTCGGGATCATCAGTATCTCGGCGGAGGACTTTGCCGCGTTACCGCCGCAATGCAAGGGCGACTTATTGCGCGAGCAGTTTCCGTCCGTCGCGACCTCGATGGATCGATTCATCGAGAAGATCAATGAGGAGACCGGCGGTCACGTCATTGGTGATATTGATGTTCTCCGCATCCCATTGAACTTGTATCACGCGCGGAACGCCACCAATCGTGCGTGGCATGCAGAACCCACGGGTGACCACTCCGATGCAGGGCAACATGCCTTTTCTAAGGGCTCTGTATTTTTAGTGGGCGACTCGGCCATCGGATCGCCCTACTTTCAGTCGATCTCTCTCGGCATCGAGTGCGCCATGTTTTTGGCGGACTTGCTACAGCAAGGGATCCCGATGTCTGATGTGCGTGGCCAGTATGAGACGCGAATTTATAAGCAATGGCTTCGTGTCTACATGCGCAGTAAAACCATCAAGCACAGCAAGGACATCTTTGAACGTCTCGATGACACCTTTGGCGTCTTGGAGAAGCTGAAGATCTATTAGGAGGTTCAGCGCGGGGAAGGTGGCCGATCGCGATGACTGTTCTTTTGCCGCTTTTCGGTCTCGGGGCCCTGATCGCCATCCGACGCGGCGCCCGTGTGGGGCCGGTGTGGGGCCTCGCCACCGCCATGATCGCGTTGACGTTCGGCAGTGGCCTTCTAGCCAAGGAGACCGGTGAAGACGAAGAAGACGCAGTCGAGAAGGTGGTCGCCGAGGAGTCGATCAAGACCCATGAAGAAGCAGCGGACGCGTTCACGCTGGCTGTGCTCGGCTTCGGCTACGACGTGGGGCACACGGGCGGACAGCTGGTCTATCGCGACGGGGCGGCGTCGGCCTACACCACGCCCGGCGGGCGGTAGCCGAGTTGGAGCAGGTGGTCGATAGAAAGAAAGCGCGGGGTCGGCAGGGCGTCCCAGGAACACCACTGCCACTCGGCGCACTTTTCGGACTCACGCACCTCGGGCGTCCCGTCGAGGGACGACGCCAGCACGAAGAGGGTGACGTAGTGCTTCCCTGCGTCGACGAAAATATCGTTGGTGTACGGACCATAGCCGATCACGATGACCGAGAGTCCCGTTTCTTCCTCCACTTCGCGAATGGCGCACTGCGCGATCGACTCGCCCCACTCGAGATGGCCACCGGGGAACTGCCAGCTCTCATGGCCGTGTGACGCGCTACGACGTCGGCCGATCAGCACCTGTCCATCGCGTAGCACGATGACGGCGACACCGATGCGCGGCACGCCGGTGGTCGGCACGACCGTCGTCGGAGCGGGTCCTACTTCCATACCGCGATCGCATCGAGCGGTTTCCTCGTCAGATCCGGCACCGCGGCATCAGCAGCGGGATACCCGACGGGCATGACCAGCATCGCCTTCTCGTTCGTTGGGCGCTGCAAGCACTCCCCGAGAAATCCCATCGGACTCGGCGTGTGCGTGAGGCAGACGAGTCCCATGTCGTGGATGGCCGAGATGAAGAATCCGGCGGCGATGCCACAGGACTCCTGCGCGTAGAAGTGCGTGCGCTTCTCGCCATTAGGGAAGAATCCGTACGACTGCCGGAAGAGCACAACCACCCACGGCGCATCGGTGAGGTGCGGCTTGTGTTCGTCGGTGCCAAGCGGGGCCAAGGCCTCGAGCCACTCGGGGGTGGCGCGTCCCGCGTAAAACGCACGCTCCTCGGTTTCGGCAGCGTCGCGTATTTGCTGCTTGAGCGCGGCATCGGACACCGCGACGAAGGTCCATGGCTGCTGATGCGCGCCACTGGGCGCGGTGCCGGCCGCACGGATCGCCAGCTCGATGAGCTCGCGGGGGACGGGATCGGTGCTGAAGTGCCGCGTGGTGCGACGACGATCCACGTGCGCGTAGTGCGCCCGCGCGCGCGCGAGCGAAACGTCGGGCGTGAGACGCTCGAAAGCGAGCGGAACGAAAGGCGGCGCGGAGGTCATGAAAGACGGGTGGAGAAGGGTGGTACTTGGGATGAAGGGCGCGAAGAGTTAGGGGCGCGAAGAGTGAACGGCGCGAAGGTAAGGGGCGCTAAGAATTACGGACGTGAAGAGCGAACTGCGCCAACAGCTGAGCTCTGGGCTCTGGGCTGTTGGCGCAGTTCGTTGTTCACGCGGTCAACTCTTGGCGCTTCTCACTTTCGCGCGGTTCACTCTTGGCGCGGTTCACTCTTCGCGCCGTTAACAGGTGATCACGGCCACGGCAGGACAATTACCGGGAACCGCGGTCGCGCGGCCGGATCGTCGTTCCCATCCATCAAGCGAGCGATGTCGTGACGTGCCGATGCCACATGCGCTTGCACCGCGGCGTCGCCCGCCGTCACACTGGCGAGCTGCGTGTCGAGTGCTTTCAGGTGCATGAGCGCGGCAGCGCGCACGTCAGGCATGGCGCGCTTGTCGCCGGCGAGGTCCAGAATCGCGTCAACGGCGGCGCGCTGCGCGGCGCGCTGCATAGCCTTCTCGGCGGCGGCGGTCGCGGCCGTGCTGCCCCACGTGCGCTGTACGACGGCGCGCAGCACTTCGTCGAGGGAGAGCGCGGCGTTGTCACGTCCGGCGATCAGCACCACACGCGCGAGGCGCTCACGGTCGAGTAAATAACCGATCACTTCCGTGGCGAGGCCGCCGGCCAGCGTGACGGCGTCGAACGTCGTGCCGCCGTTGCTGTCGATCCACGTCATGTCGGCGTTGAAGCCCGGCGGCGCGGGCGGGATCATCTGCTGCACGCGCTCCGGCACCGTGAGCTCGCTCGGCTGAATGGCATCGAGCGCCATCGTGAGCGCGCGACGCTGCGTGGCGGCGGGCACAATGGTGGTGGGCGTCTGCCCGTCGCCGCGGAGCGTGAACGTGAAGTCCATGCCGCCGATGTTCTTGGCGAGGCCTTCCAGTGAGTAGCGGTGATGCAAGTACACGTGGGCGAAGCGCATGTTGAGCAGCGCCATCGGCTCGCCCGGCTTGATCGCGCGTTCGTCGAACTTGTCCATCAACACGCGACGCACCTTCGAGGTGCGCTCGACGGCGTCGAACATCGTGGCGCCTTCCACCCAGCGCGTCACTTCCGGAATGGACCCGTTGGCGCTCGCATACTGGTCGTTGATGAAGCGCACGTTGCGTGCGAGACCGTCCTTCATGATCGCGTCGAGCCCCTTCGCTTCCGACGCGCTGTCGGCGTACCACGTGTAGCCGAGCTTGATGGCGAGCGTGTCCCACGCACCGGGGCCTTTGCGATAGGCGTCGCGCAGATCGGGCGTGCCGTCGGCGGCGAGCGTGATGAGGGGATACGGATAGTCCATCACCGACGTGCGGCCCTGCGAGTGCGCGATGTAGTTGTGCGACAGGCCGAGGGTGTGTCCGATTTCGTGGGCGGCATGCTGGCGACGGCGCGACATGGCGAACGTCTCGGCATCCACGTTCGGGCCACGCGGACCGGAGGCCGGCACCGTGCCGGCCCAGATGTTGTAGTCGACCAGCGAGCGCCAAGCGTCCATGCGCACGATGGCGCGGATGATTTCACCGGTGCGCGGATCGCTGTAGCTCGGGCCCACGCTCGGGCCGGGACCGGAGCGGTGCACCCACATCAGCATGTTGTAACGGGCGTCCATCGGGTCGGCGCCGGCGGGGAGATCGAGTACGCGGAAGGCGTTTTTGAAGCCGGCAGCCTCGAACACCTTGGCCCACCAGTTGCCGCCCTGCCGCAGCGCTTCGCGATACTGCGGCGGCACGCCAGGGTCGAGGTAGTAGGTGACTGGCGTAACGGGCTCCACGAGCTCGCCGCGGCGATACGCGGCGGGATCCTTGGGCACGAGACGCCAGCGGTTGATGAAGCCCGAGCGGTAGGTGCCGTCGAAGCCCTGTGACAGATCGGCGAACTGCGTGCCGCCGTAGCCGAAGCGCGGATCGAAGTTGCGCGGGCGATAGCTGGTGGGATCGGGGAGCACGACCAACGAGTGGTGCTCCTCGAAGGTCATCGCCTTGGGATCGGGCGCCGCTCGACGGGCGAGGCCACCCGGGGCGTCGCTCACGAAGGTAAGCACGGCGTGCACTTCGGCATTCTTCGGGAACGCCTTGGTGCGCGCGGTATCGAGCCAGCTGCGCGTCGCGTCTACGCGATACACGCCGGCCGAGCCGCCGGCGCCCACGCCGCCCGGTCCGGCGCCGCCACGGAGGGCATCGGCCACGCCGTAGGCGTCGGCCAAGAAGAGCGACGTGGCGTCGACGGTGGTCACGCCGTCCTTCTCGCCGTCAACGGTAAACGAGGCCACCACCGAGCGCGGGAAGGCGTCGGAGGCGGCCTGCTTGTTGCCGGCATCGCCGTTGGGCGCCCGCACGCTCCAGTTGTCCCGCACCATCAGCACGCGGTTGCCGCGTCGCTCGAGGCGCACGACCACGCTCTGTCCCATCTGGGCACGATCGAGACCGGGACCGTTCGACTGCCCGAGGCCGGTCGTGAGCGTGACCTGATGCAGGAAATCCTTGCCCATCTGCGCGGCGGGGATGTCGAGGAGCGCGCGGTTGCGCGCCTCATCCACGCGGACACGGAGGAACGGGGCGTCCGGCGCTTGGGCGGACAGAACTGACGTGACGCCGGCGAGGGCGACCGCGGCGGCGGCGAGCAATCGCGGCAGCGAACGTGGGCGGAGCTGGGACATGTGGCGCGGGACGAGGTGGAGGTTCGGCGAACCCCCGATTGTAGCACCGGCAGAGAGGGGTGCGCCATCGGTCCGGTCGTAGGAAAACGGGCCACGGCACCCGCGACGAGCCACGAGCCACGAGCCACGGGCCACGGGCCACGAGCCACGGGCCACGGGCCACGGGCCACGGGCTACGGGCTACGGGCTACGGGCAACGGGCTACGGCAACAGCCAGAACACGGAGACCACGGATCACACCGAACCAACACGGATAAGCGAAACGGCGCCTCAACGACCAGCGCCGTTTGTCTATCCGTGTTGGTTCGGTGTGATCCGTGGTCTCGGTGTTCTGGCTGTTACGGCTCTCGCTGTTACGGCTCTGGCTGCTGCGGTCGCGACGCCGAGCATCGCGCAGGCGTTACGGTACCACCGCGCAACCCTTCGCCCAAACGTGACACAAACGGGCGTTTGTTTGGTGTTGTCCTTCCCCAACACCCCGAGCATTCGATGATCATCACGAAGTCGTCATGGCCGCGCGCCTGCTGGCCGCTATCGCTAGCCGCACTTACCCTCGCGTCACCCGCCCTGCTGTCGGCGCAGTCCGGTGGCATGGTTGCTGGCGCCGTCACCACCGCCGACGGCAATCGCCCCGTCGAGCGGGCCACGATCTCGGTGAGCGGCCGAGATGCCCGCGCCACGACGGACGTCTCCGGACGCTATCAGATCGGCGAGCTGCCAGCCGGCTCGTATTGGATCGTGGCGCGCGCGATCGGACTGCTGCCCGACAGCGTGCAGCTCTCGATTGTCGCCGGTCAGACGGCGCGGGGGAATCTCGTCCTCAAGCGTTCGACCACCACGCTGCAGCAAGTCGCGATCACGGCGCAGAAGCGTAGCGAGTCCGTACAGGACGTGCCGGTGGCCGTGACCGCGCTCACCGCTGACTTCCTCACCAAGCAGAGCATTCAGCAGTTCGATGCGCTCTCGGCGTTCGTGCCGGGGCTCAACGTGCAGTTGCAGAGCCCGAACAATCCGGGCTTCGTGATTCGCGGTATCACCTCCGATGACGGCACCAGCTACGTGGAACCGCGCGTGTCGGTGTTCCAGGACGGCGTGTCGATCTCGAAGTCCCGCGGCTCGGTAGTCGAGCTGTTCGACCTCGAGCGCGTGGAAGTGCTCAAGGGCCCGCAGGGCACGTTGTTCGGACGCGGCGCGCAGATCGGCGCGGTGCATGTCATTCAGAACAAGGCCGTGAACAAGCGCGAGTCATCGGTGGCGATCGGCGGCGGCACGTTCAACGAGCTGTATGCCAACGCGATGGTGAATGCGCCGCTGGTGGACGGCAAGCTGTTCGGACGCGTGGCCGCCATCTATAACAAGCGTGATGGCTTCATGACCAACTCCGCCGGCGGCACGCTGAACGGCAAGAACACCGGCGCCATTCGCGCCTCGCTGCGCTGGCTGCCCACGACGACGTCGACGCTCGACATCATCGCGAACGCCCAGACCGACGATTCCCCGGGCACGTCGTTCAAGAGCACGCGCTTCGCACCGCCGGCTGGCGATGCCACGCCGTTCACGCGCGCAGGACTCAACGGTGGCGACTCGCTCGGCATCAACCGGCAGGTGGGCGGCCTCACGCTGCTATACAACCAGCAGCTGTCGCCGGCGTGGACACTCACCAGCATCACGGCCGGTCGTCGCTTCTACAGCGACGAAGCGTTCGACGCTGACGGCACGCTGGCGCCGGTGCTGCAGTTCCATGAAGTCGCAGAGGGCAGTCAGGCCAGCCAGGAACTGCGCTTCGCGTACGACAAGGGCGGCAATCTCACCGGTTTCGCGGGCGCCAGCGGCTTCTGGGAGCGCGGCAGTCAGCGCGTGCCGTTCAGCACCGATGAACGTAGCCTCTTCGCGCTGCTCACCGGGCAGCCGATTGTGAATGCCGACGGCCTGGCCAACCTGAGCATCGTGAACAATCCGCAAACGGGCCGGCCGTTCAAGACGGCGCACACCGAGCAGTACCAGAACTTCGGCCAGACGACGGCGGCCGAGGTATTTGCCGACGCCACGTACAAGATTGCGCGCTTGAGTCTGACCGCCGGCCTGCGTGGAACCTACGAGCAGGTCGAGAATGCCTACGAGGTGCAGAACAGCGCGACGCCGGGCTCGCTCGGTGCCCTGCTCCGCGCCGCGCCGAATAACCTGTTCGCGCCCACCAACGGCCGGAAGGAAGGCACCGGCACGTTCCGCTCGGTCGTGGGTCGCACGATCGCCAACTATGATTTCGGCCGCGACTTCATGGGCTACGCCTCGTTCTCGAAGGGGCGTCGTCCGAACGTGGTCGTGGTCAACGCCGCCGGCGTGCGCACGCTGAGTGAAGAGACGGTGCTCAGCACCGAGGGCGGCCTCAAGGGGCAGTTCGCCAGCGGTCGTGCCCAGTTCGACGTGAGCGCGTTCAACTACCGCTACAACAACTTCCAGACGTCGATCACACGGCTCACACCGACCGGGCTCGTGAGCGAGACGCTTGATGCCGGCCGAGCGAAGGCGTGGGGCTTCGAGGGCAGCGTCCGCGGTCAGGTGAACGCGCAGACGTCGGTGTTCGCGACGGTTGGATACACGGATGCGAAGTTTGACAGCACCGATGCCAACGGCAACAAGCAGGCACGCGCCGGCAATCGCTTCCGGCTCACGCCGATGCACAGCTACTCAGCCGGCCTCAACTTCGACGCGACCAAGCGCCGGTTCGGCCAGCTGTACATGGCACCGAACACCACGTACCGCGGCAAGGTGTTCTTCGAGGACACCAACCTGCCCGCGATCTCGGAGAAGGGACAGCTCCTGTTCAACCTGCGCGCCGGCCTGCGCCTGCCGGATGATCGCACCGAGTTCACGGTGATCGCGCGGAATCTGTTCGATCAGCAGTACATCATCGACGCCGGCAACACCGGCGGCGCGTTCGGCATCCCGACGTTCATCGCCGGTGCGCCACGGTTCATTACGGTGCAGGTATCGCGCCGGTTCTAGGTTCGTAACGGCCGGCATCTGGATGACGCGGATAGTGCGACGGCCAGAACACGGATGACGAGGATGTCGCAACTGCCAGAACACGGATGACACGGATTACACCGAACCAACACGGATAAGCAGAACGGCGCTGAGAAGTAGGCTCTCAGCGCCGTTTCGCTTATCTGTGCGTCATCCGCGCCGTTTCCGTACATCCGTGTTCTGGCGGTTGCGGTTGCGGTTGCGGTT
>Ga0114970_10003381_pt1 | contig 11737 bp, 11 predicted proteins | sample M_140205_XF_Meta_FD_87030 | JGI IMG/M metagenome (GOLD analysis project Ga0114970, IMG submission 87030) | Freshwater microbial communities from Lake Montjoie, Canada to study carbon cycling - M_140205_XF_MetaG | ecosystem: Environmental > Aquatic > Freshwater > Lake | place: Lake Montjoie... | reverse complement strand
GGCTGCGCGCCGAACGCTCGGCGGTGGTGCCGGCCACGCGCTTCGATGCGTCGATTTACCGGTCGCAGTGCGCGGCGCAGATCGATGATTTCGACGCTACGAACTGGATCGATGCCAAGCGCGTCAAGCGGTTCGATCGGTTCAGTGAGTTCGCCGTGGTGAGTGCAATGCTGGCCCTCGAGGACGGCAAGCTCGATCTCGCCAACGAAGACCGTGACCGCGTGGGCGCGATGATGGGCACGGCGCTGGGCGGGGTGGGATACGCCGAGGAACAGGCCGCGCGCTTTCTGCACGGCGGACTGCGCGCGGTCGATGCCACGCTGGCCCTCGCCGTGTTCGGCGGCTCAGCCAGCTGCAACATGGCCATCGAGTTCGGCGTGTCGGGGCCCAACTCCACCAACGCGATGAGCTGCGCCTCGGGCGCGATGGCGATCGGTGAAGCGTTCCGGCAGATCCGCGATGGCTACGCCGACGTGATGTTGGCCGGCGGATCGGAAGCGCCACTGGCCACGCTCTGCTTCGGCGCGTTCGCCCTCATTCGCGCCATGTCGACGCGCAACGATGATCCGGCCCGCGCGTCCCGCCCGTTCGATGCCCATCGCGACGGCTTCGTGATGGGCGAAGGCGGCGCCGTGCTGCTACTGGAAGAGTGGTCGCACGCCGAGGCGCGCGGTGCCCGCATTTATGCGGAGCTTGGCGGCTACGGCACCACCAACGATGCGCACCACATGACCGCCCCGCGCCCCGACGGGGCGCAAGCCGCGCGCTGCATGCGCAACGCCCTGCGTGATGCGTCGGTGGGTGTGGAGCAGGTCGAATACATCAATGCTCACGGCAGCAGCACACCGCTGAATGATCCGACCGAAACGATGGCGATCAAGCAGCTGTTCGGCGACCACGCGTACCGCATTCCGGTGTCAAGCACCAAGGGCTACTACGGCCACGCGCTCGGTGCGTCCGGCGCCTTCGAAGCGGCGATCAGCGCGCTCACGATCTCACGCGGCTGGATTCCCCCCACGCTCAATCTCGACACGCCCGCCGAAGGTTGCGATCTGGATTTCGTGCCGCACCACGGACGGGAGTTGAGCCCGAAGGTGGTGCTGTCGAACAGCTTCGGGTTTGGTGGGATCAATGCCGCCCTTGTGCTGAAGCAGGCTCTTCAACTGCCAACCGCCGGCTGAACTGCCAACCGCCTAGGAAGCAGGAAGGAGGGTCTCAGGGAGGAGGAGGCAGGGAAACAGCGCCGCTGTCCTGCTTCCTCCTTCCTGAGACCCTCCTTCCTGCTTCCTAAGCCGTCGGCAGTTTTCAGTAAGCCGTTGGCAGTTTTCAGTCCCGCTTACGCACCCTTCAGGTACACCTCGGCGTACCGCTCAATGGATCGCTGAATCACCTTGAACGCCACCTCACTCTTCTCCCATCCCTGAATCTCGACGCGCTTGCCTTCGAGGTCCTTGTAGATGCCGAAGAAGTGTTCGATCTCCTTGAGGTAGTGCGCCGGCATGTCGGCGATGTCGTAGATGTCGTTGTGATACGGATCGTCGCTCGGTACGGCGAGGATTTTTTCGTCGGGCTCACCCTTGTCCAGCATCTTCAGCACACCGATCGGGCGGCAGGTGATCTGGCAGCCGGGGAACGTGGGCTCGTTGATGCGCACGAGAATATCGAGCGGATCGTTGTCTTCGTGCAGCGTGCGCGGAATGAAGCCGTAGTCACCCGGGTAGTGCACGGCGGAATACAACACGCGATCGAGCTTGAACTGTCCGGATTCCTTGTCAAGCTCGTACTTGTTGCGCGAGCCTGCTGGAATCTCGATGATCGCGGTGACCAGTTCCGGCACGTGGGGGCCGGGGGGCATGTCGCGCCAGGGATTGTGCATGACCGAGGGGATGTTGAAAGAAAACGATTCAGCGGTTCCGCAGAGCAGCGGCCGCTTCAAGCGCAAAGTAGGTGATCGTCATGTCGGCGCCGGCGCGGGCGATGGCGACCAGCGATTCCATCATCGCGCGATCGCCGTCGATCCAGCCACGTTCCGCGGCGGCCTTGATCATCGAGTACTCGCCACTCACCTGATACGCGGCGAGTGGCATCTGCGTCTCACGCTTCACGGCGGCGATGATATCGAGGTACGCGCCGGCCGGCTTCACCATCAGAATATCGGCGCCCTCTTCCACATCGAGCTTCACTTCCCGCAGCGCTTCACGGCCGTTGGCGGGATCCATCTGATAGCTGCGACGATCACCGAATGCCGGTGTGGATTCCGCGGCTTCACGGAAGGGGCCGTAGAACGCCGAGGCGTACTTGGCGGCGTAGCTCATGATCGGCGTCTGCGTGAAACCGGCCAGATCGAGCGCGCCGCGCATGTGTCCGATGCGCAAATCCATCATATCGCTGGGCGCCACGATGTCGGCACCGGCCTCGGCGTGCGCCAGCGCTTCGCGCGACAGCAATTCGAGCGTGGCGTCGTTGTCGACCTCACCCGACGCCGTGAGCAAACCGCAGTGTCCGTGATCGGTGTACTCGCACATGCACACGTCAGTCACGACCACGAGATGCGGGAACTCGCGCTTCACCGCGCGCACGGCGGCCGGCACCGGTCCCTGCGGATCCCACGCCGACGAACCCGTGGCATCCTTCGTGTCGGGAATGCCGAACAACAGAATGCCGCCGATCTGCGCCGCCACCGCTTTTTCGGCGTCGCGCAGCATTTCGTCCACCGACGTCTGCGACACGCCGGGCATCGAGCCGATCGGCGCGCGTACACCGGTGCCCGAACGCACAAAGAGCGGCCAGATGAACTGGGCGGGATCGAGACGCGTCTCGCGCACCATGCGACGGAGCGCTTCGGTGCGCCGCAAACGACGCATGCGCATCGGCATTACCCGGCTCCTTGTGCCGCGGCCTTCTCGGCCGCCCTGACCGCCGCCGCGGCCGCCAGCTCTTCGCGCAGTTCTTCGAGAATGCCGGCGCCGCCGGCGGCGTGCAGCTGTCGCGCCAGTTCACGGCCGCTCGACGCCGGATCCTCGGCGTTGATCGGCAATCCGCCGCGTACCACCGACACACCATCGATCGACGCGATGATGCCGTGCAGCATCGGTCCGTACTTCGCTTCGTAGGTCGTGCAGGCGCCGATCGGCACCTGACAGCCGCCCTCGAGCGCCGCCAGCAGCGCCCGTTCCGCTGTCACCGCGGCGCGCGTATGAGCGTGATCGAGCGTGGCCAAAATCGCCGTCATGCGTTCGTCGTTGGCGCGCGCCTGTACGGCAATGGCCCCCTGCCCCGGCGCCGAAATCCAGTCGGGTGGATCCATGAACGCGACAATGCGATCGCCGAGTCCGAGACGGCGCAAACCGGCCGCGGCGAGCAGCGCGGCGTCGACGTCGCCGGCGTCGATCTTCCGCAGGCGCGTGCCCACGTTACCACGGAGTTCGCACACATCGAAGTCGGGGCGCAGCGCGCGCAATTGCGCGCGACGACGCAGCGACGACGTGCCAACCTTCGCCCCCTTCGGCAAATCCATCAACGTGCGCGCGGTGGTGTTCGGGCCGACCACCAGCGCGTCGCGCGGATCTTCCCGCTCGAGCAACGCCACGATGGTGAGGCCCTCGGGATCGGCCGTGGGCAGATCCTTCAGCGAGTGCACCGCACAATCGGTGCGACCGGCGATCAGATCGGCTTCGAGTTCGGCGGTGAACAGCCCCTTCTCTCCGATCGCGTTGAGCGGACGATCGAGAATGCGATCGCCGATGGTGGTGTACTCCACCAGTTCACTCGCTACCCCGCGTTCAGCCAACGCGGCAGCGACCTGGCGCGCCTGACGCAGCGCCAATTCAGAGGAACGGGTTCCGATGCGGACGACAAGATCAGTCATGTTTCAATTTATTGGGGCAACCGCATTTTCAGTTAGCCCCGCAGACCTTCACGATGCTGTTCACCCACCCTTCCATCGTCGCGGCGCCCGATTCCACTTTCACGGGAAAACCGGCCACCTTGGCCGCACGCGCCGTCACCGGCCCGATGCACGCGACCGGCAACCGCCCGGCATGCTCCGCCGGCAGCGCCTCCAACAGGGCGTCCACGGCGCTCGGCGCCGCCACCGTGACCAGGTCGATCTCCCCCGACTTCACCAGCGCCCGGATCCGGGCCTGCCCGTCGGGATCGGGGGCACTGCGATAGGACGGCACACTCTCGACCATGGCGCCCAGCGCCCGCACACCGTCGGGGAGCACGTCGCGGGCGGCCGCCGCGCACGGGTACAGCATGCGGGTGCCCTCGATGTCCGACCGCGTCGCCATCGCATCAAGCATCCCCACGGCCTGCGCATTCTCAGGCTGCACCGTAGGCGTGCGCCAGCCGCACTTCTCGGCCGCGGCGGCGGTCGCGGTGCCCACCACCGCCAGGCGACGCGTGGCCATCGCCGATTCGGCTCCCCGTTCACCGACGACGCGTGCCAGATGCTCGACCGCATTCACGCTGGTGAGCAGGATCCAGTCGAACTCGATCAGGCGCCGCACCGCGTCATGCAGCGGGGCGAGGTCGAGCGTTTCGATGCGCGTGAGCGGCACCTCATGCACCGTAGCGCCCTTGGCTCGCAAGGCGCCCGCGAGCGGCGAGCCACGCTCACCGGCCCGGGTGACGGCGATCCGCACGCCCCGCAGCGGCTGCGGCTCCGGCGCGCGCGCCGGCGTCCGGGCCATGATCACGAGAGGTTCACGATCCAATCAACGGGCGCGCTTCGCCCGCGCCATGCGACGCAGCAGCAGCACGATGTACCCACCGTAGGCGGCCGCCGTGATCGCGTACCCGGCCCACATGTAGCCACTGCTGTCGGGCGGGCCACCGGCCTTGGGCACGTACGCGACTTTCCCGGTCGTGTCCTGCACCGTGGCCACCGTCATCACCGGCGCCACAGACCGCAGCGCGCTCGCGTACACGATCACGCCGCCTCCATCGCCGCACGCGCATCACGCAACGTGGCCCACCGAAAGCGCAAACGCAGGAGCGCGAAGAACAGCAGCAGGAACGCCGCCATCGACAGCCCGAACGACAGCAGCATCTCGGGCGGCATCTTGGGCTTTTCCGGCGCCAGCACCACGGGCTCCGGGTGCATGCCGCGGAACAGCTTCACCGTGAGGTGAATGAACGGCACCAGCAATGCGGCCAGCGTGCCCATCACCGCCGACAACCGCGCGCGCACTTCGATCGACTCCACGCCGCTGCGCAGCACGAGATAGCCAATGACCAGCAACCACAGGAAGAGCGTGCTCGTGATGCGCGCCTCCCACACCCACCACGTACCCCAGCTGGTACGCGCCCACACCGGGCCGGTCACCAGCACGATGCCCATGAACACCAGCCCGACTTCGGCCGACGACTCGGCCAGGCGATCGAGGCGTTCGTCCTTGATCCACAGGTACATGATGCTGCTGACGAACAGCAGGCCGCAGGCGAAGTACAGCCCGATGATTGCCGCCGGCACGTGTACGTAGAAGATCTTCTGCGCCGCGCCCAGCATCGCATCGATGGGCGTGAAGAAGAGCGCGCGCGCACACGCCGCGATCACCGCCACGATGGCGATGGCGAGGAACGCATCGAACCCTTTCGGCTCCGGCAACGTGGCCGAACGCGGAACAGCAGACGACACCGACGACATACCTACTCCTCGATGGTGAACGGAAACACCACGATACAGGCCGACACGAAGACGAGATCGAACGCCAGCAACACCTTGAGCCACGCCATGCCATCGGCGATCGGCTGACCACGCAACACCACCGCCGTGGCCTGCGCCGCCGGAATCACCAGCGGCACGAAGAACGGCAGCGTCATCATCGGCAACAACAACTCGGCCAGCCGCGTGTTCGACGCGATCGCCGCGAACAGCGTCCCCACCGCCGACAGCCCGAGAGACGCGAGGAGCACGATCCCCACGATGATCCACCACGACGGACCGACCGGAAGATCGAAGAAGAGCGCCACGGCGGGAAGCGCCACGGCTTGAACGCACATCACAAACACGAAGTTCGCGATGACTTTCCCGGTAAAGATGGCCTCGCGAGACACCTGCGACGCCAGCAGGCCGTCGTAGGCCCGTTCGGCCAGCTCCAGTCCGAAGGAGCGGTTGAGCCCCAACAGCCCGGAAAAGGTGAAGATGACCCAGAGGACCCCGGGGGCGAGATCCATCGCCGGAATGGCGGTGGGATCCCACGTGAAGCGGAAAATCACCACCGCCAGTACCGCGAACACGGTCGCGGCCAGAAATGCGCTCCGGGTCCGGAACTCGATCAGCAGGTCTTTGCGGGCAATCCGCCAGGCGTCGGCCAGGTACGATGGCGCCCGATGGGTTGTGCTCAGTCGTGAACCGCTCACGCCAGCCCCTCGTGCACGAGAGCGCGGTACTTCGCCTGATACCCTGGCACATCGAAGCCGGAGGGCGACACAAGCGCCTCATCCACGAACGTCCCGCGCTGCATGATGGCCGAGTGCGTCGCGAGCGCGAGTCCTTCGCTCAGATTGTGGGTGACCAGCACCAGGGTGGCCCCGTTGGCCTTGAGTGCGCCCAGCGCATCGGTGAGCGCCTGCGCGCCGGCTTCGTCGAGCCCGGTGTACGGCTCGTCGAGCAGCACCAACTGCGGCCCATGCACCAGTGCTCGGGCGATCGACACGCGCTGCTGCAATCCGCGACTCAGGTAGCGCACCGCCGTGTCGGCGCGATCGAGCACCCGCAGCTGCGTGAGCACCCGCGTGGTGGCGTCGTCGGCGTTGATTACCCCCTGACATTCGGCGGCGAAGCGCACGTTCTCGCGTACCGATAGCGCCGGATACAGCATGGCGTGATGCGAGATCAATCCCACCAGCCGTCGCGTCTCAGCATCGCCGGGAAGCGGCTGGCCATGCAGGCGGGTGGCGCCGGTGGTGGGCTTGAGCAGCCCCCCCAGCAGGCGCAGCAGAGTGGTCTTGCCCGCGCCATTCGGCCCAAAGAGGGCCAGACAGGCGCCTGTGTGCAGCGTGAGCGACACCCCATTTACGGCACGGCGGCCGCCAAACGCACGCACGAGTGCCACGGCCGTGAGCGCCGGGCCGGACGCGGACGCGCCCTCGGGCGCGGCTGTTACGTGGGGTGACTGCATGGCCGTACATTAGCAGGACGCAGGATGGCTCGCGACACGCGAACCACCGCGATCTGCGCACTCCCCGTCGGACACCCCACTGCGCCGGTACGTACCGGATACCTGGTCTCCATGAGCAACATCGACGTTCTCCTGCAGGAAACGCGCTCCTTTCCAGCGCCCGATTCTTTCCGCGCCACGGCCCGCGTTCGCGACTCTCGCCTGGCGGATGACGCCGCGGCCGATCCGCTGAGCTTTTGGGCGCGTGAGGCCGGTGAGCTGTCGTGGAGCAAGCCGTGGGATGCAGTGCTGGAGTGGACGCCGCCGCACGCCAAGTGGTTCCAGGGGGGACAGCTCAACGCGTCAGTGAATTGTGTGGATCGCCACATTCATGGCCCGCGTCGCAACAAAGCCGCGATCATCTGGGAAGGGGAACCCGGCGACCATCGGACCTACACGTATTGGGACCTGTTTCGCGAAGTGAATCTCGCGGCGAACATGCTCAAGCAGCTCGGCGTGGTGAAGGGCGATCGCGTGGCGATCTATCTGCCGATGATTCCCGAAGCGATCATCGCCATGCTCGCCTGCGCGCGCATCGGCGCGGTGCATACGGTGATCTTTGGCGGCTTCTCGCCCGATTCCTTGCGCGACCGCATCAACGACTGCGGCTGCAAGGTGCTGATCACCGCCGACGGCGGCTATCGTCGCGGACAGATGGTGCCGCTCAAGCGAAACGCCGACGAAGCGGTCAAGGAATGTCCGACGATCGAGCACATGCTGGTGGTGATGCGTCGTCGGAGCGGCGTGGGCGACGAATCGTTCGCCGAGATGCAGGATGGACGCGATCACTGGTGGCATCGCCTGAAGCGGCAGGTACCGAAGTTTTGCGAACCCGAAGCGATGGACGCCGAGGACTTGCTCTTCATTCTCTACACGTCGGGCACGACGGGCAAACCGAAGGGCGTCGTGCACACCACGGGTGGCTACATGACCGGCGTGGCGAGCACAACGAAGTACGTGTTCGACCTAAAGGAAGAAGACGTGTACTGGTGCACCGCCGACGTCGGCTGGATCACCGGACACTCGTACTTGGTGTACGGCCCGCTGGCGAATGGCGTCACGCAAGTGGTGTACGAAGGCGCGCCCGACTGGCCGGACAAGGATCGCTTCTGGCAGATCTGCGAGCGCTACGGGGTGTCGATTTTCTACACCGCACCGACGGCGATCCGCGCCTTCATGAAGTGGGGCACGCCGTACGTGGAAAAACACGATCTGTCGCAGCTGCGCTTGCTGGGATCGGTGGGTGAACCGATCAATCCGGAAGCGTGGATGTGGTACCACAAACACATCGGGAAGGAGCGGTGTCCGGTCGTGGACACGTGGTGGCAGACGGAGACCGGTGCAATCATGATCTCGCCGCTGCCGGGTGTCACCGCGACCAAGCCCGGCTCGGCCACCACGCCGTTCCCCGGCATCAAGACCGCGCTGCTCGACACCGCCGGCAACGACGTCGGCGTAGGCGGCGGTCTGCTCGCGATCACGTATCCGTGGCCCAGCATGGCGCGCACCATCTGGGGCGACGACGCCCGCTACGTCGAGACCTATTTCTCGAAGTGGCCCGGGCGCCCCGACCTGTACTTCGCCGGCGACGGCGCCAAGCGCGACGACGACGGCTATCTATGGATTCTGGGACGCGTCGATGACGTGCTCAACATCGCCGGGCACCGGATCGGGACGATGGAAGTGGAGAGCGCGCTGGTGGATCACCCCGCGGTGGCCGAAGCGGCGGTGGTCGGCAAGGCCCACGAGATCAAGGGTCAGGCAATCGCGGCGTTCGTGTCGCTGCGGGCCGGGTTCACGCCGAGTGGCAGCCTGCGCGACGAACTGCGCGACCATGTGGCGACAAAGATCGGCGCCATCGCCCGCCCTGACGACATCCTGTTCAGCGCCGATCTGCCGAAAACGCGCTCCGGCAAGATCATGCGTCGCCTGCTGCGGGACATCGCCGAGGGTCGCGCGCTTGGTGACACCACGACGCTGGCCGATCCTTCTGTCGTTGCCGCGTTGAAGGATCAGTATGAGGCGCAGGAGTCGTAACTTCGCTTGAACAGCGCTGGCGAGCGGGATCGCCCCGAACGCTCCGGGTCGATCCCGTTCGCCGCCGTTGAACCGCTTACTTCTTCGCGGAATCCGCGGTTGCAGGAACGGCGGCCGCGGCGGCCGGCGCAGCCGGCAATGCCGCCCGCAAGCTGTCGACCATTGCCTTGAGCTGGTCGTAGGTCAAGCCACCTGGGAACACGCGACTACCGACCACGAGCGTCGGCGTGCTGCTGACACCACGTTCCGTGCCCGCGGCCGCGTTCGCCTGAATTTTCGGCAGATTCTTCTGCGTGTCGAAGCAGCTGTTGTAGGCCGTCATATCCAGACCGAGCTGGCCGGCGTACGAGTCGAACACCTTGCGGGGGTTCGTCGTGGCCTGCGAGTTCCAGTCCATCTGCCCAGCGAACAGCGCGTCGTGCATTTCCCAGAACTTACCCTGATCGGCCGCGCAGGACGCCGCGAGATGCGCGGCCATCGTGTTCTGGTGAATCGAGGTCAACGGAAAATCGTAAAAGCGGAAGTTGGCGAGTCCCGCATCGATGATGCGCGTCTTGATATCCGGCCCCTGCAACGCGGCGAACTGGCCGCAGCCCGGGCACTCGAAGTCCGCGAACTCCATGATCGTGATCGGCGCGTTCGGATCGCCACGCAGCTGACCCTCGGCCGTCGGCAGCGCGGTGCCGGGCGCGAGTTCGATCGGCTTCGGCTTGTTCTGCATCGTGTAATAGATGCCGGCGCCGCCCACGGCGAGCACGATCAGCACAATGGGCAGGAACGCGTTATTGGACTTCTTCTTCGTTGCCTTTACCACTCGATCTCCTCGTCGTCTTCCGGCGTCCAGCCGGTCGGTTCCCATGCGCTCTCGTCGGGACGACGGGCTTCGTCGACCAGACGGCGATGTTCAGCTTCTTCCGGTGTGTCGTCGGTGCAGCGCACGTCGTCGTGAAACAGCTCACTGCGCACGTCACCGATCACTGCACCCGTGGCGATAAGCTATCTGTCGCACCGTGCTCGGCGCTATCCTGGGACGGAGGTCCGACCGCCTCGCCGACTCTCGTGGCCCCGAGACCGTGTACACCGAACCCCTTCGAATCCCCGTGGGCGCTGGCTCGCTCCACGTAAAACAACGTGCAACGCCGTGGAACGGGTGGGTCGGGCCGCTTCGGCGGTGGTGGGGCTCCCGATGGCAGGCCAGCGACCGGAGCGCCCGGCCGCTCGTGGAGCCGCTTCGACGCCAAGCCGTCGCCGAGCCAGCCAACAGCCCCCACTTATCGGTGGCGCGATCTCTGACGAGGATCTCGCGGCACGGACTGCGGCACGCATCGCGCGCTGGCGTGGCGTACTCCCCTTGGCATCGGTACGTCCGATCGCCGTACGCCCCTGTGGAACGCTGGTGGCGGAGGATGCACCGCCCGCGCTCGCCTCAACGCTACTGGCGTTGATTACGTAATAGGCTGGAGACGCCACTAGGAAGCCGGTGTCTCATCAGTTAGGATTACACAGCTGTCCCGGAGTTCCCCGGCAGCGATGTTCGACGCACTACCCAGAGGAAATGGCCAAGCCCAAGCTTCGTCCGCGTCGTGACGCCATGGTGCCCTCTCCGTATCAGGAGGCCCGTGACGAGCTCTTCCAGCAGATCATGCAGTGTGGTGTGATCGGGTGTCACCCCGACGACCAGAAGGAGTGGTTCGACGGTACGATGGAGTATCTCACGGGTCGGTACCCGGAGATCAAGGCTCCTGAAATTGCCGAACTACGAACGTTGGGCGAGCGGTTTGCCCAACCGACCAGAAAGCAGACGCAGGAAGCGGCTGCCGTCTGATCGCTTCATCCGGCGCCGGACCCAACGGGATCTTGGCGTCTAGATCACACGGACATATCTGTCCCAGCTACAGCTGGCGCGATATACGAAATACATCGAACGCCTCCTCCGGGAGGCGTTCGTCGTTTGTGGGTTCGAGGCTTCGCGCTCATACCGTCGAGTCCGCTGAACAGATCACGCGGAGGCGCAGAGAGCGCAGGGATCGCAGAGAACACCGCCAACATTTTTGCAGTGCTCTGCGAACTCTGCGTTCTCTGCTTCTCTGCTTCTCTGCTTCTCTGCGTGATCAGTTCACGATGTCAGCGCCAGGCCCAGCCCCCGAGAACAGCGCCTACCGCACCCGCTCGCGCCAGAGCATCAGCGTGTAGTCCACCGTCGCCACCAGCCCGAGCGTGCCGACCGCGATCACGAGTCCGTCCACCGTGGCCGGTGCCAGCAAGACGGCGATGAACGTGAGCAGCTGCAGTGCCGTCACCACCTTCCCCAAGGGGCGCGCGCGGAAGCGAATGGGGCGCAGCCAGCTCACGTTGCGCGCCGTGAACCAGCCGATCAGCGACATGATGTCGCGGAAGAAGATCGCCACCGCCTGCCAGATCATGAGCTGATCGCCCAGCAAATACGCGATCACGACGCAGAGCACGAAAAAACGATCGGCCACCGGGTCGATCAGCGCACCAAAGCGCGACGCCACCTTCGTGCGACGGGCGAT
>Ga0114970_10003380_pt1 | contig 11737 bp, 3 predicted proteins | sample M_140205_XF_Meta_FD_87030 | JGI IMG/M metagenome (GOLD analysis project Ga0114970, IMG submission 87030) | Freshwater microbial communities from Lake Montjoie, Canada to study carbon cycling - M_140205_XF_MetaG | ecosystem: Environmental > Aquatic > Freshwater > Lake | place: Lake Montjoie... | reverse complement strand
CCAGAGAGTTGGACGAAAGAGACGGTAAAGTGGGCAGTGCCGCTTCCGGGGCCGAGTGGAGCGACGCCCGCGGTTTGGGGTGATTCGATTTTTCTGACGAGTCCTGATGCCCAAAAGAATCTCCTGCTGATTTGTGTGAATCGGAAAGATGGCAAAGTGCGCTGGCAGAAGCAGATGGCCAGTGGGGACATTAATAAAGGGAAGGGGAATATGGCGTCGCCTTCTCCGGTGACTGATGGGAAAAGTGTCTTTGTGCTTTTTGGGACGGGCGATTTTGCGGCGGTCGATTTTGATGGGAAAATACTCTGGCAGCGCAACTTGGGGGCGGATTACGGGCGATTTGCGATTATGTGGCTTTATGGATCGAGTCCCTTACTTTTCAACGGGAAACTTTATTTGCAAGTTCTCCAGAGGACGCCTGCGCCTGCGGATTATCCTGGTTTAGCTGGTGGCGATCCTGTGCGGGAGAGTTACTTGCTAGCAATGGATCCCGCTACGGGAAAGACGCTTTGGAAGCAAGTGCGTCCGAGTGCGGCGAAGATGGAATCTTTGGAGAGTTATGCGACGCCGATTCCGAGTATGGGGGCGAATGGGCAAGCCCAGATTCTTTTGGTGGGAGGGAATTGTGTGACGGGGCACGACCCTGAGACGGGGGTGGAATTGTGGAGGGGATACGGTTTGAATCCGAAGGATGGGGAATGGATGCGGGTGGTTCCATCGCCAGTGAGTGTGGGCGGGTTGGCGATCGTGTGTGGGCCAAAGAAAGAGCCGATGCTGGCATTTCGGACGGATGGAAAAGGGGATGTGAGCACCACGGGATTGGCGTGGAAAGTGGATGATCGGAAGACGCCTGACGTCTGCACGCCCGCTTATGATGGGAAAGATCTTTATGTGGTGGATGGGGATGGGCACACCTTGAGTTGTGTTGATCCGAAGAGTGGGGAGAAGAAGTGGACTGGTGAGTTGCCAGATCGGACGGTGATTCGGAGTAGTCCGACGGTGGCTGACGGGAAAGTTTATATTGTGAATGAAAAAGGAACGGTGATGGTTTGCGCTACGGGCGGCGTGTTTAAAGTGTTGGCTACGAACGTGATGGGGGATCCTGAAGGGACGCGTGCCAGTTTGGTGGTGAGTGGTGGTCAGCTCTTTTTGCGGACGACCTCGGCTCTTTACTGTGTGGAGAAGTCGGGGGGATTTTAGGGAGGGGTGGTGGGGAAAACTCTTTCGCGTCTTTTGGACTGGGAATGACTAGGGCGGATCGCTGGGCGGATCACCTTGTTGCGCGCTGGTGTGATCAGTGCAGTTGACGTCGGAGATCCTGAATTGAGCTGGTAGGGAAGCCCCTTTTCAAATAACCAAACAGGTCATGTGGAAGCCATCATGCAAAGGTCATCAATCCTCAAGCTAGCCTGTTTACTGGTGGCGATGGGGATCGGCACGGTGAAGATTTGTGCCGCCGAAAAGATCAATGGTGAACCGCAACCCGCGGAGCAGTGGGCTGTCTTTGAGACCTCGTTTACCTCTGGTCAGAAGTATGCCAACCCGTTCATGGACGTGGAGGTCGATGTGGTTTTTCGTCATGGCGATCAGCGATGGATTGTTCCGGCGTTTTGGGCGGGTGGCGACCTGTGGACGGTTCGATTCGCGCCGCCCTTGCAGGGCGATTACACCTTTGAGGCCCAGTGCTCGGATCCAGTGAACCGGATGGTGAACGAGGCATCGCCAGCCCTGCATGTTACTGCCTACAAGGGCGATAATCCCTTGCTTCAGCACGGCTTTGTTCGTGTGGCTGGGGATAAAAGGCATTTCGAGTATGGGGACGGCACGCCGTTCCTCTGGCTGGCGGACACGTGGTGGAAGAACCTCTGCAAGCGAATGACCTGGGAAGGATTTCAGGAGCTGACCGCCGACCGCAAGGCAAAGGGATTCAATGTGGTGCAGATCGTGTGTGGTCCTTATCCTGACGAAGGGTTTCTCGAACCGCGACTCGAGAATGAGGGTGGGCTTCCTTACGATTCGATCCAATTTGCTAGAGTGAATCCGAAGTATTTTGACTTCGCGGATCGTCGATTGAGGCATCTGGTGGACGCGGGCATTGCGCCAGCGATTGTGGGTGCGTGGGGGCGGGGAGATTGCAACAGCATGGAGGCGATTGGGGCTGCTGGTTTGAAGCGGCACTGGCGGTATCTAGTGGCTCGCTACAGTGCCTATCCCGTCTTTTGGATTTTGGCGGGGGAGATTCCCGAAGAAACCAAATGGGGGAAGGGGCCTTGGGCGGAAGTGGCGAAGTATCTTCGGAGCATTGATCCCTACCATCGCCCGTTGACCTGCCATACGGGCTATGGGCGTCGGGGCGCGGCTGGGGATAGTTATGTGATTGACTTCGACATGGTTGGTGGAAATCACGACGAACGAGTGGCGGTGGAGGCGAAAACGCTGGCGATAGTGGCGCGAGCTTATGCGACAGAACCGCCGATGCCGGTGCTGGTGGGCGAGACCTGTTATGAGGGGCACATGCAGCAGGGGTTTGGGGATGTGCAGCGCCGGATGTTCTGGGGAAACATCTTGAGCGGGGCGGCGGGTCATACGTATGGGGCGGCGGGTGTCTGGCATGCCAGCGTGGAAGGCGACCCCGGCTGTGCGTCGTCAGCGTTTGGAGGTAAAAAGGTGTATGACTGGACTACTTGGAAGGAGGGCATGAACTATCCTGGCGCCACCCAGTTGGGGATCGGCAAGAAGCTGTTGGAGGAATATCCGTGGACACGCTTCGAGCCACATCCCGAATGGGCGCCTGGTTGTATGGCGGCGGGGATTCCGGGGGAGGTGCGATTCATCTACCAGCCCCGCCGGGGTATTTACAACTGGGAAGGGACAGTGGTGAAGCACCTAGAACGGGACGTGCGATATCATGTCTTCTACTTTGATCCAGTCACGGGTCGACGCTTTGACCAAGGAACGGTGATGGATGTCGGGCCCACTCCTTCCCCTTTGACTGGGCACACGAAGCCGCGGCTATTTGCAGACTCATTCGACAATGCCGACGTCACGTCTTGGAAGGATTATGGCACCCCGACGCGACGAGGGAATGCCCGTTTGGTTGGTGGTAAAGGCATGGTCACCGTCGCGGAGAAAATCAGCGAAGTGGATGTGATGGCCAGCGTTGATGCTCACAGCGATGCGGAGGCGGGGATTATCTTGCGATTTCACGATGCGGGCAATTATCTGGTGGGGCTTTATAGCCCGTCGCTGAGGGCGATTTTTCTGCATGACCGTAAAAACGGGCAATGGGGCGAGATGCTGGGCAGGGTGGAGGTCCCGAAAGTTGGTTCGAACATTCATCTTCTTGCGGCGGCGAGCGGTGAGTTCGCCAGTCTGGTGCTGACAGACGGCCAGCGGACCTATCGCACTCCAGTGGTCAAGGTGGGGAATACGACGCCCGGCAAGGCTGGGTTGTGGTTGTTCCAGATTGGTGACCAGCAGGAATTTGGCAATTTCGAACTGTCTCCAGCGGCCTTTACTCCACCGAAGATTGAAGTCGGTGGCAAAGTGGATCGTTTGCTATCTGGGGATTTCAAGGCACCGCCTCTGCCCTCGCCTCAGGATTGGGTCTTGGTCTTGGAGCGAGTGAAGCCGTGAGACTCTCAAAAGTCGTTGAGGGGAATCGGTGAGCGCGTTTGCGGGCTATCGGTCAGCGGTCTGGGGAGGTGCTTACGGGGTAGAGATGGGAGGTGGGTAGCTTGGCGCAAGAAACGTCTCAGAATCGCGGGATCCGCGTTGGCAACTGGAACACCAAAGGGAAGAACCTGCGATCCTTGCCGGTGTCGGGGGCGTTCTGTCGGATATTGGGGGTGTCGATTCGCTCAACCCCCGGCTGAACGCTGGCATCCCTCCGGGATGGGGGATGGCGGGTGGAGTTGTCGCTGGGGTCAGTGAAGCTGGGCGGGGGTGGCGGGGGTGGCGGGGGTGGCGGGGGTTTCCGGGCTCAGTGAGCCCGGCTACAACGGAGGGCGTGCGGGTGGTTCGACTGCGGGAGGGGGATTTGGGGATTGAATAGGGGGATTTTAACCACGAATGGGCACGAATGGGCACGAAGGGAAAGAAAGAAAGATGGAAAGGGGGATGGGAGGAGCGACAAGGGGATGCCGCGCGTCGAAGCGCATCGTTCAGGTCGTCTGGAACCAGCGCATCCCCGCCAGCAGAATTGCCTCTGGCGTCTTGAAGAGGAAATGGGAGTGATTGGTTATTAAAACATCGGCATGGACCCATCAGTCCGTCCATTGGCAGACCTCCCCGAGCTTTTTCAGAAAGGGCTGACGATCCGCGTTATCTTGGAAAATCGTTGCCCGGCGATCTCCGCGATCCAGCGGATGTTCGACTGGACCTTGAAACTCCCTGCGCGTTTTGCGAGCCATGGCCGCCTACCAGCGACCCCTTTCCTCCGTTCCGCCTGCCCGGCCACTTGGAAAGCCATCCAGCATCGTGAAAAAATGGGCTGATCACGGCGGCCGTAAAAAGCGCCGAGGAACATCCTTAAGCCCATCCTTTCGCGAACTCTGTTAGGCCGCTAAGGCATTGATCACCAAAGTAGTGAAACCGCAAATGAGGAGAGAGCAGGCGAGTGGAGTTGCGATGGGTTGAGGGATTTTTCGGCGGGCTATTTCGGTGTCTGGGGCAGTTCGAGAGTCCATTGGTCCTCCCATTTCATTTGCTTGATCATGCCATCGTTCTCGAATTGGAACGGGCTACTCCAATATTGGAAGTCATGTCCTTTGATTCCGTCGGGGCGTGAACTCCAGCGGTCTCCTATCCAAAGGAAAACTGTGCCTGAGGGTGTGGGCACTGCGATCACGTGTTTGCCCTGAGCCTTGATGATGCTGTCGGCCCGACCGGTGCCCGGTTGCGTCCATGGCGAGGGCAAATCTCTGGCGTCGTCGGCCTTGATGTTGATGTTCCCTCGGTATTTGAACGGGCCCATCGCGGAGGTGCCCGTATAAACGCGCACGCCCGTTCCGTTTGGGCAGTAGCAGCAGGTGTTGTCGCAGAGCAGATAGTAGATGCCGTTGCGCTTGAACATGGACGGGCCTTCGCAGTTGCCAGCGAGGAAGTCGGTGGTTTCGTGGGTGGTGTCGAGGTAATCAGGGGTGAGTTTTTCCACACAGATTTTGTGATGGGGAATGGGTTCTGTCTTCACCCCAAAGCCGGTTTTTGTGTCTACGGCGCAGAGGAGGTAGCCGGTGCCATCGTCATCGATGAAAAGGGAAAGATCGCCGACTTCGCTGTCACTGTGTTGCAAGCGGACATTAGAATTTTTGAGGGTGAAAGGGCCTTCTGGGCGGTCGGCAACGGCTACGCCATTTTGTCCAGCGGCGTTATACCAGAGGACATATTTGCCCGTCCTTTGGTTAAACTTTACGTAGCATTGGTAGAATGTTCGGGGGTTGGCGTTGAGTTCGCTGAGCATTTCGCCATGGGGTGTCCAGACTTGTAAATCTGGGGAACTGTAGCAAACGAAGCGGTTGGTATTCTCGAAACCAGTGCCTTTTTGAAACCGCACTCCGTAGAGGTAAAACTTTCCCGCAAAGTATTCTAGGCAGCCGTCGTGGGCATCAAGAATGTCTCCATGAATGTCTCGACGCGGCTGAAGGTTGCTGATCGTGGCGTGGCGGTTGACCGCACTTTTTTCGAGAACGAGTATCCAGTCTTGGGGTGAGGGGAGGGGTTGCTTAAAATCGCTGGGCTTGGACTGTGGCGGGGTCGTACCGAGATCGAAGGTGCGGCCGGTTGCGGGATCGAAGTAATAGGCGTGCCAGGCGATGTCTGGCTCGAGGTTCTTCACTGTCGGGCCGCTCCAGTTGTAGATGTTTCGGCGGGGCAGGTAGATGAAGCGCACCTCACCGGGAATCCCGGCTGCGAAACAGCCTGGCTCCACCCATTCGGGGTGCGGAGAGAAACGCCACCACGGATATTTTTCGAGCAACTTCTTTCCGAGCCCGACTTGGGTAGAGCCGGGGTAGATCATTCCTTTGCGCCAGGTTGTCCAGTCCCAGACTGGGAACACGCCGGGATCATTTTCTATGCTTCCGTGCCAGACCCCTGCGGCTCCGTAAGTATGGCCGGCCGCGCCGTTGAGCATGCAACCCCAGAAAGCGGAACGCTGAGCATCCCCGAGCGCGGATTGCATGTGGCCCTCGTAGGCGGATTCGCCATTGAGGACGGGCATCCCTTGGGTGGTTGAGCGGGTGATCTTTATTTTGGAAACGGCTTCCTTGGCGCCTTCATTGCCATGGGGGGTTTGGAGCATGTCGAAGCTGAGCACGGATTCATCGGTCACCGCCTGTCTGCCCGACTTGCCGCCGGGAGGGTGGATGGTCGCTGGGCGGTGATAGGGGTCGGTGTCACGAACAGATCGGGCTAGTTCCGTCCACTGCGGGCCTGAGGCTTCGCCTCCGACGATCCAGACCACGGGGTAGGCGCCATAATGAGCAATGAGGTTTCGCCAATGCCTTTTGAAACCGGCTTCGCCGATGAGGTGCATGTATTCAAAATTCTGATTGGGCCAGCCGATTCCAGTAAAGTGTGGAATGGCCTCCTTATAAGAGTGCCACCCTCCGACGATTGCTGGGACCATTCCTGCATCGACGAGGTGTTTGATGCGGCGGTCTGCGAAGTCGAAATACTTAGGGTTCACTACGCTGAAGTCTTTGGTTTCGTAGGGTTTGCCTCCTTCATTTTCCCAGCGTGGATCAAAAGCTCCTTCATCGGGATAAGGCCCGCAGACGATCTGGATCACGCTAAAACCCTTGGCCTGGCGATCGGCAGTCAGTTCCTGAAATCCTTCCCAAGTCATTCGTTTGCAGAGGTTCTTCCACCAAGTATCGCCCAGCCAGAAGAACGGCGTACCGTCGGTGTGCTCGAAGTGTTTTTGGTCTTTGGCAACTTGAATCGGGCCGTGGCGATAGAGAGCGTTAGCGCCTTGATAAGGAACGACTTCGATTTTTCCTTCGACCGCATGAAGCCGGAGATTTTTCGGATCGGAACATTCCGTGCGGTAGGTGTGGGTGCCGATGGTTTCTGAGGCGTAGCGGAATTTCCATTCATGGCCACCCGCCCAAAAGGCTGGAACCTTGAACTGTCGGGCGTCTGGAGCGGTGATCAGCACATCCAGAGTCACATCCATGAAGGGGTTCGGAGAGAGGATTTCGGAGGTTAAGGTGACTTCGGCGACGCAGTTCGTTGGCGTGGTGAGGGTTTCAGGGATCTGAGCAGACTTGGCCTGAAAGCGGAGGGGTCCGAAGTTTGCGAGGAGGCAGGCAAGAATGGCGAGTGGGGCGTGGGGTTTCATTTGGAACGACTTGTGGACTGGTTTGGGTGACGGAAATCGGCTGGGCGTGACATGCTCAGGAGAGAATTGCGAGGAGATTTTTTCGCTTCCGCCGATTGGTGGATGACCAGAAGAGGATGGGCGTTGGGGGAGAAGGGTCAAGGAATCTTCAATGGGGAAGGAAGCAGGGTGCTTGGGGGCTTCCGACCGTGGCCAGAGGGAAGGTTTTCGGTTTCCTTGAGGCGGCAACAAATTGGGGATGCTCATCGGTTGGTGTTGGGGAGCGTAGCCATCCAGCCAGTTGGACTAAGCGGTTTTGGTAGTGGTTTTTGAGGAGGATACTCGAGGATTGAGGGAGAATCGAGGATAAGGGTGGAGCCATCGGCGGTGGGAGTTTTGGGGGCCCCTTTTGCTAGGGACAACCCGTGCTGCGGTGGCGGAGAAGATCGAAGCGTGTTGCTAGGTATAAAAAAATTCCTAGCAATCCAGTAAATTACTAGTAATTTAGAAAATTCTCCATGAAGCCAAAAAAAGCCCCCTGTCGTGTCCTCCGTGGCTCCATCGCCGTACTCCTCGCCATCTCCCTCTCCACGGCTCTCACGCAGGTCTCTGCGGCAGCCGTTACGTGGGACGCCAACGGCCTCGGTGCCAGTCAAACGGATGGTGCTGGTGTTTGGAAGAATGCCAACCTGTGGTGGACGGGTTCGGCCAACCAAACTTGGGTCTCGGGCGATGACGCGACTTTCGGGGTCGGCGGCACTGGCGGTGCGGTCACGCTCGCCGGCAGTACGACGGTCAACTCACTGACCCTCAATTCCTTTTCCGGCACCTACACCCTGGGATCGGCCGGTGCCGCCAACACGATCACGCTCAACGCTGGGATCGCGATCAACGCGGGAGCCGGCGCGGTCACGATCAGTTCGCCCATAGCACTGAACGGCACGCAGAACTGGACGAATAACGGCGCGAGCACGTTCGCGGTCAGCGGAACCGTCACCGGCGGCGGGGATACGCTGACCCTCGATGGCACCGGCGCTGGGCTCACTACCCTGACCGGTGGACTGAGCTTCACGGGTGGCGGCGGACTGGTCATCGGCAAGTCGGGAACCCTCGGCACCACGATCAGTGGGGGCACGATCAACCTCGGCGGTTCCGGCGGCATCACCATCAGCGACGTCGCCTCCGCCTTCACGCTCGGTGCGGCCACGATCTCTGCGGATCAAGCGTGGACCAACCAATCCTCCACCGCGATGACCGTGACGGGAGCACTGGCGCTTGGGACCAGCAGGCTGACCCTGGCCGGCGGAGACTTCTCGTTCGGGGGTGCCAGCAGCGGCTCCGTGGGAATTGACCTGAATGGCGGGAGCAAGCTGATCGCCAAAGTCGCTGGAGCCTTTGGAACTTCCGCGACCACGCTGACGTTCAACGGCGGTAATCTCGAACTGCGGGCGACTGCGACCACCTTCACTGGCAAACTGGACATGACCGCCGCGGGCACGACGATCACCATCTCCCCCGCCTCGTCGGGCAATGGCGTCACCCACACGATCAGCGGCGCTGCCATCTTGGGCGGTGGCCAGGCGATGGCGATCTCCCCCGGTTCACTCACCACGAACAACACCAACTACGGCCTGACCCTGAGCGGTGCCAAGACTCTCACGGGCGACTCGACCTACACCATCAACGGCAACGGCAGCGGCAACGGCACGCTGACGTTTTCCTCCGGTGCCATTGATCTCCAAAGTGGGACACGCACCCTCACCTTCAACGCGGGCGCGGGCTCTGGAGTCAGATCGGCGTCGATTTCTGGTTCCTTTGTCGCGGGGAGCGGCATTCTCGACCTCGCGGGCGACGCCCCGGTCACCATCGGAACGCTGACCACCTCTGCCAATGCCATTCAAGTCAGCGGCACGGGCACTTACACCTTCAGCGGCACGAGCACCTTCAGCGGTGGCGTCATTCTGAACAACGCCGGCGCCACCGTCATTGCGACGACTGCGGGGGGGCTGGGAAACACCAGTGGCAAGGTGAAGTTCAATGTGGACGGCACGACGCTGACTTTGCGTGGCTCCGCGGCTTCCTACACCAGCGGTTTGGATACGACTTCTTTCGGCGGCACGATCAAGGTGGAACCGGCGACCCAGGTGGCGGGAGTCGTCCACACCATGACCCTCGCCAATACCTTCGGTTCGACCACCCTCAACCTCCGTCCCGGATCATTAGCGAACACCAACACGACCTACGGCCTGACCCTCAGCGGAACCTCGACCCTGAGCGGCGACGCCATCTTCGATGTGGGCAACAACGGATCGGGCCTCGGCACGCTCACGCTCGGCGCCTTGTCCCAGTTGGGCGGTCCTTTTACTATGACCAAAGAGGGGGCCGGCGCCGTGTCACTGGGCACCGCGGCCAATGTTTTGTTCACTGGTTCGGCGATCAATGTCACCAAAGGCGTCTTGATTTCCAATGTCTCCGGCGCTCTCTCCTCGGTTCCTACCACGACGAACAACACGACCGTAACGATCAGTTCCACCGGCGAACTGCGCGGCACAGTCGCCGGCTCTTTTAAGAGCAGCGGCACGGGCACACCCAGCCAGGCGATCAATCTCTCGGGTGGCACACTGTGGTTGCTCCGAAGTTCGGCGGCGGACTTTGGTGGCAACCTGACCTATGAGAGTGGCAGTCTGATTCTGGATCGGGCCACCATCGGCACGACCCTCACCCAGACGATGAGTTCGCTGAGCATTGGTACGGTGACCCTTACTCCCACCCAGATCAGCTACAGCGCCGCGCCGACCTTAGCCTTTGGTTCGACGACGATCACCGGCGATCCGACTTTGGACACCACCAATGTCATCCTCACCTTGGGCACCCTGAGCATCGGCGGCAACACGCTGACGACTCAGGGAACCAACCCGATTACCGCTACTGCGACGTCGCTCTCGGGTGATCCCATCTTTGACAACACCAATGGGCTCACCCTCGGCGCGTTGGGTGACGGTGGCGGGGCGCGCACGATCACCAAGAGGGGATCGGGGACGCTGACGCTGAATACGACCGCGAGCAGCCTGGTCGGCGAGACGGCGGTGAACCTCAGCGCGGGCACGATCAATCAGGGGGCCACCAGTGCCTTGGGTGTGAACAGCCCGAGCCTTTCGATCCGGCCCACGACGGGGACTGGCCTCTACAACCTCACGGCAACCGTCGGTCAGACGCTTGGCACGATCACCTTGGGTGGGGATGCTGGAACGACGGCGAACATTGCGACCGGGACGGGCACGGTGACACTGGCCGGCGATGTGACTTATGATGCGGGCAACAACCCGAACGGGTCCACGATCTCCGGTCTGCTCAATGTAGGTAGCACCCAGAAGAACTTCGCGATTGGCGACAGCACTGCGGTGGTCGATCTGACGGTGTCGGCGATACTGCCCGTGGCGGGGGGAGGTTCGATTCTTAAGACGGGTGCGGGAACGCTCCTGCTCTCTGGCGCGAGCACGGCCTATACGGGAGGCTTTACCCTGAGCGAAGGTGCGACGTTCGCCACGGTGGCCGGGGCGCTGGGAGCAAACACCAGCACCGTGGCCTTTACCGGAGGGAGTCTGGAATTGCGGAATGACGCGAACACCACGTTCACCGCGCGGCTCGACGCCGTGACCAGCGGCGCCCCCATCACGGTCAACCGCGTCAACGCCGCCGGCACGGTCACCAGGCACACGATGGGCACGCTGGCGATTGGCAATGGGAACACCCTGTCCGTGGTGGCTGGCGAGAACCTCAATACCGGCACCGCCTACGGGCTCACGTTGGGTGCCACCACCCTTTTTGGCGACGCGATCTTTGATGTCGCCAACAATGGCGCGGGTCTCGGGACGCTCACCTTGGGCGCACTGGGTGACGGAGGTGGGGCGCGCACGATCACTAAGAATGGTGTCGGGACCCTCACGCTGAACGCGACCGCCAGCGGGCTGGTGGCTGGGACAACCATGAACCTCAGCGCTGGCACGATCAACCAGAGTGCCGCTAATGCCTTGGGCGTGAGCAGCCCGGCGCTTTCGATTCGCCCGACGTCTGGGACTGGTCTCTACAACATCACGGGTGGGTTTGCACAAACGTTTGGCCAGATTACCTTGGGTGGAGAGAACGGAACGACGGCGAACATCACCAGTGGGACGGGCACGGTGACGCTGGGCGGCGACGTGAGTTATGATGCGGGCGGCGATCCCCATGGGTCCACGATCTCCGGGCTGCTCAACGTCGGGAGTAGCCAAAAGACTTTCTCGATTGGTGATAGCAGTGCGGCCGCCGAGCTGACGGTGTCGTCGGTGCTGACTGGAGCGGCGGGCGGCTCGATTCTCAAGACAGGTCCTGGGGTGCTCCAGTTATCTGGGGCGAGCACGGCTTACACGGGAGGGT
>Ga0114970_10003378_pt1 | contig 11741 bp, 21 predicted proteins | sample M_140205_XF_Meta_FD_87030 | JGI IMG/M metagenome (GOLD analysis project Ga0114970, IMG submission 87030) | Freshwater microbial communities from Lake Montjoie, Canada to study carbon cycling - M_140205_XF_MetaG | ecosystem: Environmental > Aquatic > Freshwater > Lake | place: Lake Montjoie... | reverse complement strand
AGGCCAGTGCTCTCCTAAAGCTTGTTGATAACTCTTTCCTTTCTTCATTAGTGCAAAAATAGATGCTAATGTTTCTTTAGATACCGGATTGTTCTCACAATAGAAAATCCTGACGGTCTGAGGTGCACCCTTCAGACTGGTGAGGAGATTGTTACGACAATAGAAACCCCTGCCAACGATCCGAGGTGCACCCTCCAGACTGGTGAGGCGATTGTTGTTACAAGAGAACATCTCACCAACGGTCTGAGGTGCACCCACCAGGCTGGTGAGGCGATTGTTCTCACAATAGAAGTCCCTCACAACGGTCTGAGGTGCTCCCTCCAGGCTGGTGAGGCGATTATTGCTACAAGAGAAACTACTGACGGTCTGAGGTGCTCCCACCAGACTGGTGAGGCGATTGTTGTGACAATAGAAACCCCTGCCAACGCTCTGAGGTGCACCCTTCAGACTGGTGAGGAGATTGTCATAACAAAAGAAGCCCCCACTCACCTCCCCGAACTTAATCTCTTTAAGATCTGTTAGACTTTTGGACGTGCAATCGAAATCACCATCAACATCAATAAGTCTAGTTGACGGATTAAGTTTCCAGCTTCCTGGTGTGCAGCTATTAAGCCATCCAATCTGGTCTTTGGTAAGGGTTGGTGCAGCTGGTTCAGATTCAAATACCCGATATGTTTTTAAATATCTCATTATAAATAATCTTTTATATTTCTATATGTCTCCAATGTATTGTACTTTTAAATCTCTTCCGGTGTTAATCAAAACTGGATTCTGGAATATAATTTTAACAGCCTATTTATGAGGTTCTGCATTTTTTTATATATCTCTCAGCAGGTTATTTCTACTGAGTAATCTGAACTGCAATCACTTCCGAAAACTTTTCAGCTTCTCCAGACTTCTGAGATTTCTCCTTAAATGGCGATATTTTCTTGTAAATACACTCTATTTCCTCAAATGAAAGGTTACTTTTCTTACCGTTTATGTCAACTGTGCATGCAACCACGTTGCCTTCTATGTAACCCTTAGCCGAGTCAACCCTGTCAAAGCTTCTTGAGAAGTTACCCTCTTCCTCAAATTTCTTATTTGTGTAGTAGCATGTTTGGTAACTTAGCAGTTTTTTAACAGATTCGAATGACAGATTGAATTCCAGCTTCCTGTCTGCTGCACTTTGATATATTTTTAGCATTTTTTTTGCAACCTCTAGATCATTAATCTCTGTAGATTCTTGTAAAAAGACTGGTCTTGGTTTTGGGTGATTGGTTTTCTTCGGTTTGGTGTTCTTTTTTTCCATATATAATGTATGCGTTACTCAATTATTTTAATTCTATTTATCGCATTAACTTCTTTATCCCAAATAAAAATTGATAAGGCTAGGGATTTCTGGAATCTTAAAGTGGATTTGACTTTAAATAAGATAAAAAGGATCGACACTGTTTATTATAGCCACATTCTCTCGGTTTGTGACACTATTTCTTTTAATAAAGAATGTGGGAACCAGATTCTTATGATGGAGACTAAAGGAAATCTATGTCCTCAATTTCCTCAAGTTCGTACCCCGCATTAAAGCTACCACTAGCACTAACCGAAATAACGTAGTTTTTGTTGTCTGATGTTTCGTAGCTTTCAAAAATTAATGTGATCCCATCTTCTTTGTATGTGTCTGTGTGTTCGAATTTACCGGTAACCAGATACTCGCCATTCCAGAATAGCATATCTATAAGATTCTCATTAAAGTCTTTAGTGGTAATTTCTACCATATATTTTCTCAAAATCTGGTAAGTAAATGCTGTTGGTGTTATATTAATGCATGCTTTGGATTTTTGTCCCTTATAGTCACAATCAACCAAAATAGTTATGCCATATTCAAGATCTTTAAACGGATCAGAATAATCTATCCCGGTTAGCAAAGTCATAGCCTTTAAACCCATTTCGCTTAAGACCGGAAATGTCTCTATCTTATAATTATTGTCTTTTATCAGTTTGATGAGGCCTTTAACTTTCTCTATGGTAGAAAAAATATTCCCAGAAAGAGGTACATAAACACTAAATTCGTTTTTCATTCTTTTTTTTCGAAAATCCTCGGTTATATCAAAGAGCTCACTAATTTCTTTAGCTAGATACGTCTCATTGGGTATAGTAGCTCCAGTATATTCTTCGTACAGTTTAATATTTTTCATAGATTATATATCAATTCCTCGAACACTTTGCTCCCACCCATGCACTCTTTAGAATGTCAAAAGTGTTTAGCTTAGATACACATCCTAACATCTCTTTAGTCCTATAAAAATTGCACCAAACTTCTGTGGGTGTCTACTGATCTTCTGTCTGCTTTTTCGTATATCTTATTAATGGTTTTTAAAATTATTTCATTATAGGGTAGCCATTCCATGATCATTTTTTCCTTTTCATAAGCAGCCGGAACGTGACATCCGTGATTTTCCATCGGTATTAAAGCCTTACATTGTGAAGGTCTTTCTTTGAATGCTTTTAAACATCCAGATTCAGTTAAGAATACACATTCACCACCCCATGAACCATCTACTATTTTACCAACAGATCTTTTAGTTTGTGGTCTTAAATAGTAGAACGTGATGCCTTCATGCTCAGGTTTATGAGTCATATTCCCTTCCCAGTAATCAAACTGATAGCCCTCTTTAAAAAGATCTGTTAGAGATTCGCCAGTTATTTCACTTAGATCTTTAGGCGAAACTATACCGGGCATCCTTTTGCAGCATTGACCGCATTTTGAGCAGAGCGATTTATTCTCGTTATTTTCCATTAAGAGTGGCAATTTTTTTTATTTATTTTCTCAAATATATGACATACGAATGAGATAAAAAAATTTTATTGGATATTTTTGGGATATATACAACATGAAATATCCTAAAAAATATCTAAGTACAAATCCCAACATCATGAAAAGGGAGATAAAAAAGCACAAGGACAAAGCTGACGATGATAGCACAGCATATGGACCCTGGGACGCCGATTATAAAAGCGGAAAGGCTGGAAAGGGCAAACCAGTTCCAACTAAGCCCAGCAAATACACTAAGAAATTTAAAGAACTGTATGGCGAGAGTGAAGATTTCCATACGCCATCAAACATAGTTTCTATAGAGGAATTCGATTCAAAAATTGAATTAGCAGCATACGAAGTTTTTATGGAGAATGAATATGAAATAGACGAATCAAAAAAATCCACGATAGAAACAGCTCTAAAAAACAAAGCCAAAAAATCAGGATTCCCATTGGGCATCTTAAGAAAAGTTTTTGCTCGCGGTTTTTCTGCCTGGCCTCGGGGCCACGTGCCAGGAAGTGTTCCTAATCAATGGGCAATGGCACGTGTGAACAGTTTTATTGTTGGAGGTAGAACAACAGAGGTTGGTGACGGAGCTCTTTATAAGCAAGCTAAGAAAGCGAAAGCAGCCAAGAAAAAGAATAACTAAATTGAAATTATTTGGCTCTTTATCAGATGGGTAAAGCCAATTTAAAGGATAAGAATTATATAATTTTTTTACCGTAATCTATAACAGAATAGCCATCAGCTTGTTTTACTAGAGGTGTTTTCGTAGCAAATATCGGAACACGTTTATCATAATTCCAGTAGAACCAAATATCCCAGGCATGCCATCCAGTATTAGCTAATTTGTATTGTATGCTTTCTTTCTCTGATTTAAAAATTAAATAACAATGAGCCATAAGAAAATGATCTATTTTTTTATATCTACCCATTTCTATCGAAGTATCAATTATTGAAGCACTAGAGCCTAATCCATAGCTAACATCACCTAAAGTAATTACTGCTGCGGATCTTTGAATCCCAAAATAATAAGAATCATAGATAGATTCAACCAATTCTTCGGGACTTATATCATATATCGCATCTCCTTCAACCACTAATAGGGCATCATAATTTCCAAAATCCTCTATAGCGGATCGATGTGCACAATAGCACCCATAATGTCCATATGAAAGTACTGGTGGGATGTTGATGAATTCCTTTGAAGTGTTTATGATCTCCGGCTGTGCGCAATTTTCTGATGGAAGCTCGGTACGATTAACCAGAGAGTACATCTGAGAATAGCAGGCAAAGTTGCTGGATATTTTTTCAAATGCTGCAATTGATGCTTTTTGCTTATCCATAGTAGAATCCCATCTTTCAGGATGAATGTCCTGCGGTTGATTGGGATCTAGAAGTAGATGACAGATTTTAATTCTTGGTCTTACACTCATTATTTTTTAAATCTATTTAATGAATTTGTAGAGATCATATTCCATTTAGCATTTCCTATGAACTCTTGTAGGGTAGCTGCATTGCTATAACTCATTGCAGAACTAAGATAGCTTATAAAATTATCTCTCCAACCAACAAGTGTGTATTCAACTGGTTGCATTCTGGTAACACCCTCACTGGTTTTTAAATCTGTCTTGCCCATAGCTTTCTGAGCTTCTTTAGTACTCATACCCCTGAACTTCTTAAACATCTTTGTTCCATATTTAAAAAGATCCGCTGTCTCCCTTGAATACTGGTTGATGCTTTCATCTGAATTAGCTAAATAAGTGTCGCCTGCGCTCTCTAAAGCTTTATTCAATATTGAACCAAGCATAACATAATCAGCGCCTAAAGCGAGAGCCTTAATGATGTCTGCGTAACTTTTAAATCCTCCGTCTGCAACTATTTTAGCTGGAGATGCTAATTCACAACTAATTTGATAGCATTCATGTACTAAAGATGCCATAGGATAGCCAACGCCTGTCTGAACCGAGGTCAAACAACCAGAACCATTGCCTATAGATATTCTTATTAGGTCTGCACCAGCATCAGAAAAAATCCTATACGTTTCTGGATTTGCAATATTACCAACCATTAGAACCATGTCATCTCCGTATAGAGATTTAGCCTCCTGTGTCATGTCTAGCAAACTCTGCATGTGTCCGTTTGCAATGTCAATTAAAACATAATATCTTTCGCATACTTCCACCTTACCGTTATCTAGAAAGATTTTTTTAAACTCATCCTTACCAAAAGATATGAAGTTGTTAAAATCACTTTCTAGATTAACCTCAGATACTGGTGCCTTTCTAGGTCTTACTACTTTTATCCCTGCACTTTGAAATATCGTGTAGTTACGATCATCGATCACAGTGTCCATTGGTGCGGTGAATAAAGGCAAATACCCATCTTCATAAAACACGTTAACCTGTTTTCTTGATTCTATTTGGCTTATCTCAGCTGGCTGAATAAGGATGTCGTCGAAGTCAAATTTCATTCTGGTTTTTTTAAATAATTTACTAATGTCTGAAGTCTTTCAGCATCATCTGGATTGAATACGAATTCATCAAAAGCACCGTACCTAGATTTATAGCCAAAAATATATTTGATGCCATATTTTAATCTTTCCCAGAACGGTCTTTTATTCAAATGAATATGTGAATAAACCATGGGATACCCATCATCCTCGCTATATATGATAACCATCTGGTGATCGGTGGAGTGGCATTCGCAAATAAAAATTTCTTGTGTGTTATTCTTCGTCATGTGATAGTGATTTAACAAAAGGTCTGCCTAGAAAACATTTATATGCTTCCCAAGAGCCTCTTAGCTGGTAAGTATAATATCCGTCTGGATCATCATATTCTTTAATGACTTCAACGAAATACTTTTGATCGCTGTCTTCGATCATGTTGTTAATAAATTCCTTTAGATCATTTTCATCCGATGGTATAATTCCTACGTAAAAATATATTTTATTCTTCATGTTCTTCTTTTTCCCAACCTGTTTCAGAGTACATGTACTCGCAGCAGGGATATTCCCTACCCTTCTCGTCTATGTCAGCCCATACGGAATCTTTCTTTATCCACTTCCAGTCAACTCCTTCTATTCCCTCCGGTAAAATAGGAGCACTCAATGGCGGATGATAAGAATTCACGTCAACTGAATAGTGGTTACAATCGCATCCTCTATGCACACAATCATCACAGCTGTTAGAATTGCCTCCTCCAGAGTATCCTGGAAGGTAGCACCACACTGCGATTTCTCCACAATCGCATAAATCCTTACCAGCTATCAACATCGGTTAAATCTAATTCAGTTTTAGTGTGATGACTATAAACAGAAATTCCGCTACCTATTCCTGTTGGTGAGATCTTCCAAGTGAAGCATCCATATTCCCCATAGATAGCTTTGATGTGTGAGATCCACTCATCATACATCTTTTGTTGCTTATCGTTAAGCTCCTCGTGTATTACAGTATTCCCCATTTCTTATTCTCCGTGATGTCTATTATACTCCTCTTGCTCCTGGAATTTTCGATAATTATCCAAATACATAAAGATATTTTTTCCGCCTGCTGGATTCATTGAGTGAACTATGTAATCAGGAAGATCCTGTTTTGTGTCCATACAGAGATCAACTAACCATTTAGCGCAGTCCATTCCAGTTTTTTCCTGGAATGTTTCGTAGTTCTTGTTGTAGACCTCAGTACCAGCATACATGTCCGAAGAATAATGTTCATGAGCCAAATCATGATCGAAAGATATGATGTTGGGCAAACCATTTTTTCTTATAAAATTAACAAACTCGTCATAGCTTCTAACTATAACAAATTCGTTATCGAAATAGAATTTTGCGTTTGGCATATACTGACAGCAGTCTTTTGGGTTTCTTACGTCGTCCAAGAATAAATTGTATGTTTTTGTTTTCATTTTTTAAAGTTTTACTTCAAATCTTTGTCTCATGCGATCCAACGTTTCCGCAGGAACGTTGTGGACATTCGGGTTGCCGTGTCTGTTTTCTATAATCAATGTGGTAACCTGATATCCATACTTTTTAGCAAGGTCGATGTAGGTTTGCATCTCCCACTCTTGTGTGAATGTATTTGACACCACAATCTCTGGATAATATTGTGGATTAACCTGATGATCACTCATTCGTGTCTCGACCTCATTTCTGCACCATTCGTGGGCTTCTTTCAATCTTGATGCGTCAAAGTTATATTCACCAGTTTCCTTGTTGTGAAAAAACTTATCAGCCTCGCAAATAGCATACTCGTTCCAGATATGATTTGCAAATGTAGATTTTCCACTACCTGGAATCCCTCTAACTAAAAATAGAGTTGGGCTCAGTGTGTGATATTCTTCGCTTCTTACGTTTTCCATATTTTATTCTTCTGCGTGATGATCTTTAGGTAGAGCCAATGATCTAACAGGTCTTCCCTTCATGATCTTCGATATCTCGTTTAAGCTGTATGGTTTAAAATTGTTTCCGTCTACGCCAACATCCATTGCTTGGCCTTCGTGAATTTTTAGATTAGGCGGTAAATGTACGTGCCCATGTAGATGTGGAATCCTCTTATTCATACCATCCCAACTTGCTATTGGAAAGTGACAGCATACAAATTGATATTTACCCATCTCTTTACCTTCAGGTCTACGTATATCTAAAATATCATAGCTGGAAACGTGTTTGAAATGGCCTTGTACACCTTCTTTATTATTACGAATATGATGATCGTGATTACCTAAAAATAGAATTATATTCTTGCAAGAAATTCTCTTTCTGAATTCTATAATGGATTCAAATCCGCCAAAGCTCCAGTCACCAAGATGAACTAGTATATCATCAGAACCAACCACTGCGTTTATCTCGTAAACTAGTCGATCATTCATTTCATTTAACGAATGGAATTTCCTAGTTCCCCTACCCTCCGGCCATTCACTGGTAGCACTACAGATATTTCTGTGGAACGCATGCGAATCAGAGGTGAAAAATATGTTCTGATTTTTTTCTAATACTATTTTCATTTCTTAATCTTTTTTAATCCATTTTGAATCTGTTGGAATTTCTTCTTCCTTATTCCAGAAAGGTTTTTGATATTTTGGCTTTAGCATTTTCCATATAATGTGATCATAGTCCTTTCTATCCCACATTGCAAAACATATAGATCTTATGCTTGGCTCAACCTTACAAAATTCTAGATGCTCGGCAAACTCTTTTTTAGTAGGCTCTGTTTCGCGGTCACTGTATTTACCATATCTAAAGTAATCGTGGACCTTACCTGCTCTCTCACCAATTGCGTATTTACTGTACTTTAAATCACGAATCGTTCTCTTAACCCATTTATCAAATTCATCAGGAACTCTATCTAGAAACTCGTCGACATTCTTTCCGTCTTTTAACAGCTCCCAGATATCAACGTTTGAGAAGTTTGTTATCAACCTATGTAACCTGACGTACTCCTCCCCTTTGATCTTCATTCTGAATCCAGATTTGAATTTGATTACAAATCCTTCTGCATTATTCTCGATAATAGATTTCAGTTGCTTGTAATCCTGAACACCATCGTATTTTTTAACAATCTTAAATCCTAGATTGTTGTACATATTAACAAATCTAATACCTTCTAAGTGTATATCATTGTCGTGGATTCTAAGCTCGTACCCGTCCTTGTTATCAATAACAGCAAGCATAACCAAATCTTCATAATCATAATCAACTACGATTCTATTTTCTGTGAAGATGATCTCGAAAAGGTAAGTGAATCCAGGTATTAGTTTATCGTACCTATATTTACTTAGTATTTCTTTACCCCTTATTGCCTGCTCAGAAACGAAAGATCCTCTGGTAGCCAAATGCCATTCGCTCTCATAGTGGAAAAGAATTCCTAATGATCCGTCCATTTTTTCGAACACTTCAAACTCCTCATTTGGAATTTCCTCCGGCTTATGCTCTTCCATGTTGAAGAACTTAGGAAAAGATCTAGCCACAATGTTACCCTCACGATCTAAAACCGTACCCCTCATATTTAACGTGATTTCATCCCAAGCCTCACTGAACTGGCAGCTCCTTGAATAGTTATAGATATCAAGTGGCAAATTCGGATGGGTGTTCTTGATCAAAAGACCACGTTCAATATAGTCGTTCAGTATGTTTAAATCATATTTCATTATTAGAGAATTTTATTATCGTTGTTAAGTTTTCTTTCTATGTGTGATGCAATATCGATGATGGAGTTATCATCAATCCAATTGTAGCTAACGCCATTTAATGTAACAGAGAAATCCCCATCTGTCCAATCATAAACAGCTGCATCAAACTTTTTAATTTCAATCTGTTTTTCGTTGAGCTCATTTATTATCTTGTTGAATATTTCAGAACGGCTTTTAGCTCTCCTGCTCTTCGTTCCAAAATATTGTGTTCCCTCGTGATTGGCGCATCTCAGCATAAGATGCAGAGTCTTATAATCCTTCACCTTTTTATAGTTATCCAGAATATAAATCTTTGCTGCTTCAACGAGTGTTCTAACCTCGGTTGAAAATTCGATGTATAGAATCTCGAAGTTTCCCTCGTTATATTTTTTACCCTCCCTAATTACGGAAAGAACTTCTTCTTCTCTCTTTGATATGTCTACTAGCATAGTTGGTATTTTAATTGTTCTACCGCAATGCTAAGTAAAATTTTCGGGGTAAAAAAATTAAATTGGAAGTTTTACCCTACTTAAAAGACTATTTGAGACGTGTGTGTAAATTTCTGTTGTTTTAGAGCTGGAATGACCTGCTATTTTTTGAATAATCCTTAGATCAGTTCCTGATTCTAATAGGTTAGTGAAAGATGAATGTCTTAATGTGTGTATGGATGACCCGTCATCAATGTATTTTTTATAAATTTGCTGACAGCTTCGTATTGAATACAATGAAGAATTTTGCCCATTAAAAAGATAATCTGAAGGTTTATACTCTTTAAAATATTCTCTTAGCAAAGTTAAAACAGTTAATGACAGCGGAACTATCCTATCCTTTCGACCCTTTGCATTTTTAATGTGAATTATCATTCGTTTGGAATCAATGTCCTCGATTTTTAAGTTTACGATTTCAGACACCCTTAGGCCAACCGAGTAGGTTAGAGTTAGTATAGCTCTGTGCTTAATGTTTTGTATTTTAGCAAGTTTGCTCTTAATAAACTCACCATCAATTACCCTAGGCAGTTTCTTTTCGGCCTTGGGTCTTTTAAACGATACCTTATCGTATTTCTTATCAAGTCCGTACTTATACAGAAATCTAATAGCGTTAATAACCTGGTTTTGTTGAGAAACTGAAGTGAATTTATGATTATCCAGGTAAGATTGGAAATCTTTTGAATTTAGGTGTGCTGCTGATTTAGTCTGTGAGGTAATGAATCTACGTATATGGCTTAAATAGGTCTCTTTGGTTCGATCTGAGTAGTTTAAGTAATTAAGTTTCTGTTCGCAAATTTTTAAAGTTGGTAATCCCTTTTCGTTCATTATCAATGGTTTAAGAGTACTTGTTTATATATGATAGTTAGCGGTCAGGCTAAGACAGCAACTCGTCTATAAATTCGTCAATATGCTTTGGCTTTTTAAGAATTTCTTGTTTATCAAATAAATCCCATTGCCTTTGCCATTGTCTAAATTTTCCAGCAAATTCTGTAAGCATATTTCTTGTCGGCTTATTTGTTTTTGCTGAATATGACATCAAAGCACTTGCAAGAACTTTATCGTCTTGTAATGCAGTATGATTTGTTTCTTTTAGCTGGGCTATATAAGCCAATGCATTTTCAAATGTGTTTTCCATTTTCTTGTTATTTAATTTTGGACTTCTAAAAGCGGAGAAGCCCGAACCGCTAACACTTGCTTTGCAAAATGGCGGGTGAAGTGCTAATTTGAACCCTTGTAATTCTATTGAACGGTAGTGCTATATCTAAGCTGCGGTGTTCCAAAACCGCCACTTCGCAAAGCAGATACCGTTATATTCAAGTTTGTTTTGTTTTGAGTTTATGGGTAATAGTCAGTATTAAAATCGTCATTTTTCTTTTGTCTTTCACTTTGACCAGTTAAATCATTTGATGGTTTATCTCTATAAATTATAGAACATATTATAAACCAAACCCAGAACAAAAGAAAAAGTATAAATAATGTATTCGCTATATAAGTTATCATAATCTTTTTTTAATTGATAAAACAAAACAAACCTAAATATAACAAGGTGTATAAAACATTAAAACGATTTTATACACCCGTCCGTTAGTAGCAATTATTTTTTGCTACGTTCTGCACAAAATTTACAGTTCCCTTTGTGAGTTAGCACAGTCCAATTTTTTGGCACTCCACCTGCTTCTAAATACTCACAGTTATCTATCACAATTAAATTGTAGCCATGATAGTCTTTTGTTTGTTTAATAGGTTGTTCTTTAGCAGTTGTTCCGTTTCCACAACCGCAAAAAATAACAGCTACTAACAGCACATAAGCAAAAGCAAAGGTTCTGTGGTAAATTGGTGTTCTCGTTTTCATAATTATATTAGTTTTAAAGTTAAAATTTTCGTTTCTAAATCTTTGCCTTCGCTTATCTGCAAACCGTTATAAGCAATAAAATAAAATTGCCTACGCACACTTACCACAACGGCATTTGTATAAAGTAACATTCATTGTTTCGCATATCATCCCATCTACTGATTTGTGAGTTGGTTGATATGGTATATTATAGCAATGAATATGATACCATTTTGTTTTTTCTTTATATTTTGGATGTCCTTTTTGAATAGGTTTATCTATCCAAAAATCAGGGTTATCTTGAATTATTCTTGTTTTACTTTCCATTGCTCAAATTTTATTTTACTGCTTATAACAGCGTATATACAAGATACGCCTACAAGCATTTGTTTATAATTTTAAATTTATCGTTTGGCGTACCTCGTATATACGCAAAAAGTTATAAAATAGTGCT
>Ga0114970_10003376_pt1 | contig 11744 bp, 10 predicted proteins | sample M_140205_XF_Meta_FD_87030 | JGI IMG/M metagenome (GOLD analysis project Ga0114970, IMG submission 87030) | Freshwater microbial communities from Lake Montjoie, Canada to study carbon cycling - M_140205_XF_MetaG | ecosystem: Environmental > Aquatic > Freshwater > Lake | place: Lake Montjoie... | reverse complement strand
GGAACTTGTCAGGTGGTATTGCAATCAAATATTGTTTCAGCAAGCATTTGATGCTGGGTACAGGTATTCGTATTACACATTATAGTGAGGATTTAATTTATAACAAACGCGATGTGAATGTTGCATTTGAAGCGCCTCCAATAGGTATTGATGAACTGGTAAAGAAAAAATACCCCTACACATTTACCAAACAAACTGATTCTATTTATGCGGGGCAGAATTATTATGGAGGTACCAATTACTATTTTTTCAGGGAAGTGCCAATTACTTTTGGATATTATAATTATGGTAAAAAGTACAATTTCTTTTTTGAGCCATCCATTAGTTATTGCCGCATTGCGGCCATCAAAGCCAGCTTGCTCGATGCAGACCATGTAGGTTTTACTACCGTTAACCAGATGGATGGTTATGCGGGCGTATCTCATATTTTCAATATGTCTGTTAGAACCGGGGTCGGACTTCATTTATCAAAATCTGTCTCTTTCAATGCGGGTCTTTATCTTTCAAGGGCTATTACGCCGCTTATCAGATATACCTATGCGAAGCAATTACCGTACACCTATGGTATAACTTTAGGTCTCGAAAAAAGGCTTTAAAATCTGTTATTGACAAATCGTTTTCGTTTTCATATTACTTTTGCCACTAAACATTACAAAAGTAAAATGAGAAAACTATTTGCCTTCACACTTGCTCTTATGCTGAGCAACACCTTTGTTCTTGCACAAAAAGCATTTGGCTTTGGCAACAAAATATTGATGCAACATGGTGTGGTATCTCCATTCTGCGTATACTCAAAGGGTAAAACCTATATGATTATCTGCCCCGCCAAAAATACCAATGCAAATGGCGGTACTGAAAGCTATATAGATGAATATGATAATAAGGCAACTAAAATAAGTAGTAAGAAAGTAAAGCTATTGAATGAAGCCAGCAAGCCACATACGCTTCACAAAGTAATAAAAGCACAGGACAAACTATTCATGATAAACAGTTATTATGAAAAGGCAGATAAAAAACTATCTATTTATGGAGGTTATCTTAGTGTGGAAGATGGAGAACCTGATGGAGGAATGGGCCGCGAATTGGTGGGGATAGAAACCAAAAAGCCCGATGAGTTTGTAGGGGTAGTTCATTCATATTCGCCTGATAGTACTAAGGTAGCTTTCTTTATTTATCGTTTATATATGTTAGCCAAAGAAGAGAAAATAGATGTGCATGTTTGTGTACTTGATGCACTTGCAAATACCACAGATCAAACCCGTATTATAGAAATACCTATTCCTAAAGGAAACAATGTACGTTTATCTCCCACAGTAGGAAATGATGGGAGCGTATTTGTATTGGCCTGTTTTGGTAAAATGAATGCACAAAAAAAAGTGGACCAAGTTTTCAAAATGTTTTATAAAGACAACGCCGACCTAACCGTATCAGCTGATATGCCAATGAGTAATATGAAAACCATATCACATTTTGTTGCCCAAGTTATGCCGAATAATTTTGTATTGGTAAATGGATACTATTCTGGTAAATCAAATTTAGATGCAGTAGATGGGGTGTTTAGTTATTTCTTCGACCCATCAAAAGGTGAATTTCCTACCACAGAAGTTTTCGATTTGGTTAATGAAGTAATGCCTGTTGTAAAAGGAAGTCCGAATAAAGACCCTAAAGATAGAACAGTGCATACTTTTGCCACAAGTAGAATATTTTTTGATAATACTGGGGGATACTATCTGGTCAGTTATCAGTTTAAAAATCCAGCTGATGCTTTGAAATACAATAACCTTAGTGATAAATTTGAATACAAACTTCCTTATGAAACTCATATGAGAAATGTAATGATTAGCAGATTTGATGCAGCAGGGAAAATGGAATGGCAAAAAGCTTATACAGCAGCTACAATGCATAGTGGCAAATTTATTCAAAGTGTTTATATAATGACAGGGAATGGTACTGATGCCAAGTTTTATTTAATAGATGCAGAGGGAATTGTAAAGTCGAGCAAAGGCAGTCTAGGTGATCCCGATAATTATCCCAATCCCACTTTGTATTGGCCAACCAGCGAAACCACATTTGTAAATATAGGGCACTCTCCAAGCATGGCTGGTGGTTTTTACATAAACACATTAGATATGTGGGCTGCTGAGAAAAAAGGAAAAGTGGAAGTGGAAAAGAAGAAGAAAGAGGTGGTGGAAAAGAAGAAAGTAGAGGAGAAAGAGGTGGAAAAGAAGAAAGAGGAAAAGAAAGAAAAATTACCAGTACCTGAAAAAAAGGTAGAGAAGAAGAAAACTAATTAATTTCCAACCAATTCATAAATTTCTTTGCCCTGCGAATAAGGAACTTTGAATCCCAACAATTTGCCAATTGTTTTTGATATGTCTCTCTGGTCATAGTTAGTTCGATCAACAATTTGAGCTTTTGCAAAATCAGGACCAAGTGCTAAAAACTCTATATGCCGACATCCTGTGCAAGCATCTCCGTGGCTAACAAACCCATCATTATGGTCGTTGTTGTGCCTGCCATGGTCGTTGGTTACAAAAAAAGCTGTTCGGTCTTTATAGATTGGATCGGCCTGCAAATAACTCCAAAAATCATATAGGTATTTATCGGTCTCTTTGATGGCAGCCAGATATCCACTCCAATTGTTTTGATGACCCATAATATCAGGACCTTTGAAGTGCACAAGTGTGAGGCGTGGATGTTTGTTACTAAATATACTTAAAGCGTGTTGAAAAGTAATACTGTCTTCACGGTATCCCATAAATTGGCCATTTACGCCTATATCTACTTCTGCGTTAAATTTATTTCTATAGGAACCCATTTTGCAGTTGGCTAGTACATCAAGTTTGTCTTTACTGGCAATTATCTGACAAGCAGAATTACTATAACCACTGGCTTCAAGATAGTGCTGAAAAATGGAAGGGTAAGTAGGTAGTTCTTGTCCTGTATTGTCAATATTTTCATGATTCCCAGTTACAATAGCACAGTGCCCTGGGTTGGTAGCAGTAAAACCTGTATTTTGAAAATTAGTGAAAAGAATACCTTGCTTGGCCAGTTTTTCACGATAGTGAATATAGGTATGTTTAGAATCGCCCCAAGTTTCATTCCACCGAGGGCCATCGACAGATACAATAACCACATATTTGGCTTTAAAATTACTAGAAAGTCCGGGGTTTGCTTTCTCATCGAAATGGCAAGCAAATAGCAATGTTAGAGATAACAACAGCCCAAATGGCAAGATTTGCTTTTTCATTGTAAATACTTTTTAAATTAACAACAAATTAACGTTGAATTTATTTAGATTGCAAGTAAATATTTTATATAGTTGTATTCTTTTATAGCTTTTTTTGCATCACCATCATTCCATCTCTTACAGGTAGCAGAATATTATTTACCCTTTCATCTTGCGACACATATTCATTAAACTGGTGGATGGACTTAGTTTCTGCATCTTTTTGCAACATTTCAGCATCGATTACTTTACCGCTCCACAGCACATTGTCAGCTATAACATAACCTCCTGGCCTAACGCTGTCAATAATGGATTGGTAGTAATTTAGATAATTTATTTTGTCTGCATCTATGAATACAATATCCCAAGAATGTTTCAAAGTTTTTAGAGCATTGCTAGCATCATCGCAAATTAATTCAATCTTATTTGCAAATGGGCTTTTAGCTATAAAGTCTTTTGCTATATGATAGTATTCTGGATTGGCTTCAAGAGTATATAGTTTTCCGTCTTTAGCTAAACCTTCTGCCAGACAAATAGCAGAGTAGCCGGTAAAGGTTCCAATCTCCAATATGTACTGCGGTCGTATCATATTGCTAAACATGGCTAAGATTCTTCCTTGCATATGGCCTGATAGCATCCGAGGGAAAACCATATGGCTATTTGTATAGCGATTAAGTTCAAGCAATAAATGTGATTCCGCTTGAGTGAATTGCAAAGCATAATTGGCAATATATGGCGAGATAAAATCCATAATAAAAGAAAGTAATTAAAGCGAATAGAAGGTCTTGAAAGGAAGTATAAACTTACTCTTCGTATTTTTTGAAAACAGCAGCGGCATTATGACCCCCAAATCCAAAAGTATTGCTTAAAGCTGCACGTACCAGACGTTTTTGTGGCTGGTTGAAAGTGAAGTTAAGCTTGTGGTCAATTGTAGGATCATCTGTAAAATGATTGATAGTAGGGGGGATAATATCGTTTTTGATTGCCAATATTGCTGCAATAGCTTCTATGGCTCCAGCACCACCAAGCAAATGGCCTGTCATAGATTTAGTTGAACTGATATTGAGCTTGTAGGCATGTTCACCAAATACATGTTGAATAGCTTTAACTTCCTGTGGATCGCCCAATGGGGTTGATGTGCCGTGTGTATTGATATAATCTATGTCCTCTGGTTTAAGTCCTGCAAAACGTAATGAGTTTTTCATCACATTCAAAGCTCCCAAGCCTTCAGGATGAGGCGCTGTAATGTGATAAGCGTCACCGCTTAATCCACACCCAACTATCTCAGCATATATTTTTGCTCCGCGGGCTTTGGCATGCTCCAGTTCTTCTAGTATTAAGCATCCTGCACCTTCGCCTAGCACAAAACCATCCCTATCCAAATCGTAAGGACGTGAAGCGGTTGTGGGGTCATCGTTACGTTCGCTCATGGCTTTCATTGAATTAAAACCACCTACTGCTGCCTCGTTTACGCATGCTTCACTACCACCCGTCACTATAATATCTGCATGGTTGGCTTGTATATATAAATACGCATCGGCAATGGCATTTGTACTGGTGGCACAAGCTGATGCAATGGCAAAATTGGGACCTCGAAAACCATATTTGATTGAAATGTAGCCAGCAGCAATGTCGGAAATCATCATGGGAATAAAGAATGGGCTGAAACGCGGAGTACCGTCGCCTTTAGCAAATTCACTAATCTCATCCAAAAATGTTTTGAGACCTCCTACACCCGAACCCCAAATTACTCCTACGCGGTCTTTATCAATGCCTTCACTGTCGATACCACTGTCTACAACAGCTTCACTTGCTGCAACTATACCATAGTGGGTATAAGGATCCATACGCCTTGCCTCTTTGCGGTCAATATGGTTGAGCACATCGAAGTTTTTTAATTCGCAAGCAAAACGGGTTTTGAACTTGCTAGCATCGAACCTAGTAATAGGGGCAGCACCCGAAGTGCCCGCCAAAAGCCCCTGCCAATACTCGGCAACGGTATTTCCAACGGGAGTCAATGCTCCCATTCCGGTTACTACTACTCTGCGGTTTTGCATGGCAAAACTTGATGTTAGCTGTTGAAGTTATTTTTAAAAACGAATGCTTACTTGGCGTTAGCAGTGATATAATCGACTGCCTGACCAACCGTGGCGATTTTCTCGGCCTGATCATCGGGTATGGCAATGTTGAACTCTTTTTCAAACTCCATAATCAACTCTACGGTGTCTAAAGAGTCGGCACCTAGGTCGTTTGTAAAGCTGGCTTCAGTGGTGACGTCGTTTTCGTCAACACCCAGTTTATCTACAATAATTGATTTTACACGTGTTGTAATGTCAGACATGTTGGTATTTTTTTTTTAGTTATTATTTGGTGTGCAAATAACTCCTATTAATGTGTATCCTACAAATATTTTTTTTAACAAAATATATGTCTTGGGTTAAAAGACAAAGATAACTTTTAAGCGCCTTCAAAATACTACAGGAATATTTATAAGTTACCTGATTATAAATCAATGGATTTAAAAACACTGTATATTTATTTTAGAATGTGGATAACCACAATGTCAAAGATGCACCCATCAACCCATCAAACCTATCGAGGATGCCGCCATGGCTTGGGAGCAGGTTGCTAAAGTCTTTGATACCACAAGCTCTTTTGTAATAGGATGCCAGCAAATCGCCACCTAGTGCTGTTATGCTAATAAGGGAAGGTGCAATGATATATATATAAGGTAAAAAAAAATGAGGTATCTGCATTTGAATAGCGGCACTAGCAATATAGCAAAACACCATGCCTGTTATTAACCCTTCGAGGGTTTTGTGCGGGCTTATATAGGGTGTTAGCTTTCGCCTGCCAAGTATTTGCCCACCCAGTTGCGACATGCCGTCGAAAACCAATACCAGAGTATATACATATAATACAGTGTCATAGTTATTATTGGTTTGCATTTGTACATAGTTCACAATTGTAAAATTGGCAGCAAAGAGTATATATGTAATAACAGGGAATAACTTATTGTGCGGATAGCGTTTGATATGCGTAAGAATTTCGAAAAAGCCAATTGCAGCTATCGCTGCAGCCCAATAGGCACTATAGCCTAACTGGATAACATATATAGAGCCGAAGGCTAGTGCGAGATATAATAAATATTTTAATGGTAAAGAAATATTGCCCCTTTGTTTGAAAAATAGTATATAAAAAACTGGTAATAAGCTTAGCCCAAAGAAGAGGGCGAGTATTTGAATAATTACAGTGAGCATGGTTAGGCGATTCTGCCATTTTTTTTGAGCATCCAGTATATGCCCTGCAAATTGGAGCGCATAGCGGGAATCAACAACAGGACCAATATCTCCTCAACCTCAGCCACACAAGTTACACAAAACATAAAAGTAAAATAAAGATCCACTCCCCACCCCATATAATAGAACAACATAAAAAATCCTTGCACATAACCAGCAAACTTATTAGAATACAAATGCAGGCTTGGGAATTTTTGGAACCTAATAATTGATACAATCTGCGGTAATATTTTTAGCCCAATTATTATAAAGAAATAGGTAGCATGGTTGCTACAAAAAGCATATTCCAAACTTAGCATGCCCCAAAAAGCCATCGCATAAGACCCTATATCTGCCAATGAATCGAGTCTTGCTCCCAACTCACTTTCCCATTTTAATCGACGGGCGATGAAACCATCTAAAATATCGGTAGCCAAATTGATGAAGAGCAAGGGAAAAAATATATCACGATAGCCACTGTAAATAGCATAGCTGATAAAAGGCAGTGCCACCAATCTGTATGATGAAAGCACGTTGGGAATATGTTTAAGTTTCATCGGTTATTGCAAGAATACTTCGAACTCCCCATTTTGATAAGTAACCTCAACATGTTCTTGCATGGTAGTGGCTAATGACATTCCTACAAAATCGGCATATACGGGGAAACGCCTGTGGTTGCGGTCTACCAATACCAAAGTGCTTATTTGGGGATGTTTATTTTTTATAAATGGAGATAAGGCATATACCAATGTGCGGCCTGAGTTGAGCACATCGTCGATCACTAGTACTGGGCAATTGCTAAATTGGGCAATATCTCTGTCTAGCAAGGTGGTTTCGTTAGATGGTTTTTCTTTATCGACGTTAATCTTCAACAATTCGATTTTGATATTTGATATTGCGTTGAGGTAGCTTTTCAGCTGTTGTGCAATAGCATAACCTCGTTGATCAATTCCTGCTATAATTAGTGTAGACACTTCAGTATTTTTTTCATAGACCTGCCAAGCAAGTCGGTTAAGTTTTTGTTCAACCTGTTGGTGGTGCATAATTGCTGTGGTTGTTTGCATACATATTATTTTTGGAACAAATTTCAAGCATTTAAGGATACGATGCTTAAAAACTTATACAGGCATGCAGAAAAAACTTCAGAAATTTGTTGTGTATATTTAGAGTTATGGCTTACTTTTGCACTCCCAAAAAATTAAACAAGAAAATGAAAAAAGGAATTCACCCCGATAATTACAGACTCGTAGTATTTAAAGACATGTCGTGCGACTATTCATTCATCACCCGCTCAGGTGTTGATACCAAAGAAACTATTAAATGGGAAGACGGCAACGAATACCCTCTGTTCAAACTGGAAATTTCAGACAAGAGTCACCCTTTCTTTACTGGCAAATCGAACCTGATTGATACAGCAGGTAGGATTGATAAGTTCCGTAAACGTTACGAAAACAAGTAAAGTTTATTACTTCTCAAGAATATTACCCTGTTCCTAGTGGAATAGGGTTTTTTTATGCCTATTGTCGTTAGAATAGAAGTTGGGGGTATTATTCAACCACTACTTTGTAAGTAGCAACAGAACCTTGTTGTTCAATCCGTACAAAATATAATCCTTTGCACCAACCCTCGCTGTTTATGTTGATAGTATTTGCAAATTGGGTATTAGTTATAAGTTTGCCTGCGAGGTCAAAAATCTGAACTTGTGCATTGGCATTAAGTCTTTGGGAAGCTATCGTGAAAAAGGTTTTGGCGGGATTGGGGTATATGTCGAAGTTGAAATCATTTACATACTGTTCTTCAACAGGCAGCCCATAAGTAGTATTAAACCTGTAAACTATTTTGTTACCGAAATCGGGATTGATTTTTTTGGTGAAGGTTCCTGAAAGGTTTCTTATCCAAAGGTATCCACTGCCAACGGTTTTGTTATTAGCCCACCAATCAATACCATCATTGCCATCATCGGTAAGTTCAAAACTAATGCAGCCATCAGGCAAAGTAAAGGTATCTTTAGTAAGTGTAGCAGCAGGGAATCCTGATTTTGAAAACAGGATATTGCCGTCAGCGTCTTTAAAATAGTAGGTGTTTTCTGCAGGATTGTTATTTGTTTTAAACCAAACTACTAGTTTGTTATCAAGTTTTTGCGTAAGTATTACGCTTGAACTTCGTCTGTTATTATAATTTAGTTCGTCAGTTTTTCCATTGGGTTTATCTATCACTACCTCAAAAACACTGGTTTTGGTTACGCCTGTCCAATTGAGGAAAGGTAGATTGACGGTTTGCGTTTCACCGAATTTTATTTTTCCGGTCCATTGGTATACTTGTTTGCTATTGCCCGCAAGCCCATAGCTTATCTGCAAGGATGTTAAATCGTCTTTGCCGTAGTTTTTAATAGAGATTACAGGATTTGAACAAATAGGGTTCAGCCTGATATAATTAGAATCCTTTGAAGGTGAAATAATATCTTCGATGGAAGCTTCGTTGGTATATTGATAATTGCCATATTGGTATAGCATTGAACTAATTGTATAGCTAGGTCCTTGATTCCCTGTGGTGGTATAGGGTTCAAAGTCTATATCTAAAGTATTGGTATCAGCTTGCAAACTAGGGCCAATCTCGTAACTAAACACACCTACTTTGGCACCCGGGCACCAGTTGGCTCTATTATATACCCAAGTGCCACCTTGCGGGAACACAGGGTTTTGTCCGCATTGGTCGTTCCATATATGGTCGGTGGCTATTTTTGTGTTGTTTACTTTTACATCAAATGGTTCATCATAAAATTCTGCTGCTGCAAGTGAGTTATCGAAGCCGTGTCCTGAAGGAACAAAAGTCATTTTAGCCGATTTGGTAGTAGGCAATATATATACTTTTTTGGGTGGCATCACATTGGTTTCAAAATCAATGCTTTTGCCATACCCATAGCTGTTGCCGCCTTTTCCCCAAACATTTTGAATGGATAAAACTGGACGTGGCGGTGTGCCTTCAATGAAATAAAAATCTAAAGTACAACTATAGCCACTGCTCCATCCTGAATAGAAAGCCCTTAGTGTGGCTGAGTCGTGCAATAAAGAAACAAAATCGGTAACATCATACCAATGGGCTTGCCTCCAGTTGTTATTATAGCCATTACTACCAGCATTCATATAGGTTCCATAAGGTGTGATTACCCTGGCCATTTCAAATTTTTCAATTACTTCATATACATTCCAAGTAGTATCTTTTTTTACCGTGTCAATGGCTGCAATATTGGAATCCATAGCACCTGTTGGTTTCAGATATTGGATATGGGTAGTATAGTCCCAACCCGAACAGCCACTTGAGGAACAGCCCATAGTGTATCGCATCATAATCTTATTCCACGATTTACCTGCCGCTGGGAAGGCACCTTTAAAATCATAATTGCCGTACCAGTTCAAATCGGTTTTATAATGGAACTGTATATGGGTGGTATCGCCTGGGGCTGCCAATAATATATTAGCAAACAGCAAAAAAGTTAAAAAGTAAATTAATTTCATGCCCGCAAATTTATATAAAAAATAGGTGCTATTTCTTCTTCTTTGCTTTCTCTAAAGCTTTCCACTCTTTTTGATAAGCTTTTTTGAAATACTTTAGTTCCTTTTCGCCATCGGCTATGTAATGAGCTATCCAAACATCGGGAGCATTGCCGCGTGTTTGGTGGTCTTTGCTAGCGAGGTCTTTACCCAAGTGGTTTTGCATATCTTTGGTGAGCCTATAATCTACTCCCAGTGACAGGGATGATTTGAGCATCTGGAAGGCATTGGCTATCTGCGATTTTTTGTAGTAGTAGTCCGCTAGGTAATATTGGAAAGATGGATCGTGGTTTTTGATTGCCCAGTCTATTTTATCGGTAAAAGGGATGCTGAGGGTTTCCAGTACCTGTGTTTTGTAATATGCAGCGGCTTGGTCCAGGTCTTCAATTACTTTAAAATAGGTGCCCTCTTTTAAGTCTTTCTCCGCAACAGCAAGCAAGGCCTCGTATCTAACCCCAGCTGCAATGCGATTGCGAGCAGCTACCAAATCAGCTGAATCGATGCGGCAGTGTTTCTCTTTAATTGCTATGCCTATAGCAGTATTGTATGTACCGCTCGCTTCAGTATAATTAAGTGCTTTTTCAAACTCTAGAGCAGTTTTAATTTTATTGTCAATATCAGTTTTAGCATCATCGCATTCTTTTTTACCCAGCTTGCTCGACAATTCTGCAGATATTTTCTTGATATCGGCATCGCCTGCAATACCTGAATTGATAATCTCCAGTGAGATAGTATTGTACTGTTTACTTGCTTCAGCTATGCTTAAAGTGCCTAAAGATGCTTTAAGAGAATTCAATTTTTTAATACTTACTATTTTTTGAGCAGCTTTTAATAGTTTGGGCAATTCAGGACTTGGTTTAACAGTATATTTTTCTTGCAGGGCTTGTGCGGCTTGCAGTTCATATAATGCTTGTTCGGTTTTGTCGGCTGTGGTCATATCGGCTTTGCCAGCAGATACCAATCCATCGTATTCGCTCTGCTTAAGCTTGCCCAATATTTCATCTGCTTTTTTGGCATCAGTTATTTCTTTTGGGTTGTTACGTGCAGTTCGTTTGGCATCTTGAGCTTTCTCTTCAGCCAAAATAAAATTCGACATTTTCAAAGCGGCATTGGCATCGGCTACCTGTTGGTTATAAATACCTTGCCATGCTAGTTTATTATAATAGTTAGCGGTATCGGAACAGCTTGTGAAGTTGAGCGTAAAACAAGGATTGCGTGCCTTTGTTACTTTCTCTATCGCCTCTTTGTAATGTTTCTTGGTTATATGTGCTTTGGCTTGACTAATATAAGTGTTGAATAAATCGCTGCCTAGCCTTAGCATTTCAACTTCCAAATTATTAGGTACTCTATCGTGAACCATTTCGAGCTTTTCCCAACTTGAATCGTAGCGACCTTGCAAGTAATCTATTCTGGCCAATTGAAAAAAAGCATTGGGCTGCGACATCTTATTAGCACCAAGGCAAAGGTTGAAACTTTTTGTAGCACCATCATAATTGCTTGCTCCCATTTGGTCCATGCCTTTCTTATAATATAAAGCAGGGGCATCAGCATTCATAATATTCATTTGCTGCTGATACTCCGCAACCAATTTACTAAGTTCATTGAATGATTGTATTTTGCCTTCAGGATCAGCACCTAATTGCTGGTAATTAGCTGAACTCATTTCCCTATTGTACATAGTTGCTT
>Ga0114970_10003375_pt1 | contig 11746 bp, 29 predicted proteins | sample M_140205_XF_Meta_FD_87030 | JGI IMG/M metagenome (GOLD analysis project Ga0114970, IMG submission 87030) | Freshwater microbial communities from Lake Montjoie, Canada to study carbon cycling - M_140205_XF_MetaG | ecosystem: Environmental > Aquatic > Freshwater > Lake | place: Lake Montjoie... | reverse complement strand
CTTGATTTCCCAGAGGTGCATAGTGTTTTCCATGACTATATATTACTGCATATATTGACATATGTCAAACGAATTAGTGTGAAAAAATACACAATGTTTTTTCTTGACAAACATAAATTTATGTGATAGTGATTAAAATTTATTAACACGAAATAAATCTTAAAAAATCTTTATAGATTTTTTAGAAAATATTTAATGTTAATAAAAAATATCCCTTGACGAAAGTCAAGGGATATGGTAGAGGTCTATTCTGCGTATATTTCAAGTTTATTGGTTTCTGGAATATACTTTGTTTCAAAGTCATCAGAGTTGATGAAATCTGCAATCTTTGCATTGAATTCTTCTTCGGTCATACCTTCGGTATAACCAAGGTCAGACATGGAGAGTTCCCAGAAGCGGTTGGTAGAAAAGGTGAGTTCTACAGTAGTGTTCTTATTCATGACTATAGTATAAGCCATATATTGACATATGTCAAATTAATTTTATGACCAAAATTCATTAACATAAAATAAATCCTAACAAGCTATTATTTAAAAATATATCCCTTGACTAACGTCAAGGGATATGAGAGACTACATCTCCATCGCTTTGGCTTTTGCACGGTCATAGGCGGTGGTTGATTCTTCAAGTATACGGTCTGCTTCTGCAAGAACAAATTTATTCTTGATGCTGTTTTTGATGATTCTATGGAGAATTATCACATATGCTTTTTGCATACCGGCTTCGATGACGTAGGCTGTTGGTCGGTACATTTCGTTCATAGCAATAGTATAGGCTATATATTGACATATGTCAAATAATTCTGTGTGAAAAAATACATAATCTTTTTTTCTTGACAAATAGATCTTTATGTGATAGGAGAGAAAATTTATTAACATAAGATATTTCCTAAAAAATCTTTACAGATTTTTTAAGATTTATTTCATGTTAATAAAAATCCCCAGAATATTTCTGGGGATTTATTTCATTTATGTTAGGAAAGTTTAGATGATTGGCAAATGATGCATCTGCCAATAATGCCTACCTCATCAGAACCAGATGCCTCACGATACATTTTGGTGGCAATCAAATTCAATACAGGATAAGCCGTGAACAGAGCCTCTTCATCACATATGAGAATCAAATCATCCTTAAGATTCACCACTTCAATCATTTCGCAATTCAAAGTCTCATAAAGTGCATCAAGAGTAAATTCACCCTTGTACTCATTAACGTCACGATTTGGCTTAATTACAAATGACTTGCCTGCACGAAGCTGGTCGTTCATTACACTCAAAGCCAACACTGGGATTTCAAACATTCTCTTACCTCACTTACAAGAGTAGTATAAGCCATTCTATGACATATGTCAAATTAATAAATTTATTAACAGGAAATAAATTATAACAAATTTTTACAAATTTGTTAAGAAATACTTTTAGTTAATAAAAAACATCCCTTGACTTTTGTCAAGGGATGTGATAGTGGTTACCGAATCTCAAACAAGAAAGTTGGAGACTCTACCACTGGAGTTATCGCATATGGTTCAAACATCTTGTCAAGCATTGAACTGTAGATATAGGTTTTTCCAGAGAAATTTCCGTTGTCAGGGTTCAATTGATAGATTTCGTTACCAAACCCGCTGTTCATACTATTAAAGTAGTTATAGTCTGGTACGAAATCATTGTAAACAAAGAAATAGAAGGAAGATGGATTAGCCTTGTATTGAGTTACAATGAAGGACTTGCCATCAAACCAAGTACCTTGACCCACATAGCCAATGCAGGATGACCTATCGCTTACATCCTCAAGTCTGACTCTCATTACCATTCGTTTTGTAGTAGTGTTTTCCATGGCTTAAATATACCATCTTATATTTAAGGTTGCAAGGTTTTAAGTGTGCAATTTTACACAATGATTTACTTGCATCTATGTGGTGGATTCGGTATTATATTGATGTGGGTCAGAATCCGCATTCCAGTAAAAGACCAGAACGGCAAGAGTCTATTGCGAGACTCAAACAAGGGTTGCAACCTTGGAGTGGTTAAGTCCACAATCTTTTACTGAACCCTTGGATATGATTGACGCAAACAATCTATCCAAGTACAATGATTTGTGGTTGGGTGCTATGCTCTCTTTGAGACACGGGCATCATCGGAGGCAGAGACCATCGAAAGAACTGCCCTTGTGTTTCGTACTGGTTGAAATCCAGCCAACCATAAATCGACCTTGTTTCTTGTGTAGTTGTTGTTCATCAAATAAATCCTTCTTTTATGAGGGATTTATTTGTTTAAAGCTCTTGGGGTGATAATATTATCACCCCATTTTATTTTGTCAAATAAATTAATATTTCTTGCAATGGTAGTATATTGTGGTATACTTCTAAGTGTAAGGGGACAGGACGATGACATATCAAGATTACATTATCAAGTGCGAAGTAGCAAAGACGGCATTCAAATGCGGTGTTTCAGCCGCTCTTTCGATAGAGACGGCATCACCAGAGCAGAAACTCGCTTGGATTGCCGAAGACCTTGCAAAACTTGATGTAGAGTTGGAAGCGTTTGGCAAAGCATTTGATGAGCAGGACGAGGTTGGTGACCCGTTTGCAGTGGAGGTAAAATAATGGCAGTTGAAACTATTGGTTTTTGGAATGCATCTTACATCTTTGAAAGTATTGAGTTAGGTGATGATGAGCAGGAGCAGTTTTTGGAAAAGTTTACAACAGGCGATGAAAACACAGCTCTTACCTTGGTGACCAGATACAAGTTCTTTTCAATGTTGAAAGACTTTGTAAAGGATCTCGATAATCAGGAACCACAAGAAGCAGTACTAATGGTTCAACACTGGTATCCTGAAGCCAAGTATGTCAACGTAGAAGCATAATATCAATCCCCAAGAAATTTATCTTGGGGATATTTTTTTGGGGTGGTTTAAGTACCACCCCATTTTTCTTTGTCAAATAAATTAATTTTTGTTGCAAGGGTTGTATATTATGGTATACTTACTCTATGAAACTTGAACAGGTATTGCCAATGCTCCGTGATGGTAAGACTATCACAAGAAGCAAAAAGTGGAATCCTAATTCTACTAATGTTATCTTGGTAAAAATAGAAGAATCAGAACTTAAATTTAAATGTGTTTGGTCTACTGGTGAAGAAATGAGTTTTTGGGCTTGTTATACTTTGAAGATAGAAGATGTAATGGCAGAAGATTGGGAGATAGCAGGATGACTTTAGATATGGTTAATCGTTTGTTGTATGTAGTTGTTTGCGCCGGTGGTGTATTGGCATTCTTTGGACATATGCGGTTCTATACAATCACAGGTCTTAAGGTATTGAAAAACATTCTTACCATTATCGCTTGTGCTACACCTCTCACACTTGTTTATGGTTTGTTTGAATGGATTGTAACTGGGGATGGTAAAGTTGCATATTGGTTGTTTCAATCTGGTGTGGGTGCTTGTATTGTTGGCTTGTTTTATTATTTTATGTGTTGTATGTTAAGTAAAGCCGATGACCGAGAAAAGATAAGAACTATCTAATTAATTGTTAATAAGCTCCCAGAAATGGGAGTTTATTTATTTGCATTTATGACTTGGGGTGGTACAAATACCACCCCAATTTAATTTGTCAAATAAGATAATTTTTCTTGACATCTCATATATAAAATGGTATATTTACTGTGGAGATAGTTATGAAAAACAAGTTTACTGGTAGATGTTGTTATTGTGCTTGCTCTGTTGATGCAGGCGAAGGTCGATGTTGGAGATGGGACGAAGCCAAAAGATGGTTTGTAGCCTGTGAAGATTGCTTCCAAGATAAGAAAGAAGAGCGGAAGAAAAAGTGATATAAAGGGAGCTTTTTGCTCCCTCTTTTTATTTAATATCAATGTTGTTGCATCTAATGTATCAGGTGGTATACTTATTCTATGAACGAATACAACGGCTGGAAAAATCAGGCTACATGGTCTATTAATGTTCTTCACATGGAAAGAATTGAAGAGATGCTTAAAAATGGTCTCAATGAAGAATCAATTAAGTTGCATATTAAAAATGTTTGCAAACCTGAAGTTATGAATTTGTATGGTAGGGATATATTTTATTCTGCATGGGCTTCTATTGACTGGTATACTATCTTCAATAGAGCGACAGAAAACAACAAGGAGTTGGTGTGATGACAAAGTTCGGCTTTAAGACACAGTATGGTTGGGCTAATGTTCGTTGGGGTCAATACCCAAATGGTAGACTCGCCATCCAACTTATGACAGACAGCTTTGAACCACTTGCCAGAATGTCTGTAAATCTTCCTGATGTAGAATTGGCAGAGCGTGAATTTCATCTCGATATAAATCAATGCCACTCGTTCATTAAAGACATTATGGACTGTGGACACTTTGAATCCACAGGTAGAATCAATCCATCAGGCTTTAATAATTATGAAGTATTTAAGGTAAAAGACCACGTAACCATAGAGTTGTAATCACATCCCTTGACATTTGTCAAGGGATATTTTTTATTAGCTGCTTTATCATTGGGGTGGTAATCTTACCACCCCAGATCCTTTTGTCAAATAAAAAAATAAATTTGCAATCTTGGTATAAACTGGTATACTTATCTTGTAAGTGAGGTATACAATGATTGGTCTTCCATTTTTGGCTCTGAGCGTGATGACAGAACAGGTAAAAAGCAACAAAGGCTTTATCATCAAGACAAATGGTGATGTTGCGCCTTTCAACCCAACCGTAGAAGATGATGGCACTATGGTTTATGACTTGAAGGCTGTAAAGTCTGCTTGCAACTTTGACTATGTTGAAATTGTAAGATTGCAGGATGATATGATTCTACTTTGTGATGAGGAAGGTTTGTGCAAGGCTAACCCTGTGGTTAATATCATTGCCACAAAACTGTACCAGAGTGCATACAAAACAAATGAGGTAGGTATTATTGGTGATTGTGTGATTTGTCACACAAAAGCAGTAAACTAAAATCTTTCAAAAAAGCTCAGTAATTTATTGCTGGGTTTTTTTTGGGGTGGTACATAAACCACCCCATTTTTATTTGTCAAATAAAAAATTTAATTTGCACAGGTTGTATATTATGGTATACTTACGTCATGGATAAAAAGAACTGGTTTTACCTTGGACCAAACCCATGCGAAGAAGAATGTGTGGATATGCATGATTATTCTGCTCATGTAGCTGAGGTTCGCAAGTATGTACAGATGCTCAAGGACATATTTCTTAATGTTCCTAAAGGTGCTTGGTTTGGTATTAAGCGTGAGGATGGTAGCGACTACGGTTCATACTACGAAGCAGTAGTATATTACCTTGAAGGTGACGAAGAGGCATCAGACTTTGCTTTGTTCGTAGAATCTAATTGCCCTTCAACTTGGAATGACACAAAAGAAATTGACTGGAAGAAAGGTGTCCCAGCAGGCTGGGACACAGTTGACACCTCAGTATAATGTGGTATACTTTAATCATAAGGAGATATGACAATGGACTACACTGAAGCAGAGTTGGAAGCAAGAATCTTCCCCAGCGTTGACCTCGACCCAAGAGATTGGGAAGAGGAAGACCTTTTCATCATGCCTGGTGACAGGCATGATGAATCTGATGATGATGCGCTTATGTATGGTGAAGACACAGACCAATATGATGGCTTAGAAGACTAACTACCATATCCCTTGACGAATGTCAAGGGATATTTTTTTTATTTGCAAAACAGCTCATGGGGTTATAATATTATAACCCCAGATTCAATACAAAAACAATTAATTAATTTTGTGGTGACTCTTGTATATTATGATATACTACTCTCATAAGGAGATAGTTATGAGAACTACTAAAAATTCGGATAGGCTTCGTGAGATTCTTTTCTCCACTCGCAATCAGATTGTCGCCCTTCAAGATATCAAGATTGAGATGCTGGCAGTAAACAAAGTGATTGCAGAAAACATCCAACAACAGATTGTATCTCTTGAAGAAGTATACAAGAATCAATTGAATCTTATTGAATCTGTGAATGAGATTGAACCTTGTAAAAACGGCTGGTTTTCTGGTCATATAAAGACCAAAGAAGATAGACTAAGTATAATCTTGGACTAAAACTAAAATCCCCCATTTCTGGGGGATTTTTCTTATTGTAACTCTGATATTTCTTTAAGCTTAGTAGCAAGTTTTTCTGGTTCTTCATCTAAAACATCTGCTAACCTAACTAATGATTTCGAATTCGGAAATCTAAGTCCTCTTAACCATTCAGATACTTTGGGTTGATGCACTCCCATTTTATCTGCTATCTCTTTTTGTGTCATGCCTTTTTGCAAAATGATAACTGCCATTCTTTTATCCATAGAGTTCTCCCATATTTGATATCTAATTATATCACATATGTTATATCTGAATTAACTTTATATAGTCAGCTTGGGGTGATAATATTATCACCCCATATATAATATTTGTCCACTTCTATATAATGTGGTATTATTGAGACTGGAGGAAAGAAATGTGAAGCGTTTGTTTATTTCAGAATTACAGAATGGTTTAACTCAAAAAGAGATAGCTGAGAAGGTTGGTACATCTCAGCCTCATGTAAGTAGTTGGTTGTCAGGGCAAAGAATTCCAAGTTCAAAAAATCTTATGAAATTATGCAAAGTGATAGAGAAAACACCTTTGGAGTTTTGTATATTAGTAGATAACATAAAATACAGTTAAAAGAAAAATCCCTCCGAAGAGGGATTTTTTTATGCTCCTGTGTATTTCCATATATAATATATGTTATTATCAAATAAACTTGTTGATTTAGTTTTTCTTATAGTTTTTGTAAACTCTGGTAGTGCTAAAAGTTGTGATGATAAATTTGCATATTGTATTGAATCAAAATAGAATTCATTATTCGATAATGAAGATGCATTTGGTAAATCTTTCGAAATCAATGCAATTATTCTATTTTCTAAATCTGTAATCAAAACAGATAAATTTCCTGTTACTCTGTATGTTCCTCTAATAACAATACAATCGCCATATTCAGTTAGATTGATATTCATAATGTCCTCATCTCTTGGCATATTTCCTTGGAATTAATCTGTGCATACTATTTCCAAAATAAGCAGTTAGGTAATTTTGATGATACCTTCTTAAGTTCTTTTTGTGAACATATGAATTAAATCCTTTATCGTTGCAATTGAACACTGTAATCACTATGCCATCATGAGTAACTATAAAACAATCTCCTCTTTCATTAATCTTGAAACATAATACAGTAATGTTACCTTTATTATCTCTTTCGCAATCCATCAACTTGGAATTGATGGGCAAGAAATCATAAAACAATATAGCACGGTCTAAACATCTTTCTTTTGCATGAGCAGTAAATATCAGAGGCTTGTCAAACCAATAGGCTGAATTAACAACATTAGACGGGTCAAACACAATATACTCCTTACAGTTGATGAGTTATTATATCATTGTATTTTTTTATGGTCAAATATCAAATCTGGGGTGATAATATTATCACCCCAAGACAAACAAAGCAAATAATAAAAAATGTTGCACGTTTATATATAATTTGGTATATTGGAGTGGGAGAAATGTATGAAGAAAGTTTTCTGGATGACTTCTGAAGGTTCGTTTGCTGAACCATGGCAACACTTTCACCATTATGAAACATTAGTGGAAGACCTTACTGGTTTTAGTCTTAAGGAAAGCCTATGTACAGAAACAATCAAATACATGGCAAAACGTCTAAAAGATACACCATATCAGAGAAGATTCAAGTCATTATATACCATCTACGAGAATGAATACCAAGTACTTGTAGAAAAATTCAACAATATGGCAGACAACAATAGGATGATAGGAATAAAATGAAACAAAAGAAATATAATGAGGAGCTGAATCTTGCATCAGGAACAGAAATGATGCGAGCAAGTAGGCAAAGACCCATAGTATTTAAGGATAAAACCAAATACACTCGAAAAGATAAGCACAAAAATCGCCAGGATAAAAGTTCTGGCGATTCTTTATTTATGGGGTGATAATATAATCACCCCAGGATCATATGTCAAATAAAAAAACCAGCCGAAGCTGGTTAGAATTCTTCCTGAATATCTATACCATTATCTTCACAATATTGGTACAATTCTTTTTTTCTTTTTTCATCTCGTCGCATTATAAGTTGATTACAGGAATCATATAGACAATAACTGTTTCTACTTTTCCGAATAAACCAAATAACGATAGGATAATCATCTAAGAGCATTGTTGCAATTGGGAGGGCTTTGCCCTCCCAGCCTTTCTTATAGAATCTCTACAGAACCTGTCTTACGGTCTTCTTCATAGTAAACAGTGGTCATCTTGTCACTGTCATCAATAGTCAGAGTATCAGCATAAACTGTACTTTCACAATGTATTTCAGTATAGTCAATATCTGCTACATTGTCAATTACAGCCTGAATCAAATGAGGATTTAGTTCATCCCACTGGGCTTTGGTAAACTTCTTGAAGTTTGCTGGGTCAAGTCCAGCCTCTTCACAGCACTCATTGAAAACATCTTCGTCAATCACCAAATGATAATTAACTTCGACAGAACCCTCGATTGAAATTTCCATATCTATCTCCTTACAAGAATAGTATACCATAATATACTATCAGTGCAATAAAATTAATTTATTTGACAAAGAGAAATGGGGTGGTAATCTTACCACCCCAAGGGCAAAGCTTCAATAAAAAAATATCCCTTGACATTTGTCAAGGGATATGATTAGTTGGTTGTTGTTTTTTCTACTGGCACTTCAACAACTTTGGTAGGCACGATGCTCTCAAAGCCATTTCGGTCAATGGATTTTACATAGTAGGTTTCATACAAAGGAACATTGTTCTTCTTTGCTTCACGATGAGCATTCTGATATGCACCTTGCTTGAAAGGACTGGAAGAGAGGATGGTTTTTGATGAGCCATTAGCAAAGTACACCTGATAAATGGTGTTTTCTGTTGTTGGCTGAAAACGCTCAATAAGGATATGTGGTTTTTTCATGTTTTAAGTTTATCCGATATAAGTGAGTATGTCAAGGGGGATTTTTCAATCCCCCTTGATGATTATGCTTCTGATTTGGCTTCTAAAGCACGAATGATGTACTTCATCTGCTCTACTTCTGCTTTGGTTCTTGCTTCTTTGGCACGAGCAATTTCCAATTCATTTTCCAGTAACCGAATTGCTTGTTGTTCTGCGCTGGTCAGAGATGCGATTTTAGCACTACGAATTTCTGCATTGCTACCAAGTTCTTTTACGTCATGGTTCAGATAGATAGCATTCACACTATCAGTAAGTGCAAAAGATGCATTATTGTAATTGACCTTAGCATTGGCAGTGTTGTCAATTGCATCAACGTGCTTTTCGACAATTGACATAAACTTTGAGATGATTTCGTTCTTGTTCATTGTAGTAACCTTTCGATACTACTTTATATCATGTTCTGGATATGAATGCAAGAAAAATTAATTATTTGCACAAAAGATTATGGGGTGATAATATTATCACCCCAATCAGATATCCTCATAAGAATAATTTCCTTCAAATTGAGTTTTGAATTTTGACCAGATATCATCACCAATCTTTTGTGGAATATTTACAGTGAATAAAGCTCCAAAGGCTTCACACCTGGCGTAATATTTTCTACCATTAGTCCAAAGAATGCATTGAGCGCCTTCAGGAAAGATCAGTCTTAAACCCAATCTATCCATTAGATGAGGTCTAAGGATTTTATTCTCCTTGAAAGTGCCATTGTTGTGTATTGCAGTTATTATTTCTTTCATATGAGTATAATACAATTTAGGAGGCGGATAAAATGGTAATAATGAGTGTTTTATTTACAGCTACGTTGTTTCTTTGTGGTGTAATATTTTTAATGTATACAAATCTCAAAGAAACAAATAGTACATTGGCAAAGTTAAACTCAAAATTAGATGAAGATGTCAACGAGCTAACAACTAAAAATGCTATACTTCATTCAGAAATAATTTCTCGAAATGAAGATAGAATTATTGATGTTGGTAGAGAAATCAAATGGCTCGATAAGCAGAAAGAAATTGAAACAGGAAGCGTTCTTGATGATTACAGACATAACGATAAAGTTTATGTTGTTGTTATCCGCTTAAAAGATGGAAAGGCCCAAGGCGCACCTATTTCAATTCCTTATGAAAAATTAATTCTTAGTTAGACTTTGTAGTTTCGATTTAGTGTAAGGGTCATTGGGGAATTTGGCAAGAGTCATTTTGCAATACCCAATGGCTTTTACTTTGTCACCAGATTTTTCACAAATACTAATAAGAGAATGATGAGTGCTTTTTGGAGCATCTTTCCATCTAATTGAAGATTCATAATATCTAACAGCCAACTTTTCATCTTTTATCATTGAGCGATAAAACATTCCAACATATTCATAGGAACGATATCCATTTGGCATAATAGAAAGATATCTTCTTGCAAACTTTTCAGCCTCTAAAAGCCATACAGTATCTTTATTATTGATAGCCAAGCTCCACATTAGCCAGACCATATTTTCCCAAGCATCACGGTCTTTTGGCTCGATTTTAAGCACTTCTTTGTATAGGTTTACAATCTTAGGATAATTGCCAGTATTAGTATCTTGAACACCGTGCCAAATAGCATCTATTGCCTTGTTTAAATACTTAAGTCTCTGTTCACGAGTTTGCATTTTTTTCTAATTCCAATTCTTCACTATCGTCCACATACATTTCAAGAATCTTCTGTTTAACTTCGATGGGGAATTTATCCATATGTTTAACAATACCCATAAGAATCAATTCTCTTTTGTATGATTCAAAAACTGTTTTACGCTTCTTTTGTGAGTTGTCCCATTCATAGATGAAAAAATGCATACCACTCATCATGTCACTGAAAGCATATTCAACAAGAAAAGTTCCATCCATATTTATAAATGCATCGAAGCCAGAAATAGCATCAGAACCTTTTATTTCGTATCCAATGCCAGTCTTTGAAAAATAAATCCATACTTGGTCAGACAATTACTAAAACCTCACACCATTGTTTGATAATGTCTCTTGTTATATCATATGATTGATAGATAACACCATCTAAATCACCATAGAAATAGAAATGGTTTCGATTAGCATATATCTTTGAGTTTTCTAAGACAGGTAATACTTTCTTTTTTGGAAGGTTGACTTTGTAAGAATAAAAATTCTTCATCATCTCAGAAATGTCACAATGTCTCCTTACGGTATGTGAAAACCCAGCAGAAATAATAATATCATTTAGGATATTTAAAGCGATATACTCTTCAGACTTATGATTGTCCATAAAATCCAGTAAATCCAAGAATAATGTTTCATCATTCTGGATTATCATTGCAGAGCGTTCAATGTCTGTAGAGTCATTCAAAGCATCAATGGCGATTAACATGATATACAATTATATCTTATTATATTGCTGATGTCAAATAAAAACAGGCAAGTGGAGGATTCTTGCCTGTTTGTTGTGTTGCAGACCTGTACAACACTGGCAGATGATGAAAGGGGAATACCATCTGCGTTGTAAATTTTTATACACAAAATTTACAACCAAGCGACATTTTTTCCATTCTTAGATAGAAAACATCCACCAATAGAGCTTTTATGTACATGGTCAGTTAGAACAACATCTAAATCGTAATCGTCATTGTTTGCGATTTCTATGGATTGCTCTATCATGTATTGGAAATCATCTTGAGTAAAATCAAGAGATTCCAAT
>Ga0114970_10003373_pt1 | contig 11749 bp, 11 predicted proteins | sample M_140205_XF_Meta_FD_87030 | JGI IMG/M metagenome (GOLD analysis project Ga0114970, IMG submission 87030) | Freshwater microbial communities from Lake Montjoie, Canada to study carbon cycling - M_140205_XF_MetaG | ecosystem: Environmental > Aquatic > Freshwater > Lake | place: Lake Montjoie... | reverse complement strand
CCGGGAGACGCCTGGGCCGTGGTAGATGGCGCCGCGCGCAGACTGAGCCCACGATCTCCACACCATCACGCCGTCGCCGGTCAAGCGGAGCCGGTCCGCTTGTGGCTCCGCATGCCGCTTACCGGCCCATTTGGACTATAGCCAATGCCAATTAGTGCGCACACAATTGGGACGAAGCAAGACCGGTTTTCGGCTTGCTTTAACTATTTAACGCAGGAAAGGAGTCGACGTGAAACTGAGCGCAATCGCCATGGCCAGCCTGATGGCAGTTGGCGTCGCGTCGTCGCATGCGGAAAAATCCAGCACCCACGCAATCGGCAATCTGGCACCCAAGTCGAGCATGGTTTCCAAAAAACCCCTCGGATCGGGCGAATTGCAAGACTCCTTCACCTTTAGCGTTGAAAGCCACAGTCAATCCGTCTACAGGATCATCGACTTTTCTTTTCTCGGCAATAGGCCCCTGATCAGCACCTCGATAGATTCGATCGCACTCTACAAGAATAGCGGCCTGTCAGGATCCACTGGCGAGACGCCGATAACATCGACTCCATCGGTTAGCCACCGCTTGGACTGGAGGCCGAGTCCGAGCGATGCCGGTAGCTACTTCATCCCGATATCTGGCAGCACCACCGGTTCTCTGCGGCACGGTCACCAAGAGGCCACTAGCGTGTCGCCGGCAACAGAACCCCCTAGCTACGCCGTGCTGCTGCTAGGCTTGGGCTTGATGGGTTCGATCGTAGTTCGTCGAAGAATATCCAGTTCAGGCTGAGTGCAGCCAATGCCCATGGGAGAGCTGCGGCAGCGCTCCCATGGTCAGAAGGGATTGCCATGAAATCCCCTTTTTTGTGCCCCGATACAAGCTGCGCCGCATACCGTGAAGGAATGCACATTGCGGCGCTTCTAATGCCCTGTGCGCGGCTGCAACTCATTTGTATTTCTTCGCGTGTTCCTAGAATTTCCAGACGCAACAGCCCTGCGCCCGCCACTCCGAACACTAGATCCGCAAGCCTCGCGCAAATCGACACCCCGTCTACTTTCACGATCCAGGCGCGTATCCATGTATTTCTTTCCGACACTGTCAGCCGACGAACTGCAGCGGTACCACCGAGCAGTAACGCGCTCATCAGAGGTGCGCAACCACTTCGACATGCTGGAATGGCTACAAGGGGACATCCAGCGCTATCTGCCGCACGATATCCTGATAGCCGCCTGGGGCGATTTCGAGCAAGGCCCCATCCTCCACGACATCATCTCACCGCTGGCAGGCGTGCGGTCGCGAAGCTCCAACGCGCAAACCGTGAGCCCGATGATGCGCGAGCTGTTTGCGCGATGGAATGCACTGGGAAAGAGGTCGTTCGCCCTGCATGTGGGCGATGGGAGCTTTCTGCTGGATCAGGCCTTGCTTGAACACGAGTTGGGGTCGGCGCTCAAGAGGATGCGCTACGCCACGGTCCACGGAATTGTCGACGAGCGGGGAAGCCACGACTGTCTTTATGTGAGTTTTAGCGCTACCACCCGACTCGGTAAAGAAGAGCCAGGAGCCATGGCGGCCATGCTTCCCTACATCGATACCGCACTGCGACAAGTCAGCCACCTGCCGCACCAGAACAAGACGCTGGCTGAACCCGCCGGCGCCGCGCAGGTGGTGGTGTCGCAGCACTACCACCTGACCCAGCGCGAACACGAGGTGCTGCACTGGGTCGCAAAGGGAAAAACCAACATCGAAATTGCGTTGATTCTCGAAATAAGCGCGTTCACGGTCAAGAACCACATGCAGCGCATGTTCAAGAAGCTCGACGTATCCAACCGTGCGCAGGCCGTCAGCAAGCTCGTTCCAGTCGCGGGACGCCATGGAAACTGAAGCCATCCTGAGGGTCCCGCCGATGCGCCCCCGGGCGCAGCATGCAAGCACTGGCGAGGACGATGTCCTGGGACTTATAGAGTCTGCCGTCGGTCCCTGTGCGTTGGTTTTATCGCTTTGGGCAACGGCGTTTTTTTTCGATGGCAAATTGTCACCCCCCTACCTGATACTGGCCGTCGTGGTGTTCGCGCTGAGCTTCCCGGGCCGGACGCATTTGCGCTCATCAGCCGGACATATGCTGCTCAAAATTTCCTTTAACTGGGCCTGGATCGCCGGACTGTTACTGCTGACCGGATTTGCGACCGGTTACCTGCGCGACTTCACGCGCGATGCGCTCGTCACCTGGCTGTGGGCCGCACCATTGACCGAGTTCTGCGCGTACCTGGTGTTGCGTGCGACGGCACCCTGGCTATTTGCCCTGCAGGGTCCGCGCCAGCGCGCCGTGATCGTCGGCATGAACGAGCATGGAATGGCGCTGGCAGCGCGGATCCGAAAATCCATCTATTCGCGGATCCATGTGCTCGGCTTTGTAGACAGCCGAAAGGCCAGCCGTCTGCCCCAGTTGAGCGGCAACAGCGAACTACTGGCAGGGCTTGACCAGCTGGCGGATTTCATCCGCGGGCACCGTGTTCAGCAGGTATATCTTTCTCTTCCCATGGCGGCGCAACCGCGGATTCTGGATTTGCTGGATGGGCTGAAGGACACGACAGCGACGATCTACTTCCTGCCCGATATGTTGCTCACCGACCTGATTCAGGGCCATGCAGGATCCATCTGCGGAATGCCGCTGATATCGGTCTGCGACACGCCCTTTCGCGGCGCTAACGGCATGGTCAAACGCGCCAGCGACATCCTGCTGTCTTTGCTGATCTTGGCGCTGGTCGCGCCCCTGCTGCTGCTGCTCGCAGTGGCGGTCAAGCTCGGGTCCAAGGGGCCGGTGATATTCAAGCAGCGCCGGTACGGGCTCGATGGCAAGGAAATTCTTGTCTACAAGTTTCGTTCGATGAAGGTGACCGAAGACGGTAGCGACATCCGGCAGGCGGTCGAGGGCGACCCGCGCATCACGGCGCTGGGTGCCTTGATGCGAAGAACATCCCTGGACGAACTGCCGCAATTCATCAATGTGCTGCAAGGCCGCATGAGCGTCGTCGGGCCCCGTCCGCACGCGGTGGCGCACAACGAGCTATACCGAAAGCTGATCAAGGGCTATATGGTGCGGCACAAGGTGCGGCCCGGGATAACAGGCTGGGCCCAAGTCAATGGCTTTCGCGGCGAGACCAACACGCTGGACAAGATGAGGGGTCGCATCGAGCTCGACCTGGACTACCTGCGCAACTGGTCGCTGCAGTTGGACCTTCGGATCATCGCCAGGACCATCCGTCTGGTGCTCAAAGACGGGAACGCCCGTTGAAGGTCCGATCGCTTCCTGCCGTGGTCGCCCGCAGCCAGACGGCTGCAAGGCTCGGGGTGCTGCTGTTGACGCTCGGCAGCAACGTCAGCGCACTGGCCGAGGGCCAGCAGGACCTGCTGATGAGCGCGTCGGCGACGCTGGTGCGTGAGAGCAACCTGTTCCGTCTGCCTCCCGGAGTCGACGCCATGGCGTTGGTCGGCCGACCATCACCCAGCGCCACTGTAGGCACCGGGACCTTGGGGTTGGAGTTCAACCGCGCCTTCAGCCTGCAACGCGTCGAGTTCGAAGCGAGCCTTAGCGCCCATCGCTACCAGAACTTCGGCTATCTGGATTTCATGGCGAGCAACTACCGCGGCCTGTGGCGCTGGGCCTACACACCGCTGCTGACAGGCAACCTGAGCAGTTCTCGCACGCAACAGCTGAACAGCTTTGCGGAGTACCAGGGATTCAAGCAGCGCAACGAACGCATTGATAGCCAGACCCGGTTGGACCTCGGCTACGCGCTCGATGCGCGCTGGCGTCTCCTGTCGGGACTTACGCGGTCCACTCGCAGCAACATGCTGCCGCTGGCGCAGGAGGCCGACTACCGGCTTGCTGCATTTGACGCCGGCGCGCGCTATCTGCTGGCCTCGGGCAGCTCCGCGACTTACAGCCTCAAGACGACTTCGGGCAGCTACTTCAATCGAGCCCTGTCTTCCTCCGCGCTTTATGACGACGGATTCCGGCAGACCGACCATGCGATGCAGCTGGACTGGGCGATCAGCCGGGCCACCACAGCCGACTTCAGCGCTGGCTACCGGCAGCGCAGCCATCCCCATTACCAGCAGCGTGACTTCGGCGGCACTGTCGCTGGCGCGCATCTTAGGTGGGCGGCGTCTGCCAAGACGCTGCTGACTGCAGGATGGACGCGAGAACTCGGCACTTTCGAGACCTCCACATCCAACTATGTGCAAAGCGAGCAACTATCGACCGCCGCCGCGTGGCAGTTAAGCACCAACGCAACGCTGCGGCTACAGCTAGAAAAAACCCGCCGCGACTACCTGGGCCTTATCGGCACTCCCGTTTCGATCCGTCGCAAAGACCACGACCGCGAAGCCAGCGTGTCGCTGGACTGGCAGCCGCTCAAACCGATGACGATGAACGCAGCCCTGCGGGAAATTCGCCGCCAGTCGAACCCACAGTCGCTTGGCTACACCAGCAGCGCTATCAGCCTGCAGGCGCAATGGGGCTTCTGATCGCCCCCCTGTACCCGAGGCCGCACCCGATGCCCTATATGCCTTTTCAATTTGCCAGATGCTTCCTGGTCAGCGCCATCATGGCGCTGACGCTCCTAATGCCTGGCTGCAGCGGCAAAGACGCGCAGACCCTCACCACACAGGTTGCAGCCAAAGTGGGTTCGGAGGAGATTTCCATTCACCAGATCAACCAGGTTCTGAGCCGCAGCAGCATGTCGATCTCGGCGCCCCAATCCGTGCAGGCGCTGCGCGCCGATGTGCTCGAAAAGCTGATCGACCAGCAGTTGGTGGCGGAGCAGGCGATCGAGGCCAGGCTGCATCGCTCGCCGGAGGTGCTTGCACAGATCGATGCCGCCCGACGCGAGGTGCTGGCGCGCGCCTATGTGCAGCAGCTTACCGACACGATTCCTAAACCGGCCATCGAGGAAAGCCGGAAATATTTTCGCGACCACCCACAGCTGTTTTCAGAGCGCCGTGTCTTCAGCCTGCAGGAAATTCAGCTAACACCAGACTCGGGCGTTGTGGAGCAGGTGCGTGAGCAGCTGGCCGGCGGCAAGTCGATGGGCGATGTCGCCGCCTGGCTCAAGGCGCATGACATCCCGTTCGGCGACGGCGCGGCCACACGGGCCGCGGAACAGATACCTTTGGATCTGCTGGCCAGGCTGCAGGCATTGAAGGACGGTCAGAGCGCCATCGTCCAGACCCCGCGAGGAGTCACCGTCTTGAGGATCACCTCAAGCCAGGCTGCGCCGGTGACCGAGGAGGCTGCTCTGCCCCGTATCGAGCAGTTTCTGATGAACCAGCGAGGCGCTGAGGCCCTGAGCCAGACCATGAAGCGGCTGCGGGCCAAGGCCACTGTCAGTTACAGCGGAGACTTCGCCAAGACCGCCCCACCGACCGCGGCCGCAGCGGACACCTCGAACGCCGGATCGGCAGTCGAAAAGGGCAATGGCGCATTGAAGTAGCCGACCCCGCCACCCCTGCCTGACCACGCCAAACCCGCCGAAGACGCCATGCCCCTAAGCCCAAGCCGAGCCAGCAGCGTGCTGCGCATTTTCATCGTCGTCGCGCTGGCTCTTGCCTGCGTCAACGGCCATAGCCAGCCCAAGGTGGACTACCCGCTCGGCGCGGGCGATGCCATCCGGATTCAGGTTTTCCAGCACCCCGATCTGAGCATCGACACCCGGGTAGCCGAGGGTGGCAGCATCACGTACCCGCTGATCGGGCCGGTGGCGCTTGGCGGACTCTCGCTTGCACAGGCAGAGCAACGCATCGCCCAGGCGCTGCAAAGCGGTGACTTCATACGTCGGCCGCAGGTCACCATCTCCTTGCTGCAGGTGCGCGCTAACCAGATCTCGGTGCTGGGACTGGTCAATCGGCCGGGGCGTTTTCCGCTGGAAAGCGCCAATACCCGCCTGAGCGACATGCTGGCAGCCGCAGGCGGCGTGGCGCAGGGCAGCGACGACATGGTCATCGTGAGCGGTCAGCGGGGTGGCCAGCCCTATCGCCAGCTGATCGACCTGCCAGGGATTTACCTGGGGGAACAGCCCCGCGACGACATCGTGCTGATGGGCGGCGACACGATCTATGTGCACCGCGCGCCGGTGTTCTATATCTACGGCGAAGCGCAGCGCCCCGGTGCGTTCAGGGTCGAGCGCGCGATGACGATCATGCAGGCGCTGGCGCAGGGCGGTGGCCCCACCGGGCGGGGCAGCGAGTCCAAGCTGCGCCTGCACCGGCGCGCGCCCGACGGATCGATCCAGCGGACGGTTCCCAGGCTGACCGACCGGGTCCAGCCCGACGATGTCATCTATGTCGATGAACGCCTTTTCTGAACCCGCGCGCGCCTTTCATGACACCCAGACAATTCCTGCTGATCATGCGGGCACGCTACGGCGTTGCGCTCTTGACCGCGGCGCTCACGGTGCTGGCGACGCTTGCGATCAGCCTGCTGATGACCAAGCAATACACCGCTACCTCGGCGGTGGTTGTCGACGTCAAATCGCCCGACCCTGTCAGTGGAATACTGCTCGGCGGCATGATCGCGCCGGGCTATATGGCGACGCAAATCGACATCATCAACAGCGAACGGGTCGCGCAGCGGGTCGTGAAGCTGCTGCGGATGGAGGAAGATGTCGTGGTTCGTGCGCAGTGGCAGGACGACACCGATGGCCGGGGCCAACTGCTGGACTGGCTGACGACTCGGTTGCAAAAGAAACTCGATGCCAAGCCGGAGCACGAGAGCAACCTGATAAAAATTGGCTACACGGGATCGGACCCCGACACTGCCGCCGCAGTGGCCAACGCTTTTGCGCAAGCCTATCTGGACGTGAACCTGGATCTGCGGTTGGCACCGTCGCGCCAGTATGCGAGTTTCTTTGATGAGCAGACCAAGGCCATGCGCCTTCGACTCGAGCGGGCCCAACAGGCGCTGTCGTCTTACCAGCAGAAAAATGGCATCGTCTCGGCCGACGAGCGGATTGACTTTGAGACCGCCAAGCTCAACGAAACCTCAAGCCAGCTGACCGCCATGCAGTCGCAGACCACCGACAGCCAAAGCAAGCGCAGCACGGGGAAGGCCGACACGGTCGCCGAGGTGATCCAAAGCCCCCTCATCAATGGCCTCAAGGCCGAGGTCGCCCGCTTGAACGCCAAGCTGCAGGAGAACAACGCCCACCTGGGCAAGAACCATCCGCAGACCCAGCGGGCTGAGGCCGAACTGGCGACGCTGCGCGAGCAGCTGGCGGGCGAAACGATCAAGATTGCAAGCTCGATCGACACCACCTACCAAGTTGGAAAATTTCGTGAACAGCAACTGCAGGACGCTTTGGCGCTGCAAAAAACGCGGGTACTGAAGCTCAACAAACAACGCGACGAGCTGAACGTGCTGCGCCGCGATATCGAGACCGCACAGCGCGCTTTCGAGGCAACCAGCCAGCGCGCGGCGCAGACCAGCATCGAGAGCCAGAACGGCCAAACCAATATCGCACTGCTCAGCGCCGCGTCGGTGCCGTTGGAGCCGTCTCGGCCCCGATTGACGCTCAACCTGCTCGGGGGGCTCGTGCTCGGCAGCATGCTCGGCGTTGGCCTGGCGTTGCTGCTCGAGCTCGCGCACCGGCGCGTGCGCTCGGCCGACGATCTGGTTGAAGCGCTCAACCTGCCGGTTCTGGGTTCGATCGCATCGGCCACGCGCATCATGGGGCACGCGACTCCACCAGAGGCGGCTGCCATAAATGTCCATGGAGCAAACGCATGAATACCGTCGCCGACAACATCGTCAGCCTGCGCCCTGAACCTGTTGCGGGGCAGGCAATCGGTGAAATTCTGGTCGCCACCGGCAGACTGAGCCTTCGCGATGCGGAGCGGGTCGCCGCGCAGCAGAGGCGACAGGGACAGAAATTTGGCGAGGCGGCCATTGGGCTCAAGCTGCTGACGCGGGAAGACCTCGACCTTGCGCTTTCCCGGCAGTTTGAATACTCCTACCTGAGCGTCCGCGACACCAGCCGCAGCGCCGAGTTGATTGCCGCGTATCAGCCCTTTAGCCAGGTCGCCGAAAGTCTGCGTGCCCTGCGCAGCCAGTTGATGCTGCGCTGGTTGCAAACCGACCCGGCGCACAAGGCGATCGCTGTCGTGAGCGCGGGCTCAGGAGATGGTCGCAGCTTCATCGCGGCCAATCTGGCGATCGTGTTTTCACAGCTTGGCCAGCAAACGCTGCTGATCGACGCGGACCTGCGCGACCCGCGACAGCAGGAACTGTTCATGCCGGGAAAAAGCGCGGGATTGTCGGCTGTGCTCGCTGGCCGATCCGGACTTGAAGCCGCAGTAGCCGTTTCCGGCCTGGCCAACCTGCGCCTCATGCCAGCCGGTGCATCGCCGCCCAACCCGCAGGAGCTGCTAGGTCGGCCCGCCTTTTCAGCGCTGCTGCAAGACGCCGCCGTTCAGTTTGACGTCATCGTAATCGATACACCGGCCGGCTGCGACTATGCCGACGCCGAGATCGTCGCGCGCGTCGCCCGTGCAGCGACCCTGGTCACGCGCAAAAACCAGAGCCTGCTGAGCGAGGCGGCGTCGCTGGCGCGCCGGCTGCAGGACAGCGGCGTCACACTCGTCGGAGCGGTACTCAACGATGCTTGAAGACGCAGGCTCCCAGCCAACGCCTCAGGTCGGAGCCGTACAGCAGTCCCGAAGCGCCCATGGCACCACCCACTGCGTCGGCCACCAAGTCGTCCCAGCCGGCGCTGCGTCCGGGCAAGACCATCTGATGCCACTCATCCAGAGCACCTATGGTGGCCGCGCCCAAGACCGCCAGCCACCACATCGGCTTTCCGCGAAATCCGCTGGCGTAGCCGATTGCAGTGGCAAGGAGGCAAAACACGCCGGCATGCACCAGCTTGTCCCAAGGCGCTGGAAAAAGTCCCACCGCGACCGGCTGCGCGCCGCCTACGAAGAGGCCCAGCGGCACCGCAACGCAAACCAACACAGAAAGCGGCCGCAAGGCACGCTGTAGGCCGCGAATGGCCAGTCTCTTGAACAACCCGAGCTCCCGGAAGGATGGTGCCTATGGCTCTACGGCGACTGGGTAGCGTGCCGCATTTTGAACATGGACACCGATTGTCGCCGGCTTGTCTACTCTGTAGCGTCCCAGTCCGCTCAATCTGCCCACCGAAAGCGGGAGCCCTTCAGAACAACCCCTCGGCCCGGCCGTGCTCGCGATGACCCTTTGGCGGGCACACAAGAATCGAGGCGCGATCGTGACGGACAGCGTCGACACCCCAGCGAGCACAGACAGGCCGCCCGTATGCACTGCGGGCTTCTGGGACGACTTTGCGGGCATGGTATTGTTCCTGCGCGCGCTTTTGCCCATCGTTGGGCTTGACCGCGCGCTGCATAGCCTGCAGGGGTTTCGCAGCGCGCAAGGGCCTAGATGGGCGCGCGCGCCGCACGCCACAGAACCATCACCTAACAAATAGTACCCATGAAGAAGACCGCACTCATCACCGGAATCACCGGCCAAGACGGCGCCTATCTGGCCGAGTTTCTGCTGAAAAAGGGCTACCGGGTCCACGGCATCAAGCGCCGCGCCTCCCTATTCAACACCGACCGGATCGACCACCTGTACCAGGACCCGCATGTGAGCCAGCGCGACCTGGTGTTGCATTACGGCGACCTGACCGACAGCACCAATCTGATTCGCATCATCCAGCAGGTGCAGCCCGACGAGATATACAACCTGGCGGCAATGAGCCATGTAGCGGTAAGCTTTGACACACCCGAATACACCGCGAATGCCGACGGCCTTGGAACGCTGCGCATTCTGGAAGCTATGCGCATTCTGGGAATGGAAAAGAGGACGCGTTTTTACCAGGCTTCGACCAGCGAGCTCTACGGACTGGTGCAGGAAACACCGCAGCGCGAGACCACGCCGTTTTACCCGCGTAGCCCCTATGCGGTGGCCAAGCTCTACGCCTACTGGATTACCGTGAACTACCGCGAAGCCTATGGCATGTACGCATGCAATGGAATCCTTTTCAACCATGAGAGCCCCCTGCGCGGCGAGACCTTTGTGACGCGCAAGATAACGCGGGCGCTGGCGCGCATCAAGCTGCAGTTGCAGGACTGCCTGTATTTGGGCAACCTGGACGCGCTGCGCGACTGGGGCCACGCGCGGGACTATGTCGAGATGCAATGGCTGATGCTGCAGCAGGACCAGGCAGAGGACTTCGTCATAGCCACCGGCGTGCAGTACAGCGTGCGCGACTTCGTCGACGCCGCCGCGCAGGAACTCGGTATAGAGATCCGGTGGACCGGTGCGGGCGTTGACGAAACCGGTAGCGACCAAAGCGGTAAAGTCATCGTCAAGGTGGATCCACGCTACTTCCGGCCAACCGAGGTCGAGACGCTTCTCGGCGATGCCAGCAAAGCCAAGGAGAAGCTCGGCTGGACGCCGCAGACCCAATTTGCGGAACTGGTCAGCGAGATGGTGCGCGAAGACCTCAAAAGCGCCGAGCGCGACGAGCTGGTGAAAAAACACGGCTTTCAGGCCTACGACTTCAACGAGTAGCCCCGAGTCGCAAACACCATGGACAAAAACGACAAGATCTACGTGGCGGGCCACCGCGGGCTGGTGGGAGGCGCTATCACCCGCAACCTGCAGGCGCGTGGCTACCATAACCTGCTTGTGCGAACGCACGCCGAGCTCGACCTGTGCGACCAGCAGGCGACCGAAAGCTTCTTCGCCCAGCACAAGCCCGACCATGTATTCCTCGCCGCGGCAAGGGTCGGCGGCATACTGGCCAACAACGACTTTCCCGCCGAATTCATCCGCGACAACCTGGCGGTGCAGACCAACGTCATCCACGCTGCCTATCGCAGCGATGTGCAGCGACTGCTGTTCCTGGGCTCCAGCTGTATCTACCCAAAGCGATGCCCGCAACCGATGCAGGAGGATTACCTGCTGAGTGGGCCGCTGGAACCCACCAATCGGCCTTACGCGCTGGCCAAGATCGCCGGCATCGAAATGTGCTGGAGCTACAACCGCCAATATGGCACCCGCTACCTTGCTGCGATGCCGACCAACCTATACGGTCCGGGCGACAATTACCACCCCCAAAACAGCCATGTGATCCCGGCGCTGCTGCGAAAGTTCCACCAGGCCAAACAAGCGAAAGCCACGGAGGTCATTGTCTGGGGAACCGGAACGCCGCGACGCGAATTCATGTACAGCGAAGACATGGCAGACGCCTGCGTGCACTTGATGAATCTGCCCCAGGCGCAGTACCAGTTGCTGTTGGGAAGCGACGAGCTCAAGACCGGCCGCTTCGAACCCCCCATCGTGAACATCGGCGTGGGCGCTGACGTGACGATCCGCGAACTGGCGCAGACGGTACAGGATGTGGTGGGCTTTGATGGCGCCATCGTGTTCGATTCCAGCAAGCCAGACGGAACCCCGCGCAAGCTGATGCACACCGGGAGGCTCAACGCGCAGGGCTGGAGCGCGCGAACGCCGCTGTCGAATGGGATTGCCAAAGCCTACGACGACTTCCTCAGGAGTCCGGCCCGGTCTTCATAGTCCCGGTAGCCCGAGAAGCCGATCAAGTTCAAGAACGCCTCCCTACTTTTTTGGGACGCCTCCTGGAAATGATGCGGTAGCTGTCCCTTGGTGTCCGCAGCTCCTGTGCCGCAGAAAACCTAGAACCTACGGGCCGTTGCGTCTACCTATCGGGGATCCAGAGGCGAGGCGTT
>Ga0114970_10003372_pt1 | contig 11749 bp, 9 predicted proteins | sample M_140205_XF_Meta_FD_87030 | JGI IMG/M metagenome (GOLD analysis project Ga0114970, IMG submission 87030) | Freshwater microbial communities from Lake Montjoie, Canada to study carbon cycling - M_140205_XF_MetaG | ecosystem: Environmental > Aquatic > Freshwater > Lake | place: Lake Montjoie... | reverse complement strand
TGTGGTAGCATTTGTTGTAGTAGTGGTAGCATCTGTTGTGGTTGTAGTAGCATCTGTTGTGGTTGTGGTAGCATCTGTTGTAGTAGTGGTAGCATCTGTTGTTGTTGTGGTAGCATTTGTTGTAGTAGTGGTAGCATCTGTTGTGGTTGTAGTAGCATCTGTTGTGGTTGTGGTAGCATCTGTTGTCGTGGTAGTAGCATCTGTTGTTGTTGTGGTAGCATCTGTTGTAGTAGTGGTAGCATCTGTTGTAGTTGTGGTAGCACTTGTTACAAAACTTAAGAGTACACATCCTGGATTACCCGAAGTTCCAATATTATCTGGAAGGGTAATACCTGACCCAGTAATCAAATCCACCAATTTTTGTCGGTCAAACGGCTCTGAAGTATTTCCACCAGAAGACATTCCCTCAGCATAACATGTTCCGCCGGTACTACCACCACCAGATGCAGTAATTGCACCATCACCACCACCATACCCACCACCACCGCCACCACCACGTTCATTAGCGCCACCGCCACCACCACCATACCCACCAGAACCACTATTTCTAGAACCAGGAGACCCACCAGCACCACCAAATCCAGCTTTGCCACCATTACCACCCGAATAAAACCCATTATCATCATTATCACCCTTACCACCATCAGAAGCCATGCCACCGCCACCACCACCACCAGCAGTATAAAAGTTACCTTTACCACCATTACCACCTGAAGTATTTTCAGTGGTAGCATACGTACCACTATTACCACCGAAAGAGGTGGAAGAAGAAAACCCACCACCGCCACCCGCTATCATAAATATTGATTGTGATTTCCTAGCACCACCTTTCGTAATTTCAATGGCACTCGAACCACCACCACCAGCACCTTTATCCGCGCTGGTGGGATCACCGCCAGCACCACCAACATAGATATCTATAGTATCCGAATCTGAAACCGAAAATGTACCATATAGGAAACCACCATTTCCCCCCCAACCTTCAGCACCGTTACCACCACCCGCCCCTACTACATATGCAGTTACACTTTGTGCTCCAGCAGGAGGTATAACTGTTTCAGAAGTTCCTGTATATGTATATTCGCGCCAAACTGTAGTAAGGGGTGCTAAGGTAGTTGTTGTAGTACGTCGACCAGAACCTAATGTAATACACGTTTCTGCACAATTCTTCCAGAGCAAATCAGATATCGTATCCGAACCAAAACTCTTGTTTTCGACTTGCTTGTACACCTTTGTACCTTGCGAAGCTCGTAACACCGCTTGTTTCCTTCTTTTTGTGATATCGGACGAGTCTACCGAAGTTCCGCCTTTTGCGGAAAAACGTATGATAGGCATTCGTGTTCTTAATCTTATTCTTGTTCTTTTTTTACACACGAAAAACGAATTTGAGTTGCCTAGATGCATACACATCAAACACAATCATGACTTCCAGACTTTCTGTAGTTACCAAGTACAATGTGCACACATGCTTTCAACAACAACCTCTTGAAAATTTAAAGAAGATCTCTAAGGCTTTCAACACAAATATTCACATGATGCTTTTGAATACCGATGGTAATCTGAATATCGGCATGTCCGTGAGAACGGCAGCCGTAATGGGCTGTTCAAAGGTCTGGATTATTGGGCGACGCAGTTATGATGCCAGACCTGAGGTGGGAGCAAAGAACTATATTGAGATTGAGAAGCGTGATTCAATTGATCCTTCAAGATTCTTCAAGGAGGAAAACTTGCAACCCATTATGCTGGAGCAGGGCGGTGAGGCGTTAGAGGAGATTTCCTTTAAGCCCTACTTTTCCAAGACGGTTTGCTTTGTGATTGGCTCAGAGAGCAAGGGAATTCCGGCGGAGTTTCTCAAGGATCATCCCGTAGTGTCGATTTCGCAATACGGGATGATTCGAAGCTTAAATATGTCCATTGCAGGTGGTATGGTCATTTACGAGTACCTAAAGCAGTGGCGAAACTACAGACTCAGTCTATAAAAAACCAAAACAGATTTTTCTTCACATAGTTCATGAGAACGTAGTCTACAACCGAAACACATCGCTGAGATGTATGCTATTGCTGCAAGACATTTGAGGTATTTGTTCATACTTTCCTTCTTGTAACACCTGACGCACATCCCATAAAAGATATTTGAATTTAATCAACATACCATATTTCTCCCAAACTTGTAACAATGCGTTTGTCAATGCACCACTAGGTATATTTTTTTTATCAACAGTGTCTGCAGCGAGTTGTGTGTCTTTGCACCCACTTAAAAAAATAACAGAACCATTTGTTTTAGGATATCTTGTATGTTGACTCATTGTAAGTCTTCCATAATTTGGAGCATTGTATACATACCGTAAATCAAGTGCGGAGCCACTATGACAACAATCCAATATAGCAAAACACTTGCAGCCAGCAGGTATTTTGTTTACCAAACACGCTCTAAGTTCGTCATCTGTGATACACTGTATTTTGCCTTTTTCAATCGGATATATACAACTGTCGTATCCACTTTTTTCATCGCCAGAGTAATCAAGCGTGAGTCCGCCGTGACCACTATAATGGAATAAAACAGATTGGCCAGACATTAGTCCGTTGGTGAGCCAACGTATGCCGTCGAGTATATTTTTTCTTGTCGGTTTTCTTAATGGATCTTCTTGGTCGTCTGTCAACGTGAGAAATTCTTTGCATTCGGGGTATGAATTTCTTATTTTTTGATGCATGTTTGCCACATCGTGTATGCAACCTAGCAACGTGTTTTGTGCATTTTCTATGTAGTTTATGCCTATCAGCAACACGCGTTGTAATCCTTTTTTGTTGACCAAAGGTTTCGCAGCAGGTTTTGCAAAGGGTTTTATAAAAAAATATTTCATTGATGTTATGTATTGCGATATTTTTTCATTTAAAAGCATTCTCTTGGAATGGGATAATGGAAGACGATATTGTTGAGTATGCCAACACACTGTCAACAGAACACAAACATAGATTTATAGAATATTTAAAATTATGGACTTCAAAAGATATGGAAGAATATGTCGCGAAACGAAAGAAGATTGGGTCAAAGAATGTTACAGAAGTAAAGGTTTCATTCCAAAACTTTTTAATGAGAGTTCTACCCATAGAGGGAGCTCTAATGAAACTTCAAAGTGATTCTCAAAGTCATTCAACATAATTAATGAATTAGTAGAGGGTGTTTAGGGGGTATGTATTTCAAAAACAGAACTTTGTGTTGAAACCCCGAAAATTTAATATTACATATATATAATGGAGACTCCTGCTGGGTGGTCTATTAGTGCTAAGGGCAACTATATTTGCATGTGTTATCAATTTAAAACTGAAGATCTATCCGATGTAGCATCGCATATGTCCGAGTTTAAAGGATTTTGTGCTCGAGGTCTCAAGTGCATTGCAGAAGATAAGTTTGCGTGTATTTGCGGAGACGAATTTTTAGAAAAAGTCAATGGGAAATCTGAAAGAACCCAAGCATATGAGCATGTATGTGATCAACTTGACGGTCTACAGAAAAAGTGTATCAATCAGTTTCGAAACAAGTGTCAAACATGTAATCTGCAGTTATTGACACCTGCCGCATTAGAACGACATTACAAGACCAAATCACATGTACAGTTTGAAAATAAGGTAGATTTATATTGCAAAATATGTAATGTAAAGTGTGATTGTCAACAAGAAATGCTAACACATTTGAAAACCAAAAAACACATAAAATTTTTTAATGCAATATCCCATCAAGATAAAAATCTATGAAAAACCTTGACACATGTGTTTGCATTTGGGAAAAGGGTTCATACAAGTGATTGGGTAGCGGTTTCACAAAGTGTTTCTGAAACTTCCATATTTCCAGAAGTTTTTGTACGTCTTGAGAGTATTGGGGCGGAACGGTTCCTCTGAACTTTTTCAGGTGGGAATGCAGTTCCCCGAGTTTTTGGAAAATTTCATGTAGTTGCCTGAACTCGTCCTCCATTTTGTTTACTAACATGAACGTTCATTGAAAACGGATGTAAGAAATAAAAAACAAAGGGTATGTCGGGGAAACTGACATAGGAAATGCGCACATCGCGCCTTCAAATACGTGCATTTTACTATCAGTTTCCGAGGCCAGTCGTGGCGAGTATTATTAAATGGGAAGGTAATATAAGGCAATCTCTACAACGCATTATGTTTGGTAACCGTAGGGACTAGATGGGGTTCGTGCTATATGTATATGCATATGATCGACGAACACATCTTTTTACATTTGAGACAGCCAAAAACGGATTTTTTGTTGATAGGTCATACGAATACCAACAAACAAGCAAACATGCCTCGCTGCATTGCAATTACCAACGCAGGAAGCATTTGTACGCGCAGGGCACATGTCGACAACGAACGGTGCAACCAGCACATCCATTCGTACAGAGGCCCACTCAACGAGCAGCTGCACGAACTCAAGTGCATCTACGATCGGGACGTAAAGCAGTTCAGAGATGAAAATGTGGGTGAGGATATGCTGCGACAGCGCATGGTCGGCTACCACCAAGCCAAGCGTACCCTAAAGCAAGATGCGGAACTTAATCTCCGACAGGACGAGTTTGTGCAAGAGCACATTCGTCATGCGATGCATCAAGACACTATGATGTTGCACTGGGGATATATTACCCGCGACACGCTTGATGCTTTGGCCGAGAGGTATCGCGCACCCTATCACGGTGCGGCCCCGAACATTCGGACGCAAATCTGGACGATCCGGGCCGGACACGGGCTTCGGGAGGCGCATTATGCAGAGATGACGAACAGGCAGAACGGGAATGCTCCGCAGCTAAACAGAATTGCGGAGGCACGGCGCAGGCGTGAACTGAATGACGCGGATCGTTTGCGGATCGTGCGTGAGGCCGTGATGCGCGTAAACGCGGAGCATGAGCGCCTAGACAACGAGATCTTTCAAAATGAGCAACTTGTCTTTGATGTTCCCTTTATTCGCAATCTCAATTTTGCGGATCAGTGGATTCAGCAGAACCAGCGGCGCGTGGGCTTTCACGCACCGGCTGGGGGCGCAGGCGCACCGCTCGGCGAACTTCAACAGTTTGCGCGTGATGCGCAGAACGTGCACACGGAAACGATTGTGAATCAGACCAAGGAGATCGTGCAAAAGATCCGAGAGGTTCCGGTGCCGCCCGAGTACATGTGGACCCGCACAGAGACGTCCAAGACGCCGTTTGAGATTGGACTGGAGTGCAAGTTGTCGCAGCGGGCGGCTCTGCAGATGATGACGCAGTACTCGCAGGACACCGAGATCTATGATATTGAGCCCGGAATCTATGGCAAGACGTTGGATTCGGTGTGGCAGTACATCAAGGCGTCGCCCGACAAGGCGGATCTCTGCAAGATTCTGAAGCAGGAGATGGAGGACAATATCGGAATGTGCGGACAAGGCAATCTCTCGAGGTTATGCAACATTCTGGCGGGATACATGGACGGCGTCAAGCAAAAGGAGTCTACCTCGGAAATTCTTGGACGGCTGTTTCCCAAGTTGATGGAGATGGACGACGAGGACATTCGGGTGTCAAAGGGCGTAAAGATTCTGGTGGAGAACAATGTGCCTGAAAAGGAGTGGCAGACGTGGCTGGAGCCGCTGCGCACGTGAACCTTCACAATTCTATACGAAACAAACGTAAAAACTTCAAAACCAAAGAAAAAACCTTTTTTGTTGTTTGGTGTTTGAAAATTAGCCGAGTCTTGGACGCTTAGCATCCGGCTCAACGGTTTCTGTGTCAATAGAACGTTCGCGCTTCATTTCCTTGTTGCTATTACAAAGTTTTGAGCCTACAAATTCCGTTTTTCATTCTGTTGGCACGCATGCTAAAAACGAATCGTAGAAGATCGAGCGAATACATATGATAGATGGACGTTTCTAAAAAGACGCTCAAAGAACTGGTTGCAATATGCAAGGAAAAAGGTGTGAAAGGCTATAGTGGAAAAAAGAAAGATGAAGTTGTTGAATTACTTCTTGGAAGATCCTCGTCATTCACATTTATCGACTTGTTTTGTGGAATTGGAGGGTTTCATCAGGCAATGGCGTCGTTTGGAGGGCAGTGCGTGCTTGCATGCGATATCGACAAGAATTGCAGAGCAGTGTATGAAGAAAACTATGGTATAACACCGTTTGAGGATGTTACAAAACTCGATGTTGACAGCATGCCAGACTTTGATGTCTTGTGTGGCGGCTTTCCTTGCCAGGCGTTTTCTCATAGCGGAAAACAACTTGGGTTTGAAGATACGCGAGGTACGTTATTTCGAAACATAGCGAACATTCTACAAGCCAAACAGCCCAAGTATTTTCTTCTTGAAAACGTCAAGAATCTCAAAAACCACGACAAAGGAAAGACATGGAAGATTATGTATAACGCACTTACAGAAGTTGGATATGTCACATATGAGTCTCCCGTTGTGATTAGTCCACATATGCTCGGTATTCCTCAACACCGTGAACGCGTGATGATTCTTGGTATTCGAAAGGATCTATTGACAACAAACTTGCCTGTGTTACCAATTCCCGTAGCGCCAAAAGAACTGGATATTTCGTCTATTCTTCAGGAAACCGATGTGGGCAACGAATACAGTTTGACATTGTCTGACCGAACTGTATTGGAAAAATGGGAAGAAGTTGTCCAGCATTTTAAAGCAATCAACAAACGGCTTCCGTCGTTTCCGATGTGGAGCGATTACTGGGACACAGATGATCCGTATATCAATGAACCAGAGTGGAAGCGAAAATTCATTCGACAAAACCAGGAGTTGTATGCTACACATAAAACGTTTCTGGAGCCCTGGCTTTCTTCGTCGCGCATGCTAGAAGCCTTTAAAGGGGCACGACGAAAGTTCGAGTGGCAGTGCGGACATGTTCGAGCAACCGATAGTCTTTGGAACTTGTTGTTTCAGTTTCGTCCATCGGGTATTCGTGTAAAAAGAACAACGTATTCGCCAGCGTTAGTTGCGATGGCGCAGATCGTGTATGTGGGTGAAAAAGGTCGCAAACTAACGCCACGGGAAGTTGCGCGTCTGCAAAGTTTTCCCGAATCGTTCAGACTTCCTTCTTCAAATTCGGTTGCGTACAAGCAGTTCGGAAATTCTGTCAATGTCGAGGTTATTAAGTGGGCTACAAACCATCTTCTAGGTCTTTCGGCACTGTAGCGAGTTCATTTTGGTTTCAAGATACGTGCGAATAATAGGATCAAGGTCGGTATCAAGGAGATCTTTTGAAATGCGATACAATAATTCACTCGTTGACTTGTTTGCGCACATTTTTTTGTTATATGTGATGTTGTGTTTGAGGTAATACGGATAGTTAGATTCTCGAAGTCTTTTGAGCAATCCAAAAGAGAGTTGAACGGAATCTCCCGTGCTCTTAATAAAATCTTTGATCGAAATACCCATGTTTTCGATAGTTTCGGGCACAAGAAGCCACCACTCGTTCATTCGAAAGAGAATAGTTGGATGAAGAGTCATGTCGGTAGCCGTTGTTCGCTGTGCGTTATACAGAATCACATGATTTCCAGTGCTGACAAATTTTGACGACAATGCATTCAATCCTGAAACATTATTGATCAAAATGTCAATGCGTTTCTTGCTGGAAACTGCGTGAGCGTGGATTCCAACTTCATTCATAAAGTCGGTGGCTGCATGTTCAAAGCATTCTCCAATGGTGAATCGATTGCAGTGAAGAGCACTTCCAAATTGAGACAAAATATATTCAACTCGCGTATTAAATGTACTGCGGGCTGCATCGCCGTTTGTGATTGCAGCCCAAAGATCATATACTGACATTTGTTTGCCCATCTCTACATCAAGATTGGTGTTGTTTGGTGTCATCATGTTTCAAGTAGGCGTATTACATCTCTATTGCCTAGACATACAAGAATCCATTTTTACGTATACAAAGCCCGCCACGTCTCAGGTTCTTTCTTTTCAAATCCCGCCAACAGTTTTTTTGCGACGTCCTCGGTAATCTCGAACGGCAAAGAAAAGGGCATGTAAAATTTGTATTGCTTCATGCTTTCATCATTGGCAACTCGCAGCATGTTTAGACGAGTCATCATGCTTTCCACAGTTCGGATTAACGTTCGAACGCCTTTTTCCTCGTTGGAAAACTGCTCGATCATGAATTTTATGGCCTGATCTTTTAGCAAAATGTCTTCCTTTTGGAAATTCAGCATTTCCAATATCTGGGGCCAGATATACTCTTTGAGAATAATGGTTTTGTCTTTGTCGTTATAGCCTTCGCATTGAATAATGGTCATTCTGTCTTTCAAAATAGGATGGACTTTGTCCATATCGTTAAACGAAAACACAAACAGACACTGAGACAAATCAAAATCCACACCTGCAAAATATCGATCATGAAACTGAGTGTTTTGGGATCTGTCGGTCAAGTGAATCATCATGCTGACGATTTCCTCGCCTTGCGGCGTTCCCGAGATTTTGTCTAGTTCGTCAAAGTACATCACGGGATTCATGGTCTTGGCGTTCATGAGAGAATCCACGATTCTGCCCCACAAGGAACCCTCGTAGGTATAGGAATGCCCGATAAAATTGGAAATATCGGAGGCACCGCCCAACGTGAAAAACTCGAACGGGCGCTGAAGAACTTCGGCAATGGCGTTGCGGGCACACGAGGTTTTCCCAACACCCATTGGGCCTTGCAAAGCAATCACGTTTCCAACCGAAGAAGGATTCACAATCCATTGGGCAATGATTTGCATGATCTGGAGTTTGGTGGATTCCATTCCGTAAATGTGCTTGTCCATTGTTTTCTTGGCTTGGATCATGAACTCGGTACACTTTTGCTGACCGTCGGAAATCTGAACGGGTAGCGGAACGGTTTTCCCAAAGGGAATGCGCATAAACGCATCGACCCAACTCCGGAGTTTGTGACCGTCACCGCCCTCTTCGCGTATTTCTGCGAGCATCGTGAGTTTTTTGATGACGTTGGATTTCACAAAGTCGGAAATGGGAAGTTCTAAGATCCTGAATTTGTGGGGAACTTCACCTTCATCCAAAACCAAGGAGGAAACGCGGTTCATCAGTTCCAAAAGTTGTTTGCGTTTGGCGGCAGGTTGGGATTTATAATAGACCTCTTCGGATTTTGAAAGTTTGAAAGGGATCTTTTCAGTCTTTTCTTTTTTTGGCTGTTTGGGCTTTTCGGGAGGAAACACGTTGGAAGGAACTGGCTTTGGCGTATTCTTTTTTCCCGCATACTTTTCGAGAATAAATTGCACGAACTCTTCGTCGGGCTCGGATTCGCTCGGAACATAGTCAGAATCTTCATCCGATTTCTCATTGAGATTAATAACAAAGCAAATTTCCGTGGGTTCTTCTTGCGAAGTTGGGACCGTGTCATCATCTACCCAAACCGTCTGTTCGTCAGTTGCTTTGCCCTTTTTCTTGGGGGGTGACTTTCCCGTATCGTCCGTCATGTTTTCGGAATACGTTCTGCTACGCGCCGCCTTTGTTTTTCTTTTGCCAACCATTCCTTGCTTGTTAGCAGAAAGAAAAGATCAATTGTTTTCCACAACTAAAAACAAGATGTCGGGGATAACACGGCTGAAAGAGTATCCTAGCGGGTACTCCGAAGATGCTTTACACATTCTTACTACCATGTCGTTTACCGAGGGAAAGGATATAAATATTCTCGGGAGTATGTCTTTGAGATCTCAGGTGTATGCGGGAGACTATGACGCCTACGAAACTATTCAGACAAAAGGATCGAAGGAATCGGCGTTGGATACATTGGTAAAGAAATTCAAGCAAATCATAAAAGATCTTCAAAAAATTCCGAATACGTTTATAGGAGACATTAAGAGCGGTTCAATAGAAGAGTGGAAGATTATTCACGAGCCGTTTCACTATACAAGATCTCTTGCAAAACTCCATGAACTGTTTGAAGACAATATTATTTCCAAAGAGGTGTTTGAAGAGGGAAAAAAGAAACTCAAGCCCAATCCTTCCAGGCTTGAACTCTTGCGTTTGCAACGAGAATTTCGGCCCAATGTTTTGCGATGGTCGCCCAAAGAGGTTATGTTGGGCTTCAAAAAACTACAGGACGGCAGAAAGTTTACCCTCAAGGAAGCATTCCAAAGCCCAATTATTACAAAACTAGATGTGGTGTCGTGGGTGCAAAACAATCGATTCACAGACTTTTCGATGATTTACGAGTTCAAGCACAATTCCACGAGTCTGAACAAAGAACCGGGAAACATAGAGGAATCCATCAAACAAAACATGTTTGTCCTGTTTCATGAAAAGAACTACTTTAAAATGGCCAAGCGCATGTTTTCCCTGGCAAAATACAAAAAATACTCATCTGTATTGGAAACACTTTCCCCACTGTTTAACGGGGATGCTGGGCGCTTATATATGGTATATGGAGATATTGGCACATTGGTAAGTCTTGTGGAAAACAATGAAAGCGTTTCGCAAGAAAAACTGAAGTTTGAAGTTGATCAGTTCAAACACAGACTTTCCAACATAACGTTCGAAGCATATATTTCGAAAGAGCACCAGATGTTTGAGTTGATCGATTTGATTCTTGCAAACAAACACTCGGATGAAACACTACTCAAACATCTCAAAACACTACAAGACATTTTGTCCGATTTAATGTCGAAATACGCTCAAACATATTTAGTGAAGCACAAACTCATGCCTAGATACTGAAAAAGCGCAAGACAACATATCCATGTCGAGGTTCTAGAAACGAAGAAACTCCAATGTTTGTCGGCACTGTAATTTGTGAACCAGAAATAGAAGACGCAAACGTTGTTCGATTGAATGTGGTAGATGTTGTTCCGCCAGAAAGCATGCCTCTCGCATAACATGTTCCTCCGTCGCCACCGGCGGCAACACTATTACCCTTGCCGCCGCTATAACCGCCACCAGCGCCCCCCGTACTATTGCTTGGAAGACGATCGCGCACAGTTCCGCCACCGCCACCACCATATCCGCCACTACCATATTCATTGATAGTGTCAGGAAGCGACATGAATTGTGTTTTACCAATACCTCCCGCGCCACCTAGACCACCTTTACCAGGATTAGGGCCATTTATAATAGGACTAATTCCGTCATACTTTGACAAACTACGACCATCGCCGTTTAACCCGCCACCGCCACATTGAAGTCCACCCAACCCAGCACTTGATGTTGCATAGGAACCGCCGGGGCCACCACCGCCGCCATACGGAGGAAAAGGACTAGTGCTAGGTACAGGACCATGCATCTTGCCAAGTTCTCCACCACCAGCACCTCCTCCACCACCAGCCATAACAAATTTGTTATTTGATATATTTCCAATGACTACTGCGCTCGAACCGCCTCCACCGCAACCAGCATATACATCAGAACCTCCACCACCACCTACATAGACACTAATATTGTCAGAGTTTGAAATACTAAATGTGGCAGAAATAGCACCTCCGCTACCACCAATAGTCTCGGTATACCCAGCAGATCCACCTGCTCCGCCCACTACATATGCAGTTACTCGTGTGGCTCCGCTTGGAACACTCGCAGTTTGCTGTGTTCCTGTATACGTAAACGGTATCCAAGAATTAATAATAGGACGTGTGGTTGTGGTAGTTGTCGGACCTGCGGTTGTGGTAGGACGCGTGGTAGTTGTGGTAGGACGCGTGGTAGTTGTGGTAGGACGCGTGGTAGTTGTGGTAGGACGCGTGGTAGTTGTGGTAGGACGCGTGGTTGTGGTAGGACG
>Ga0114970_10003371_pt1 | contig 11750 bp, 8 predicted proteins | sample M_140205_XF_Meta_FD_87030 | JGI IMG/M metagenome (GOLD analysis project Ga0114970, IMG submission 87030) | Freshwater microbial communities from Lake Montjoie, Canada to study carbon cycling - M_140205_XF_MetaG | ecosystem: Environmental > Aquatic > Freshwater > Lake | place: Lake Montjoie... | reverse complement strand
GCATCTGGGTCTCCATATCGCCCTCGACAGAGTGGCGCACGGCTTCGGGGTCGACCGCCCGCAGGCCCTCCGCGGAAACGCCCTCACCCGCCAGAAAGGCGGCGTGCTCCCCGACGAGCGCGGTAAAATCCGCGTCGCCTGAGGCGCGGTGCAGGCGGATGGATGGTGGTGTCTTCAGACTGGAAGAAACAGGGCAGTTCCATGTCGTGAAAATCGTGCCTGCGGTGCCTCGCGAGGTGACACTGACAAAGTGAAAACCAATCTGGTTTTGCTCCACATACGTGATGGCGGCCTCCTCGCGCTTTTCCTCGCTGGCGAAAAGGCGGAAAAATTGACGGTAGCCGTCCATGTCCCATCCGAGGTCGGCCACATGCTCGAAGCCCGCACCCTCAATGTCGTCGGACATTCCCTCAAGCTCCGGAAACAGGTCGCGTGAAGGCGGCGCAGATTGCTTCAGCTTCTTGCGCAGCGGAAGGCGGAGCTTGCGCACGCGAAGAAGGATTTCCACCCAAGGCAGAAGCAGCCAGATCGATGCGGACATCACTCCGAGCCAGATGCTGCCGCTCAGCAGATAACCCGCGGCGAAGGTGGTGACGGCGACAGCGAGAATTCCGAGGCGGCGCAGTAAAGGATGAGCGCAACTGAAGAGGGCCACCGTCAGGACGACGAGTCCCGCGAAAAAAAGGATCCCGTTCACGGTTTGATGCCGTTGGCTGCGAGGAACTTCTCCAGTTGCCCGGTATCGAAATCGGCCAGCACCTTGCCATCCACTTCCATAGTTGGCGTGAGAGTCTGGCCAGAGAGCTCGCGCATCCGAGCCAGGGCGGCAGGATCTTCGAGAACCTCGCGCACCTCGTAACGGTAGCCGTGCCGGTCGAGCCACGCGATAGCTTCGTGACACCAGTGGCAATGGCTTTTGATGTAGATGATCATAAAGGTTGGAGAGGGAGAATCCCCTGCCCTCGCCACAGAGACAAGACTACAGATACTGCCTGGTGAGGTGATTGACATTGAAAACGCAGGAAAACAAGGCGTAGTATGCTCGTCTTCACGGCGCGTTCGTCTAGAGGCCTAGGACACAGCCCTCTCAAGGCTGTTACACGGGTTCGAATCCCGTACGCGCTGCCACTCCACTTTGAGGAATTATTCCGGTGCTTCCTTTGATCCTTAGAGGTGAGGTGTGATTGACGGCAGAAGTTGGAGACCCGGGTGGAATCTTTTATTATGCGAGTCCTCCCAGCTGCGCTTCGAGGTTGACCGCGCCCGGCTTGATTTCGAACGCTCCACAACATTCGAGGGGTTGCTGAGCTTCTCACTGCCACAGATTTCTTACCTGACGCTCATCGACCGACTTTTCATCACAACTTATGCCTTCATTGCCATCAACGGCCTGTCCGCCTCCGTCGAGTCGCTTCTCACGCAGGCCGGTTGAGGCCTCCGCCGTCGCAAGAAAGGGGTTTTGACCGCTGCAATTCCTACGCTTTACCTCGCTCTGGTTATGGCTTTGATGTTCTTCTGAAACGTTCGCCCCGGCGGCATCTTTTCTTTGATGATGCATCAGCATGGGTTCTCCCCTAGCCTCGCGGCCATGAGGAAACTACTGCTTCTCCTTCTGCTCACTGCGGGTGTGTCCGGCGCCCCCGCATCGGAACCACTCTCGCGCATCGGCTTCGGATCCTGCGCCAACCAGAACCGGCCGCAGCCTATCTGGAAAGCGATCAACCAACTCAAGCCGCAACTCTTTATTCTCATGGGGGACAATGTTTATGCGGATACCGGCGACACGCAGAAGCTGGTGGCAGCGTACGAAAAGCTCGGCCGGGGTGAGGGCTTTGCAGCCCTCCGGCAGTCATGCCCGATCGTGGCCACCTGGGATGATCACGATTACGGTAAGAACGACGCAGGTGCGGAGTGGGAGGGAAAAACAGCAGCGAAGACGGCCTTCATGAATTTTTTCCAAACGCCAACCGACTCGCCGTTGCGCGAACGCGGGGGTGTCTATGATTCGCATATTTTCGGCCCGGAGGGGAAGCGTGTGCAGGTGATCCTGCTCGACACACGTTGGTTCCGCGGACCGCTCAAGCGCCTAAGCAAGGAGGCACTCAAGAAGCTGCGCGAAGAAAAAGGCAAATGGCAGGGAGCCTACGTCCCGGCGCAGGACAGCACCTCGACCATGCTCGGAGAGGAGCAGTGGGCGTGGTTGGCTCAGGAATTGAAGAAGCCAGCCCAACTGAGGCTCATCGTGACCAGCATTCAGGCTATACCCATCGATCACAGTCATGAAAAGTGGGGCAACCTACCCAAGGAACGGAAGCGCCTCCTCGACACGATCCGCGATAACGCCACGGGGGCAATCCTGCTCTCCGGCGACCGTCACGCAGGCGAAATCTCGGACTTGCCACCTCAGACCGACGGCGGACCTTTTTATCCGCTTTACGAGGCCACAGCCAGCGGCCTCAACCAGCATGGGAGTTCGAAGGACACGAACCGCTACCGCGTCTCGGCCAAGCAACCGTTCCGCGATTCGAACTTCGGTTGGATCGAGATCGACTGGGCGAAAGCGGATCCTGAGATCAAGCTCGAGATCCGCAACGTGAAGGGAAAAATCGTGCGCCGAGCGCAATTCACGCTCGGCGAGCTGAAGCCCTGCAACCTTTGATTCGGGCCGACCCGCGAGGGCTCAGCGGATGAGGGGCCCGAGGATGAGGGCGACGACGGAGACTAACTTCAGCAGGATGTTGAGCGAAGGCCCGGCTGTATCCTTGAACGGATCGCCCACCGTGTCACCGACGACGGCGGCTTTGTGCGGTTCGGACCCCTTGTAGTATTTTTTCCCATCGATCTCGACGCCTTCCTCAAACATCTTTTTTGCATTGTCCCATGCGCCACCCGAGTTCGCCTGGAAGATCGCGAGGAGCACGCCGGAGACGGTGACCCCGGCGAGCAGGCCGCCCAGCGCCTCGGAACCCGAGCCCACGGACCATTTGAACGCGAAGCCCACGACGACCGGGGCCAGCACCGCGAGCAGTCCCGGGGCAACCATCTGGCGGATGGCCGCCTTGGTAGAGATGGCCACGCACAAACCGTATTCGGCTTTGCCATGAGCATCCTCATAGACGGCCTTGTCTTCGTCGCTCCAATAATCGTGCTCGATCCCCTCGTTCCGGCGCATGACGGCTAGGGCGGCGGCGAGCTCCTTGATGTCGGTGAACTGTCGGCGGACTTCTTTGATCATCGACATTGCCGCGCGTCCGACCGCGCCGAGAGCCATGGCGGAAAAGAGATAAGGCAGCATCGCACCGACGAAGAGCATCGACATGACCGAAGCCTTCGAGATATCGATCGATTGCAGCCCGGTGACATGCATGAACGCACTGAAAAGCGCGAGCGCAGTGAGCGCGGCGGAAGCGATGGCGAATCCCTTGCCGATGGCGGCGGTGGTGTTGCCGACCGCGTCGAGTTTGTCTGTGCGCTCGCGCACCTCCTTGGGAAGGCGCGCCATTTCAGCCACCCCTCCAGCGTTATCGGCGATCGGGCCATAGGCGTCTACCGCAAGCTGGATGCCGGTGTTGGCCAGCATGCCGACAGCGGCAATGGCGATGCCATAAAGCCCCGCGACGGCGTAGGCGGAGAGAATCGCGGCGGCGAGGACAAGGATTGGGATCGCGGTGGAACGCATGCCGACACCGAGCCCGGCAATAATGTTGGTGGCCGTGCCGGTCACTGATTGATTGACGATGTCGATGACCGGCTTTTTGCCCGTCCCGGTATAATATTCGGTGACCAGACCGATGATCACGCCGGCGACGAGCCCGGCGATGGCTGCCCAAAAAACGCCGCCTGAAGTGTAGGTGACCTGCACAGTGGTGAATGCGGCGCCGACAATCCTGAGTTCGCCCACGGTCCACTCCACGGGAAGCAGCCCGGTGATCAGGAACCAACTAGCTACGAGGAGCAGAGCGGCGGCGACGAATTGACCGGTGTTGAGGGCGACCTGAGGATTGCCACCCTCGCGGACTTTGACGAAGAACGTGCCGATGATGGAAACGACGATGCCGGCCGCGGCAAGCAGCATCGGGAGGATCACGGCACCCAGGCCCCCGAAGGGTGTGCCCTGAAACTCTGGCAACGCCACCATGGAGACACCGAGAACCATCGTGCCGACGAGAGCACCGACATAGGACTCAAAAAGATCCGCGCCCATGCCAGCCACATCGCCGACGTTATCACCGACATTGTCGGCAATCGTCGCGGGATTCAGCGGATGGTCTTCGGGGATGCCGGCTTCAACTTTGCCGACAAGATCGGCCCCGACGTCGGCGGCCTTCGTATAGATACCGCCACCCACGCGGGCGAAAAGGGCGATCGAGGAGGCGCCGAAGGAAAATCCGGTCAGCACGGTGAGCAGGCGCGAAACCTCCGTCTCGTTCGCAGTGCCGAACAGGCTGGCATACCAGATGAAGAGCCCACTGAGCCCGAGCAGGCCGAGGCCGACGACGCCCATGCCCATGACCGAGCCACCGTTGAAAGCGACGCGAAGCGCCTCGTTCAATCCGGTGCGGGCGGCATTCGTTGTGCGCACGTTGGCCTTGGTGGCCACGCGCATGCCGATGAAACCAGCCAACGCAGAGCACAGGGCGCCGGAAACAAAGGAGACGGCAACAAGGGGACTCGATTCCGGTTCAGCCGAGCCCTGCCAGGCGAGAAGGGCTGCGACCACCACCACAAAAATGGCGAGGACTCGATATTCGGCCTTGAGGAAGGCCATAGCCCCCTCCTGGATGAAGTTGCCGATACGCTCCATCTGCTCGTTGCCGGCGGGCTGGCGAGAGATCCAACGTGAACGAAGAAAAGTGAAGATGAGTGCAACGACGCCGGCGGCAGGGAGGAGGAAGACGAGATGGTTCATGTGCGTGTGGAAAGATTGAGATTAACGGCGAGAATACGCTCCCAGCGGACAACGAGGCAAAACACAAATGTGTTCAACCTCCGCTCCCCTCAGCCCAACCCGCCCCGCGTGCTGCACGGATCATCCCACGCCGACGGTGATACGCGGCCGCATCCAAGGATGAGAGCTGTCCGACCCGCGCGTCGCCCAGAGAGCAAGCGTTAATCAGTTCGCGCAACACGACAATGCAAGCCACGGCATCAAACAGCGCATCGTGCCAATCCGCCCCTGGGCAGAGGCTGCGAACCGTAGGCTCGACCTGCAGGGCCGCGGTCACGGTCCCGAGCGAGTGGTCGGGCAACTCCGGCAGAATCGCGCGACTCATGGCCAGCGTGTCAACCCAAGGCCCGAACCCGTGCAGTGGAAACACACGGAGAAAGCGCCGCTCGGTTCCCGCTCCATGCGCAACGAGCACTGCCCCAGTAAGGCGTGACTTGAATTCCGGCCAGAGCGAGGCGATGGGAGGCGCACCCTGCAGTTGCTCGTCGGTGATGCGGTGCACGGCCTGCGCTGCACGCGTCACCGGCGAGGCGGGTCGAATGTAGCTACGGAAGAAATCGCCCGGCATGCCGTCCGCGCCATCCATGGTGACCATTCCGACCTGCACCGGTTCGTCCGCCTGACCTGGCGCCGAGCCGGTCCCCTCGAAATCCACCGCCGCCCACGCCGCCCGGGAGACCGGCGTGTCGAGAAGACTCATGGCACGCGCACGCGCAGTTTGGGACGGTTGGAGCGTTCGCTTTCCGCCGCTGCACGGAGGAGTTTTTCGGTGTCATTCCAGCCGAGGCACGCATCGGTGACCGAAACGCCGTAGCGGAGTTTCCGGCGGTCGCTGGAAACGGGTTGGCTCCCCTCCTCCAAATTGCTCTCCAGCATCGCGCCGATGATCGATGTACGGCCGCGCCGGCGCTGGGCGAGAACATTGCGCCAGACGATCGCCTGGCGCCGCGGGTTTTTCGCCGAGTTGGCGTGGCTGCAATCGACCATGAAACCGGGCTGCAGCCCGGCCTCCCGCAAGCGGCGTTCCGTCTCCGCTGTGTGGCGGGACTTGTAGTTGGCACCCTCGCGTCCGCCGCGCAGCACGACATGCGTATCGGGGTTGCCCGCAGTGACGACCACGGCGCTGCGTCCCTCCTGATCGATGCCGAGGAAGCTGTGGGACGAACGCGCCGAGAGCAAGGCATCGAGGGCGGTCTGGATGCTGCCGTCGGTGCTGTTCTTGAAACCGACCGGCATGGATAGCCCGCTGGCCATCTCGCGATGCGTCTGCGATTCCGTGGTGCGCGCACCGATGGCCGCCCAGCCGACCACGTCGGCCAAATACTGCGGGACGATGGGATCGAGAAACTCGGTGGCGGCGGGCACACCGAGCGCGGTGACATCCAGCAGCAGCCTCCGGGCGAGACGCAAGCCCGCCCCCAGATCGCACGAATCGTCCATCCGCGGGTCGTTGATCAGCCCCTTCCACCCGACCGTTGTGCGCGGCTTCTCGAAATAGACGCGCATGAAGATGCAGACCGCGTCGGAAAGTTCCTCGCGCAAAGCGGCGAGCCGCTGGGCGTAGTCGAGCGCTCCCTCGGGATCATGGATCGAACAGGGCCCCACGATGGCGAGCAGGCGGGTGTCGCGACCGTGGAGGATGGCCTGGGCCTCGGTCCGCGAGCGCACGACTGTGGCCGCCGAGGCCTTGCCGACAGGGAGCGTCTTTTTGATTTCTCGCGGGGTGATGAGCCGGCGCAGACATCGCACGCGGGCATCCTCGAGCGGACGTGGTCTGGCTTTGGCGGCGGGGGTTTTGCGTGGCATGGCTGGAAAGTGAACCGGTCATTAAGCCGCAAAGAGGAGCCAGGCGCAATTCGCGACTTGTGCAAAGTCTTTGCTGGGAACGGCGGCGGCAGCTAATTTGCGGGGATGCCCGTCACGGACATTCCGCCTCCCGGCCTCGGCCGGCGCCTTGAGGGAACGCTGCGCAATTTTTACCGCGCGCGGCGGACCGGCGAATCGCTCCTGCGCCGGGCGCTGCGTCGTCCGCGCACCGTGACCGAAGGGCCCAACCTTCTACCTCTTCTCATCAAGGTGCTGGCCGGCTTCGCCCGGGTCGACGGCGACCTTCTCGAGGAGGAGATCGACTCGAGCCTGGGCTTCCTGCGCTATGATTACCCCGAGGCGGTCTACTCGGAATTACGCCGTCTTTTCCGCCAGGCGCTGCGGGAGAAGCCGGACCTTTCGGACATGGCGCGCGAGCTGAGCGGCAAACTGAGCGAGGACCGCAAGGTTCTGCTCGGCATCCAGCTTTACGACCTCGTGCACCGGGCAGGGATGAACACCGACAACATGGCGGCCTACTACGCGTTCATGGACCAGCTCGGAACAGCCAGCCAAGCCATCGACATCGTGTATCAGCTCAACAGCGACGAGCCTGCCACGCGCACGGAATTTTCCGCGTCCTCGCCTCTGGAGGTGATCATCTTCGGGTCGAGCGACGACGCCGATGTGCAGCTGAGGGAACTGACCGGCAACAACCGTCTCGCCGCCTACCGGCACGGCGAACTGATCCTGCTGAAAAATCTCTGCGACTATCCCATTTCAGTGCAGGGCCGCGCCCTGCGGCCGAAAGAGTTCACCCGCGTTTACCCCGGCCAGCGGATCGTCGTAGACGAAAAGGTGCTCACGCATCAGGACCTGGTCTTTTACTTCAACGCGAAAAAGAATCTCTCGCTCGCCCACATCTTCGTCACGGTCACCAAGGACAACGAGATCCAGTTGGAGAAGAGCCGCACGAGGGAGAGTTCGCTCGAGGTGCGGTTCGGCCTGAGGATCCTCGTCATCGCACTCAAGACTGTCGCCGCGGAACTCAACGGGGTGCGGCTACAGGCCGGGGCGCAGGTGGAAGGGACGCTCGAGGAGAAAATCGTCTTCGACAACGACACCGAGCTATCGCTCAGCGACCTGCGCCGCCACGCCCGCAGCTACGGGGGACGCTTCCATCTCAAGCATTCTAAAACCACCTACCTTGTCTCGAACAATCCGTCCCTGCTCGACGAGGACGACATCCTCCTGGCCCCGGGAATAAGCGGGGAAGTGCTACTCCGGATTTTCTGCGATTTCCAGGGCCTCATCGGCCGTCTCGATGTGCTCAAGAGCGACCATCCGGTCCTCGTCGGCGACCTGCCGGTCCGCAACGAGGCGCCCCTGCGCGACGGCGACCTCATCCAGATCGACGCGAACCAGGCGCTACGCTGCAATTTCACCGAACGTCTGCTGGAGGAAGAGCGCAACGTCATCCACCAACTCGACGTGCGCGACCTCGTTTGCCGCTTCAGAAGCGGAACAGTCGGTCTCGACGGGGTGAGCTTCTCGGCAGCACGCGGCGAACTCATCTGCGTGATGGGCGCCAGCGGGTGCGGAAAGAGCAGCCTCCTGCGCGCTCTCTCCGGCCAGTTCCCCCCGGTGCGCGGCGAGGTCCTGCTCAACAACCTTTCGCTCTACGAGAACTTCGAAATACTCAAGCAATACGTCACCTACATCCCGCAGTTCGACGCGTTCGACGAGCATCTGACCATCGGAGAAAATCTGGATTTCGCAGCCGCCATCCGCTCGCCCTATCTCTCGCGACGCGAGCGATCGCGCCGCATCGACGGCAAACTGGCCGAACTCGGGCTGAACGAAAGGCGCGACAGCGTGGTCGGCGCGACCCACAAAAAGACGCTGAGCGGCGGCGAGCGCAAGCGGCTCAATATCGGGTTGGACATGATCGGGTCCGCTGACATCTACCTTTTCGACGAGCCGACCTCGGGACTTTCCTCCAAGGACTCCGAGCACGTCATGGAGATCATCCGCGCCATGGCTCACAACAAGATCGTCATCGTGACGATCCACCAGCCGAGCTCGAAAATTTTCCAGATGTTCAACAAGGCCATCCTGCTCGACCGCGGGGGCCGGATGGTCTTTTTCGGGACACCGGCCGAGATGCTGTCGTATTTCGCCGAAGCCGAGCACCAGCAGCACTTCGGCACGCCGCTCGGCGGTTGTCCCGCGTGCGGGACGACGCGGCCCGAATTTGTCTTCGACGTCTTGGAAACCCCGCTGCGCGATCTAAGCGGCGATGTCATCTACGAGGAGAACGACCGCGGGCAGCTCGTGCCAGTCCGCCGCTACTCGCCAGATTTCTGGCGCGACAAATACGAGGCCTGGCGCTTGATGCGCGATGTCCGGCAGCCGGCGACGGAACCGCCGGCCCACGAGCCGCCCGGTCCGCTGGCCGAGGCCAGGCGTTCTTGGCGAGGTGCCCTGCGCGAGGAGTTCCTGCAGCTCCGCGTGCTGCTCGCCCGCGCCTTCATCAGCAAGCTCCGCAACCGCGGGAACATGCTCACGACCATCGTCGAGGCCCCGCTACTTGCCGCATTGATCGGATCCGTGCTGCGCTACTCGGAGGACGGCAAATACGACTTTGCCTCGGCCTTCCACATTCCCACCTACCTGTTTCTTTCACTCGTCGTGGCCATGTTCCTGGGACTGACCAACAGCGTGGACGACATCATCCGCGACCGCCCTGTATTGCAGCGGGAGAGGAATCTGAACGTTCGCCTGGGCTGGTATATTGTGGCGAAGGTGCTGACCCTCTCGCTCTTCGCTCTGGTCCAGTGCGTTCTTTTCATCCTCATCGGCAATTGGATCCTTGAGGTCCGGGGCATGTTCTGGATTTTCTTGGCCGCCATGCTACTCACCTCGGTGAGTGGCATCGCCATCGGCCTCCTCATCTCGAGCCTGGTCAGCGAGGGAAAGACTGCGGTAAACATCATTCCCATCGTGCTCATTCCGCAGATCATCTTGGGCGGAGCGCTGATCAAGTACGAGGAGATGAACCGCAACTTGGACTTCGTTTACACGGTCAGCCGCTGGTTCAGCCAGAATCCAGCCGCGGGGGAACCGAGAAGCGACCTGCAGGTGCCGCTGATCTGCGAGTTCATGCCGATGCGCTGGTCCTACGAGGCGCTCGTCTACGCGCAGGCCAAGCTAAACCCGCTGAGCGCGCGGCAGGAGAACATCCAGGAGGAGATCACCGCCCTTGCCCGGACCAAAAACCTGACCGACGCCCAGCGGGAGCGGCTTGAAGATCTCAAGGAATTACTGGCCCTCGTTTCCGGTGTGCAGGACGAGGACGTAGCCGGCGTCGAGCGGAGGTTGCGGCGCGTGGACAGCGTGCTCAAAGGCGAAAGCCTGCCCGAAAAAATGCTCAACCCACCCCCGGGCCACGTGACGGCGGAGCGTCTTTACGTGAACCAGAAGACGACAGATCTGGTGAACAAGGCGGAGATGGAGCAAAGCGATTACCGCGAGAACCGCTTCATGAATGTGTTTTTCGGACCGCAGAAGCGCTACTTCGGAATCCAGGCCAGCGTGCTGGCGTTCAACGCATGGGTCTTGATCCTCTCATCACTCGCGATGTTCCAAGCCCTGTACTTCATTCTGCGCCACCAATTGAAAAACCGGCTCGCATGAATGCACTGGAGGACAACGTGTCGGACATTCTCGGCAAGGCTATGCGCGGACGAGGTTTCGATGCGCAGGAGATGGCCTCGCAAACCGGCCTCGCGCCGGGCCGAGTGGAAGCGCTGCTGCAGGGAACCTTCGAGGAGCCGTCCGCGCGCCTGATGGCCGCAATACTGGGACTGAACCCCGATGCTGTCGCCCGGCTCGGTCGGAACGAATACCAGCCGCAAGTCACGAAGCCAGCCAACCTTGCTCAGATTACCACCTACTATCGCGATATGGCCGTGAACGCCTATGTGCTGTGGGATCCGGACACCCGAGGTGCTGCCATCTTCGACACAGGTACCGATGCTGCGCTTGTTCTCGAAATCATCGAAAGGCAAGAGCTTGAGGTCGTGTCCATTTTTCTTACCCACAGCCACGCTGATCACGTGCAGGCCCTCGGCGCCCTCACCGCGGCCCTCGACGTCGAGGCCTGGTCCTCGACCTTCGAGCCGCTGCCGGGAACGCGCACCTTTCGCCCAGGTGATTTTTTCAACGCCGGGCAGCATTTCATTCGCACACGCCACACCCCGGGACACACGGCCGGGGGGACGACCTTTGTTATCGAGGGGAGCACCCTGGATGCCGCTGTGGTCGGCGACGCGCTCTTCGCCGGATCGATCGGCGGCGTTAAGAAGGATTACCCGGAGTCGCTTGAGGGCATCCGCCGGGAGATCTTGACCCTGCCGGACAGCACGATCATCTGTCCGGGGCACGGACCGATGACGACGGTGGCGCTGGAGAAAGCGAACAACCCGTTTTTTTGAGGACGCTACTGCTGCAGTAGTTGCTGGAATTCCGGGGTACCGCGCACCATGGCGTAGAGCGGGTCATTGGCGATAGCCATCTTGGCCTGGCCACCGCCGAGCTGGATCGCCTTGCGGGCGGAATCGAGGAACTCTGTCATCTTACGGTTTGCGAATTCAAAGCGCGAGAGAGCCAACCAGACACCGGGATCATTGGTCATCGTGGTGGACAGCTTGCGGGCAAAATCAAGGCCAGCCTGCCACTGCCCGTTCGAGTTACAGAACTCGACAGCAAACTTGAGGAATTCCGGATTATCGGAGAAATCGCGTGAGGACTGTTCGAGTTGCGAGCGGACGAGGTCGCCTTGGCCTGACTCCATGTAGAGGCGAAGCAACGAGGAGATGATATCCGGGCTCTGGGGATTGGCCGCTAGCTCGCGGCGGAGGGTATCGATTTCCCTGTCTACCTCACGCAGGCGGGTCACCCTCTCCCTCGCCTTGCGGACGGCACGGCTGTTGGG
>Ga0114970_10003368_pt1 | contig 11754 bp, 8 predicted proteins | sample M_140205_XF_Meta_FD_87030 | JGI IMG/M metagenome (GOLD analysis project Ga0114970, IMG submission 87030) | Freshwater microbial communities from Lake Montjoie, Canada to study carbon cycling - M_140205_XF_MetaG | ecosystem: Environmental > Aquatic > Freshwater > Lake | place: Lake Montjoie... | reverse complement strand
GATTCGCACGCGGAGTTCTCGGCGTTGTCGGGCGGTCTGAAGCGGCGGGTATTGTTGGCGCAGGCGCTGGCGAGTCAGCCGGACTTGCTGTTGCTCGATGAGCCGACCAATCACCTTGATCTCGCCTCGATCTTGTGGCTCGAGGAATTTTTACTGCAGGAGAAAATTGGCCTGTTTTTCGTCACGCATGATCGCGCGTTTTTGAAAAAACTCGCGACGCGCATTGTGGAACTCGATCGCGGCATTATCACCAATTGGGATTGTGACTATGATACGTTCCTCGTGCGGCGGCAGGATCGGTTAGAGGCGGAGGAGCGAACGCAGGCGCTCGCCGATAAAAAGCTCGCGCAAGAAGAGGAGTGGATTCGCCGCGGAGTGAAAGCGCAGCGTTCGCGGGCGACGGCGCGCATTAATCAATTGCATGTCTTGCGCGCGGATCGTCGGGCTCGGCGGGCGACGATCGGCAATGTTAACATGCGGGTTAATGAAGCGATCCCGAGCGGCATGAAGGTCGTCGATGTAGAAAAAATGACTTTTGCTTATCCGAACGGTAAGCTGCTGGTGAAGGATCTCACGACGACGATTATTCGCGGAGATAAAATTGGTCTGATTGGACCCAACGGCGCGGGCAAGACGACGTTGATTAAGTTGCTCCTCGGCCAGCTCGCGCCCACCAGTGGAAATATCAAGCACGGCACTAATCTTGAGGTGGTCTACTACGATCAGCTGCGGGCGCAAATTGAGGATGATAAAACTGTGGCCGACAACATCGCGAATGGTAACACGCACGTTACGATTGAGGGGCGGACCCGGCATGTGATTAGTTATCTACAGGATTTTCTTTTCACCGCGGATCGGGCCCGCACGCCGGCGCGCGTGCTCTCGGGGGGCGAACGCAATCGGTTGCTCTTGGCGCGCTTATTTACCAAGCCCGCTAATGTTCTCGTGCTCGATGAGCCGACGAATGATTTGGATGTCGAGACGCTTGATTTGCTCGAAGATCTGCTCGTGGAATTTCCGGGTACGGTGTTAATTGTTAGCCACGATCGGGAATTTTTGGATGAAGTGGTGACTAGTTCATTCGTGTTTGAAGGCGATGGGGTTATTGGCGACTACGTCGGCGGCTATACCGATTGGCAGCACGATAAGCAGAAGCAGGCGATCGCTGCCGCCAAAGGGAATGCCCGGCCAGTGGAAGGCGCGGGGGCCAAGGTGAAGAATTCCGGCAATGGTGCCGGCGCCGCCCCCAAGGCTAAAAAACTTTCGGGCAAGGAGCAAAAGGAGCTTGAGACGCTGCCAGCCAAAATTGAAGCACTCGAGCAAGAGCAGGCGCAATTGACCGCGCGGCTGGCTGATCCGGCTTTCTATAAAAAAGAACCGCAGAAATTTGCGGAAGTGAAAGGCCGACTCGATGTGCTCGAACGCGAGCACGCCGTCGCCTTTTCACGGTGGGAAGAGTTGGAGGCGTTGCGCGGGAAGGAGTAATTTTTCCTCCGCTGCTTTTTCGCTCTTACCCAACGCGATTAAATTTTTAATGCGGGCCATGCTGCCGGCCGCGGCAAATCGGCGCCGTTTACTTAAGCATCGCCGCCGCGATCGCCGGTTCGGCGCCAATGGTGCCACTGAGGTTCTTGAGATAGCCGGGCTCGCGTGTGGCTCGGATCCCCGCGTTGGTTTGGGCGAGGCGTTGTTTAATTTCTAGGCGCGTTGCGACATCAGTGTAATTGGGCCGAGTGAGAAATTTCTTGAGATACTTAGCGTGCCGTTCGCCGAGTTGGGCGTCGATCGTGCGCTGCGCTTCGAGGCGATCGCGGTACCAGTCGCTGGCGAGGAGTGATTCGCGCGTGAAGAGTTCCCGGAACCGTGGGTCCGAGGCCGGCCGGCCTTCCCAAGTGCCGTCGCGCATCAGATGCAAGAGGGCGCGCAAGGGCGGGCAGGCGGTTGCAATGGAGCCATCAGAGAAATAATGCAGGGCGGCCTGGCGCATGGCGGTGACTATGTTGCTGACGCCATCGGCAAACACCGCGAGGTCTTGTTTTTCCGGCTGTAAAAATTCTTCGTCAAAGACGCTGCTGGGATTACCGAGCACGCGACCGCAGTAGGTGGTCACAAAGCGTGGGGTGATGCGCCAGCCGAGTCGGCTGGCGAGCACGCGTTGGCCGTCATGCTCAAAATCCTCGCAGCGTTCAAGATGGCCGCCGGCAATCAAAGCGGCGGGCTCGCGCTCGGCGGGGGTCATTCGACACCAGATTTCGGGTACGAGAAGGCTGATATCGTGATCAACGCGGTGATGCGGGCCCACCCAACCAGCGGCGGTGGAAAAGACGGGTAGTCCCGTGAGAATGTAAGAAGTGAGCGCGGCGTTGAGATCGTAGATGGGCGGAAGGGCATTGAAAGGACCCTTGGTCAGTGCACCCTCCGAGCCTACGCCGGTGGTGGATGGTGATTTGCCGGTGAGGCTGGCGATAAAATCCATGAAGGCCTCGGGCACTTCTTGATAATGGATGGGGCCAAAAACGCAGAGTGGCCGGATGCCCGGCTCTGGCGGGTTGAGTCGGCGGCCGACGAGCACGGAGCCGACCGGGAAGGGCGCCGCGGCATCCGCGGTGAGTCGGCGGTAGAGGCGGGCACCGGTTTGCGCGAGGTAAGTGGCGCGAGGGTCTTCGAGGTCAGGCCGATCTTGGAGGTAGCGCGGATTTTTTGAAGGCTTGCCTTCGACTAAGCGAGGGAAGGCCGGCGAGACCATGAAGTCGGGGCTGCGCGCGGCGGTAAAGGCGCGGAAGGTAGCCTGCATCGAATCCGTGAAGGCCTCGAAGCCCAGCGCGTCTTCGATGACGGTATTCGCGGTGGCGCGAGTCAGTGGTTCGTAGTTGGAGAAAAAATGACCACCGCGGCTGAAGTCGCGCTCGGTGCGTTTATCGTAGCCGCGCACAATCGCATCATCGGGTCGCTGAAAAAGGCGGAGCTCACAGTTGTGGACAAATTTAAGCGAAGGCTGGGTCACCCAGGCAGGTAAGCTGGGTACTTGGTCGCGCGGGGCGACCGTTGAAGCGGTGATATCGTCTTCCACTTGGATTTTTTCAGCAGGGAAAAAATCTGAACGAAGGGTGAAGGTGCGCCAGCCGCCTTCGCGGGTATAACCGACTCGCAGGTAGTGCGTCAGCAATTTGCCGGCGCTGTACTTAAGCTCATTACCCGGGCGAGCATTGATCGTATCGACGCTGAAATGCTGGCGCCAATCCTCTCCCCATTCCGGTTTGTAGAGTCGCTTGAGGTGCAGCACGAGGTCGCGAATCGAACGAGGAATTGAGGCCAGCCAGTTGTTAAATTCGTCGGTATAATCGGGGCTGCGGCTGAGTAATTTAATGACGGAGCCGAGCGAACGCTCGGGGCTCAATAGACCGCGCGCCCGCACCACGTTGTGGAGGGGATTGCGGAAGCGCTTGGTATAGTCGCGTTGCAGGATGGTTTCGACGACATCGAGATCGTGAGCGAGATCGCTGACGAAGACGGGGCCGGTGAACATGGCATCCGCGATGGGCTTGGAGATTTCCGATTTGCCGCCGCCCGAGACGGTGCATGGTTTGTGGCAGAGGAGGCCTTCCGCCGCCGTACCGCGCAACAGCCAGCGTCGGCTGGCTTCGGGTTTAAACATTTCGACCTTATAGCCCGAGGGGAGCACGTAGGTAAAGCCGGGCAAAAGTTTGATGCTCTGAGCGGTATCGGCGGCATCGCGCCAGTTGATAATTTGAGTCCGCAAATCGAAGCGGGCGTCAGCGGGGACGTAACAAATATTAGAGAAAACTTGATCGCGGGCCCAGCCGCCCGGTTGCAGCTCTGCGCGGTCGCCGAGGAGGACAAGCGCTTCGGCAAAGGTGTGGTTTACCTCGGGGAGGTTGGGGTTGAGCTGAAAGTTTTCTCCTTGATCGTAACTGGGGAAAACAATGGCGCCGCCAGCGTGTTCTTCTTCGGCGCCACCCAGTAAGTTAGCCGCAAAGCTCAATTGGGTTTTTACCTCTTTCTTGCAGTAGCCAAAATAATTATCCGAGATGAAAGTGACAATGACGCCCGCGGCCGTGCGGGCCGTAAGTTTGAAGGCGCCGCCATCGTTGTAGAGCTCATCGGGCTGGAGCCAGCACATGCCATCGCGGCGTTGCCGCGCGGTCGCATCGGCGTGAGCGGGGAGACCGAGCTCGCGTTTAGTTAAGTTGTTGAGGTGCGTCGCTAGGATAATGCAGCCGGTGTGGCCGGTCCAGTGGGCGGGATCGAGGCCGGCGTCATTTTCTGGCAAATGCGGATCACCCGCGTTGCCAAAAATACTTTCAATGAAATCCAGATTGGCGACGAGCGCGCCCGGGACAAAGAAACGTGTTTCCATCGCCCGCACTGGGCTGAAACCGGGTACGGCGGGCACGACGACGGGGCGAAGGTGGAGCGAGACGAAGCACTCGGCCGGCTTGGGCGCGCCGGCGGTAAAAGGGAGGCGGAGCAGTTCGGCTGGCGGGTTGAGCGCGTGAGCCAAGAGCCGACCAAAGACGGCCGCGGGCACCGCTTTTTTATCATCAGGAATAGGCAAGCCGCCCTCCGCGACGTGGAAAATTCCGGAAGTGGTCCGGCGATCGCTGCGGGGATTGTGCAGGACGCCTTGGCGCACGCGGACCGAGGCCAGAATGCTGCTATGATGTTCATCACACCCAGGCGGGAGCGACAGCGCGCGCGCTAGGCCGGGGCGATCGAGCACCAGGGTCGTAGCCGGCAGGCGCGGGATGAGGTCAGTGCCTTGGAGATAGTCGGTAAGAAAATCCTGAATACGCTGGTCAACGGGGCAAAGGTGACGAGTCAGCGCGCGGTCCTTTTCGCGGCTGAGTGTCAGGAAATGGTCAACTAAACTGGAAAGTCCATCGCCCGCTGGGAGCGTCACGCTGGGTTGGCCAATCTCGTGTAGCTTAAGATTAAGGTACGCCAACAGCTGCGGATCAGCGGGGTCAGGAATCGGGGTAAGCTTCTGGGGGTGCGCAGGCATGGATCAGAGAAGTGGATGTCAATGAAACGCGGGAAGGCATCGCTGGCAACGCGGAAGCTATTTTCAGGCTAGTTGAGTGGGAAATATGTCACACATTATCCGCAGGCCTTGGGTTGCTTGGCGGTGGCAGTGGCTGCTGGCGGCCGAAATTTAAGGTGGTCAGTTCATAGTGAGCCGCTTTCGATCAGCACCTCTTTGATGCTCAACCGCCAACAATACTTAGTTCGTGAAAAAGTCGGGCTGCTTAAATTAAGTGATGGCTATGATATTTTAGACCCAGATTCGAAAACGAAAATAGGGGAGGCTAGAGAAGAGATTAGTCGTTGGGTTAAGTATCTGCGCCCGTTGATCGGTAAGAATATCATGCCAACGCAAATTGCGGTTTATGCTGGGGCCGAGCCCGCGGACCAGCAGTTGCTTTTTTCAATGCGCCGCGGGAGTTTTATGTTCTTTCGAGCCAAGGTGGAAATTAGGAATGTGCAGGGTCAGTCCTTGGGTTGGCTCAAATCAAAATTCGGATTCTTTAGAAGCATTTTCCAGGTTTGCTCTGCTGACGGGCAGGAGATTGCGGCGGTGAAGGGGGATTGGTCGGGGTGGAATTTTCGCTTTCTCAGCGGTGACACTGAGCTGGGTATTATCACCAAGCAATGGACCGGACTCGGGCAGGAGCTCTTTACCAGCGCTGATAATTATTTAATTCGCATCAACGGAGCGCCTGATCCGTCTATTAATCTATTGCTCTTAGCGGCGGGGCTCGCGGTGGATACGGTTTTGCATGAGAACAAATAGCTCTGCGTTGGCGCTAATCATTTTGCGCGGACGTCATCTCATTCGGCGGCTCAACCTGGGGGCTGCTGGGGTGGCCTTGGGTTTGCTGCTGGGGTTGGGGGGCTGTCAAAAAAGTCAGTCGGCGCCGCGGACGATAAGTCCGGTGATAAGCAATCGCGCTCCCGTGGTCGTTGCCCTGATTGATGATCAAGAGGCGCGCGAAGGCTCTGCTTTTCGTTTCGTTATTCCGGCCGGTACTTTTAGTGATCCGGATGGTGATCCATTAACCTTATCGGCGGCTTTAGATAACGGGCTACCCTTGCCGCGCTGGCTCACCTTTGATCGGCTCACCCGAGTATTGGCGGGAACCCCAACGGCGAGTGATGGAGGAACGATCATTCTGCGGCTGACCGCGATGGATCCAGCGCAAGCTTCTGCCGCTACCGCTCTGCGGCTTAAGGTAAAAACAATCAGTGTGATTCCGGCGGATGTGAGTGATAAAATTAATATCCTGGGCCTCTGGAGCCCAGTGGCAGTGTCGACACCGAGCGATCATCCCGCTTCGCCGATTATTTCTGGCTATGCGGTGTTGCCGCTTGGTGCCGCGCGCAGTGAGGGCATTGCGCTGACGGCCTGGGCATACAGCGGGGTGGATTGGGAGAAGAATCCCGCGGGGGTAGATACGATGCCGATCGATATTATCCTGCTTGATCAAACGACCGATGGGCATTTGCGGATAGCCACGGATAGTTATGCTGATTCACCACGGACGAATGGAGGGAACACGCTCATCGTGACCGATCTGAATCACGACAATATCGAGGATTTGGTTTTCCTCGCCCATAATGAGAGTCCTTTCATTGCTAAACCGAGCACGGTTTTATTGAGCGAGGGCCCCCAGCATTTTCGACGTGGGTCTATCGCGGATCAGGTGATGGCGCACGACGCCCAATTAGTCACCCGTCGGGGCGAGTCGACGATCGTCACCATGTCCTTTGAGACCGCTTTTCCGTTTCGGAGTATGTTTCCTCCCGCCCTGCTTAATCCCTATTATACTTGGACCCCAGCTGGTTTAATTATGCCGCATGAATTGGTGGTTCCGGGTGGGGGCATGAGTGCCACGGCGGCGGATCTCGTGGGCAATGGATCAACCGTGCTGGTCGTGGGGGATAGTGCACCCTTGAACTATACGGCCCAGGATTATGCCGATGTGACCAAGCATGACCGGAATTTGTTTAGCATCAGATTATTTGATTGGACGACGGATCAATTAACCCCGCGGGGCGATCCATTAATCCCGTATTTTTCAGCGCGGACCGCTTATCAAAATAAGAGCAGTAATTGGGGGAAGTGGGTGACGCATATACCGCGAGTGTGGGCCGATGATTTTAATCAAGATGGGCAGGTAGATATTCTGGCAGGCACCTCGATGTGGCCGGAGGGCCTCGCGATGCTACAGCTCTTGCAGAATGATGGTGACGGCCGAGGCTTTACCGATCGCACCGATGATCTCAATCCTGAGTATAGTCCCGTCGGTGGAGAGGTGGATTATTCGATGCAGCGCCGGTCCATTGATCGCAGTGGTATTAAGACTTATTTTTTGGCGAATCACCCGGATTACTCCGCCCAACCGATCACTAACGCATCGAAGGTGCTAGTGAATGATGGCACCGGGCATTTATATCAGGCGCTGAGTGCAGAATTTAATCAGTGGAGTACGCAGGTGCAGATTTTATTCAGCAAGCGCTACTCTTATACTTTTAATCAACCTTGCCGTTTTATTGCTTACGCTAATGCGCAAGGGCTTTGGAATTTTTTGGCCTTGGCCCCGGCGCCGGGAGCTGGTCCAGGTTTGCCGGCCCGGGTGGTGTTAGCGTCGATTGCGACAGAACTAGACGTGCTCAAAATTTATCGTAAGCCGGTGGTAGTATCGCAGCGCAATCAGAGTCGAAATATCCGGACCTTTGCGGGAGATGATATTATATTTCGTGAGAGCAGCGATCCTGATGCCACAGTCGATGGTAGCGGTGGGGAAGATGTGGCGGTCTATTCGTTAGCGCGGTCGGCCTACACGATTATTAAAATGGGCGAAGAGTTCAAAATCACCCAGAAAGATTTTCCGGCGAAAAGCGATCTGCTGCGCCACATTGAACGGGTCCGGTTTAGTGATTTAACGATTGATCTGTCGACTCTCTAGCGGGGCATTGGCGCAGGAGATCATCGTTTGACATTTTTGCTCAGCGATCAATAACGCGCAGATGCTGTGCAAGGTAATCCTGTGGCTGGGACTGATGGCGCCAATGGGCTGGGCGGCCTCTCGCCCTGAAGCTTGGGCGGCGCGGATCAAAGCGGGCGAACAAGGCAATCTTACCGCTCAGCTCAGTCTAGGCTATGCTTATGCACAGGGGGAAGTTGTTACCAAAGATCTGCCGACTGCGATCAAGTGGTACCGGGCCGCAGCGCGGCAAGGCGACCTGTCGGCTGGTTTTAACTTAGGCATGCTCTACCGCTTTGGGCTGGTGCCTTTGGATTATTCGATCATCGCCGATCTCTATCGGGTGGCGGCCCAACAGGGTGACGCGGTCGCGCAATTTAAGTTGGGGGTGGCCTATCCCTTTCTGTTAACCTTGGATCTCAATAATTTTGTTGGGCAGGTGGAGGCGGCTCATGCTGAGGCGCTCGTTTGGTTGCAAAAAGCGGCCGGCCAAGATCAACCGGATGCGCAGTTGCTCCTCGGCGAATGGTACGCAGCGGGTAATTATGTGGAAAAAGATCCGGTGAAAGCGGTGCAATATTTCAAGCAAGCCGCGGCTCGTAATAATGCAGAAGCGCAATGGCGTTTGGCGCAGGCTTGTCTCGCCGGTGAGGGCACGCTCAAGAATGAGGCGGCCGCAACCCAGTGGATGCGGCTCGCCGCAGAGGGTGGTCATCGCAAGGCCCAAGCCTGGTGGGGTAGTATCCTCTTTGATGGTCGAGCGGGCCTTGCCGCCAACGAAACCGAAGCAAAGAAATGGTGGCGGCTAGCTGACGAACCGGCGTCGCCCCGACCATTTCGTACAGTGACAGAGTTTTTTGATTGGACCGATAAGCCGGCGCCGCTGGATATCGTGCAAGCGCATGCTTGGTTTAATTTAGTCGCTAGTAAAAATTACCAACTAAAAGGGGAGGGCGTGCTGATGACCCCTCAGATTATTTTGGGGCTAGTGGAGCAAAATATGACCGATCAGGAGAAGCGTCAGGCGGAGGCGGTCGCGCAGCGACTGGCGGAAGAGTTGCCTTAGCGCTGGCTTCATAATTTTTTGCTGCTCATTATTAGATTTATAACAACTCGCCGTTTAACTGCCGTGGCACTGCTCAGCGTTTTGGTCGCGTATGGATTGATGGTTGATCCGTCGACTGGGTCGGGGGGCTTGCCCTGTTTGTGGACTCTGATCTTCCAACACGAATGCTGGGGGTGCGGTCTCTCGCGGGCTGGCGCTCACCTCATGCGCGGACATTTTATGGAAGCGCTGACTATGAATTGGCGCATTATCCCAGTGGTTGGGTTAATTGCTTGGCAGCTGGCTAAACCGTTTTTATTGGTAGCAAAAAATAATAACCTCAGTTAAAAAATAATCTCTATGGCCGAACTCAATGCGCTCGAACTCGCCGAAATGTCCAAGCCACTTACGGACACCCAAAGAATGATTTTTAATCAGCAATACTCCTCTGATAAAAAAGACCGCGGCACCGTCGTTATTTTGGCCGTCTTGGGCTACGATCGTTTTTGGCTCGGGGATATTACCTTGGGCATTCTCAAGTACCTGACCCTCGGGGGTTGCGGGATTTGGTGGCTGATTGACCTCTTCACGGCTGCTGGTCGCGCCGATGATTTGAATCGCCGCAAGGCGCGGGAAATCATCGACGGCATTCAGGTTTCGGCAAGGAGCTGAGCGGTCGCGCTGACAGGTAATCCTCTGCTATCATAGCGGGCGATTTCTTGTCCGGATAGCGTTGGGCCGCCGAAGTGACTCAGCCAGTAGACATCCGGCCTGCTTCCTCTCCGCTGAAATTCGGCAAGGTCAGCCTAGCTTGGGCCAGATAGTAGCCGCGCGTGGGCTATTTTTGCAGCAGCTGCTTCGCCATATACCAGAAAGCTTTTGTGCCGCGGGTTTTCCCCGAGATCATCTGGCTGAGCGTCAGCATATTTCTGACAAAAAGTGGCTTATCGAACTCATTATTCTGAGCAGAATTGAGGTAGGCCATGTTCCAATCAGAAAAAGTTCTCTCTGCGATCTGGTTTTCGCCTAAAAATATAATATCACTGTGGCGCGGGTCTTTGATTATGCGCTGATATAAATCTTGCACGGTTTTTTTATCGCCCTCGATGAGCTGGATGAACTCATCACCGTAATATAACAAGCAGCCGGTAATCGCATTGGCCTGATTGTAAGTCCTCGATTTCAGCAGTAGCGCAGAAATATTTTCGGGCGTCATCGCTTGCACCGCTGTCGAGGAGTAGATCAGTTCATGCACCGCCGCAACGCAGGGCTACGCTAGCTTTATTGCAATCAAATTGTTTTTACCCCGCGATCATCCATCCGCTCGGAAGCAAGGCCGCGGGTGACCAAACCTCTGACCCCTCTTCCAGCAGAGCCAGTTAGGGTTGCGCCTGAGGCAGGAGTGAGGCGATGGCGGGATCGTTAAGATTCTCGATGGTCGCGATGCGGACGCCGGTGTCGACCAACGCGGGGACTTTTTCCCCTTGGAGGACTTGGATAATAGTCTTCACGCCCAAGTAGCCCATTTTTACGGGATCTTGCAGCACCAGACCATGCAGATCGTTGCGTTTTAGCGCCGCGGCAAAGGTTTGGCTATTGGCAAAACCCACGAGCTGTACTTTGCCGCCGCCGAGACCGGCATCGTGCAAGGCGAGCAGCATGCCCGCCATGGTGGATTCATTGGGGGTAAACACGCCATTCACTTGCGCGCCGAAGCGATTGAGCAAATTTTGCGAAGCGACGAGCGCGGTTTCCCGCGTGGCGCCGCCATGTTGGTTGGAGGAGATGACCTTGATTTGAGGGAAAGCCGTTTGGATTTCTTCAAGAAAACCAGCCTCGCGTTCTTCACAACTGGCGGAGCCGACTTGCACACGCAGAAGAATCACGTTGCCGCGGCCCTGGAGCAAGGTCCCGAGGCGCCGTGCGGCGAGTCGTCCCCCTGCGCGATTATCGGTCGCGATAAAGCTGACTATGGCGGAGGACTGCAGTCCGGAGTCTACGATCACGACCGGAATACCCGCTTTCATGGCCTGTTCCACGGGGGCGACTAAGGCCCGAGAGTCGAGGGGAGCTAAGACGATCCCGCTGACTCGGCGGCCAATAAAATTCTCAACGACTTGGATTTGTTGGTCGCGGTCATCTTCGCGCAGGGGGCCTTTCCAGATAATATCCACCGCCAGTCCGGAGGCGCGCAGTTCGGCTTGGGCTTGCAAGGCCCCCGCATGGATCATTTTCCAGTATTCATGCGTCGTGCCCATGGGCACCACCGCGATCGTGTAGGCTTTGGCCGGGGCCGCTTGAACGCCGAGGGCGAGACTGAGCCCAGCGATAAGGATTAGAAAATAACGAGATGCACGCATGAGGGGAGGAGTTAGTAGGGAAGAGCGGGAAGAGAGAAAGTTAGGCTGACACTTCGGTCAAGGCCACGGTGCGGCCTGTCACTTGGCTTTGCTCGACCGCCATCAATACGCGCACGATTTGCTCGGCAATTTCTAGCGTGACTGGCCACGGTTCAGCGTGATCAAGGCACCGTAAGAATTGACCCACCTCGGCCGTATAACAGGTCTCATAATTAAAGCCATCAGGTTGAGGCAAGCGGGTCCATACTTTCGCCGCGGCGTCGTATTGCTGAAGACAAGGCTCCAGCGTGGACCACTTGAGCGTGGAATCGGCTGTGGCGAATCGAATCAGGCGCTCATGCGT
>Ga0114970_10003362_pt1 | contig 11771 bp, 7 predicted proteins | sample M_140205_XF_Meta_FD_87030 | JGI IMG/M metagenome (GOLD analysis project Ga0114970, IMG submission 87030) | Freshwater microbial communities from Lake Montjoie, Canada to study carbon cycling - M_140205_XF_MetaG | ecosystem: Environmental > Aquatic > Freshwater > Lake | place: Lake Montjoie... | reverse complement strand
GGCCGCTGCTGCCGCGCTGCTTGAAGTTCGCAATCGAGCCCGCATGTGGCTTTTGCCCGATTTGCGGCTTGTAATCGAACGTATCGAGCTGCGCCGGCCCTCCGGCCATGTTCAGAAAAATCACACGTTGCGCCCTTGCCCGCACGCGTGGAGGCCTTGCATCCAAACTGGCTCCTGCGATACCTGACATCGCCAAATAGCCGAAACCACACGAGGCAGTGTGGAGCATCTGGCGGCGGGAAAGGGCGTTCATGGCCGATGAAATACGCCAGACCGCTTTCAAATCTCGCTCAGCTTCGGCACGATGAATGGCGCACGATATTCGCGAGTGAGCAGCGCATTGGCGGCGGCGTTGTCGAGGAAAGCTTCTTTGTCGCCATCAACACGGAGATGCTGCCCGAGTGTGAGTTTGGTTTTTTCGAGATCGACGCCTGCTTCGGAGAGATAGAGACGCGTGCGCTGGAAGGTGTCATCGTCCAGAAGCTTCGGGATGTCATTCACCGCAGTCTGCTGACCGAGGCGATACGAAATGTTGGCGATGTGGCAGAGCGCGGTGCTTTGATGGCCTTCTTCGATGTCGGCGGTGAGATCGGTGTGCTTGCGACTGCGGACGGCGCGGAGGAAGTTGGCGAAGTGGTTCTCGGATTTGCCTTCGAAAGCGCGGACGATGTTGCCTTTCGGATCAAAGAGGCTGGTATCGGCGATGATGCCTTCGCTGCCGTAGAAGAACCACATGGATTTGATTGTGGGATGGAATGGAGCCGTTTTGAGGCCGCGTGTTTCGGAGATGATGGTCTTGTCGCCAAAGTCGAAGATGCCGACCTGCGAGTTCGGTGTCTCGGCGACGTCCGTGTAGCCGAGGCGGCCGCCGTAGCTGAGCACGCTGCGGCCCAATCCGGTCACGCCGAGGCCCCAGCGGCAGATGTCGAGCGAGTGGACGTTGTTGTTGCCGATCTCGCCGCTGCCGGTGTCCCAGAACCAGTGCCAGTCGTAGTGGAACTTTGGCCGCGTGAGCTTCGTCATCGGCGCAGGGCCGGCCCACAGGTTGTAATCGCAGCGCGGCGGCATCGCACACTCCGCTGGCCCGCCGATGCTGCCGCGTCCGCTGTAGATGATGCTCTTCGCCAGCTTCACCTCGCCCAGTTTGCCCTCACGCATGAACTTCACGGCCTCCGCCAAAGCACCGCGCGAGCGGTTCTGCGTGCCCGTCTGCGCGATGCGCCCGAGCTTCCGCGCCACCTGCACAATGCGGCGGCCTTCCTCGACATTCAGGCTCACGGGCTTCTCGACATACACGTCCTTGCCCGCCTGCATCGCCCAGATCGCCGCCAGCGCATGCCAGTGATTCGGCGTGGCGATGAAAACGACATCCACAGTCTTGTCTTCGAGCACCTTTCGCAAATCCTGCACCTTCTTCGGCATCGGCCGCTTCAGTTCGACCAGCAGTGCGCCCACTTCATCCGCACGGTCGAGATCAGGATCGCAAACATAGGCCACATCGCAGTCAGCGAGCCTCGCCAGTTCCCGCGCATGCGCTTTCCCGCGAATCCCGCATCCAATGATGGCAGCGGTGATCTTCTCGTTTGTCGAAACCGTCGCCGTCTCGGCTCCCAGCAATGTCTTTGGCAAAGCGACCGCCGCAGCGGCCATGAGTGAATCTTCAAAAAAGCGTCGGCGTGTGGGTGTGAGCATGGTCTATGGGATTACGTTGCAGCAAAGCCAGTTCACTCCATCCATCGAATGCACGACGGCATCGGTATTTCGACCGGATCGCCAACCTTGGTGATCTTGCCGCTTGCCGCGTCGATTTGGAAAACAAAGACGCTGTTGCCGGGCATATTCGCGCATAGCAGCCAGCGACCGTCAGGAGTGATGAGCAGATTCTGCGGGCCTTTGCCGAGACTAGGTTCAATGCCGATCAATGTGAGCCTGCCATCATCGCCTATGCGAAAGGACGCTATGCTATCATGGCCGCGATTGGTGCCGTAGAGGAACTTGCCATCGGGTGTGATCTTCAAATCGGCCGTGTAGCTCTTGCCAGTGAAGTCAGTTGGCAGCGTCGAGATGGTCTGGCGCTGTTTCAAAGTGCCCCAATCGGTGTCGTAGGCGAAAACGGTGATGGTATTGGCGAGTTCGTTGATCACATACACACGTTTGCCGTTCGGGTGAAAGGTCAGGTGCCGTGGACCGGAACCGGGAGCCAGTTTGGCGTAGGGTTGTGCCTCATTCGTCGTCAGTTTGGCCGTGGCGACATCAAGATGGTAGATCATGATCTTGTCGATGCCCAAATCCGCCGCGAGCGCGAAACGGTTGTCCGGGCTGACGACGATGCTGTGTGCGTTCGGGCCTTTTTGACGTGAGGAATCGGCGCTTGAGCCGCTGTGCTGCACAAACGAGGCTGCGGCGCCGAGAGAGCCATCGTTTTGAACAGGGAATGATGCCACGCTGCCGCTGGAGTAATTCGCCACCAGCACCGATTTGCCCGTGGCATCAACGTCGAGATAACAAGAGGCTGTTCCGTGGGTCGATTGCTGATTCAACCGCTTCAACTTCCCCGTGCGTCCTTCAAGCGCATACGAAGCGACGAACTCATCATCAGGCCAGCCGAACTTCTCGGCGTCGATGGCATAGAGAAAGCGTTTGTCTGGAGAGGTCGCGATGAAAAAAGGGTTCTGAATGTCCGTGGTGCGATGCAGCAGCTTCAGCGCGCCGGTTTTCGAGTCGAAGCTGAAAGCGTGAATGCCTGCCTTATCACCAGAAGCGAAAGAGGAGATGAAGACGAGCGGATCAGCAGCCTGGGCGATGGCTGAGGTCATGAGAAGAGCGCTGAGGAGGGTGTTTCGCATAAAAATGTGGAGAGCCGTGATGGTTGGACAAGGTTGGCTACGCGATGATGTCATGCACCACATCGCCATACACATCGGTGAGGCGGAAATCGCGGCCGGCGTAGCGGTAGGTGAGCTTTTCGTGGTCGAGGCCGAGCTGATGCAGAATCGTGGCGTGCAGGTCGTGGACGTGGACTTTTTTTTCCTCGGCATTCATGCCGAGTTCGTCAGAGGTGCCGTAGGCGAAACCGCCTTTGATGCCACCACCGGCCAGCAGTGTGCTGAAGGCGGTGTGGTGATGATCGCGACCGCGGCGCATCGGATCGACCTTCTTGTTTTTATCCTCGGTTTCCTGTGAGTAAGGCGTGCGTCCGAATTCGCCGGTCCAGACGACGAGTGTGTCATCAAGGAGACCACGCTGCTTGAGGTCGCTGATGAGCGCGGCGGAGGCGCGGTCGCTGTCGGCGCAGAGTTCGGGATGGCGCTTGTAGTGATCGCTGTGCGTGTCCCACGGCTGGTTGTTGCTGCTGGTGTAATAGACGCTGATGTAGCGCACGCCGGACTCGGCGAGACGACGCGCGAGCAGGCAGGAACGGCCAAAGGGCGTGTCGCCATAAAGCTCGCGCATCTTCGCGGGCTCGCGGCTGATGTCGAAGGCATCACTGGCGGCGCTTTGCATGCGGTAGGCGGTCTCCATGGCCTTGATCTGGCCTTCGAGCGCGGTGTCGTGCTCGCGCTTGGCAGCGTGGAGGTGATTGAGCTTCTGAATCAAGTCGATCTGCCGCCGCTGCTGCGTGGGAGCGAGCACGGAGTTGCGTACATTGGCGACGAGTTTATCAACGCTCATGTCAGAGGTGATGACGCCGGTGGCCTGATGCTCGGCAGGCAGGAACGAATTGCTCCACAAGGCCGGTCCCACCACGATGTTCGGCGTGGGCCGCAGCACGACAAAGCCGGGCAGATTTTCATTCTCGCTGCCAAGTCCATACAGCACCCATGAGCCAAGCGAAGGGCGGATCGGCTGGATGTTGCCCGTGTTCATCATGAGCAGCGCGGGCTCGTGATTCGGCACGTTCGTGTGCATGGAGCGGATGACGCAGCAATCATCAATGATGCTACCCAGCGCTGGCAGGCTCTCGCTCACCTCGATGCCGCTCTGACCGCACTTGCTAAATTTCAGTGGCGACGACATGAAGCCACTCGTCTTCGGTGCCCGGTAGAGTTTTCCGGACGGCTGCTGGCCCTCGTATTTCTTTAGCGCAGGTTTCGGATCGAAAGTGTCGATGTGCGACGGTGCTCCGTTCATGAACAGGAAGATCACGCGCTTCGCTTTGGGCGTGATTTGCTGCTTCACCGCTGCGTTCGCCTGCGATCCCATCATGCCCGCGAGACCAATTGCGCCGAACCCTGCCGAGAGACGCTGGAGGGCATCGCGGCGGGTCATCTGACCTGGGTTGTGTTCAGTCCACATAAAGCATTTCGTTGGTGGCCAGCAGGGCTTGAGCAAACTGCTCCCACGCTGTGAGGTCGGACTCGGCGGGTTGTTTCAGAAACTCCTGGGCGATGGTGAGTTCTTCCGCCTCGGGTTCGCGGGCAAAGAGTAGTTCATAGGCGTGGCGAATGCGTGAGGCATCTTCGCTGCCGCTTTGCTGGAGGCGCTGGGCGAGCTTCTTCGCCTGCTCGATGATGAAGGGGCTGTTCATCACGAAGAGCTTCTGCGTGGGCGTGGTGCTGATGCTTCGGCGGGCGGCGTGGACGTTGGCATCCGGGTAGTCGAAGAGCATGAGCGTCTTGTTCAGCTCGCGACGGCTGACCTGGGAGTAGATCGTGCGCTTGTGATGCGTGGGAGCATCGAGGCTCTGCGATGCGCCGCCTTCCAGCGTGAGCGTGCCTGCGCTGGACATGATGGCATCGCGCCATGACTCGATGCCGAGCTGACGGCGGTTCATGCGCCAGAAGTGATCGTTTGCCTCATCGAGTTGCGCATTTGCGGCGCTGCCGCTGCTGCTTTGCCGATACGTGGCGGACAGGACCAGTTCGCGCATGAGACGCTTCAAAGACCAGCCGTTCTGCATGAAGCGCACGGCGAGGTCGTCGAGCAGCTCGGGATGCGTCGGCTTGTCGCCCGTCGCGCCGAAGTTGCTCGTGGTGCGTGCCAAGGGCTTGCCGAAAAGCAAATCCCACACGCGATTCACCATCACGCGGGCCGTGAGCGGATTGGCTGGATCGGTGATCTGGCGGGCCAGTTCGGCGCGACCGCTGCCTTGCTGAAATTTCACCGGCTCACCTTTGCTGAGCACCTGCAACCAGCCACGCGGTGCCGTGGTGCCGGGAGTTTCGACATCGCCGCGATCATAGACGGGCAAGTCATGCGGATTCACGTCCCTCACGATGTGCAGGGTGCCAGGGTCCATCTTGTCGGCCAATGTCTTGCCATCCTCCCCCTTGCCATCGGGGCGCAGGTTCACCATCTGCACGGAGGCGAAGACGCCGGCCATCGCGTAGTAATCGCGGGCCGTGATCGGGTCGAACTTGTGATCGTGGCAGCGCGCGCAGGCCACGGTGAGGCCGAGGAAGGTCTGCGAAACCGTGTCCACCTGCTCCGACCACTCCTCCGCCTGCACATCGAGCCGACCGCGAGCATACAGCTTGTGCCCGAGGCCGAGAAAACCAAGCGCAGCGACATCTACTTTGCTTTGCGGCTCGATCAAATCAACCGCGAGCTGCTTCTCGATGAAAGTATCGTAAGGCAGGTCGGCATTGAAGGCGGCAATGACCCAGTCGCGATAGCGCCAGGCATTCGGATAGCTGAACGACGAGTTGTTACCCACCTGATGCGCCTGATCCTCGGCATAGCGCGCGAGGTTTAACCAAATACTGGCCAACCGCTCGCCGAAGGCCCTGCGACCGAGCAAATCATCCACCAGCCGCGCATAGGCATCCGGTCTCGTGTCATTCACAAAAGCGCGCACGGCTTCCGGTGACGGCGGCAGGCCGGTGAGATCAAATGTTGCACGGCGGATCAAAGTCCGCGCATCAGCCTCGCGTGAAGGCACAAGGTCTTTGGCCTCCATGCTCGCGAGGGTGAAGTGATCCACACGTCCACGCGGCCACGTGGTTTTCTTCACCTTTGGCAGAGCCTGTTTCTTCGGCGGCACGAATGACCAGTGCTGGCGGGCTTTGGCCCAATCAATCGCCACAGGCTCCGCCGCTTGCGCGATGACGCAGAGCAGGAGCGATGTGGCGATGATTTGAAACGGGACGTTTGGCACTTGTCCAAAACGCGGTGTGAACGGCTTTTTCCTCTTCAAATCACGCAATCAACTCCTTCACCACCTTTGCCGGGTTCACGCCGGTGAGGCGGAAGTCGAGGCCTTGGAAGCGGTAGCTGAGTTTGTTGTGATCGAGGCCGAAGAGATGCAGAATCGTGGCGTGGAAGTCATGCATCGACACGGGATCACGGGCGACGTGCCACGCGAAGTCATCGGTCTCGCCATGCACTTGACCGCCTTTGATGCCGCCGCCGGCCATCCATAAACTGAACGCGGCGGGATGATGATCGCGACCCGTGACTTTCTTGAATCCCTTGCGGTTCTCGCCGAGCGCGGTGCGTCCGAATTCGCTGCCCCACACGACGAGCGTGGTGTCGAGCAGGCCGCGTTGCTTCAGATCCTTCAGCAGCGCGGCGATTGGCTGATCGACCATCTGGCAATTGTGCGCGAGCTGCGGATCGAGCGCGCTGTGATGATCCCACGAAGCGTGGATGATATTCACGAAGCGCACGCCGCGCTCGACCATGCGCCGCGCATTCAAACAATGCCGCGAAAAAGTCTGGTAGTTGCCGATGCCACCCAGGTTGCTCTTGATCGGCGGCTCGATGCGATTCACGCCATACGCATCGAGCGTGTCCTGCGATTCGCCGCTGAGATCGACTAGCTCCGGTGCCGAGCTTTGCATGCGGAAGGCCAGCTCGTAGCTGTTGATGCGCGCGGCGATCTCGGGATCGCCAATGTGCTTGTGCTGAAGCCTGTTGAGGTCATTCAGCGCACGAATGCTGGCTGATTGCATCTCGGGCGTGATGCCATCGGGATTTGCCAGATTCAAAACGGGCGAGGCACCGTTTCGAAACATCACACCGCTATATGACGACGGCAAAAAGCCGCTCGACCAGGTGGAGCTGCCGCCGGGCAATCCACGCCCTTTGCTGACCATCACAACATACGACGGCAGCTCCTGTGACGCATTGCCGAGGCCGTAGGTGACCCACGAGCCAACGCTCGGACGTCCGAGCAGCGCAGCGCCGCAGTTCAGCATGAGCTGGCCGGGCAGGTGATTAAACTGCGTGGTGTGCATCGACCGGATCAAAGCGATGTCGTCCGCGCAGGTGGCGATGTGCGGCAGCAGGTCGCTGATGTCCATGCCGCACTGCCCGTGCTTTTTGAAGACACGGCTCGTGCCCATCACCGTGGCCGATTCTTTTTGCAAGAAGGCAAACTTCGCATCGCCCATGATCGAGTCAGGCAACGGCTGGCCGTCGTATTTGTTCAGCAACGGCTTTGGATCAAAGAGGTCCATCTGCGACGGCCCGCCTTCGAGGAAGATGAAGATGCAGCGCTCCGCCTTCGGCGCGAAATGCGATACGCGAGTCGAAAGCGGATTCCCCGGAAGGCTCGCATCTTCCGCCAGCAGCCCGTCCTGTTTTAGCAGCGATGCCAAAGCGAGCGTCCCCAGCCCGCACGAACTCGTCGCGAGGAAATCGCGACGTGTCTGGGTGAGGTGTTGCTCGAAGGGGGACATGCGCGCTACGCCAGCTCCTTGATCGACTGAAATTCGTTATCGACCAGATAATGCGGACGACCGGAGAAGTCCGACACCGTGCTGGTGTGCGGATTGATGCCGAGGTTATTGTACAGCGTGGCAAAGATCTCCTGGAAGTGCACCGGACGATCTGATGCTTCACCGCCGAGGCGGTCGGTGGCACCGATGACTTGGCCATTCTGCATGCCGCCACCTGCAAGCAACGCACAGGACACGTTCGGCCAGTGATCGCGTCCCCCTTTGTCATTCACGCGTGGCGTGCGGCCAAACTCGCCCCAGGCGAGCACGGTGACGTCCTTGTCCATGCCACGCTCATGCAAATCCTGCACGAGCGCCGTGATGGCTTGATCAAAGTCGGGCAAGTTCTCCTGTGCGTTCTTGAAGTTTTGCCCATGCCAGTCCCAAAAGCTGTAGCTGAGCGTCACCACACGCACACCGGCCTCGACGAGTCGGCGGGCGAGTAGGAACTGCTCATTGAGTCGCGGTGCGGCATCGCCTTGGATTTTCTCGGTGCCTTTGCCATAGCGCTCGCGGATATTGGGCGACTCTTTGGAAAGATCGAGCGCATCAACCAACTGCGAGGAAGTCAGAATGCCGTAGGCCTGCTGGCGGAAGACATCAATGCCCGCCATCGTGCCTGAAGCGTCCGTCTCACGTCGGAATGAATCAAAAGCAGAGAGCAGTCCGCGACGATCGCCCAGACGCTCCAGCGTCACGCCATTGAGCGACATGTCTTCCTTCCCACGCTCCAAAGGCATGAAAGGCGCGTGTGCCACCCCGAGGAAGCTCGGCCGTCCTTGGTTGTAAGGCGTGTGCTTCATGTGCTGCGAGAGATTCACATAGCTGGGCACGGTGGGCGCACCGCCTTTGAGTTTCGACACCACGCTGCCGATTTCCGGCCAACCGCCCGGAGGCGCATTGTTGCTGAGGCGGCCTGTCACGCACTGAAAGCTCTCGTGTCGGTCCTTCGCGCCCACGACGCTGCGAATGAAGCTGAACTTGTCCGCCATCTTCGCCATTCGCGGCAGGTGCTCGCTGATCTGGATGCCAGGAACATTCGTGCCGATGGCCTTGAAGGGGCCGCGCACTTCCGAAGGCGCATTCACTTTGATGTCATACATGTCCTGATGCGGCGGCCCGCCCGGCAGATAAACCAGGATTAGCGCCTTCTGTGATTTGCCCACTCCCAGTTCCGACTCCGCCCGCAGCAGCTCGGGGAAACTCAAACCTCCCAGCCCGAGTCCGCCGATTCGGAGAAACGAACGGCGTGAAAGGCCATCGCAATAACGGTTGGCAGACTGTTTGGAGAAGAGGGTGACCATGGAAGTCTTACGGACGAAGGTAAGAAGGTGTTGCAGCAGCGGGACGTGGCAGCGGAGCTATTCGCGGTTGATGAACTCATCCAAGTTCATGAGAACGCGCGCTGTAGCGACGAGCGTGGCTGCTTCGATGGCTTCGGAGGGCGAAACAGCCTTTTGGATGAAGCCGAGAGCTTTGAGTGCTTCCGTGCCGCCGTTTTGCACGCGCGACTTTTGCTCCGCGTGGAATGATTTCAGGCGCAAAAGCTCTTCTGCAAACGGAGCGCGGTTCAAAACGAGCTGGAAGAGCTTCTGGAGGCGATTTGATGTTTCTGATGAACTTCCGCGCATGACGCGCAGAGACAAAGATTGCGCCGCTTCGACGAAGACACCGTCGTTCATCATCGCGAGAGCTTGCAGCGGTGTATTCGAGCGTTCACGTCGTACACAGGCATCGGCGGCGTCTGGTGCGTCGAAAGTAGTGAGCGTGGGATACAGAACGCTGCGCAGCGTGATGATGTAGAGGCTGCGGCGGTAGATTTCATCGCCTGGGCTCGCCTGCCAGTTTGACGAGCGACCGACATCGAACACGTCCTCCGGCAACGGTGGGCGGAAACTCGGACCACCGATGGTTCGCTTGAGCAAACCGCTGACAGCGAGTGCGGAATCGCGCAGGATCTCCGCATCAAGGCGAACACGGTTTTGACGAGCGAGGAGCCGATTCAGCGGATCAAGCACGACGATGTCATCGCGATGCGCGGAGGACTGGCGATAGGTGTCGCTCATGACAATGAGCTTGATGAGCCGTTTGCGGCTCCAACCGTCGCGCATGAACTCGGAGGCGAGCCAATCGAGAAATTCGGGATGAGAGGGCGACTCGCCGCTCGTGCCGAAGTCATCGGGCGTGCGCACGAGGCCGGTGCCGAAGAGCTTGCTCCAAATGTGATTGGCTGCGACGCGGCTGGTGAGCGGATGATTGGGCGACACGAGCCATTTCGCGAGATCAAGGCGATTTGGCTCGGCCTGCGCAGGCTTCTGCATCGCTGGCAGTGACGAGAGGCTTGCTGGCGCGACATCAGGGCCACGCCGGGTGTAGTCCCCGGCCATGTGGACGTAAGTTTGCCGGCGATCCTTTATCACCTCAGCGAGGGCGGGTGCTTTCGTCGTCGGCTCGTCGCGGTCCTCGGTGTTGTCGAAGAAGGCGTAGAAGCTGTAGTAGTCGCGGATGGTGATCGGATCGTATTTGTGCGTGTGGCACTGCGCACAGCCGACAGTGAGGCCCATCCAGACGCGGCCCGTGGTATTCACTCGGTCAGCGAGGTTTTGGAAACGCGCTTCTTCTTTGTCGAGGCCCGCTTCTGTATTGAGCGCGGCATTACGATGGAAGCCGGTGGCAGCGATTTGCTCGCGAGTGGGATTGGACAGCAGGTCACCGGCGATTTGCTCGATGGTGAATTGATCGAAGGGCAGATCGCGGTTGATCGCATTGATGACCCAGTCGCGATAGCGCCAGGCATTCGGGCGCAGGGCATCGCCGAGGAAGCCGTTGCTGTCGGCATAGCGTGCCATGTCCAGCCAGTGCCGCGCCCAGCGTTCGCCGAAGTTGGGAGAGGCGAGGAGTCGGTCCACGATTGACTCAAACGAAGATGGCTGACGGATGAAAAACGAAACTTCCTCTGGGGTCGGTGGCAGGCCAGTGAGATCGAGATAAACACGACGGATCAGCGTGGCCGGATCGGCTTCAACAGCCGGTTTGAGGTCGTGTTTGGCAAGTTCGTGCTCGATGAAGGCGTCAATGGGGTTCTTGCGCTTCGATGTCGGCACGACTGGCCGCTTGATTGGCGCAAAGGCCCAGTGATTCTGATATTCGGCCCCTTCATCAATCCAGCGACGGAACAGATCGCGCTCGACTTTTGTGAGCTGCTTCGGCGAGGACGGCGGCGGCATCACATCATCGGGATCAGTGGTGGTGATGCGATGCCAGAACTCGCTGTCATCCGGTTTGCCTGGCTTGATGGCTTCTTTGACCGCCTCGGCCCGCACATCGAGACGGAGATCGGCCTCGCGCTTGTCTTCGTCGGGCCCGTGGCAGGCATAGCACTTCGCCGCGAGGATGGGGCGGATGTCACGGTTGAATTCTACGCGATGCTCCACCGCGAGCAAAGCTGCGGCAGCCAGCAGCCAGAATGTCGTGACGAGGCGCATGCTACTTGGTCAGCTCTGCAGCCGCTGCTTGCGCCTTCGCCAGCACATCGGCCAGCGCGACGGGTTTTCCGCCTTGGCGGAGGCTTTCGTCGGCGGCTTCCATGAAGGTGAAAATCTCGAGGGTCTCGGCCTCGCTCACTGGTGGTGTGCCGGTGCGGAAGAAGGTGCCGATCTGGCGGCAGAGGGCTTCGTAGCTGATGGTTTTGGCACCTTGACGCACACCGGCGCTGCCGAAGACGAGCGCACCGAACTCCGACTTGCCTTTCACGATGCCGCGATAGGTGCCGACGCGGCCATCCTTCCACACGCCGGTGACTTGATCAGTGATGGGGCCTTTGGTGCGCGAAACGGTCTCGCAGCCGGTGCCCATGAGTGCGAAGAGCGACTCGATGCCGTGAATGGCATAGAAGAAAAGGTCAGGTGTGCCGCTTTGATACGAGCATGGCCCCCAGGTCGTCACGCTGAGAATGTCGCCGATCTCGGGATTCGACTTCATGGAGATCAAATCGACTCCGAAGCGTGAGGATGAGCTCGACCAGACCTTCACGTTGCTCTTTTTCGCGAGTTCAAAGATCACGATGGCCTCCGCGAGCGTGCCTGCGACGGGTTTGTCGATGAAGACCGG